>Ga0180436_10002094_pt1 | contig 19127 bp, 14 predicted proteins | sample SS_ome_2_FD_132434 | JGI IMG/M metagenome (GOLD analysis project Ga0180436, IMG submission 132434) | Hypersaline lake sediment archaeal communities from the Salton Sea, California, USA - SS_3_S_2 metaG | ecosystem: Environmental > Aquatic > Non-marine Saline and Alkaline > Hypersaline >...
CCGATGATTGGATTGTCAAGGCCCCGGGTGGCGAGGTCTACCCGATTTCGAATGCGGTGTTCCGACGGACTTATGTGGAAGTGACGGATTAGCTGATCAGACCTTGATTACCACTTTACCGCGTACCCGTCCGGTCTCGAGATAGGTGAGTGCCTCTACTATGTCAGACAACGGGTACTCGCGATCGATTACAGGTTTGATCTTACCTGACTCAACCATTTCTTTGAATATGGCAAGGTCTTCGCCCTTGGTTTTGGCCATAACCGATATCATCTTGCGACGGCCAAACAGCGACTTCAGGGCCATTTTCCACATGCGATTGATGTATCCTTTTTTGTCGCTGTCAGCGCCGGCACCGACGTATCGGCCGGTGTCTTTGAGGATGCTGTAGCACTCCGAGACCGTTCTGTTGCCGATGTTGTCGTAGAACACGTCGTACTTCGCGCCATCCGCGATGAAGTCCTCCTGGGTGTAGTCAATGACGCGATCAGCCCCCAATGAGCGTACCAGTTCGGCATTTCGGCCGCTGCAGACGCCGGTGACTTCGGCGCCCATCGCCTTGGCTATCTGCACCGCGGCGGTACCGACACCGCCCGAGGCGCCGTTGACAAGTACCGTCTGACCCGGCTGCAAACGGCCGTTGTCGCGCAGACCCTGGAGTGCGGTGAGGGCGACCATCGGTAGCGACGCCGCCTCCGAAAAATCCAGGTTGGTCGGTTTGTGAGCTATAGCCTTAATGGGAGCCTTGTGGTACTCGGCAAGAGCTCCATGAACACAGCCATAGACCTCATCGCCAACCTTGAAGCCGCTGACACCAGGGCCAACTTCCTCGACGGTACCGGCGAAATCGGACCCCAAACGCGGGTTCTTAGGTCGTCGAAGGCCGCTGAAAAGTCTCATGAATTTGGGCAAGCCGTGTAGAAAGTGTAGCTCATAGGGGTTAATCGCAGCCGCTTGAACACGCACCAGCACCTGGCCTTCTGCCGCAGTGGGCTTTTCGATCTCCCTGATCTCGATTACTTCCATTCCGCCGTAAGAATCGTAACAGACTGCTTTCATTTGGCTTCCCCTATGACTTGCGTTCATCGGCAATATATAGAATACGCCACCCGAAAACTATTGTTCAGCGCAATCTTCGAGCTATGCACGTATTTCAAGCTCCAGCGGAGAGATTCTCCTTCCGATAACCTCCTTAGGGAACATACATGCCTTAAGGAGACGGTTCAAGATGTTACGTTCGATGATATTGCTCTTTCTTGTAGGACTAGTACCGTTCATGTTTGGTTGCTCGAAAAGCACTCAGAGTGGTGGTGACGACGACACCGATACCTTGGTTACGGGGGACACCAATCTAGCGCCGACCTCCGACGCCGGGAGCGATCAGGCAATCACGATAGGCGACACGGCATATCTCGACGGTTCAGCCAGCAGCGATCCTGACGGGGACTCTCTTTTCTTTCAATGGACCATGATGACTCGTCCTTCGGGGAGTAACTCACAACTTGAAACTCCCGGTCTGGCGCAAACGATGTTCGTGCCCGACTCGGTCGGAATCTATAAGTCTCAGCTGATAGTCACCGATGGGTTCTTACCCGGTCTTCCCGACACAGTGCAGATATCGGTAGAGTCGGAGCCGCCGACCCCGAATCAGCCACCGGTGGCGATAGCTGGAACAGATCAGGTGATAACGACTACCGACACCGCTTCGTTGAACGGTAACGCAAGCTACGATCCCGAAGGTGGTTCGCTGAGTTTTCGCTGGACAATCATACAGAGTGTCGGCGGGGCAGTAGCACGGCTACTTGATACAGACTCGTCCGTGACGCCATTCCTGGCAGACTCGGAAGGATCTTACATACTTCGTTTGCGGGTCACCGACACGGCCGGTGCTCAGGGATACGATTCGGTCACGGTTATGGTGGAGAACGCACCATTGGTCGACAGCTGCCAGAGTGATCCCGAGGTCGAGTTGAGTCATCATATCACGGATCTTTCGAAAATCGAGATTGTCATTCCGCCCGGCGCTGTGTCGGGCAACGTGATAAAGACCCACAGTTATCTCGGCAACAAGACGGGCGAAAAAGTGCCTCTCTATGCACCCGTCGACTGCGCGCTTATCAATGGGGCAAAGATGCTGGAGAGTGACATTGTGCAATACATCCTGTTTTTCCGGGTGAGTTGCGAGGTACAGTTCCTGTTCGATCATGTGACCGAAGTTGTCAGTTCGATTGATTCCATGTTCCCCGGGCCGCCGGCTCAAGGCTCGCAGACCGGTGACAACTTCGACCCGCCGCTCTATTTCAGTGCCGGTGACTTGATTGGCTACGCCGAAGGTACGCCACAGGCCGGACGGTGGGATTTTGGCGTCTACAACACCGAGCACACGAACGTTTTCGGCAACAACGAACGATATGAACTGACGCACGGCTGGCGCTGGCTAAACGCCGTGTGCCCGTATGAACTGTTTCCGGCCAACATGAAAGCGGAGTACGAGGCTCTTTACGGCGGAGCCGGAGGAGTTGTCGTAGGTGGGGGAGATTGTCGCAATCCCTCGCAAGACCTCGTAGGCACCGTGCGTGGCATGTGGTTCCCCGATCCCGACACCGCGACCTTCACCGATGGTGATGGATTCGCAATAACCACGACTTTCGACGAGGGTATGGTCCGTATGGCCGGACCGGGCTGGAATATCTGGGTGTACTCCGACGAGGCAACTTATGCAGATCCAGCGACTGTTACAAGCGAGCATTGCTATTCCGACGGACAGTCAATAGCGTACTTGAAGCTTATCTCCAACGACGAGCTTCGGGTATACTACAACGGATCCACCGGAACCTGCCCTGATTCGTTCCCTTCGACGGGCTATACCACATACTGGCGCTAGGTCGTCGCACCAGCCTACTCATATCGCAGCGCCTCAATCGGGTCCAACGAGGCCGCCTTTCTGGCGGGATAGAACCCGAAAAACACCCCTACCGCCGCAGAAAACAGGAATGAGAGGGCTACGATTTGGGGCGTAATCAGGGCATCCATTGATGTCCATGAGTTGATCGCCGCGACCGCTCCAACCGAAAAGACGATACCCACCAAGCCACCGCTGATACTCAGCACAATCGCCTCTGTGAGAAACTGAACAATGATGTCGTTCTCTCGGGCGCCCACCGAAAGACGAATGCCAATTTCGCGGGTTCGTTCGGTCACTGACACCAGCATGATGTTCATGATTCCGATTCCACCCACAAGCAAGCTAACGGCGGCGATCGAAGCTAGCAGCATGGTCATGGTTTCTGTGGTCTCAGTGACAGTTTCCATTATCTCGGCCTGGCTGAGAATCCGGAAGTCATCCTCCTGACCGGTGTGGAGTCCCCGTGATTGCCGCAGAAGGGCTGTCATCTCAGCGATAGCGGCATCGACGTCTTCGGTGGAACTTGCGCTGGCATGAATCATCGGAAACTCGGTATCACCAGAGAGGCGATACAGCACGCTGGTTACGGGCGCGATAACCGCGTCGTCCTGATCCTGGCCGTGACCGGTCTGTCCCTTTTCCTTCAGCACTCCGGTAACCGTAAACGGGATGTTCCGGATGCGGATGGACTGTCCGACCGGGTTCTGGTCGGGGAAGAGCTCTTCGGCTACGGTGGCACCCAACACCGCGTACTTTCGGCGTGACTTGACATCCTTCTCTTCGAAAGCGGTGCCGTACTCGAACTCCCAGTTGCGAATCCCGAAGTACTCCGGGTCGACGCCGTAGATGTTCGTGAACCAGTTAGAGGATCCCGCGACCACCTGGTCACCGGTCTGCGCTACCGCCGAGACAGCGGTTAGATAGACTGCGTCGCGTTCGAGGATTTCGACATCGTCGAAGCTGAACAGTTCCGAACTCCCTGCTCCCATACGGGCGCCACCCGAGGTCGCCGCCCCGGGCATGGCTATGATCAGATTGGTACCGAGGCCATTGATGTGGCTCTCGATCTGGGCCTGTGAGCCTTCACCAATTGCCACCATGACAATTACCGCGCCGACACCTATGATTACTCCCAAAGAGGTAAGGAGGCTGCGCAGGCGGTTTCTGAGAACGGCCCGAAAGGCAGTGGTCAGGATACGAAGCATCATCTTCATGAGGCCACTCCCAGTTTCGTGCAATTGGTTGTCTTTGCCTGCAGAGGTTGCTCGTTGACGCGGTCGCTGACAATTAGTCCATCGCTCAGTTCGACTACTCTGCCGGCGTAGCGGGCGATATCATGTTCGTGAGTAACCAGCACAATCGTCACACCTTCGCCGTTTAATCTCTGGAAAAGGGCGATGATATCAAGCGAGGTGCGGCTGTCCAGATTGCCGGTCGGTTCATCGGCGAGAATGATGGCCGGAGAATTGACCAGCGCGCGGGCAATCGCTACGCGTTGTTGCTGACCCCCGGAAAGTTGGCTGGGAGTGTGGTCGAGACGTTCCTCCAGGCCAACTCGCATGAGGGCCTGAGTGGCCGCCCGCTGGTGGTCGGCCACATGTCCGGATCGGTCGTAGCTGAGCGGCATGACCACATTTTCCAGGGCGGTTGTTCGAGCCAGCAGATTGAAGCCCTGAAACACGAATCCGATCTTGCGGTTACGTATGTCGGCGCGCTGGTCCTTGGACAATCCTTCTACCGGCTGTCCGTCAAGAAGATACGATCCAGCGGTGGGCACATCGAGACAGCCGAGGAGATTCATGAGGGTCGATTTCCCCGATCCCGAAGAACCCATGATAGCGACGAACTCGCCTCCGGCTATCTCAAGGTCCACACCTCGTAGGGCCCTCACAGCAATGTTGCCCACCTGGAACGTGCGCACGAGAGAGCGGACTTCTATCACATCTGTTGAACTGCGTGTCGACATCGGAGTTGCCTTTCGCCTATAAGCCACGCCTGAAGCCGCCGCCGGGACCTCCGGGGGGGCCTCCGAATCGCTTGGCGAGCGAACCGGACTCGGCTTTGGAACTGGATGTGCCGGTGCCAGAGACAATGATTTGCATACCCTCGGTAAGGTTGCGAGAAGCAAGGATCTCAGTGGTTGAACCGTCAGACAAGCCTGCTAGTATCGGTGCTGGAGTGATCTCGCCGAGCGAGTCAAGATACCAGGCCATGCTTCTCGTGCCTGATTCGTCGGATAGGTGGATACGTCCCTCGGATCTCGGACCGCGCGGTCGTTCAGATTGAGCTGAGGCTTCCCGTCTCGCGCGCATCTCGGCGAGAACCTCAGGCGTTGGCATATAGCTCAAGGCCCGTGTTGGGATCGTCAGAACATCCTCGCGAGACTCGGTCACGATATCCAGGGTTGCCGTCATCCCCGGAAGGAGGAGGCCGTCGGCATTGCCGGCCGCCACAACCACTGTATAGGTGACCACGTTTGAGACGGTCTGAGGTTGAAGTCGCACCTTGCGTACCTCTCCGGAGAACATCTGATCAGCGTAGGCTGCTACTTCGTATTCAACTGATTGGCCGACCTTGACGACGCCAATGTCGCTTTCGTCCACTTCGGCGAGGATCTCCATCTGCGATAGATCCTGCGCAATGATGAACAGCGTGGGGGTGGACAGGCTGGCGGCGACAGTTTGGCCTTCTTCGACATTGCATTGAATCACTATGCCTTCGATCGGTGACCGAATCACGGCATACTGTAGATTGGTCTTTGCACGAAGCAGCGCTGCCCTTGCCGTTTTGAGATCTGCCTGGCGTGTTCGTGCCGCAATCTTGAAGGGAAGATAGACTGATTCGGATATGAGATTCTTCTCGAAGAGGGCCAGGTTTCGGGCGTGCTCGGATTCGGCTTCTCTGAGGAGAGCCTCGGCCCGCTCAACCGAAGCTTCGGCGTCCAGCACCGAAGCTTGGAGTAGCGTGGTATCCAGAACGGCCAGAATCTGACCGGATTTAACCTTATCGTTGAAGTCGACCATCACGGAATCGATCGTTCCTGAAATCTGCGTGCCAACTTCAACAGTAGTGACGGGGGTGACTGTGCCTGAGGCGGAAACCGTTTGTTTAATATCGCCCTTTGTGATCTCTCCGAGTTGGTATTTGATCTCGGAGGACTTGAGGTCTTCGGACACGATCCAGTATCCGATTACAGCTACTGCCAGGACTATAGAAATGGTGATGATTCTGCTTTTCTTCATTGGGCCTTGCTCCGAAAGCGGTTCAGGTCAGCTTGTTTGACCATAAGACAGCTGGGGAGCAGAAAGGATTAATCAGAGACTCGTCCGGCCACAGATTAAGACGGGGCGGGTGGGCGATTGCAGGAGTATGATCAGTCGACGATGGTGGGTTTGTCGGGAAGCTCGTTTATGTCATCGTCGACGCGGGGGAAGTGCTCCGTGAGAACGCCACCTACTCTTTCGATAGCCTCAATCAGTCCCTCAGCATGCTGCCCCTTTGTGACCGACTCAACCAGTGAGTCGTAGACAGACACCCAAAAATCGGGGGAGACTTTGGAGGCGATTCCCTTGTCGGCAACGACTGCAACTTCATTCTCATCTAGCGACGCGAATATCAACACACCGGCCTCACCGCGGACCGATTCCAACTGTCCGAATCTGTCAACGGCTCGGAGCCAGACTATCCGTCGTCTCCTGGAACGTCGCTTGAGCACTCGCACCAGAACGAACCAGGCGGCCAGGAAGCCGATACCGCCCCACAGGGAAACTTGAGTGAGGTCGTAATATATGCCCCAGTTGTTTTCCCAGGTGACAAAAAGGGTTGCTACAGCCGCCAACAGGCCAACGGCCAGGGAGTAGAAGAGATTCTCCGCCGGCCAGTTGCGAGAGCGCGCTGACAGCTCGATCGCTATCTCACCGTGGGTGGTCGACTCGGCCTTGGCCACTGCCGCTTCGATAGCGTCGAAGTCTGGTTTCGAGAAGTATTTGTCAATAAGGGTTGCCATGTCAGATCCTACCATCCTCCGCTGGCGCCACCGCCACCTGAAGAGCCACCGCCAAATCCACCACCGCCGCCGAAGCCGCCGCCCCCTCCGAAGCCACCGCTGGTACCGGATCCGCCGCCGAACATAAACCACTTGTGATCCTCGTCGTCGTCTCTTCTTCTAACGGTGCTCCAGTTGGCCGCACCGCGCGCCGCGAAAAGGACGAGTATTACGAAGATGAAGAAGATTCCAATAGGTACGAGCCACAAAGCAGCAGGACCATTGCGGATCCTCCGCCTTTTAGGCTTGTACTCACCGCCGATCGCTTGCTCGATGCCTCTCAGCACCGCGCTGGTGCCGGCCGCGAAATCGCCTTTGCGGAAGTGGTCGGCCATGGGTGACCGTTTGCTCACCAACCGGCCACACTCGACATCGGTCAAGTCAGCCTCAAGTCCGTAGCCGACTTCGATACGGGCCGCGCGCTCTGCAATTGCCACCAGGAAAAGGACACCGTTGTCGCTGTCCTTGGAGCCGATGCCCCACTCCTGGAAGACATCATAGGCAAAGTTCTCGAGTGAGTGATCACCCAGGGTTTTGACGAAGAGCACCGCCACCTGGTGGCCAGTCTTTTGATGATATGCTCGCGACCACTCGTTGAGTCGGCGTTGTTCGCCAACACTCAGCACGTCAGCGTAATCGTTCACATATCCGGTCGGTTGGGGGATGCGCGAGTCGGCTAATATGCCGCTGGACAGAATCAGCAGTAGAATTGTTGCGAGTGTCTTCATCATCTTGAAAATGGATGCCTAGTCAGAGAAGAGTTCCTTGACGTTGGGGGCTTCCTTCGCTTCCGGCTGGGCAGCGAAGTAATCTTTCTCGTACGGAAAATCAAACCACATCCCGGCCACAAGGGCGCCGATCTTCTTCTGGCGATAAGTATTATAGTCGCGCACGGCCTGGTTGAATGCTCGCCGTTCCTGTGCGATCCGGTTCTCGGTGCCCTCGAGTTGTGTCAGCAGGTCCGAGTAGAGTTGGTCCCCTTTGATCTCGGGGTAGCGCTCGACGACGACGTTAATGAACGAGTTCAACTGTCGCGAAAGCTGTGTTGCTAGAGAGTCGAGCAGAACTGGATTCTGGTTGCCCAGGGCGTTTTCGGCCGAGCCTTTGAGATCGATTACCCGCTGGCGCATAGAGATCACATCCGTGAGCGTCTCCTGCTGACGGCTCATGAAGTTGTCGACGCTGGCGACCAGGTTGGGTACGAGGTCAAACCTCCGCTGGTAAACGTTTTCGACCTGCGACCATTTCTCGTCCACGGCCTGGGTGCGGTCGATCAGACCACCGCGGCCGGACCAAACCACGAGGGCGAAAATCAATGCGATCAGAACTACTACACCGAATATGATTCCGAGAATCTTCATTCTTATCTCCTTTCCCAAACCAGATACTACAGCAATGCCGGCATATTCACAAGGATAGTTGTGCGGGAATCTCGCCGACTCCGCGGAATCCCTCCGAAATATCACGACCTGTTTTGAAAAGATTACCAAATGGACTATATTACAGTGCGACGCATACATCCAGTCGGTCATCCAGCTGAGCAATTGAAAGAAACGTTCTACTTATACTTCCGGAGCTATACCATGCATAAGAAGCGATTACTCCTGCTCTTGATCCTGTTGGCGTGTACTGCACCATTGTCGGCGGTTGCTGAGGTACCTCATGTCATGAACTATCAAGGCCGCTTGACCGACTCGACAGGTCTCTCCATGGACACGACAGTGAACATTCAGTTTTGGGTTTATGGAGATACGCTGGGGACGACCTTGTTGTGGACTGAGTCTCACACCGATGTGTCCGTTACTGCCGGATTGTTCTCCGTGCTTCTCGGGACGACTACGCCGCTTCCTGACTCGATATTCGACGGAAGCCTGCTAGGTCTTGGAGTACGGATTGGCACTGGACAGACTCAGAAGCTGATACCCCTGACGACCACCGCCTATGCCTACCGATCCGCAAAAGCCGACACGGCCGGGTATGCAATGGCAACTCCCGGCGGCAGTTCGGTCTGGACGATCAGCGGTGACGACATCTATTACGACAACGGTAATGTGGGTATTGGGACCGATAGTCCAGGCTACGAACTGGATGTTGCCGGTGTCGTAAATGCTGAGTCCGCCTTTTACTTCAATAGCGATGAGATTCTCCACGGTCGAGGGAACGGAAACGTCGGAGTAGGTTTAGACGCTGGCCAGAGCAACACCGGGACCAACAACACGTTCGTTGGCAACTATGCCGCCCCCAACAACGAGGGCAGCCACAACGTGATCATCGGTCGCTCGACCGGCTACTATCACACCACCGGAGACAACAATACTTTCGTGGGAAATACGGCCGGTTACAACAACACCTCGGGGCGCAACAACGTGTTTGTCGGAATGGACGCCGGCAGAGAGTCTAACGCTTCCAACAGTGTGTTTCTGGGCCGAGGCGCCGGCTACGGTGTCGACGATTCCAGTACGCTGGTAATCGACAATAGCTCCGCAGGAACACCACTGATTTACGGTGACTTTATGCAAAACCAGGTTGGGATAAATCAAAACGATCCAGAATCCAATCTTGAGGTAGGCGGCGGCGTTACATCATCGGGTGATGAGGCCGGCTACAAGTTCTATGATCGGGGCGGAAACCCCAGTAACTCCTGGACATGGTTCGCCGACAACAGCAAAGCCTTCCTGCATTGGAACGGTCCCATTGCCAGGGATGCGATAACCGCCACCACTGACGGAAACGTAGGCATCAACCAACCTTCGCCCGGCGATCATCGCCTCTTCGTGAAGTCGAGGGGACACCGGGTGCATGGGTCGACCGGGTTTTTTCAGAACACCAGCGACAGCGGTATAGCCATTATGGCCGAGAACTCATCCGACGATGCTACGGCGGTGTTTCTGCAAAAGGGAAGCGGTGATGCCTTGAGATGCTTCTATATCGACGGCGAAGGTGTCTGGAACTTCCTTTTTAGGGTTACCAACACCGGTCGCGCCATTTGTAATGAACTGGAACTCCTTGGCGGCGCCGACTTGGCCGAGCCATTCGCGATCTCCGGTGAAACGGTACCGGCCGGCGCGCTGGTGGTGATCGACGATGAAAACCCGGGACGCCTCAAACTGAGCCGCTCCGCGTACGACACTCGAGTTGCCGGAATCGTGAGTGGAGCGGGCGGAGTCAAGCCGGGTTTGACACTGTCCCAGAAGGACGTTTTCGAGGATGGTCAAAACGTGGCAATCAACGGACGGGTCTACTGTCGGGCCGATGCTTCCTACGGAGCTATTCGGCCGGGTGATCTCCTGACAACCTCAGATACGCCTGGACACGCCATGCGGGCTGCCGATCGTGATCGGGCCTATGGCAGTGTGGTAGGCAAAGCTATGTCATCACTTGACGATGGGCGCGGCTTAGTCCTCGTGCTGGTGAATCTGCAGTGACATGGGGAGGAACAGTGAAATGAAGACACTCATGAAAAGACAACATATACGCCTGCTGATCATAACACTCGCGGCAGTTCTGGCCTTCGTGTGCGCGGGGCAGGAGGCGGTCGCTCAGGTACCTACCGAGATCAATGTCGAGATCGACTACATGGTGTTGAGGGACGGCGATGGCAACGCCATCATTGATCATCGTCCGCAACAGGATGAGATAGACGCCGTAGTGCAAATGTTCGCCTGCCATGGTATTGAGCTGTTCGTACTAATCGATGACGAGATTCCTTTCATCGATGTGCTGCAACGTGATCCTGAAGGCGACCACAGCTTCTTCAACTACAACGGACCAAACAGCTTCGGTCAGCTTAGGAAAATGTACCGGGATTTGGGGTCATGCTGGCATTACTGCGTGTTTGGGCACCGCTACGTGGATATCGACTTTGACACTTCGAGCAGCTCAGGTCTGGGAGAGTTGGGCGGCGACGAGTTCATCGTAACCCTGGGTGGATTCACCAACTCAGATTCGATTGGCACTCCGTTCGATCGAGCCTCAACCTTTGCTCACGAATTGGGCCACAATCTTGAGCTTCGTCATGCCGGGAGTATGAACGAAGGGGAGACCGGCCCTCACACGCCCAACTACCCCAGTACGATGAGCTACTTTTGTCAACTGGCGGGCGTGCGAACGGCCTATCTCGAAAGAGGCCTGGCTCCGCAAGATGCCAACCTCCTCAAGGAGATCGACTATTCCAACGGGCGCGTTTGCACGATCCACGAGTCTGCCCTGGATGAGCTGTTTGGTGTTGGCCTGAAGAATATAGATTGGGACTGTGATAGTGTCGTTGAAGGCGGTTTGGTATCGCAAGATCTGGCCCGCGACTCGCTCGGGCACTGGTGCATCTCGTCTGGCAGAATGGGTTTCCTGCACGACTACAATGATTGGGCGGCGATACGTGACAATACCTGTGCCAAGAGCCTCGAGGAACTCAACAACGTGCCCGAAATATCTTGTGTGACTTTTGAGGAGCAACGACAGTACCTGCAGGCCCACAGAGGAACAAGGCAGCCGCCACTCGCGATAGAGCCGTGTGTACAGGGCCGCATGATCTTCGCCATTCCCTCGTTTGACGGCTGGGGAAGCGGGTGGTGTGACAGTCCTTTCCGGGGAGTAGCACAAGCTCACGACAATGCCTTGCCGGGCGATATCCTGTATTTGAAGTATGGGGATTATAACGAGCCAACGGGAAGCCTGTTGCTAACCAATCGGATGCTGATCACAACTACCCATCGAGCCGTGATCCGACCGGTGGGGGGAAAGGCTCCCGAAACACAGCAGTAGTCTCTCGATGACTGTTCGTGAGAACTGCTCAATCGTAAACGGAGGAAGCAGATGCTTCCTCACTCGTTTTTAAATCGCTGAGCACACTCACGATTGGCGAGTTGAGGTTACTTGTCCAGGAGAGATTCGACCTCCGTTGTCAGGTGTTCGACTTTGTCTCTGAGATCTTCGTTTTCCGCCTTGAGCTCTTTGACCGCTTCGATCAGGAGGGCAGTCAATCTTGCGTAGTCCACCGATTGAGCGTCGATACCGTTCTCTTCGTACTGCACCACCTCAGGCACAACTTCGCCGACCTCCTCTGCGATCAACCCGATATCGTTTTCACCGGTTTCCTTCCAGGCGTACGATACTCCCCGCAGTAAGGACACTTTATCGAGAGCATTTTCGAGAGTTTCTATCTGTTTCTTCCAACGACGCGAGCTGTAAGTGGTCCAGGAGTCTGCGATGGGATCGTTCGAGGAGTATTGCTTCACAGTCAGGATGTTGGGTGTCGATGACACGCCGATCCCAACATTACCACCGGATGTAATACGCATCCGCTCGTTGAATGTGGCACCGTCCCAGGTTCCGAGGTTTAGCGTGTTGTCTGCCGGCCAGCTGAGGTCAGCCAGTGCGTGCGAGAGATGCAAGGCGACTCCATCATCATTCGCCTTCACGTGAAGGGCTCCTGCAGGTGAAATCGTGTTGATGCCCACGTTGCCGTCGGAGTTGATTCTCATTCTGTCGTTGAAGACTGCTCCATTCCAGTCGCCAAGCTGTAGCGATTGCCCGGTAGGCCAGACTATATCATTGGTGGCATTCACTATGTACAGCGCGATACCCTGGGCGTTGTCAGTGATTGATAGTCTTCCGATAAGAGTCGTGTTGCCGACACCTATGTTGTCTGACGCAAACAAGGTAGAGACGTCGGTGATGCCCGAAACATCCAGGCCCCCACCAACATCGACGCTGCCCGTGGTGACCAGGTCGACCATTGTCGTCGAATCCTCGATATCAAGCTTGCCGCCGATAGATACGCCCTTGCGCCCCCCCAAAACCGAGCCGCGTAGTTGGATCCGGTGGTGGTTGCATGAAGCGCATACCCGGTCCCAGAAGCGGTGAGCAATGCCCCTTTGGCGCTGTCCTCTCCCAGAGCATAGATCGCGGCAGGTGACGACGAGTACGTGGTCCCTGGGCCACCAGAATAGAACCTAGCGGCCGTTCCCGTCGTATTCCTGGCCCGGAGTGCAGAAGTTGTGTACCCTCCGCTGGTTTCGACGCTCAGCTTGGTCCATGCCGTCCAGCCAGTGGTGTCGCCTAGACTCACGTTGTGGCTGGTATCGGCGAGAACGACATCACTGCCGTCGAGTGTCCAGTGTGATGTCATACTGGCTCCTGGCTGCCATGATGCGGTTCCCAGGTGGTCCGATGTGAGTACATATCCGGACGCCGCCCCAGTCGGAAGCTTCAGCGCGCCGGTAGTCTCAAGATCTCCCTCGACCTTGACTCCAAGTCCGCCTGCAAACCGGCCCGAGTAGTAGTCTGAATTGACCGAATAGAACCCGTTTGCGACGCGCAGGCCTTTGCCACCATAGATGTTCGCCGCCCAGGCGGTCGAGTCAGGGTTGCTCACCACAATCTTTCCGTTGACATATACGCCGTTGCCGCCTGAGAAGAGGCCCGAGTAGCCCGTACCAGTGTTGCTCGCATAAACCGCCCTTCCGGTTCCTCCGGCGAAGGCCATGACTCCATCACCATTGCCTAATGCTGAGAAGTAACCGGCGTTGTTGTCCTCTCCGGCGCGGGCGTAAACGGCCGTTCCGGTTCCGGGTACCGAATTGCCCGAGTCTGCAGAAAAGAATGAGGCAGCAGTTCCAATTCTGTTGCGAACCCACAGCCCCTGGGTTACACCACCTCCGGATGTGAGTACACTCAGTCTGTTACCAAAGGCAGGATTGTCAGTACCAATCCCCACGTGCATTGACGTATCAGCAAGAAAGACCTCCGGACCGTTAACACTCCAGGGGGAGCCTGATGCTCCGGCCTGCCAGGAAGCCACACCCGAGGCGTCGGACGTCAAGACCCAACCATCACTCGCTCCGGTTGGCAGCTTGAACGAACCGGTTGCCTCCAGATCGCCAACTACTTTCAGTCCCGAGCCGCCTTCGAAGTAACCCGAGTAACCCGTCCCGGCGGCGTAGCCGTGAAGAGCGTTTCCAGATCCCTCCGTGCGTGAGTAAAGGCCATAGCCGTCTCCGCTTGCATGGAATCGTGCCACGTTGGCTGAGTCCCCGGCGTAGGCCCACATAGCATGAGGACTGGTCGGATGTCCCGTACCCGTAGCGTGCGAAAAGAATCCGGCGGCGGTACCGTTGAGATTGCGTGACCACAGAGGGATTGTATCTTTTGCGCCATCGAAACTGACACTGAGCTTCTTACTCATAAGGGAGTAATCGCCGATCTGCAGATCGCCAGTAATCTTGGCCTCACCATCAACTTCCAGGTTTGCCGTGGGTGTGTCGGTGCCGATCCCAACCAAGTCGTCGGGGTTCTCCAGTCGCACCACATCGCCGTCGTCGACCCAGCCAGAGACGCCAGAGCTGCCGGAAGTCAAAGCGTATTGGGCAGTGTCAGCCGCTGCCGATCGTTGAGCGTAAGCGACGGAAGTAATGAGTACTCGTGGGTTTGACTCTGGTTCGGAGCCTACAGTCACGCCGAGCTGGCGCACGCCTCCATCAAAGACCTCGGATGTCAGGGGAGTGTACAGCCCCAAAACGACATTGAACAGGCCGTCCGCCACGACCACCGTGGGATGGGATTCGCTCCACAAGACCGTGTTAGTGCCATCGTCAGTGTAAATGGTGAAGGTTATCGACACTGTCGTATCGACTGCGAGTCCGACACCGTCGGTGAGCCTTCCCTGATAACTCATGTATGGTGGAACGCTGCTATGAGATGTGACCGGCATTGAGACCGCAATCACGACTAGAACTGCGATTGGCGCGACAAGGCGTATCATGGCAATCCTCCTGGGAGATGATAGTCCGTGCGTGGTGTACGTCATTGAAAGCTATAGCGGGTTACTTGATCCAATATACCACGCTGCCGTGAATTGTCAATGCACGCAGGCGCAATAGCTTAGGCGGATTGATTAGAGTAATGGTCGTGGTTCTTAGGCTAAGCCGGTGCGGTTTCGGACCATTGGGCATAATAGAAAACGGTGTGATCCAAATCGCATAGAGAAACGGAGGAAGCGGATGCTTCCTCCGTTGAAGTTAAGTAGCAAAAGGCGAGGCAGGGGGTGCCTCCAGGAAACTACCGATCCAGCTTCGCCTCAATCGCCTCCAGGCGACGGCGGAGATCGGCGTTTACCTGTTCCAGACGGTCGATTCTGGATTGCATCACATCTTTCTCCGGTCGGACGGATTGCCTGTCCGTGTCCGCGATCGCACCACGGGGGGAAGTACCGTGGACCGGCTGAACGACGTCGATCCACTCATCAGCTACCACGCCGCCGTCCTTCGTACCGTAAACAGTTGGAAAGAACATCACAGTCATACGGGCGTTTTCCACCATGAACTCATCGTAGCCGAATCCGCCCTTGACGAGGAAGCTGAACTCCGCCGTACCTTCGCTGACCGCATAAATCTCGTGAATCGTAACAGGGCATTGAATTGGTCCGCTGGCCCAGTCACCCGAGCCAAGTGAATATCGGTAAGTATGAGGCGCAACCCCATTGCTGTCGGCGATGGCGAACTCCAGTATGTCGTGTCCCCCAACGCTCTTCCAGAAATGGACTGTGAAAGTACCAAAGACTACCGCATATCCTGAAGTCGGGATGGCTGCTGAGGTACTGAGGAACTCCGACCAGTCCTCCTGGATGGTGAAATTGTTGAATCGGCTGGCGCTCCTGATACCCGGCTCGTCCAGTATCTCTGAGGCGCTGATGGCATCGCTGGGAAGTCTGACCGATGAGTTGCCCGATCCGACTCCGACGTGGACCTCACCATTCTTAAGTTTGATCATGTCGCTCCAGAGACTCGGGCTGTCCTCGACGCCAATTGCAAGGGCGTTTTCGTTGACATCCCACACGAACCAGCCGCGCTCGTCGGGCTCTTCGCCTACGACCAACCCGGTGTAGGTGTCTGGAGCATCGCTTCCAACAACCACACGCGTCCCGCCAAAAGTACCAAGATCCTTGCCGACAACAAGTGGCTCCGAAGGGGAAGGTGTGCCGATGCCCACGTTCCCTCGGCGCATCACCATGGTATTGAGGTAGTTGACGCCGAGAGTACGTGTCCCAAAACGTAGTTCCTCGCCAAGGCCACTCCATCGCATCCAACCAAAGTTGTCGCTGTTGAAGCCGAGGCGGTAGCCACTGTAGGTCAAGTGGTTGTTTCGCACGACAACGTAGTTGTCATCTATTGAAGTTCCGAGGTTCCCTCCGATAACAAGTCGGTCGGTTGGCGAGGATGTTCCGATTCCGACCTTGTCGCTGCTCGACTGCAGTCTCACAACCGATCCGTCGTCGACCCAGCCGGTGGCGCCGCTGCCTGGACCGGCGTGGGCATAGTCGGCTGTATCGGATTGAACGGCGTGTTCGGTGATATCGGCGGTAGCGGCTCTATAGGCAAAAGGAGCGCTAACGATCTGGATCCCATCGCTGGCCAACAATGTACCCTCTACAAGTACCCTGACAAAGTAGCTGTCGAGATTGTCATCACCGAAAACTGAAACCGGAAGGGGGGTCACCGATCCGAGATAGTGGACAAACATTCCATCGGTCACGGTCACTGGCAATGGACCGCTCTGCCAGAGCACTGGTTCGCCCAGAAGCGGAGGATCGTGCTCATACATTTGGAACGTCAAGTTGTAGGTACTATCAGCAACAGCGTTTCCCGTAGAACTGGTCAATCGCCCTTGAAAGCTTATCAGTTGTGGTACATCAGTGTGAGCGGCAAAAGGAGCCAGCAAGGCGAGTAAGAGAATGGTGCAAATAAGTTTCATGAAGCCTCCCCAAGCTACTCTTTTAACTTCGCTTCGATAGCTTCCAGACGTCGTCGCAACTCGGCGTTCTCGGATCTCAATTGGTCGATCGTTGCTGACGAAACCTGTGGCGAACTGGGTTGCTGGCTACTTATTGAGTGAGACCCCAGTTGTCGTTGCCCTGCGTACAGTTGTGGCTGAGTGCTGCTGTTTTTGCTCCCTAATTGGTCGCCATGGCTTTGTGCCGTCGTGTTTACAGTTGCATAGGCCGTTGGGAAATACATCACGGTCATACTCACATCCTGAATGTAGTCGGTCGCCTCGTACAAGTGTGCATTGGCCATGAAATTGATAGTGTTTGAACCCGCTGATACAGCGAATACTTCATGCAGATTGATAAGGTCTGTCCAATCCCAGCATCTGAGGTCGTCAAAGTTGTCCTGGCTGAATCTCCGATTGAAAGTACGTGGTGCAACAGTTCCGTTCAAGGCTAGGCCAACTTCCAGATCGTAGAAGCAAGCCTTGGTCGCGTAGTCTGCACTAACCATCACAACGGCGTAGCCTGCGGCGGGAAAGTCGCAGGTACGTGTACAGACTGTCACCCAGTCCTCGTTGGGCAATGCCGTTGAACCGCCCTGAGATGCGCGACCAATACCCGGCTCATCGAGTATCTCGGGAGCACTGATCGCGTTGTCGCCCAATTGAACGGAGGCGTTTCCAGTTCCGCCGGTAATGACATTTCCGTCCTTGAGAACCAGGGTGCTGGAATAGGCCACGTTGTTTGATTCGGTTTGAAGGCGAAGTTCGTTCTCGTTGTTGTACCAAATGATATTGGCTTTGTTCTCGGAGTCCTCGCCCATCATGATGCCGGAATACCGGTTTGTGCCGGTACGAGCGATAGTAATCAGATCGCCGAAGGAAGCGCCCAGGTCGGGGCCGATCGACAACGGTTCCGACGGAGTAAGGTTGTTGATTCCGACGTTGCCCTTCTTCAGGACCATTGTATTCAGATAGTTGACCCCCAGCGTGCGGGTGCCGAATCTCATCTCCTCGCCGAGTCCATTCCAGCGAACCCAGCCGTAGTTGTCGTTGTTGAATCCGAGCTTGTAACCGCTGTAGGTCTCGTGGTTGTTACGAGTCACGATGTACGTGTCATCGATAGAGCTGCCTAGATTGCCACCCACCACCAGCTTGTCGGTTGGTGAGGAGGTACCTATGCCCACTTTGTCGCTGCTGCTCAGAAGATGAACCACCGAGCCGTCATCGACCCAGCCACCGGAGCCACCACCGCCGGGACTGACGTGGGCAAACTGGGCCGTATCGGCGCTGGCCGCTCGTAATGCAAACGGAACGGAGACCATTTGAATGCCTTGTCCGGCGAGCAATGCGCCCTCCACCAGGGTTCGCACATAGTAACTGTCGAGATTGTCATCACTGAAAACCGAAACGGGCAAGGGAGTAGACGAGCCGAGATGATATACAAACATACCGTCGGTCGTTGTAATCGGCACCGGACCACTCTCCCAAAGGGGACTTTCTCCCATAGCAGGAGGGTCATGCTCGAACATCTGAAACGTAATGTTGTAGGTGCTGTCAGCGACCGAGCTGCCGCCGGAGTCAGTTAGGCGACCCTGATAGCTGATCAGTCCGGGCACCTCGGCTGCTGCCGTGGCGAACAGACACAGAGAGATTAGCAACATGCATGTTGCGCGGAAAACGTAACTCATCGGGATATCCTCCAAACGCTTGGTTTTACCGTCCTTTTGAGTGATTAGAGCGGGGAGTCAATCGCAGAAGATCACACTGCAGTAATATAGTGTAAATGGTCATCATTGCCAAACGGCAATTCAGGAACGAGCCTTACGCCAAATGAGGGGATCGCGTGAAGAGAGTAGCCACCAATGAAAAACGGAGGAAGCAGATGCTTCCTCCGTTGTAGGTTCTGTTCAATCGTCGGATCAACAAGGCGCGGGAGGCGGACCACCCGAGAACATGTAGGCGACCAGGTAGACGAGGTCGGCAATGTCGGGAACTCCACCTGATCCGTCAATATCGGCTTCGTCCATACACGGCGGGGGCGGGCCTCCGCTGAACATGAAGGAAACCAGGTAAACGAGATCGGCAATATCCGGACCGGAACCATCACCGTTGACATCTCCCCTCAGGACACAGCAACCGGTGTCACAAGGATCTCCGATGCCGTCACCGTCGGTGTCGGTCTGTAACGGGTTGGCAATGGCCGGGCAGTTGTCGCAACTATCCGGAACACCGTCGCTGTCACCATCGGCGAGATCATCGAATCCGGGGCAGATATCGCATCCGTCCGGAACGCCATCGCCGTCGGCATCAGCGTTGTCGTCAAAACCTGGACATACGTCGCAACCGTCCGGTACGCCGTCGGAATCAGTATCGATATTGTCATCGAATCCCGGGCAGAGATCACAGCCGTTC
>Ga0180436_10002096_pt1 | contig 19120 bp, 14 predicted proteins | sample SS_ome_2_FD_132434 | JGI IMG/M metagenome (GOLD analysis project Ga0180436, IMG submission 132434) | Hypersaline lake sediment archaeal communities from the Salton Sea, California, USA - SS_3_S_2 metaG | ecosystem: Environmental > Aquatic > Non-marine Saline and Alkaline > Hypersaline >...
AGGCCATCGCCGGCGACGCCAGCCAGAACGCGCTGGCCCGGCGCCTTCCGGCCGCGCTGCGCGGGCGCCCGACCGGCGCGCCGGCTGTCTCGGTCGCGGGCGTTTCGGACGGCACGCGCCAGTCTACCCAGGCGCCCGCGGGCAACGCGGGATCACGCTCGTGGGGTCGACGCGCCACCCGACCGCGGCCCGGAGGATGGCCCGGTGTGTCGTCCTGGACGGGGGCGATCCCCTGGGGTCCGCGCTCGTGTACGCGTGAATGTGGCGCCCCCGCTTGCCGGACCCCGGGGGGGTCGTGCTAGCTTGGAGGCACCAAACGGGTGAAGAGGAGCGTGAGAAGCTTTCGAGACAACCCTACAGTGTGAGTTCAGACCGATCGTGCCCCGTCCGGGTCTCGGGAGGAAAGACTCTCGCGTGAAGGTTGTGGAGATAAGCACACGGGCTTGGGTCCGCACGACACCTGACCTCGTTGTCTGTTTCCCCCTTTCCGAACTTGCACACCTCGTCAGGCGTTGCTCGCAACGACGTTATGAGAGGCTCAACCCGCACGTACCCATCCGACGAACGTCCCAGTCAGGATCGAAGTCCGCGCGCCGATCGGCGTCCCGCCGCGACGACCGATCGGCACCGCCCCAGCGACCTCAGCCACGACGTCGAGGTCGTCCCCACCGAGGCCCGGCACGGGCCGGGGTCCTTCGACGTCATCCACCTCGCCAACGGCTACCCGCTGGATGACGAGTGCCGCCGCCTACACGCCCGGCGGATCGAGGAGCAGCTCGAGCGCTTCCCGGAGGGCCAGTTCGTCGCCGTCGTCCGGCGGGGTGGGTCGGAGATCGTCGTCGGCACGGCCACCACCATGCGGACCCGGCGGCCGCCCGACGCGCCGCCGCTGAGCTGGAACGAGGTGATCGGCGACTACGGCCTGCCGAAACACGATCCCGACGGCGAGTGGCTCTACGGGGTCGAGATCGCCGTGCACCCCGACTTCCAGCGGCGCGGCATCGCCTCCGCCCTCTACCGAGCGCGCCTCGCCCTGGTGCCCGAACTCGGGCTCGAGGGTTGGTACGCCGGCGGCATGCTCATGGGCTACCACCGCTACGCCGACGTCCTCACCCCGCGCGCCTACGCCGAGCGCGTCATCGCCGGCGAGCTCGTCGATCCGACCGTCAGCATGCAGTTGCACCGCGGGCTGCAGCCCCGCGGCATCATCGAGGACTACTACCCCGAGCCGAAGGCCGGCAACTGCGCCGTGCTCCTCGTGTGGCGCCCGCCCGTGGCCGCCCCCGCGAAGGGCCTCCCGCAGGCCGGCGCGGGCACGCGGTTGCGGCGCACGGCGGCGGCCGGCCGCGCGCCGGCGACGGGCCTCGTGCCCGCGCCCGGCCGGGCCGGCGCCAACGCACGCCCACAACCGACGGCCGCGACCCCCGCGAGCGGCTCAGGGCGGCCGTCCGCCGGGCGCACCGGGCGGCCCGGCGACCCGCGGAACTGAGGCGATGAGGGTGGGCGCCGCTGCCCGCGCCGCCGCGCTCGCCGCCGGCGAGCCGACCCCCGTCGACGTCCTCGTCCTCGGCGCCGGCATCGCCGGCCTGAAGGCCGGCCGCGACCTGCGCGAGGCGGGCCTGCGGGTCGTGGTGCTGGAGGCGCGCGACCGGGTCGGCGGGCGGGTGTGGACCGACCGCACGCTGGCGCCGCACCCGCTGGAGCTGGGCGCGGAGTTCATCCATGGCGACGCCGCGGACACCTGGGATCTCGTCCGCCGCCTCGGGTTGCGCACGCGCCCGTGGCCCAAGCAGGACGAGAGCCTGGTCCAGCTCGAGGACGGCCGCCTCCTGACGATGCGCGCGGCCCGGGCCGCCGACACGGGGTTCGACGCCACCCGCACGATGGCGCTGCCCGACGTCGCGCCGGGCCGCTACGAGGACCTGGAAGCCTACCTGCAGCGCGTCGGCTGGACGAGCGACCAGCGCCGGCACGTCCGGCGCGCCTTCGCCAACGCGGCCGGCGACGAGCCCCACCGGCTGTCGGCCGCCGCTGCCGTCGACGGGCTGGTCACGCACGACGCCGGGGAGGGCGACTTCCGACTTCCGGACGGCCAGGATGCGCTGCCGCTGGCGCTGGCCGAGGGGCTCGACGTCCGCCTCCGCACCGCCGTGACCCGGGTGGCCGCGGGGCCCGATGGCGTGCAGGTCGACGCCCTCCCCGCCCCGCCGCTCCAGGGCCCGGCCACGAGCTGGCGCGCCCGCGCCGCCGTGGTCGCGCTACCGCTCGGCGTGCTGCAGTCGGAACGCGTGGCGTTCGAGCCGGGCCTCGACGCGCTCAAGGGCGCGGCGCTGGCGGGCCTGCGCATGGGTCCCGTGGTCAAGCTCGTCTACCGGCTCACTGCGCCCCCCTTCGATCCCGACGCCGGGGTGGAGGCCGTCTACGCGCGCGGGACGCCGCCCATGTGGTGGACCTCCTCGCCGCTCGGCGCCGAGACCCCGATCTGGACGGGGTTCGTGTCCGGCGCCGGCGGCGCCGACCTGCTGCGGCTCGCGCCCGGGGTCGCGCTGCGGCGGGCGTTGGCGGCGCTCGAGGAGGTCGCCGACCGGCCGCTCGCCTTCGACGAGGGCCGCGTGGTCGCCTGGCCCGACGACCCCTGGGCGCGCGGCGGCTACAGCCACGTCGTCCCCGGCCACCTCGGCGCGCGCGAGCGACTGGCGGCCCCGACCCCGCCGCTCTACTGGGCCGGCGAGGCGACCGCCCCCGAGGCGTGCGCCGCCACCGTGCACGGCGCGTTCCGCAGCGGGGCGCGCGCGGCGCGCGAGGTGCTGGCGGCCGTCGGGGCGTAGCATGGGCGCCACACCCTCCGGAGGACCCGCATGAGCCGCGACGCCGATCCGCTGCGCTTCCTCGCGCCCGTCACCCCGCGCCTGAGCGGCCTGCGGCCCGTGCGCGGCGAGGGCGTCCACCTCTTCGACGAAGAGGGAACCCGCTGGACCGACTTCACGTCCGGCATCGGCGTCGTCAACACCGGCCACGCGCACCCCCGGGTGGTGGCCGCGGTGCGCGCGCAGGCGGAGCGGTTGCTGTTCGCCCAGATCGGGGTCGCGACGTCGCCGCTGGCGGGCGAGCTGGCGGAGCGCCTCGTCGCCATGCTGCCCGGCGGCCTCGACCGCGTCTTCTTCACCAACTCGGGCGCCGAGGCGACCGAGGCCGCCGTCAAGCTCGCTCGCCACGCGACGGCCCGGCCGAACGTCGTCGTCTTCCAGGGGTCGTTCCACGGCCGCACCCACCTGACGATGGCGATGACGACGTCGAAGACCGTCTACCGCCACCGCTACCCCAACCTCGCGGGCGGCATCGTCGTCGCGCCCTTCCCCCACGCCTTCCGCTGGGGGATGGACGAGGACGCCGCCGTCGACTTCGCGCTCGCCGAGCTCGACGTGCTGCTCAGGGGCCAGAGCGCGCCCGACGAGACCGCGGCCTTCGTCATCGAGCCCGTCCTGGGCGAGGGGGGCTACCTGCCGGCGCCCGCCCGCTTCCTGGCCGGGCTGCGCGCGCGCGCCGACGCCACAGGCGCCCTGCTGGTCATCGACGAGGTGCAGACGGGCTTCGGCCGCACCGGCCGCATGTGGTGCTGCGAGCACCACGGCGTGCGTCCCGACGTGCTCGTCATGGCCAAGGGCCTCGGCTCGGGCCTGCCCATCAGCGCCGTCGCCGCGCGCGCCGAGACGATGGCGCGCTGGGAGCCGGGCACGCACGGCGGCACCTACGGCGGTGGCTCGACCCTGCCGCTGGCGGCCGCGCTCGCCACGCTCGAGGTCCTGCGCGAGGAGCGGCTGCCGGACAACGCGACCGCCCGCGGCGCGCGCCTGCTCTCCGGGCTGCGCGATCTGCAGGCGCAGGGGGTCGGGATCGGCGACGTTCGCGGCCTCGGACTCATGGTCGGCGTGGAGTTCGTCGACGGTGACGGCCGGCCGGATCCGGCGCTCGCCAAGGCCGTGCAGCGCGCCTGCCTGCACGAGCGCCTGCTGCTGCTCACCTGCGGCACCTTCGAGAACGTCATCCGCTGGATCCCGCCGCTGGTCGTGACCGACGCGCAGATCGACGAGGCGCTGGGGGTGTTCGCGCGGGCGGTGGCGGCGACGGCGCCCGCGGACGCGTCGGCGCCCGCGGACGCGTCGGCGCCCGGGAACGCCGCCGCCGCGAGCGCCCCGGCGGCCGCGCGAGAGGGGGGCTGATGGCCACCATCCGGCTCGTCACCGAGATCCCCGGGCCCCGGAGCCGCGCCCTGGCGGCGCGGCGCGAGGCCGCCGGCGCCCGCGGCGCCGGCCGCCTCACCGACCTGGCCGTCGTCCGCGGTCACGGCGCGGCCGTGGAGGACGCCGACGGCAACGTGCTGCTGGATTTCGCGGGCGGCATCGGCGCCCTGGCGCTGGGGCACACGCCCGACGCGGTCGTCGAGGCGCTGCGCGCGCAGGCCGGCGCGCTCGTCCACCTGTGCGCCATCGTCGGCAGCTACGAACCGTACGTGGCCCTGCTCGAGCGGCTGGTGGCCATCGCCCCCGGCGAGGGGCCGAAGAAGGCCGTGCTGCTCAACTCCGGGGCGGAGGCCGTCGAGACCGCCGTGAAGATCGCGCGCGCGTACAGCGGCCGCCAGGGGGTGCTCGTCTTCGAGGGTGCCTACCACGGCCGCACCAACCTGACGCTGGCGATGACCAGCCGCTACGCCACCTTCAAGCGCGGCTTCGGTCCGTTCGCGCCCGAGGTCTACCGCCTCCCCTTCCCCGACCTCTACCGCCGGCCGAGCGGCATGAGCGTCGAGACGGTCGTCGAGCAGGCGATCGCCGGTCTCGAGCGGGCCTTCGTGGCCCAGGTGGACCCGGGCGCCCTGGCGGCGATCGTCATCGAACCCGTGCAGGGCGAGGGCGGCTTCGTGCCCGCACCGCCCCCCTTCCTGCGGGCGCTGCGCGACGCCTGCACGCGCCACGGCATCGTCCTGGTGTTCGACGAGGTGCAGTGCGGCATGGGTCGCACCGGCCGCCTGTGGGCCTCGGAGCACGCGGGCGTGGTGCCCGACCTGACCGTGACCGCCAAATCGCTCGGCGCCGGCATGCCCATCGCCGCGGTCGTCGGTCGCGCCGAGGTCATGGACGGGCCCCATCCCGGCGGCCTCGGCGGCACCTACTCGGGCAACCCGCTCGCCTGCGTCGCGGCACTGGCCGCCATCGACGCGATCACCGCCCCCGGTTTCCTCGAGCGCGCGCAGGCGGTCGGCACGCGCCTGCGCGAGCACCTGGAGACGCTGCACGCCCGCCACGCCATGGTGGGCGACGTCCGCGGCCTGGGGCCCATGCTCGCCATCGAGCTGGTCCACGACCGCGCCGGCAAGCGTCCCGCGCCCGAACTCGTCCAGCGCGTCATCGCCGAGGCCTTGGCGCGCGGCCTCATCGTCCTCCGCGCGGGCCTCTACGGCAGCTGCGTCCGCCTGCTGCCACCCCTCGACCTCTCCGACGACGATCTCGACGAGGGCATGGGGGTCCTCGCCGCCGCGGTCGCGGCCGCGCGGGTCCCGTCGGCGGCGGCGAGCGCGGGGGGTGCGGCGTGACGGCCGCCGGCGACGCCCGGGACGACCGGAGCGGGCGCGCCGCGATGGATGGGGTGCCGGGTGGGACCGACCTCGAGGCGCGGCTGCTCGTCGACGGCCGCTGGCGCGACGCCACCGACGGCGGCCGCTGGCCGCTGATCGACCCCGGCCGGGGCGAGGTCGTCGCCGAGGTCCCCTACGCCCGCGGCGAGGCCGCCGCCGCCGACGCGGCGGCCGCCGTCGATGCCGCCCAGCGCGCGTTCCCCAGCTGGTCGCGGTCGTCGCCCTACCAGCGGTCCGAGGTGCTCGAGCGCGCCGCGGCCTGGATTCGCGCCCGCGCCGACGCCCTCGCACGATGCACCACCGAGGAGTCCGGCAAGCCCCTCGGCGAGGCCAAGGCCGAGTGGCTCTCGGCCTGCCACTACCTCACCTGGTTCGCGGCCGAGGGCCCCCGCGCCTACGGCCGCACGATCCCCGCGCGCACGCCCTCGCGGCGCATCGAGGTGCTGCTGCAGCCGGTGGGCGTGGTCGCCACCATCACCGCCTGGAACTTCCCCGTCTACAACGTCGTGCGCAGCCTGGCGGCGGCGCTCGCCGCCGGCTGCACGGTGGTGGTGCGGCCCAGCGAGCTCACGCCGCGCTCGGCGATGGCGTTGGCGCAGGCGCTGCACGCGTCGGGCGCGCCGGCCGGGGTCGTCAACCTGGTCAACGGCGACCCGGAGCCGATGGCCAGGGTCTTCCTCGACGACCCACGCGTCCGTCAGCTGGCCTTCACGGGCAGCCCGCGGGTGGGCAAGCTGCTCATGGACGGCGCCTCGCGCACCCTGACGCGGCTGACGCTCGAGCTCGGCGGCAACGCGCCGGTGCTGGTGTTCCCGGACGTGGACGTCGCCGAGGTCGCCCGCCAGTTCGCCGGCTGGAAGCAGCGCAACGCCGGGCAGGTGTGCGTGGCGCCGCAGCGCCTGCTGCTGCACGAGGACGTCGCGACCGCGTTCACCGAGGCCCTGTTGGCGGAGACCGCCAAGCTGCGCGTCGGGCACGGCCTCGAGGAGGGCACCCAGGTCGGGCCGCTGATCACCGCGCGGCACCGCGAGCGCGTGGCGGAGATCGTCGCCCGCAGCGTCGCCGGCGGGGCCCGCGTGCTGGCCGGCGGCGAGCCGCTCGAGCGGCCCGGCTTCTTCTATGCGCCCACCGTGCTCGACGACCTGCCCGACGGCGCGCCGGCCCTGACGGACGAGATCTTCGGCCCGGTGGTGCCGATCCAGCGCTTCCGCACGCTCGACGAGGCGCTCGCCCTCGCCAACGACACCGAGTACGGCCTGACCGCCTTCGTCATGACCCGCGACCTCAACACCTCGCTCCTCGCCCGTGAGCGGCTCGAGTTCGGCATGGTGTGCCTCAACGACTGGCTCCCGGCGACGCCCGAGGCGCCGTTCGGCGGCGTGAAGGGCTCGGGCCTCGGTCGCGAGACGGGCGCGGAGGGCCTGCTGGAGTACCTGGAGCGGAAGACCGTCTTCGTCGGCAACGTGCGCTGACGATGCCGATCGGCCGAGGCCCCGGCGGGCCGCACGCCCCCGTGGGGCGGTCGTCAGGGGTCCCCCGCCGCGGGCCACCACGGTGTCGGGCCGTCCGCCCCGTTGCGCAGGCCGACGCGGACGGTGCCCTCCGTGAGGTCCACGCCGGCGTCGAGCTGCAGCCGGAAGGGCACGACGCCGACGAGGGCACCCTCCAGGGTGACGCCCAGACCGATGCCGGCCCGCGTGCGCCCGTCGTGGCGCACGACGTCGAGGAACGCGCGCCCGCGGGTGGTGAACTCGGCGAGGTCGGCCAGCCACATCGGATCGTGCAGCGCGGTCCGGAACTCGAGGCTGCCGCCGACGAGGCCGTGGGTGAGGGTGCTGGTGGAGGCGGTCCGGTAGTGCATGGGGTCGACCCGCACGGCGTACGCGTCCGGGGTCGCCGCGCTGGCGGCCAGCGCGAAGAGCCGCACGCCCAGCTCCGGCGAGCCGGCGCCCGCGGCGGGATCGCCGAGGGCACCGCGGGCGTCGACGTCGACCCGGGCCCAGTGCCCGATCCGTCCCGCGACCCGCGCGTCGAGCCACAGGTGCTCGGGGCGGTAGCTGGCGGTCGCGTCGCTCACGCCGTCGAGCAGGTCGTGGGCGACGCCGAGGGTCAGGTCCGCGACGGCCTCCCGGCGCACGCCGAGCCGCAGGCTCGGACCGCCGACCAGGCGCACGCCGAGGCCCGCGTGCACCTCGATCGCCTGCGGCAGCCCAGCGCCGAGGCGCAGCGCGACGAGGTTCGCCTGCGGCTCGCTCCCGCGACGCAGGTCGACGCCGACCGAGGCCCATGGGAGCGGCCAGCCGTGCACGGTGAACGCGACCCCGAGGTGGTCGTCGAGGCCGGTGGGATCCAGGGCGAGGGTGGAGGACGCGTCGAGCCGCAGGGCGAGCCGGACCTGCGGCGGCTCCGCCTGGGCCGCCGCGGCGGCGACGCGCTCGCGCCAGCCGTCGTTGATGGGGTGATCCCGGTTGGGGTCGCCGCCGGGCCGAAGCGGGACGTCTCGCCGGACCAAGTCCTCGCGAATGGCGGGCAGCCGCTCGCGGGCGGCGCGCCGCCCGGCGTCGACGTACGCCTCGGCGCGCTCGAAGTCCAACTGGGGGCCGTCCGGCAGCGTCGGACGGATGACGACGTCCGCCTCGCGCAGGCTGGCCTCCGTGTAGGGGGCCTCGAGGGCGGCCAGCGCGAGGACCGCGGCGCCCTCGATGGACGCGGGGTCGGCGTCGGCGTCGCGCGTGACGTCGACCACGATGACGTAGTCGGCGCCCAACTGGCGGGCGTTCTCCGTCGGGATCGTGCGTCTCGGCCCGCCGTCGACGGCGAGACGCCCGCCGACGGCGACGGGCCGGAAGAGGATGGGCACCGCGGCCGACGCCTGCATCACGAGCGCCAGCGGTGCGTCTGCGGGCGCCCATGGCTCGCCCGTCGCGAGGTCGGTGACGACGGCGCGGAAGGGGATGTGGGCGTCGCTCACCGAGCGCTCCTGGAGCAGCGCGTCGAGGAGGCGCCCGAGGGGCGCGTTGTCGAGCAGCCCGCCCCGCGGCGGAACGCGCAACTGGGCCGTGGTGGCAGGATCGACCAGGGCGAGCAGCTCGAGGACCGCGTCCAAGGTGAAGCCGGCGGCGTACAGGCCGCCGATGAGGGCGCCGCTGCTGGTGCCGAGGATCATGTCGATGGGCACGCCGGCGGTCACCAGCTCCTGGAGGACGCCCACGTGGGCGGCGCCGCGCGCGGCCCCGCCGCCCAGGACCAGGGCCACCCGTGGTGGGTCCGTCGGCACGGGCTCGCTCTGCGCCCGCACGGGGACGCCCGCCAGCGCCGACGCCAGCAGGACGGCGGCAGCGAACGCGAACGGGCGTGCTCGAGTGAGGTTCACCGGTTCCACCTCTCACCGAGGGGCGCGCCACGCACGTCGACCGCCGGGGGCGCGTGGCGCCGGCGGCATGGTGTCCACCGAGGGACGGTCACCACGTCCAGGCTAGGGCATGAAGGGACCCCGGCGCGGCGTAGCGGTTACCGTAGACCCCGAAAGGGGGCCCACCGTGAGCGACGTGCGCAAGAACGGCAAGCGCAAGGCGAAGACCAAGGCGAAGGCCAAGAAGGCCGAGGCGGTCGCTGCCCCCGTTCCGGTCGACGCGCCGGCCGTGCCGGCGCCGCCCACGGAACCGCCACCCACCGAACGCGTCGCGAGGCTCAACAAGAAGGTCTACGAGAAGGAGCTCGCCAAGCTCCAGGTCGAGCTCGTCAAGCTGCAGACGTGGGTGCAACAGCAGGGCCTGCGGGTGGTGATCATCTTCGAGGGGCGCGACGCCGCCGGCAAGGGCGGCGCGATCAAGCGCATCACCGAGAGCCTCAACCCGCGCGCCTGCCGGGTGGTCGCGCTCCCCAAGCCGACCGAGCGCGAGCGCACCCAGTGGTACTTCCAGCGCTACGTCGAGCACCTCCCCGCTGCGGGCGAGATCGTCATCTTCGACCGCAGCTGGTACAACCGCGCCGGCGTCGAGCGGGTCATGGGCTTCTGCACCGAGGAGGAAGTGCAGGAGTTCTTCCGCAGTTGCCCCGGGCTCGAGCGCATGCTGGTGCGCGCCGGCATCGTCCTCATCAAGTACTGGTTCTCCGTGAGCCCCGAGGAGCAGGAGCGGCGCTTCCAGGACCGCCTCAAGGACGTCACCAAGCACTGGAAGCTCTCGCCCATGGACCTGGAGGCGCGGCAGCACTGGGTCGCCTACTCGCAGGCCAAGGATGCGATGTTCGCCTTCACCGACGTGAAGACCTGCCCCTGGTACGTCGTGGAGGCCGACGACAAGCGGCGCGCCCGGCTCAACTGCATCCACCACCTGCTCACGATGTTCCCCTACGAGGACGTCATCCCGCGGGTGGAGGAGTTGCCCGCGCGCGAGGGCGAAGGCGCGTACGTGCGCCCGCCGATCAACGAGCAGACGTTCGTGCCCGAGGTGTATTGACGGCCCGCCGGGCGCGCGTCGACGTCACGCCTCGCCGTAGACTGCGGGCTGCATGGCCGTCGCGCCGCCACCCCCGCCCCCCGGCTCGTTCGCCCGCCTGACCGACCTCGACCTCGGCACGCGCCAGCAGGTGCGCCGCAGCATGCGGCTCTCGGTCGTCGAGGGCTCGCTGACGCAGACGTTCCTCAACTGGACGTCGGGCAGCGTGCTCATCGGCTTCATGTTGCACCTGGGCGCGTCGCCGGCCGAGATCGCGCTGGTGGGCGCGGTGCCGCTGCTGTCGCAGGTCGCCAGCCCCGCGGCCGCCTACCTCGCGGCCGCCCTGGGTCGCCGCAAGCTGCTGACGGTGGCGATGGCCCTCGTCTCGCGGCTGACCTGGCTGCTCGCCGCGGCGCTGCCGCTGGTGCCGATGCCCGACGCCTGGCGCCCGTCCGTGCTCATCCTGGTCGTGCTGACGAGCAGCTTCTTCCTGGCGGCCAACGGGACGCTGTGGACGGCCTGGATGGGCGACGTCATCCCCGAACGCGAGCGCGGGCGCTACTTCGGGCTGCGCGCCGGCATCGTCGGCGTGATCGCGATGGTCGCCAATCTGGCGGCCGGCGCCTTCCTCGACCGCGTGGGTGCGCCGCTGTCGTTCCAGGCGGTGCTGGTCGCCTCCGTCGTCATCGCCCTCGCGGGCGTCGGCATCTACCTGCTGCAGCTCGACCCGCCCACCGAGCACGTGCGCGTGCGCTGGGGCCAGCTGCTGACGCTGCCGTGGCGCGACGCGGGGTTCCGCAACTTCCTGCGCTTCGCCCTCTACTGGCAGTTCGTCGTGCTCCTGGCGGCGCCCTTCGTCTTCCCCTACTTCCTCGACGAGCTGCGCCTGAGCTTCACGCAGGTGGCGATCTGGTCGTCCATCGCCGCGCTGACGGCGCTCGCGACGACCTACCTGTGGGGCCGGGTGGCGGACCGCACCGGCAACAAGGGGGTGCTGGCGATCGGCACCTTCCTGGCCGGCCTGCTGCTCCCGAGCACCTGGATCGTCGCCGGCATCACCGGCGACATCGGCTGGATCTGGCTGTCGGCGGCGTTCGACGCCGTCGCCTGGGGCGCGATCGGCCCGGCGATCTTCAACCTGGCCCTGGCGTCCGCGCCGCGGACGAACCGGGTCGTGTTCATCGCCATGTACAGCCTCGGCACCGGCGTGGCGGGGTTCGTCGGCGGGGCCCTGTCCGGGCCGCTGCTCGTGTTCCTGCGGAACTTCGAGCTCCAGGCCTTCGGCACCACCTGGACGGCCTACCACTGGCTGTTCGCGATCTCGGGCGTGCTGCGCATGCTGGCCTGGGTGTGGCTCCGCTCGGTCCCGGAGGCCGACGCCTGGCGCACGCGCGACCTGCTGCGCAGCATGCGCACCGGTTGGAAGGGGATGGGCTTCCACTGGCGGTGAGCGGTCCGCCGCGTGGCTCGGCCGCCACCGCCGGCTCCGCCACGGGGAGAAGCCCGGCACGGTGCCGGTAGCCGGGGGCACATGTTCCGGGTCTTCCCGGGTGCGTGGCGGTGGCGCCGACGCGGGCGGAGGTGCCGCGCCTCATCCGCGAGGCCGTGGCGGGCTCGCTCGTGCGGCTGGGTCGGCATGGCGCCGATGGCGCAACCCCGCGCCCCGCCCGGGCCCCCCCGCCCGCCACCCGGGCCGTAGACTCGTGGGCGCATGGGCGTCGCCCCGCTGCCCCCCTCCCCGACCGTCCCCCCGCCGCCCGGCACCGCCGCGTACCTGACGGACCTCGACCCGCCCGTGCGGGCGCAGGTGCGGCGCACGATGCGCCTGACGATCCTGGAGGGGTCGTTCACCCAGGTGTTCCTCAACTGGACCACCGGCAGCGTGCTGGTCGGCTACATGCTGCACTTGGGGGCGGCGCCCACCGAGCTGGCGCTGGTCAGCGCGGCCCCGCACCTGTCGCAGCTCGCGAGCCCGTTCGCGGCCTACCTGGCGGCGCTGCTGGGGCGGCGCAAGGCGCTGACGGTGGCGATGGCCCTGGGCTCGCGCCTGACCTGGCTGCTGGCCGCGGCGCTGCCGGTCCTCGGCCTCCCCGCCGCCGTGCGCCCGTGGGCGCTCATCGGCCTGGTGCTCGTCAGCAGCCTCTTCCTGGCCGCCCACAACACGCTGTGGACGGCGTGGATGGGCGACGTGGTGCCGGAGCGAGAGCGCGGGCGGTCATTCGGCCTGCGCACGGGCGTCATGGGCGTGGTGGGCACGGCCGCCAACCTGGCCGCCGGCGCCTTCCTCGACCGCGTCGGCGCGCCCCTGTCGTTCCAGGTCGTGCTGCTCGTGGCCGTGGTCGCGGGAATGCTCGGCGCGGCCGTGGTCCTGCGGCAGCTCGACCCGCCGACCCCGATCGAGCGCGTCCGTTGGCGGCAACTGCTCACCCTGCCGTGGCGCGACCGCGGCTTCCGCCGCCTGCTGCGCTTCACCGCCTACTGGAACTTCGTGGTCATGCTGTCCGGGCCGTTCGTGACCCCCTTCTACCTGCAGGAGCTGGGGATGAGCTTCACGCAGGTGGCGCTGGCCTCGACGATCACGGCGCTGACGGCGCTGGTCACGACGCCGCTGTGGGGCCGCGTGACGGATCGCGTGGGTCACAAGCGGGTGCTCATGCTGGGCACCTTCCTGGTCGGCCTGCTGCTGCCCGGGGGCTGGATCGTCGCGGGGCTGACGGGGAGCCTCGCGTGGGTCTGGGCGACCTCGGTCGCGGACGCGCTCGCCTGGGGCGCCGTGCGCCTGTCGGCCTTCAACCTGGCGTTGGCCTCGGCGCCGCGGTCGAACCGGGTGGTGTTCATCGCCATGCTGGGTCTCGCCACCGGCGTCGCCGGGTTCCTCGGCGGGGCGCTGGCGGGCCCGCTGCTGGTGGCCCTGCAGCGCGTCGACGTGAGCGTCCTGGGCGCCCGACCGAGCGGCTACGTGTGGCTGTTCGCGGTCGCCCTGACGCTGCGCACGCAGGCGTGGTGGTGGCTCCGCGGCGTGCCCGAGGAGGGGGCGGGCCGACCGGGACTCCTGCTGCGGGGGATGCGCCTGCGGCTCCGCGGCGGCTGGCCGCGCCACCGCGGGGTGCTGCGCGGGTAGTCGGTGGGGCCCTGCGGCCGTCCCCGGCGACGGACCGGAGGCCGCGCGGCATCGGCCGGTGCGTCATGGGCGCGTCGGCCCCGCGTCGCCCCTGGGTGCGCTGGCCCTCACCGCGGCGCGCCGCCGCACCGTAGGCTGGGGCCATGCCCGAGACCACCCTCGCCACCCTGCACCACCTCGTCGACAAGCGCTTCGTGGGGACGATCCCCGATGGCCGTCAGGTCCTCATCGACGGCACCAAGGAGCACCCCCTGGGCATGAGCCCCATGCATCTCGTCCTCAACGCCTGGGGCGGCTGCGTCGCGTACGACGTGGTCGAGATGCTCAAGAAGCGGCGCGTGAACGTGATCGCCTACCGCGTCGAGCTCGAGGGCGACCGCGACGAGGGCGTCCCCGCCTTCTACACGCGCCTGCGCGCCCGCCACGTCATCGACGCCCCGGGCCTCGACCGCAAGACCTTCGAACGCTTCGTCGACCTGGCGATGAACAAGTACTGCTCGGTCGGCATGAGCCTCAAGGCGGAGCAGAGCTTCGAGGTGGAGCTGCTCCACGAGGCCGGCGAGGAGGGCGGCGAGGGCTGACCGACGCCGCCGCCGGGGGAGGGCGGCGCCCGCTTCGCGGCGAAGGCGCCTGCCGGACCTGGTAGGCTCGGTTCGATGCCCCCCCAGGTCGACCTGGCGGACCCTTCGCTGTACTTCAACCGCGAGCTCAGTTGGCTGGCGTTCAACCGGCGCGTGCTGGAGGAGGCGCAGGATCCCTCCCAGCCGCTGCTGGAACGGCTGAAGTTCCTGGCCATCTTCGCCAGCAACCTCGACGAGTTCATGATGATCCGCTACGCGGGTCTCAAGGAGCAGCAGGCGGCCGGCGTCGCCGCCCGCTCCTTCGACGGGCTCACGGGGGCGGAACAGCTGGCCGCGGTGGCCGCGGTCCTGCACCCGATGGTGCTCGAGCACAGGCGCGTGCTGCGGGAGGACGTGCTGCCCGCGTTGGCCCGGCACGGCGTCGTCCTCCGCGACCTCGACGGGCTGAACGACGCCGAGCGCGCGGCCGTCGACGTCTTCTGGCGCGAGGAGCTCTTTCCGGTCCTCACGCCGCTGGCGATCGACTCGGGCCACCCGTTCCCGCGCCTGCCGAACCAGTCGTTCGCGCTCCTGCTGGACGTGGTCGACGACGACACGGGCGTCAGCCGGTCCGCCATGGTGCAGGTGCCCTCGGTGCTGCCGCGTTTCCTGCGGCTGCCCGGCGCCGGCTACGCGTTCGTCATGCTCGAGGACGTCATCTGCGACCGCGAGAGCGAGCTCTTCCCCGGGCACACGGTGCGGCGCGCCCACGGCTTCCGCATCACCCGCGACGCCGACATCGAGATCGCCGAAGACGAGGCCGCCGACCTGTTGCGGGCCGTGGCCGACGAGGTGCGTCGCCGTCGCTGGGGGGACGCGGTGCGGCTGGAGGTCCTGCAGGGCATGCCGACGGTCTGGATCGAGCGCCTGCGGCAGGCCCTCGAGCTGGAGCCGGAGGACGTGTACCAGGTCCCCAACCACCTCAACGTGGTCGACTTCATGGAACTGGCGCAGCTGCCCATCCCCGAGCTGCGCGACCCGCCGTTCAACCCGCGGCTGCCGCGGGAGCTGCGGCGTCACGCCAAGGTGTTCGATGCCGTGCGCGAACGCGACATCCTGCTGCACCACCCGTTCCACGCCTTCGACGCCGTGCAGCGGCTGCTCGATGACGCCGCCGACGACCCCGACGTGCTGGCGATCAAGCAGACGCTCTACCGCGTCGGTCGCAACTCGCCGGTGGTGGCCGCCCTGGAGCGGGCCGCCGGCAACGGCAAGCCGGTCACGGCGATGGTGGAGCTCAAGGCGCGTTTCGACGAGGAGAACAACATCGTCTGGGCCCGCGAGCTCGAGCGCGCCGGGGTGCACGTGGTGTACGGCCTGCCCAGGCTCAAGACGCACGCCAAGGCGCTGCTGGTCGTGCGCCGCGAGCGCGACGCCAACGGGGGCAGCGTCATCCGCCGCTACATGCATCTGGGCACCGGCAACTACAACGCCGGGACCGCGGTCGTGTACACCGACATGGGCCTGCTGACCTGCGACCCGGACCTGGGCGCGGACGTCTCCGAGCTGTTCAACCTGCTGACCGGTTTCAGCAAGCAGCGCAACTGGCGGAAGCTGTGGGTGGCGCCCGAGACGCTGCGCGGCGCGCTGATCGCGGCGATCGAGCGGGAGACCGAACACGCGCTCGCCGGGCGGCCTGCGCGCATCACCGCCAAGATGAACTCGCTGGTCGACCCGCGTGTCATCCAGGCGCTCTACCGCGCCTCGCAGGAGGGCGTCGAGATCGACCTCATCGTGCGTGGCGTGTGCTGCCTGCGCCCCGGGGTGCCCGGGGTGTCCGAGCGCATCCGCGTCCGCTCGATCGTGGGGCGCTTCCTGGAGCACGCGCGCATCTTCTACTTCGAGGACGGCGGCGCGGGCCGCCTCTACCTGGGTTCGGCGGACTGGATGCAACGCAACCTCAACGCCCGCATCGAGACGCTCTTCCCCGTCGAGGACCCGAGGGTGCGGCGCGAGGTCATGAAGGTGCTCGACCTGGGCTTGCGCGACAACGTCAAGGCCCGCGAGCTGCAGCCGAGCGGGGAGTACGTGCGTGTCCGCCGGAAGCCGGGGCAACGGCGGCTGGACAGCCAGGCGCACCTGATCGCGCGTTCGCGGCGCAAGGGCTGAGACCGCCGCGCGGCGGCGCGGGCCGTGGAGCGCGGGCCGTAGGGCGCGCGCGCATCGGGCGGCCGGCGTCAGGCCTGGATGGGTCCGGGGCCGCCGCTGGGCATGTCGTCGCCCGCGCGGCCGGCGGCGAAGCCGGTCTGCAGCCCCATCAGCCAGCCGAGCTTGAGCATGAACAGCAGCGTCTCGGCGTCCCCCTCGGCGACGCGCCGGCGGACGTACGCCAGGGTGCCCTCGGGGAGGCCCACGGCGTCCACCTCCTGCGCGTAGCGGCGGCGCATCTCGTCGAGGAAGGCCTGGATGAGTCGCTCCTGTTCGTCCATGTCGTCACGCCATGGTAGCCGACGGGGCGCGTTGCGGCGCGTCGGTCAGCTTGCGCCCGGCTCGAACGTGACGGTGGCCCCCGGGCGCGCCTGCGTCAGGCCGGCGAGGTCGCGCGGATCGACGACGCCGGCGAGGGCGTAGCCGCCCGTCCGGCCGCGGTCGTTGAGGAGGACGACCGGGCGCCCGTCGGCCGGCAGTTGCACCGCGCCCAGCGGGACGCCTTCGGAGTCGACGTCGGGCCGCCGCGCGCGGACGCGGGGTCCGTCGAGCCAGGCTCCCATGCGGTCGCGGGCGCCGAGCGCGAACCGCGTCGCCAACAGAGCGGCGTAGGCCTCGTCCTCGCCGTGGGGTCCCGGGTGGAGGCGCAGGGCAAGGCGCGCCGCGTGGTGCACCCTCCCCTGCCAGGCGGTGTCGGGCGACCGCGGGGTGCTCGCGAGGCGCAGCGTGTCGCCGTCGCGCAGCGCGCGTCCGAAACCGCCGACGCCGGCGCGCGCATCGGTGCTGCCCTCGCCCACCAGCTCCGGGTGACCGACGGGGCCGTCCGCGGGCGTCAGGCCGCCGCCTACCGCCAGGACGGCGTGCGCGCCGCTCACGCGGGGATCGGGCCGCACCTCGAGGTGGGCGCCGGCCGGCCAGGCGAAGGGCCGCCCGAGCGGCAGCGGCCGGCCGTCCAGGCGGAGGCGCGCGCCGCCGCCGCCGCAGGCCGCCGTGAGCGGGCGGTCCGCGCGCAGTGTCGCGTGGGGCACCGCCAGCTCGAGGGCGGGCGCGTCGAGCGGCGCGCCCGCGAGGCGGGCCGCGCTCACGAAGGCCCGGGCGTCGAGCGCCCCTGCCTGGGCCATGCCCAGGTGACCGACGCCGGGCCGCGGCCGTCCCTGCAGCGAGACGGCACCGGGCCAGGCCTCGATCAGGGTCAGGGCGGGGTCGCCGTGGCGCGCGGCCGCGCGGGCCCGCGCGTCGGCCGCGGCTGGCGCGCCGGTGGCGGCCGGCGTCACGGCCGCGGCCGCTGCCGCCTGCGCCGCGAAGCGGACGTCGTCGCCGGGCAGCAGCGCGGTCGGCTCGGCGAGCCAGGGATCGAACAACGCGACCGGTGTCGTCCCGAGCACCCACCAGCCACCGGGCCCGGCGCTGGGGTAGACGCCGGCGCGGCCGTCGGCGATCGCCACGGCGCCCGCCGGTAGCGGCCGCGGCGCGGGCCGGCGGGGAAGGGAGAGCTCGGCCGGGAGCCCGTGCAGGTAGGCGAAGCCGGGGGTGAAGCCCAGGAAGGCGACGCGGTAGGTCGCCGCCGCATGCCGGGCGACGACCTCGTTCCAGCCGAGCCCCAGGAGGGCCTCCAGGTCGGCGCGATCGGCGCCGTCGCCGTACGCCACGGGCAGCAACACGCGGCGCGCGGGGGGCGTCGCCAGCGCGGCACGCGCGGTGGCGGCGCGCAGGGCGGCGGCGACGGGCGCGAGCGGCGCGCCGAGCCGGAGTTCGGCCGTGAGGGCGCGGTAGCCGACGATCAGGTCGCGGGCGGCCGGCGGCCGCGACGCCCATGCGGCGGTCCGCACCGCGGCCAGCCGCGCCGAGAGCTCCGCCGACGGCTCGGCGTCGGTGGCCAGGCGCAGCGCCGCCGGGCCGAGCCGCGTGAGCCGCCAGCCGAGCCCGTCGCCGTCCGTCCAGGCCGCGGGCTCGGCGAGCTCCGCGCGCTGGCGGGTCAAGCGCCGGACCCGCGCCGAGGCGGGCTCACGGCAGGGCGCCGGCGGCCGGACGGACCTGTACGCCCGCGCGCTCGAGCGCGTCGCGCACGGCGTGGGCCACGCGGGCCGAGCGGAAGCCGTCGCCGTGGAGGCACAGGGTGTCGGGGCGCAACTCGAGCGGCTCGCCGCCGACGGCGCGGACCACGCCGTCGAGCGCGAGCGACAGCGCCCGGTCCACGATCTCGCCGACGTCCTCGATGACGGCGCCGGGTCGTCCGCGCGGGAGCAGACGCCCGTCCGGCTGGTAGCCGCGGTCGAGGAAGCCCTCGAAGACGAGGAGCAGGCCCGTGTCCTCGAGCACGCCGAGCGTGGCCGCGTGGGCCGGCACCACCAGCGGTAGCCCCGGGTCGAACGCGGCGACCGCCTCGGCGACGGCCGAGGCGACGTCGGGGTCGCCGGCGACGGCATGGTAGAGCGCGCCGTGCGGTTTCACGTGGCGCAGCGTCGCGCCCTCGGCGCGGCAGATGGCGTGCAGCGCCCCGAGTTGGTAGAGGACGTCGTCGCGCACGACGGGCGGCGGCAACGCCATCGGGGTGCGGCCGAAGCCGCGCAGATCCGGGAAGCTGGGGTGCGCGCCGATCGCCAGGCGATGGCCGTCGGCCGCGACGACCGCGGCCCGCATCGTGCTCGGGTCGCTGGCGTGGAAGCCGCAGGCGAGGTTGACCGAGCTCAGGGCCGGCAGGAACTCGTCGTCCTCCCCCAGCCGCCAGCGCCCGTAGGACTCGCCGAGGTCGCCGTTGAGGTCGATCGCGGGCATGCGGCATCGTACGCCATCGGTCGTCCAGGACGAGCGCGGCGAGGCGGGCGCGGTCGCGCGGGCACCGGTGCACGCCCGGACTTGACACGCTGTGATCCACGGATGTATTCTGATCTTTGCCGCTCGCGAGAGTGGCGCGCTTCTTGACAGCGGAATAGGAAGCATGAGCATCCAACACGCGCGGGCGTTCCGCGCCGTCCTGAACGGCAACGACGCCAGCGCGACACGTGATCCTGTTAGGTTCGATCGGAAACGATCGAGCATCGCGAGATCGCGGGTCTGACATCACTCTTACACACGTACGAACACGAACGATGGTTACGTTAATAAGGGCACACGGTGGATGCCTTGGCTGCAGAACCGATGAAGGACGTGGCTACCTGCGATA
>Ga0180436_10002099_pt1 | contig 19094 bp, 19 predicted proteins | sample SS_ome_2_FD_132434 | JGI IMG/M metagenome (GOLD analysis project Ga0180436, IMG submission 132434) | Hypersaline lake sediment archaeal communities from the Salton Sea, California, USA - SS_3_S_2 metaG | ecosystem: Environmental > Aquatic > Non-marine Saline and Alkaline > Hypersaline >...
ATATACTGGCAATACTGGGTATAGAAACCCGTTACGGTGAAGTCAAAGGTAGTTTTGCCGTGCTCGATGCCCTGGTAACCCTGGGGTTTGACTATCCGCCCAGAGCAGCTTTTTTCCGCAGTGAGCTCACGCAGTTTCTGCTGCTGGCTCGTGAAGAAGGCAAAGATCCGGCTGAGCTACTTGGCTCTTATGCTGGGGCAATGGGTTACGGCCAGTTCATTTCTTCCAGCTATCGGCATTATGCGGTCGACTTTGATGACGATGGCGTCAGAGACATCTGGTCAAACCCGGTTGATGCGATAGGCAGTATTGCCAATTATTTTGCGGAACATAACTGGCGCGAAGGTGAGTTAGTCGCGCGCAGGTTGAATGTGTCTGCAGCGGATGCGCAACCCTGGCTGACAACAGGTTTATCGTTACCGCATACTGTCGCCGAGTTGGCGGCGAGCGATGTGTCGGTGAGCGATCTGCCAGCTGAGGCCAAGGTAGCCCTTTACCAAATGGATGCCCAGGAGGCAGATGAATACTGGCTGGGGCTGCACAACTTTTATGTCATTACGCGCTATAACCGCAGTCATATGTACGCATTGGCAGTACATCAATTGAGTCAGGAAATTAAGCGCAGATACAATCTGTTGGAGATGCAATGATCAGGCAGAACAAATTTTGGATCATCTCAGCTCTGGTCTGGCTGGCCGGCGGCTGCGCCTACTCGGGTGGTGTCAATATTCCTGGCGCGCCCAAGCCTCCTCAGGACACTGCGCCGCGTCTGTCGAACACTGTGCTCGCACAGATACAGCAGCTTCCGGATCCAGAGGTGCTTGATGAACCGCGCAGTCGGCGCGGCAATGGTCCGGTTTACACCGTCTGGGGTAAATCCTACCGAGTGATGGACTCTGCTGAGGGGTTTGTGGAGGAAGGCACGGCATCCTGGTATGGGACAAAATTCCATGGGCGCGAAACCTCCAGTGGCGAGGTTTACGATATTTATCGCCTGACGGCTGCACATAAGCATCTGCCACTGCCCACGTATGTGCGCGTCACAAATCTAGCTAACGGCAAAGAAACCGTTGTGAAAGTCAATGACCGCGGACCGTTCCATGGTGATCGCATTATCGATCTGTCTTATGCAGCGGCTGTGAAGCTGGGGTTCCATGAACATGGCACAAGCCGTGTCAGGGTCGAGGCGCTTGAGCCTTTTACCGAACCGGAAACCTATATGGTGCAAGCGGGTGCCTTCAGCGAATTTGACCGCGCGGACCGAAGTCACCGAGAATTGCAGGCGCTGACCGGCTTTAAGGGTGTTGTGGTGAAGATGCCCTCGGATGGCTTTTATCGCGTCAGGTTGGGTCCTGTTCCTGCGAACGACATCCCGCGCTTGCAGAACCTTTTGCAGGCGGCTGATTACGGTATGCCTAAATTGATTCCCGCGCCTCAGGGTGCCCGTTGAATTCAAGCTGCACAGCCTGTTTCAACGACAAGTAGACTATGGATGGATCTGATGACTGATTGGTTAAAGCGCAGTTTCAAGCTGGCTGGTGTGTGGTGTGTTCTGGCAGGAGCCCTGACTGGCCAGGCTGCAGCACCGATCATCCCACCAGCGCCGGACATAGCCGCCAGTTCCTACCTGCTGGTAGATGCGGCATCGAAAAAAGTGCTGGTTGAACATAATGCGCATGAGCGAATTCCTCCAGCCAGTCTGACCAAAATCATGACCAGCTATCTGGTGGAGCAGGAGATCGCCAGCGGGCGTATCAACCTTGACGACCAGGTGATGATCAGTGTGAATGCCTGGCGCACAGGGGGTTCAAAAACATTTGTGCGTGAGGGCACAATGGTCTCCGTCGACGACCTTTTGAAAGGCATCATCATTCAATCAGGCAATGACGCCAGTATTGCCATGGCCGAGCACATCGCCGGCAGCGAAGCGGCGTTTGCCAACATGATGAATCAGCAGGCTGCCGTCCTTGGCATGAACGACAGTCATTTCACCAATTCAACAGGTTTGCCTGATTCACAACATTACAGCTCGGCATGGGATCAAGCGATGTTAACCATCGATCTGATTGAGCGCTTTCCAGAACACTATGATCTGTATTCTCAGCGCAGCTTTAGCTACAACGATATTGATCAGCCGAACAGGAACAAGTTGCTGTGGCGTGACAAATCTGTAGATGGGGTGAAAACCGGTTACACCAAAGAGGCGGGTTATTGTCTGGTGGCTTCTGCTGTGCGACAAGGTATGCGCCTGATCTCGGTGGTTATGGGTACGGATAGCGATCAGGCGCGCATGCGTGAAAGTCAGAAACTGCTGTCCTACGGTTTTCGTTATTACGAAACCCAGTCCCTGTATGAAGCAGATATCATGCTGAAAGAACAGGATATCTACTATGCCGAAGCTGACACCATCAGCCTTGGTGTTGCTGAGGATGTGGTGCTCACGTTCCCGCGCGGCTACTACAAAGACATAGAAGCTGAGCTTGAAGTGCCCAGAGTGCTTGAGGCACCCCTGGCTGCTGGTGACGAAGTCGGCGAACTCAAATTGAAGCTGCATGGTGAGGTTATTTTTGCAGCGCCGCTGGTCACGCTTACAGATGCCCCTGAAGCGGGTATGTTCAGCCGCTTAGGTGATTTTCTGACACTGTTTTTTAAAGAATTGCTGGACTTCTGAGCGTATGGAACCGCCGCGCATAGAGTTTCCCTGTGATTACCCCATCAAGGTAATTGGAGATGTGCATGAGAATGGTATTGCTGAAATTGTTACCGTCGTTCGCCGCCATGCCCCGGAAGTCACTCCAGATCAGATAAGTACACGGGACAGCAAGCAAGGTAACTACTGTTCAGTCCGCGTAACTATAGTGGCTACCGGTGAAGAACAGCTGCGCACATTGCATGAAGATCTGCTAGCACTGCCGAACGTGCGTCTGGTGTTGTAATGCACCCGGTGATTATCAGAGACCTGGGCCTTAGTGATTATGAAGCTGTTTTCCAGGATATGCAGGCTTTTACAGCTGCAAGGCACGCAGATACGCCGGATGAAATATGGCTGACCGAGCACCATCCGGTTTTCACTCAGGGACAGGCTGGCAAGGCGGAACACCTGTTGGCACCTGGCGATATTCCCGTGGTTCAATCTGATCGCGGTGGCCAGGTCACTTATCATGGACCTGGTCAGATTACCGCGTACCTGATGTTCGATCTTCGACGGCTGGGATTAGGCGTGCGTAATCTGGTGACTGGAATTGAAGAGGCCATGGTGGATACCCTGGCGCAATACGATATCCAGGCAGCACCTCGGGCGGATGCGCCTGGTGTATATATCGGTGATGATAAAATTGGCTCTCTGGGCTTGCGTGTGCGCAGAGGCTGCAGCTACCACGGTCTAAGTCTGAATGTAGATATGGATCTGGAACCCTTTTCACGCATCAACCCATGTGGATTGTTTGGGATCCAGGTTACGCATATGGCCAACTCTTTGTCCGTCAGTCTGGAAGAGGTGCAACGTCAGCTGATAACCTCGCTGCTGAAACAGTTCAATCTTGAGGCGAGCAAACAGGACAGTTGAGACGCTTGTTAAGCGTCAACTTACGCCATTCCATATACTTAGCGTCAAAGTAGAGCACGTGGCCCACCAGGCACTCGCCAACGCCGGTAATCAGTTTTACTGCCTCAAGGGCCTGGCAGGTGCCAATCACGCCGACCAGGGGTGCAATGACGCCGTTCTCGGCGCAGTTGAGGTCTGTGCCCTCCTGGTCAGGATACAGGCAGCTGTAGCAGGGCGAAGTGGCTTGGTTGGCATCAAAAACAGCCACCTGACCTTCCCAGCGTATGGCCGCTCCGCTGACGAGGGGTGTGTTGCTCTGCCAACAGGTTTTATTGATCAAATACCGACTGAAAAAGTTGTCAGTGCAATCCAGAACCAGATCAACACCCTCAATTTTCGTTAGAAGTTCATCTTCTGCCAAACGCCTGGTCTGTGTATCCGTTTCAACATAAGGGTTGAGTGCCTGGATAGTCCGCGCTGCGGATACCGCTTTGTTCACACCAATCGCCTCTTCGTTGTGAGCGATCTGGCGTTGCAGATTGGATAGCTCAACCTCATCGTCGTCACACAGAAGCAATGTGCCGACGCCGGCTGCGGCAAGGTAAAGGGCGGCGGGCGAACCCAGCCCACCCAGGCCAACAATCATCACGCGACTGTTCTGCAGTGCAGTCTGACCGGCGATGTCAACTTCCGGCAGCATGATCTGCCGGCTGTAACGGAGTAGTTCAGCGTCCTGCATATTGGGCCAGGGTGACGCGGTCCATGCCTGCCAGGTCCTTTCTGGTACGTACGTTGACCAGTTCGGCGGCAGACATGAGCTGTTGTACATTGGCAGCCTGATCATACCCATGTTCAATGAGTAAATGGCCGCCCGGGTTCAATCGCTGTGATGCCTGAGGAATGATCTGGCGTATATCGTCCAGTCCGTCCGGTCCGGCAACCAAGGCCTGTCTGGGCTCTGCAGACAGGTTGCTTAAGTGTGGGTCGTTGTCGGCGATGTAAGGTGGATTGCTGACAATTGTGTCCCACGTTGAGTTGCTGCCCTGCAACCAGGATTGCTGGTGAAAGTTGACGTCTACCTTCAGTTTGCAGGCGTTGTGGCTGGCCACTCTAAGCGCAGCGCAGGAGCTGTCAACAGCAGTCACAGCGAGATCGGGCCGCTCAGTTTTTACCGCGATCGCGATCGCGCCACTACCGGTACCCAGATCGATCATGTTGCCACCCCTGGGTGCCAGATCGATAACCAGCTCCACCAGCAGTTCGGTTTCGGGGCGGGGAATCAGCACGTCTGCTGTTACCTGCAGGTCCAGGCCCCAGAATTCTCTGCTACCGGTGATGTAAGCAAACGGCTTGCCCTCGCGAAGCTGTTCGACAACAGGCTGTAACTGCTGCAGAGCATCGGTGTTTATCTCACGTTCCGGGTAGGCCAGTATCTGCGCCCGGCTCAGTACCATAATCTGACCCAGCAAGAGCTCACATTCGATCAACGGCAGGTCGCTGTTCTGTTGCAGCCATTGTTTTACCGTCGTCACTGGGTTGCACCCAGTTGCTGCAGTAGATCCGCCTGGTGTTCCTGGATTAGTGGGTCGATAACCGAACCCAGCGCACCTTCCATAATTTCGTCCAGTTTGTACAACGTCAGGTTTATGCGGTGATCGGTAACGCGACCCTGAGGGAAGTTATAGGTACGTATCCTTTCTGAACGGTCACCTGAGCCAACCAGTTCGCGACGATTTTCTGCCTGCTCGGTCTCTTGCGCGCTGCGTGCTGTATCCAGCAGTTTGGCCTGTAACAATGACAATGCGCGCGCTCTGTTCTTATGTTGAGATCGTTCATCCTGACATTCAACAACTGTACCGGTAGGCAAATGTGTGAGTCGAATCGCTGAGTCAGTTTTGTTGACGTGCTGTCCGCCTGCACCGGATGCGCGAAAGGTATCTTCGCGAATATCCTTTTTTTCAATCGCGATGCTGTCGATTTCGTCCACTTCAGGCATGATCGCAACTGTGCAGGCCGAGGTATGAATGCGACCTTGCGATTCGGTTTCAGGTACGCGCTGTACGCGATGTGCGCCGGATTCGAATTTCAGCTGGCTGAAAACGTCTTTGCCTTCGATGCGCGAAATAATTTCTTTAAAACCGCCGTGTTCGCCGGGCCTTGCGTTGAGTACTTCCACGCGCCAGCCTTTCTGTTCCGCAAACTTGCTGTACATACGAAACAGACTGCCTGAAAACAGAGCGGCTTCGTCACCCCCTGTGCCTGCGCGGATTTCCAGAAACACGTTGGAGTGATCATTAGGGTCGCGAGGCAATAACAGCATCTGCAGTCTGGCTGTCAGTTCATCAAGGGCCGAATTGGTCTGTTCAATATCTTCTTCTGCCAGAGCACGCATGTCAGCATCGTCTTCAGCCAGAATGGCCTGGCTGTCTGCAAGCTCCGTCTCCAGTTTCTGGACGTCGCGATAGCACAGAACAACCGGTTCCAGTTCCGCAAACTCGCGTGACAATCCGGCAAATTTCTCTCGATCGCTCATCACCTCAGGGTCCGATAGCAGCGCGGAAACTTCTTCAAAACGGTCGTTCAAGCCGGCCAGCTTGATGACCATAGACTCAGTAAGGGCCATCGGCGTTATTCTTCTTGGTTTTTAGGTTGGTCGTTGTCGGTATCGACATCATAAAGGATGCGCAGGTAGTCGAGCAGGTCTGCTCGACCGTCTGCACTGGCGTCACGGATAGCCATGGTTGGCGTGTGTATCAATTTGTTAGTCAAATCGTTGCTCAAGCGCTCCAGCACGCGCTCGGGGTCCGTTCCGCGCTGCAGGTCTTTCCTCGCCCGTGCCAGAGATTCTGCCTGGATGGCTTTCGCCTGATCGCGAAAAGCGCGTAGCAGAGCCTGATCTTTCTGCACTCTGCTTTCCCGCAGAAACAGTTTTGCTCCTTCGTGTACAAACGTTTCTGCCGAAGCTGCCGCCTGTCGTCGTTGGGCAATATTGCCTTCTATGATCGCGGATAGATCATCGATCGTGTACAGATAGACGTCGGGCAGTTCCCCGACACCGGCTTCGATGTCTCGCGGTACGGCAATATCCACCATGAATATCGGGCGTCTGCGCCTCTGTTTGATGGCAGCTTCAGCTGCGCCCTTGCCAACAACCGGCAGTGAACTACCCGTTGAACCAATGACAATATCAAACTCAGCCAGTCGCTCAGCAACGTCGGTTAACTGCATATAGTCGGCTTCGTATTTTGCCGCCAGTAGTTCGGCATTGACCAATGTGCGGTTGGCGATAGCCATGTGGCCTATTCCCTGGCTGGCGAGGTGCTCAGCCACCAGGCCAATGGTTTCGCCGGCACCCAGCAGCAGTGCACGCTTGGTGCTGAGGTCACTGAAAATCTGTTGTGCTAACGATACCGCGGCATAGGCTACGGAAATTGGATTGCGGCCGATGTCGGTCTGAGTACGTACTTCTTTTGCTGTACGAAGAATGATTTGAGACAGAAGTCCCAGTTCGGGGCCCATGGTGCCGCAGGCACGTGCGGTTTCATATGCGGCTTTGACCTGCCCCATAATTTGCGGTTCACCCAGCACCTGACTGTCGAGACCGGCGGCGACCCTGATCTGATGGCGGGCGGCATCCTGATCCCAGTGGGTATAGGAAGCGTCTTCCAGTTCGCTGGTGGATACGGGCCTGTAGCGGGTTAACCAGGCGGCCAGATCGGGTTCTGCTTCGGGATGCAGGGCACAATACAACTCGGTGCGATTGCAGGTGGAGATGATCGCTGCTTCCTGCACGCCAGCCACATCACGCTTCACCTGGATCAGAGCGTCGGTGACGTGGTCTTCCGGGAAAGCCACGCGTTCGCGCAGCTCTACAGAAGCCGTGCGATAGTTTAAACCGTATGCCAATATGCTCATTGCGTGGAAAATGGACCCGAAGTTGGTCGGATGATAGCAGATTGTGGACAGAACAACTTAGTAGCTAAGTCTCTAATTTTAAACAGCATTTTGTTGACACTTTTACTTGCCGGCTGTGTTGCCACCCCGCTCGTACCTGCGGACGACTTGAATTTCCAGATTCTGGGTAAAATTGGCATTAAACAGGATGGTGAAGGCTTTTCAGCCAACTTTGACTGGCGCCAGCATAGCCAGGCACGTTACGAGATCGATGTATGGGGCCCCTTAGGGCAGGCACGGACACAACTCAAGGGAGACCAGGGGGTTATGCAGGTCAGTCGCGGTGACCAGGTACTGGCTCTGGGACAGCCTGGTGAGGTGATGCTGGCACATCTGGGCTGGTCGATGCCGCTGGATGTGCTGCCAGCCTGGATTCGCGGTGAGCCAGCGGCGCAGTATGACTTTGATGACAGACGCTTTGATGATCAGGGCCGGGTTGTCGAGTTTACCCAGGCAGGCTGGGCAGTATCTCTGGGCAGATTCAGTCAGCGCGATAACATAAGTACGCCAGGACGGATCAAGGCCAGTCAGGCGGACAGGACCATTACAGTGATTGTGCGCGAGTATCTGCAATAAACCGCGGATTTCAGGCTTTTATTATCCACACCCGGGCTGCCGCTTAAGTTTGACAGTGGGGGTGCTGATCAGCACAATAGCGCGCTCGAAAAATTGGGGTGTCGCCAAGCGGTAAGGCACCGGGTTTTGATCCCGGCATGCGCAGGTTCGAATCCTGCCACCCCAGCCATACTCTGCAAAGTTCCAGTATGTTCACAGGCATTATCGTTTCACGCATCAACTTTAGCGGGAGAAACAGCCTTGAGCGGGAGAAAGAATGTTGGCTAATTTGATGCTTTTTGCCGGCGGTGCTAATCCGGCGTTGGCCCGACGAGTGGCTGAAAAGTTGCGGGTGGAACTGGGCAGAGCGGATGTAGGTCGCTTCAGCGATGGCGAAGTCATGGTAGAAATCCATGAGAATGTTCGTGGTCATGACGTGTTTCTGTTGCAATCAACATGTGCGCCGACCAACGATAGCCTGATGGAACTGCTGATTATGGCTGATGCGATTAAGCGCGCATCAGCCACGCGGGTCACTGCGGTAATACCTTATTTTGGGTACGCACGGCAGGATCGACGGCCACGTTCCGCAAGGGTGTCGATCAGCGCAAAAGTGGTCGCTGATATGATCGGCGCCGTAGGTGTGGACAGAATTCTCACTGTTGATCTGCATGCAGATCAGATTCAGGGATTCTTTAATATTGCGGTGGATAACGTTTACGGTTCGCCGGTGCTGGTCGACCATGTGATCGCTCAGCGTTACAGGAAGCCGATCGTGGTGTCGCCGGATGTTGGTGGTGTCGTTCGAGCCAGGGCCATTGCGAAGCAGATAGACGACCTGGATCTGGCCATTATAGATAAGCGGCGTCCGCAGGCCAATGAAAGCAAGGTCATGAACGTCATCGGTGACGTGCGTGGCAAAGTCTGCATTTTAGTAGACGACATCGTCGATACGGCAGGTACATTGTGTACCGCTGCCGAGGCGTTGAAAGATGAAGGTGCGGAGCAGGTGGTGGCTTATATCACGCACGCGGTTTTGTCAGGACCTGCGATTGAGCGAATTACTGATTCGCAGATAGATCAGATGGTGGTTACCGATACCATCCCGCTCAGTGAAGCGGCAAAGGCGTGTCAGAAGATCACGCAGTTGAGTTTAGATAGCTTACTGGCTGAATCCATTCGGCGAGTGAGTAATGAAGAGTCTATATCAGCGATGTTCAGGTAAGCGGTTCTATTAGAATCCGCCCCGAACAGAACTGGGTTAGACAGAACAGTCCATTTGGTTGGTCGCAGATCAGATGGATTTATTAACTTGAAGGAGAAGCGAATGTCAGATGTATTAGAACTGACTGCCGAGCTCCGTACAGACGTAGGGAAAGGTGCGAGCCGCCGCCTGCGTCGTGCGGGTAAGAGAGTTCCGGCAATTATTTACGGTGGTGATGAAAAACCCCAGAACCTGACCCTGGCTGTGAACCAGTTGGTGAAAGTGATGGAACAGGAAACTTTTTACTCGCAGATTCTGAACGTTGTTGTGGATGGTCAGCCAACCAAGGCGGTTGTTCGCGATCTGCAGCGCGATCCTGCGTCGAATAAAGTGCACCACGTCGACTTTCAACGTATCGATATGAACAAAGTCATGCACGCGACCGTGCCGATCCACTTCATTAACGAAGACATCTGTGTCGGTGTGAAGATGAGTGGCGGCAGCATCCTGCATAACATGACGGACGTTGAAATCAGCTGTCTGCCGACCGATCTACCTGAAGCGATTGAGGTGGACATGAAGGATGTGGACGTTGGTTTCTCAGTGCATCTTTCCGGTCTGGCGCTGCCATCCGGCGTTTCGCTACTGGCTTTCTCGCATGGTGATGATGATCAGGACCACGATATACAGGTGGTGAGTGTGGAAGTTCTGCGTGGCAGCGAGGCGCTTGAAGACGAAGAAGCTCCAGAGGCAGCTGGCGAAGTTCCAACGACCAGTGACGAAGAAAAAGCCGATACAGAAGGCGAGTCTTAAGCAAATCAGTGGGTATGTGATGAACACATCCACTGCGGCGTATGTCTGCCGTTAGACTGATAGTTGGCCTCGGTAATCCCGGCGCCAGCTATCAAGCCACGCGCCACAACGTTGGTGAACGCTGGGTGCGTGAGTTGGCCCGTCGATTTGCAATTTCTCTTGCGCCGGAAACTAAATTTAAAGGCGACATCGGGCGTGGGGATATCCTCGGTCACGATGTGCGATTGCTGGTTCCCACAACCTATATGAATCTCTCCGGGGACTCGGTGGGTGCAGTGCAGCGCTTTTTTAAGATTCCGTCGCAGTCCATCCTTGTTGTTTATGATGAGATGGCGTTTGTTCCAGGCGTTGTGCGTCTAAAGCAGGGTGGTGGTGATAACGGCCACAACGGCATCAGAAGCGTGCGTTCCGGCCTGGGAAATGATCCTGATTTCATGCGCCTGCGTATCGGGGTTGGTCATCCGGGCAGTCCCTCAAAGGTGACCGCGTATCTCACGCAACAGGTTATGCCGGAGGATGAACGTATTGAAGTCGAACGGTGCTCAACTCTAGACGATGATTTATTAGATAACATTCTGCAAGGCAATTGGCAGCAGGCCATGAATGTCCTGCACGCAACCGGAGAATCTTAGTGGGCTTTAAATGTGGCATTGTTGGCATGCCGAATGTGGGTAAATCCACCTTGTTTAATGCATTGACCAAGGCGGGTATTGATGCGGAAAACTTCCCTTTCTGCACCATCGACCCCAACACGGGTATTGTGCCGGTTCCAGACCCACGTCTGGCCAAGCTTGCGGAGCTTGTGCATCCAGAGAAGATTGTCCCAGCGACCATGGAGTTTGTAGATATTGCTGGTCTTGTTGCCGGTGCGGCTCAGGGCGAGGGGCTGGGTAACAAATTCCTTGCGCACATCCGCGAAACTGACGCGATTGCCCACGTTGTTCGATGTTTTGATGATGACAACGTGGTGCACGTATCCGGCAAAGTTTCGCCGAAAGACGACATTGAAATCATCAACACTGAGCTCGCGCTTGCAGACCTGGAAACTCTGGAACGGGTTTACGATCGCAACCGCAGAGTATCCAACTCCGGTGATAAAGCGGCGCTGGCTATGCTTGCGATCCTTGACAAGGTAAAGGACAAGTTGGAAGCGGGTTTGCCGGTACGGTCAGCAGGTTTGACGGAAGACGAAAAACTGGCAATACGCGAGTTTCATTTCATTACCAGTAAACCGGTCCTTTATATCGCTAACGTTGCTGAAGATGGTTTGAACGACAATCCGCTGGTAGACATCGTAAGAGACATTGCTGAGCAGGAGCATGCGGAAGTGGTTGTCGTCAGCAACCAGATCGAGTCGGAAGTGGCTGAGCTTGATGATATTGAGCGAGCAGAATTTCTCGAAGATCTGGGTATTGAAGAACCTGGCTTGAACCGGGTTATACGCGCCGGGAATAAGTTGTTAGGTCTGCAACAGTATTTCACTGCCGGACCGATGGAGGTGCGGGCATGGACAATACCCATAGGCGCTAAAGCGCCGCAAGCAGCTGGCGTCATTCATACAGACTTTGAGAAAGGGTTTATTCGCGCCGAGGTGATCGGCTTTGATGATTTTGTGACCTACAAAGGTGAGCAGGGTGCAAAAGATGCCGGCCGCTGGCGTCTTGAAGGTAAGGAATATGTGGTTCAGGACGGTGATGTGGTGCACTTTCGTTTCAACGTCTAAGCGAAAGTCCCGGCATGAGTTAGAGTTCGTCCGGGCTGCCCACGAATAGCGCAATCAGCGCAATCATGCCACCGTAGTGAAATGCGGAGTCCAGTACCGGACCTCGTAAAACATCCGAACGCCACAGTTCAAACCATGTTTCAGCGATGACAACAAACCCACCGAACAACATCAAAATGGATATTGCACAACCGCTCAACGCGAGATCTTTGCTGCGTTGAAATTCGGCTGTGCCGGCCCGCCGGGCGCGCCACATCTGACGGCTGCCTGCCAGACAAAGCGCACCGCTGGCCAGCTTGCTGACGACAATAAACACGGCACCCAGCCAGATAAGGAGGCTGTTAGAGGCTGCCTGCCAGCTGTCGACACCGCCTTCAAATGTAGCCATTGAGGTGGCGGCACCGATGGCGCCCAGCGTACCCTGCCAATCGATGAGGTTCTGCAAAGCGGCAATAAAACCCCAGCTGGCGACGGCCAGGATCAGAAGTATTTTTATGATCCGCAGCATGCTGGGCTGCAAAAACTACTTCTTGGCTTTCTTCAGTTTCTTTTTCAGTTTCTTATTCTGTTTTTTCAACGCGTCAAGCTCGTCTTTCAATTTGTCTTTGGCTGACGCCTTTTTTGCTGGGAAATGCTCTTCGCGGCTTTTCAGCACAACTTTTTTACGGTCGAAATTTGAGTTGAAAACAGTCACCGCTTCTAGGTTTTCGCTGCCGGTATTGCACACGGCGTGAAACTTCCCTGCAGGTACAATAGCCACTGAGCCCGGGCACAAATCGAAGGTGTCATTTTCGATCTGAATCTGTCCGTGTCCCTTTTGTACGATGAGCATCTCTTCGACGATAGTGTGACTATGGCCATCGTTGGCTTCTCCAGGTGCCATACACACAGCAACAAAACCCAGTTCGTTTAATTTGGCGGAACGTACCGCGCGCGCGGCTTCAAAGTCCGTTGAATTCAGTACGGTTTGCATGATTCCAGTGCCTTAATTTTGTTCGGTCGACCACTTTAGCCGCAAATTCTCAGAAAATCACGGCAATCTGAGGATGCCACAGGCATAAAAAAAGCAGCGCTGGATAGCCAGCGCTGCTTTTCTGATCAAGCTGAAGTCTGTTTAGGACGCAGCCGCTTTCCTTGCTTTCACCTCTGCGATAACACCTTCCGCTACGTTTGCCGGACAGGGTGCGTAGTGTGAGAACTCCATGGAGAACTGACCCCGACCAGAGGTCATGGTGCGCAGGTCGCCAATGTAGCCGAACATCTCAGCCAGCGGACAATCTGCTTTAACGCGAACGCCTGTCACGCCTGCTTCCTGAGATTTGATCATCCCACGTCGACGGTTAAGATCGCCGATCACATCTCCAACGTGATCATCAGGTGTATACACGTCCACCTTCATGACGGGCTCCAGGAGCTGTGGTGAAGCCTTGGGAATACTCTGGCGATACGCTGCCTTGGCAGCCAGCTCGTAGGCAATGGCAGAAGAGTCTACCGGGTGGAAACCACCGTCTGTCAGTGTGACTTTCACGTCGAGCAGCGGGAAGCCGGCAAGGGTGCCTTCTTCCATGGAAACACCAAAGGCTTTCTCTACAGCCGGCCAGAATTCACGCGGAACGTTGCCGCCGGTTACTGTCGATTCAAACTCGTAGCCGCTACCCGTTTCACCCGGCTCGATGATGTAGTCGATTTTTGCAAACTGACCTGCACCACCGGTTTGTTTTTTGTGGGTGTAGCTGTCTTCAATGCGCGCGGTGATCGTTTCGCGGTAAGCCACCTGAGGTTTGCCCACATCCACGTCTATACCGTGGGTGCGCTTCAGGATGTCTACTTTGATGTCCAGATGCAGCTCGCCCATGCCTTTCATAATGGTCTCGCCGGACTCTTCGTCGGTTTCAACATAGAAAGAAGGATCCTCTGCAACCATTTTTGACAGCGCAATACCCATTTTTTCTGCGCCCGCTTTGTCACGTGGTGCAATGGCGACGGAGATCACTGGATCCGGGAAAACCATAGGTTCCAAAGTCGCGGGCTTAACCGGATCACATAAGGTGTGCCCGGTTTTGGTGTTTTTCATACCCAGCAGGGCAACGATGTCGCCGGCCTGGGCTGAATCTAATTCCTGGCGCGAATCCGCATGCATTTCAACAATCCGACCGATACGTTCTGTTTTACCGGTGAACGTATTGAGCACGTTGTCACCTTTGTTAATCCGACCTGAGTAGATTCGGGTAAAGGTCAGTGCACCGTAGCGATCATCCATGATTTTGAAGGCCAGGGCACGCAGGGGATAGTCCGGGTCGACAATAGCTTTGCCGCCGGTTTCGTTACCTTCCAGGTCCACTTCGGGCTGTGGTTCTACTTCCATTGGGTTCGGCAGGTAGTCGACCACGCCGTTCAATACATTCTGCACGCCTTTGTTTTTGAATGCAGAACCACAGAACGTGGGGAAGAAATCCAACTTGATGGTGCCTTTGCGAATACATCGTTTGAGGTCACTGATGGATGGCTCCTCACCCTCAAGATACGCCTCCATTAAATCATCGTCCTGCTCCAGCGCAGTTTCGACCATTTTTTCACGGTATTCTTCAACTCTGTCGACCATATCCGCAGGCACTTCTTTAATTTCGAAAGCCTCAGGATTGCCACTGTCGTCCCACACGAAAGCCTCGCGGGTTAACACATCGACAACGCCGCAGAACTTATCTTCTTCACCAATAGGCAACGTCATTACAAGGGGTACGGCGCCCAGAACGTTTTCAACCTGATCTATGACACGATAGAAATCAGCGCCCAGGCGGTCGAGTTTGTTTACAAAAATCAGGCGCGCCACTTCAGAGTCGTTAGCGTAACGCCAGTTGGTTTCCGACTGAGGCTCAACACCGCCGGAACCACAGAACACACCGACGCCGCCGTCAAGCACTTTCAGCGATCGATAAACTTCAATGGTGAAGTCCACGTGTCCGGGCGTGTCAATGATATTGAGACGGTGTCCTGCCCATTCGCAAGAGGTTGCAGCAGATTGGATGGTGATACCGCGCTCCTGCTCCTGCTCCATGAAGTCTGTGGTCGCTGCACCATCATGTACTTCGCCGATCTTGTGAATTTTACCGGTCAGTTTGAGGATGCGTTCGGTGGTGGTGGTTTTACCCGCATCCACGTGGGCAAAGATGCCAATGTTCCGATAGTGCGATAAGTCAGTCATGTTGGTTCTCTAAAAGTCACTTTATGGGCAGCTCTGGGAACGTAACTTATTGAAAAATAAGGATATTTCTGTAGAGCAGAATTCTCGAGCGCGTACCTTACCACTGAACGGGTTAAAGCTCACGCGAATTATTAGACCAGTCTGTAGGGCAAATTTATGTCAACTCTCCAGGTCAGCCCATACAGGGGCATGGTCTGAGGCTGTCAGGCCGTCGAGTTTCTTGCGATAGTCTCGATCGATGACAACCTCCCTGGTGGCGTCAACGGCTGCCTGGGTCCCCAGCAGAAAGTCGATGCGCAGGCCATGTTTGCGATGGAAAGCGCCGCCGCGATAGTCCCACCATGAGAAAGCCTGCTCCTCAGGGTAGAGATGTCGAAAGAGGTCAGTAAGACCGGTATTCATGATCGTGGCAAAGCGTTTGCGCTCATCTTCAGTATAAAAAATATGACCTTCACCGGCTTCGCCGCGCCAGCCGTCAAGCGGCGTAGGCACAATGTTGAAATCACCACACAGAATGCGCTTGGGATGATCGCCCGCGGACCAATGTGCATGCAGACTGTCATACCAGGCCAGTTTGTTCGCATAGTCGGTGTGTTGCAGCGACTTACCGTTGGGGCAGTAAACGGTAGTGAACTCGATACCGCCTGCAATCTCTGCGGTAATCAGACGGGCACCCCAATCTTCCTGGCCGGGCAGCCCAACCTGGCGCAATTCTGCCTCTACATTTGTCAGTATGGCCACGCCGTTCCAACTCTTCTGACCGTGCACCAGGGCTTTGTAACCGAGCGCTTCGAACTCATCGTGGGGAAAGGCTTCTGTCGGGGTTTTCAGTTCCTGTAGCCCAACGACGTTGGGTTTCCGGTCTGCAAGCCAGAGTTTCATGAAGTCTAAGCGGGCGCGCAGGCCATTGATGTTCCAGGTTGCAATTCGCATGTTGTTTTCAGGCCGGTTCCGGCGTGTCATTTTTTGGATTGGGCACAATAACGCATGCAAGCTGTCGTTGTCTCTGGGCTGGTTGAGGTAAGGTTGCCTCGTCTACAAATTCAGGCGGATAATGCGCCGCTTATGCCGCACCGCTGTATCTCCCATGCTGTCTAAAATAGTGCTCCGTGACCCCGACGAGGGGTGCTGGTATGTCTATGAGCAACCGATCCAGGTGGTCAGCACCGCGCGCGTGAGCGAGGTTGCAGCAACTTTGCAGGTGGTCGAAGATCTTGTCGAAAACCAGGGCTGGTTTGCCGCTGGATTTGTGAGTTATGAAGCGGCAGCTGGATTTGATGCAAAACTTACAACACATCAACCGGATGGGTTGTTACCCCTGGTCTGTTTTGGTCTGTTTGCTGGACGTGTTCGACTGCAGAGTCTGGACAACTTCCCGGATCCGGATGCGCCGGCTGCCAGCGCTACTCATGAGTCGCAGATAAACTGGCAGATGACAGATTCGCCAGGCACCTACGAAGCGCGAGTTGAGCTTATCAAGCAGCGGATAGCGGCAGGCGAAACCTATCAGATCAATCTTACCACGCAACTGCAGGGCGAAGGTCAGGTTAACTTTGACACTTTCTGTCGGATTGCCCGGGATGCACCTTATGGCGCCTACATCCAGGCTGACAGTTTCGACATCGTCTCAGCGTCACCCGAGCTTTTCTTTCAGTGTGATCGCGATACGGTCACGTGTGAGCCGATGAAAGGCACTGCACCTCGTGGCTTCAGTGTCCCTCAGGATCAGCGTCAGGCTCAGTGGCTGCAAAACTCTGCAAAAAATCGCGCCGAAAATCTGATGATTACCGATATGGTGCGCAACGACCTGGGTCGGGTTGCGCGACCTGGCTCTGTTGAGACAAAAGACCTTTTTGCTGTGTGTGCCTACCCAACAGTCTGGCAGATGACATCGACGGTCACAGCGCAAACGCCGCTGGGTGTTACTGATCTGTTCCGTGTTCTATTTCCGGGTGCCTCTATTACCGGCGCGCCGAAGCGGGCCAGCATGGCATTCATCAAACAGTTTGAAACAACCGCGAGAGGTGTTTACACCGGCGCCATCGGAATGCTCGCGCCGGGCCGCATCGCCAGGTTCAGCGTTGCCATACGCACTGCCTGGTCTGACAAGCAAAGAAACACAAGCTGTTATGGGGCCGGCTGCGGCATCGTATGGGACTCTGATGCAGCTGCAGAAATGTCTGAGCTGCAACTGAAAACCCAGGTGCTGACCACAGGGCCCTCAGATTTCCGGCTCATAGAAACCATGCGGGCTTCGCCTGACGGCGTGTTTTTACTGGACGGACATCTGGCCCGGCTGCAAACCAGCGCAGACTACTTTGGCTTTGTCTGCAATCTGCACTTGATAGCAGCGGAGCTTTTGGCATTACGGGTAAGCGAAACTGTGAGAGTAAGGCTGACGCTGGCTCGAGATGGTTGCTTTGATATTGAAGTTGCAGAAATTCCGAGCCAGCACTTGCCACAGCCAATTATGCTGGTGCCTGAATCGGTTGATACCCAGCAACCCTGGCTCTATCACAAAACAACCTGTCGTGAAGTTTATGAAAAGGCGGGCAGTCAGGTCCCTCCTGAGTGTGAGGCGGTGCTGGTTAACCGCGAGGGCTTTGTAACCGAATCGGTGATTGCCAACCTTGTCTATCAGCTCGATGGGCAGTTGTTCACCCCACCTGTTGATGATGGTTTGTTACCGGGTATCTTGCGCAGCGCTGAAGTTGCTGCGGGCAAGGTGACAGAACGGTCTCTGCCTGTTTCGCAGGTTAATGAAGTTGAGTGCTGGTTTCTGCTGAATACGCTGCGAGGCTGGCGAGAAGCCAGTCTCCAGTAAGAAAGCGAGTCCTCGCTAGGAGAGCGAGTCCTCGCTAGGAGAGCGAGTCCTCGCTAGGAAGCGAGGGCTATGTTTGTGGGCTGACGAAAGTCGGTGTTGCCAGGCACGTAAGTCGCCATCCTGGGCACTTCCCGTAGCGTGATGCACAGATCTGTTAAACCGCGCTGTTCGGCATCGCGCTCGACCAGGCCGCAGATCTCCTGCGCTACGTTAGCGCCGGTGACACATTGCAGCATGCCGTACTCCTCGTTTATACGCGCACCTGCCAGGTAAGCATCTGCGCCAGCGGCGTTGAATCGGGCGTAAGCAATATTCAGTCCGGGTGCACCAGCATCCAGCAACATGTCCATGACCATCGAACATTGCTCGCGCTTCGCCCAGGCGGACAAACAAACCTGTTCTTCCAGAGGTGCAGTGTTTGTTTTCAGAACTTCCACACCTACGCCGCGACCCTGACCGCCGATATCAAACACAGACTGATCCCGCCAATGGGTATGGCCACTTAAGTGGTCAATGGCGTTGATAATCTGTTGCATGTTTGCATCGTAGTGGTGATGAGAAATTCTGCTGGGTAGATTGAACATGCCGCGGTCAATTTTCAGCCGGTACATGAAGCCACGACCGGGCAGGTGCAGATCGCCAGCTTTAGCCATCGCTTCAAACACCCCGTCTGCATCGCTTTCTTCGGTGATCACCATCATCACTTCTTTCTCGTGTTCTTTGGTGATGCGCAGCCATCCCAGTCGATCACGCAGACCACGACCTTCACAGTAATACACAACCGGCCCATGTGTGCCGGAATTGATGGCGGCTTTGGAAACCCGGTCAGCATTGTTGTGGCCGACGATGGCTAGAATGATACTGAGGTCTTCTGTCAGGCTGTGTTGACCGCTGGTCACACCAGCGCCTTCTCGGCCAGGCCAGACGTGAAATTCGGAGCCCAGGTATACCGAGTCACAAGGCGTGCTGAAAACCGCGCCAGTGGCCTGCTGGTGCAGGCGTCCTGTTTCAACAATGGTGCTCACCAGCCGTGACACGTCAGCATCGGGTACCAGCATCTGCAGCATGGTTTTTGCCGGGCTGATGGGTGGCAGCCATCGCTTCCACCAGTGATCCTGCAACAATGTGCCGCGAGCTTTCCAGACCAGGGCGCTGGTGCCCGGGTCTTCAAGCACCACAGGCAGAACACTGTTTGTGGTGGCGTTGGGTAAGATGGCGGTAACAATTGAGAATTTATTGCTGTTGGTGAACATCAGGTTGCCTCCGCTTCAATCA
>Ga0180436_10002101_pt1 | contig 19089 bp, 18 predicted proteins | sample SS_ome_2_FD_132434 | JGI IMG/M metagenome (GOLD analysis project Ga0180436, IMG submission 132434) | Hypersaline lake sediment archaeal communities from the Salton Sea, California, USA - SS_3_S_2 metaG | ecosystem: Environmental > Aquatic > Non-marine Saline and Alkaline > Hypersaline >...
AAATTTCTATCAGCGAGATTCTTATATTTTTCAAACAATGCCCGATGATCAATATGTCTTTCAACTTCTTGTAACCGACTATTATCTCTTGATTTTAAGTGGAGCAAGAAAGGATAGTGAACATTTCTGTTGGTAATTTTTTTTGCGACTTCATATCTTATTCTCGTTTAACCATTTGATATCAGATAACCAATTCCCTCTTTTCGACTTCCCCCATTGTTTGCAAATTCGACACGTTTACGCGGTTTCGCTTGATTCAGCCTGTCTTTGCACACCATACTATGAGGAGGAAAAAGATGGGCGTCTCTGCTTCCGCGCCTTCATACATGTTTCAGAATAGAGCTGCATGCATCCTCAGCATCAAAGTACCAATCGGCTTGAGAACACCTATCGCAAGACCGAGCTCAGGTATGCTCCCCGGTCCGGCATCAGCCGCGTGGCACGCAGGCGTGGCCGGCAGTCGGCAGCTCGTTTTCATCAGCAACGAATGCAATCGGGCAAGGCTGCCTTTACGCGCTGCCCGTTCCGTGACGCCTGCGGTACACGGCTTCAATATAGGCAGCGGTATCGAATTTGCGTCGGCAGCCGGCCTCGTTCATGTACCGTATCTTGCCGAAGACCGGGCGTTCTTTCCAGGCCCTGTCGTGTACACCGCCGATTGACCAGCAAATCCCGGTATAGCCGTTAGGGTCACGCCCGTCCAGGGAATATCGGTCGTTCAGATATATGGCGATTTCCAGGGCAGCTTCGGGAGCAGGGGTCCATTCAAGTATTTTTTTCGCCCAATACATCCGCAGATAGCCGTGGAGCTTTCCGCTCCGGACCAGGTCCGTCTGGCACGCGTTCCAGAGCTTTTCATGAGTTGCGCCTTCCTCGAATTCGGTGAGTGAGTAGGTGTATTCCCGCGGGTCTGCACGATGTTCATCGAGCGTCAATCGCGCCCACCGGGGAAATCCGGCAAAAGTGTCGTAGGAAGGTTCGTAGAGGCAGAAATTATCTGAGAGTTCTCTGCGGACAATGAGCTCTTCAAGAAACGTTTCCCGGACATCCTCAGCCGTGTTGCTGCGCTGCACCATGACGGCCAGGCGCTGGGCGGAAAGGTGTCCGAAATGCAGGTACGGCGAGAGTCCGGATTGTCCATTTACGCAGGGATTGTTGCGGTTCCCGGGATAGTCTGCAAGCCGGGAACCGACAAAACTCCGTGCCGCCGCCAGCGCCTGTTCCTCACCCGGCGCCAGCCAGTCATATCTGCAGCGATTGGCTGATGCAGTGAGGTCAAGGCCTGGTGATAATTCGCCACTTACCTGGCCTTCGTGCCAGGAAAACGGGTGGGTGACGAGCCGGGGAATATCGGTTAAATACTCATCCAGCAGCAGCCTTATCTTGGGGCGGATGGTGTATGCAGCGTATTCTTTTTTATCGGAAACAACCCAGGCAGGGATAACGTTATGGGCGTCGACCTCCTGCATGGGGATGTCGACGCTCTCTAATATCCGCTTTTTCCAGTCCCTCTTGATACGCAGCGGATCAAAATCACACACCAGCAGAGCGGCATCTATTTTCCGGAGAAACGACGGCAGCATCTCGGCGGGGGAACCGTTCAAGCCAACCAGGCGAATGTTGTGTTCTTCCAGGTTTTTCTTCACCTCCGCCAGGCCATTGAGCATGAATGCATAGTGGTCCGCTGTTGCCCCCTGGTACGCGGGAACACGGCAGAAATTAACGACCAGCCCCCTTTTTCCGGCAATCGCCTCCTGCTGAGCCCGCAGCAGGGCCCAATTGTCCTTTACCCGCTGGTCCCGGGACATCCAGTAGACAACCGGCCCGCTTCCGCGGCGTCCGCCTGTGAGCTGTCTGCTCCGCCGCTCTATATCCTGATTTTTTCTGTTCATCTGTTCGTCATCTCCCCGGAAGCATGCACGTGTGCCAGTGATGGTTGTAATCTCGACAAGAACCTGCCCGCGCATCGGCCTGAGCCCGCGCCTACTCGCACCTCATAGACAGCGAGGATGAGTTGCAAACCTGCCCGGGAATTATTGCCGGCTCAAACGTCTCCATGTATTTTGACGGGGGCACCATGTCTGCGGATCGCGTCGCGCCCCTGATCTCAATTTTTAATACGCACTCATACAAAAAAGCCACAAGAAATTTCGAGACTCATGAGCATGCAGCATCGAAGTGAACGAACCACTGCCGATGTGTGCCGTGATGTTCTCTTTGCTGACGTCCGGCATCTTGATGTGCTGCAGAATCCATCAATGCACCAGAAACATGTTAGATGCAGGGAGCCCATCCGCATTACCCGTCCCAAGATTGATTCTGCAGCCTCCCATTCCTCCTCATTGCCAGAGAAATTGGGCTAACCAACTCAAGTAGCGACGGTTCCTCGGGATGCGGGGTACCGTTTTGATTAGTTACTCCCCTGTTCATCCGGCAAGAGGAGCATTAGAGTATTCGCATCTACCACGACAATTCTCTTTTCTGGCAATGATTCATCAGGGACCGGAGATACTCCCGGGGCGTACGGTCTATCCCGGAGGCAACGACCTGCTGATAGCGGACAGGAAAGGATCATGCACGTCTATTCCGATACCTGCCCGACCACACTAACATAAAATCCAGGAGGAAACGTTATGTCTACAGGTGGAATATCCAAAACCAATTTTCTGTTTTTTCTCGGTGGTGTGCTCTGCTGCCTGGTTCTGTTTCTGCTGACAGGAGCAGCAAGTCAGGCGCCGATTGGGAAATACGAGCTGGCCGCAGTAACGAGAGAAAAGTTCACTCATGTCTATGTCATCGATACCCAGACGGGTGCAGTCAAATGGGTAGATTCCATGAATACCCCCTTCACTGACATGAAAGGAGATTGAGAGAGAAAAAAAAAGAGATGCGGGGCCGGTTTCAGGCTCCGCATCTTACCATCGATCCTAACCGGTGGAACCGAATCCCTCCCCGCTCATTTCAATTTCCGATCCCAGGGGGCTCTTGCATCTAACATATCTATTTGAAATATCACTTTTAACTATGTTAAATGAGCCCTATCAGGGCAAAAAACATACGTAATCGTTCTTGTCATATCATCGACAGCAACAATCCCAGTATCGCTGTCGTTGCTACCGAGTCTCCGCAATGAAATTTCTCTACGTAAGCAAAAAAGTCGAAGATAGTATCGAAGTATTGAAAAAAACAGGAAAAGCAGGAAAATGCCTGGCTAAAAAAGCAACGGATGTCATCGACGGTTTGGCATCGGGAGCGGCTAAACACCCCCCTGATATAAACGTAACCTTCACCAAGTACGGGGAAAAACGCATAAAACAATGCCGTAAATACGATCTGGGGTGCGGTTATCGCTTAATTACCGTGCAGCGCGGTGAAACCGTCTTTATCCCGTTTCTGGGAACTCACGACAGTTGCCATCGCTGGCTGGAAACCAACAGTCAGCTCAAGGATTTTACAACCGGTGCCGGAAGGAAGATATCCATACCTGAAGATAATCAGGGAGAAGTGCACCAGCAAGAGAGCGACTGCGATGATCAAATCGCAGATGATGATGTATTCAGGACCCCGACCGAAAAGGAGTTGCGCTTTGTTTTTTCTGGATTGATTCAGGGCATAAAACACCGCTCTCAATAGACCCCACAACAGAACAATCATTTGACAGGGAGATACCGCATGACAGAAGATAAAGGCAGCAGTCCGGCATGCTCGGCCAAGGTGCCTGCGGGAAGTGCTTCACCGGAAGAGCAAATGCAGCGTGACAATGACCAGAAAATCGTCGTTGTCTGCACCACAGACCGCCTTGGCTTCGGCGACGATGAATTGGGCCTGAAACTGATGGTCAATTTTCTGCGTACATTACGGGAAATGGGCAACGATCTATGGCGGCTCATATTCGTAAATAACGGGGTCAAGCTCACCATAGACGGTTCGGACGTACTTGCAGATCTGCAGACCTATGAATCCGCGGGGCTTAAAATCCTGGTCTGCGGCACCTGCCTGGATCACTTCAAGCTTTTGCAGAGCAAGCAGGTTGGAGAGACGACAAACATGGTGGACATTGTGACGGCCATGCAACTGGCTGACAAGGTAATCAGCATGTAATGACCAAAGGCGGCCCTGCAAATACCAGAAAGCGTGCCTGATCCCGCTGCAGTCCGGACAGCAGCAAGTTCCTGACAGCGTCACCGCTCCAGGTTTTCAGGTCATCCCGCCGAACCGGTCGGAGCATGGCCTGGTATCCAGACATGACCGCGCCCCCGGCCGCTTACACCTCAATTGTGCCCACGCCGTCTTCACCCCCCTAACGCGCCAGGCGCGATTGACCCGCCCCGCCTGAACAGCGCATGTCCTGATGCAGCAACGATAGGTATCCTGTCAAGCTGAGAGGGCGTGGACCGGTTTGACAGAACTTTATCTTTTTCAGGCGTGAAGGTATATTCTTCAATTGTTGTATGGTAGATACGAGCGAAAGGCTATCGGTCTCGCCCGACATGCAGGTCTGACCTGCGGTATTTCGCCGGGTGACCTTGAATCCTGATTTTCACGAGATGCCAATGTTTACCTTTATTCATGCAGCCGATATTCATCTCGACAGCCCGTTGAGAGGATTATCCCGCTACGAATCCGCCCCGGTTGACGCCATCCGGAACGCCTGCCGCCGATCCTTTGAGAACCTGGTCGACCTGGCAATTGAGGAAAAGGTCGCATTTGTGCTGTTGGCCGGAGACCTCTATGACGGCGACTGGAAAGACTACAGTACCGGAATATTTTTCAGCAGACAAATGGGGCGACTGGATCGACACAACATAAAAGTTTTTAGCGTATCCGGAAATCACGACACGGCAAATCGTATGACGAAGTCTCTTGATACCCCGTCAAATATGAAAATTCTGTCATCTAAAAGAGTCGAAACCGTCGTCCTGGACGAGCTCGGTGTGGCTATCCACGGGCAGAGCTTCAGTTCACAGCATGTAGATGAAAACCTGGCTGCCGGATTTTGTCCCCCGCACAGCGGTTTTTTCAACATAGGGCTTTTACATACAAGTCTCGACGGGCGTGAAGGACATGCCAACTATGCCCCATGTACGCTGGATGATCTCCATGCAAAAAACTACCACTATTGGGCCCTGGGGCATGTCCACAAGCAGGAAATCGTTTGCGAAGAGCCCTGGGTCGTATTTCCCGGCTGCATCCAGGGGCGCCATATTCGTGAGACCGGGGCCAAAGGTTGTGTGCTGGTCTCGGTTGACGACACTGCCGTTTCAGATATCAGGAAGGTAGCCTTGGACGTGCTGCGATGGTCGGTATGCGAGGTTGACGTGACCGACACCGAAACCGAAACAGAAATCTGGGAGATTATACGAAAAAACCTAGAAACAGAGCGGGAGGCGGCTGAAGACCGACCGCTCGCGTTGAGGATCAGGCTGCGGGGAGCAACAAAATTATCCGATAAGCTTGCCGCCTACCCTGACAGGCTTGCACACCAGCTCAAAGCCCTTGGCGCTGAAATCGCCGGTGATGAGCTATGGATTGAAAAAGTGGAAAATATAACCACGGGCAAACTGGACCTGGAGTCAGCATTGGCCGGAGACAGTGCCGTGGGGAGATTGCTGCAGGAGATTCTGAGCATCACCGATGGAAGCAGCAATATTGACGGACTCAATGATAAGATTGCCGAACTCAGGCAGAAAATCCCCGATACCGGCGGCCCTGGTTCCCCCCTCGACCTCGATGACGAAGATACGATCGATCGACTTGTTGATGAAGCGAAACATATGTTGATTGGCAGATTGTTGACGGTGGGAGGAGAGAAATGAGAATTGACCGTTTCGATCTTCTTGCCTATGGCCCTTTTACGAATAAATCACTGGATCTTGCCGATGGCGAGTATGGACTTCATGTAATTTACGGCGATAATGAAGCCGGCAAGAGTACCTCTCTCAGGGCCCTTGGTGCCTGGATGTTCGGCATTCCCGCCCGGACCCGCGACAATTTTCTGCACGCTCACCCACAACTCAGACTCGGCGGGAAGCTGCGGCTCCTGGATGGCACGACCATCGAGTTCTCAAGAAAAAAAGGAAACAAAAATACCCTGCTCAGATACGGCACCAGTGAACCGCTGGATGATAACGCGCTGGCAATGTTTATTCCCGCGGGAATTGATGAAACCATCTTTGCCAAACTCTGGGGAATCAATCATGACGGCCTGATTGCAGGAGGGCGTGAACTGCTGGAGCAGTCCGGCGACTTGGGTCAGGTTCTTTTTTCTGCGGCCGCCGGGACTGCAAACCTGCGCGAAGTATTGTCAGACATCCGGGACAGCGCCGGCGCAATTTTCAAACCGCGGGCAACGACGGCGGTCCTGAACAGAGCCGTAGCAAACTACAAAGAGGCAAAAAAAAGAATAAAAGAAGCGAGCCTGCCCGTTTCTGAATGGAAGAAACTGCACAAAGATCTGTACGAGAAGAACGCGCTCATTGAGGAAATCGAAAAGGAAATCGAGACAAAAGACAAGATCAGAAATCGCCTGTTACGAGTCAATCGCGTGAAAGGGGCAATCGCTCAGCGTCGGGATACTTTAAAGAAGATCAATGAATTGGATCAGGCAATCTTGCTGCCTGAAGATTTCGAGGAACAGCGGCAATCCGCCGTTTCCACGCTGCAGCATGCCGGCGAAGGAAAACAGCGCCTGGAGGCAAAACTCAAAAGCCTGACAGAAGAAGTCGAGTCATTGAAGATCAGACACGACCTGCTTGAAAACCGGGAGGCCATCGAGGCACGCTACAAAGAGCTCGGCGCCGTCGAGAAAATGCTTAAAGACAGGCCGCAGCAGGACGGCAAGAGGAGGTTACTGCTCAATGGAGCGGAAAATCTGCTGAAAAGTATTCGCCCTGATCTGGGCCTGGACATGATCGATACGCTGCGGCCGCTTCTCAACAATAAAAAACGAATTTCCGCCTTGGCAAAAGACTACAGCCTGTTGCTTCAGAAAAAGGAGAATATCGAGACATCAAGAGCAGAGATCAGAGACCAGCGATCATCTCTTCAAGATGAACTGGAAAGCAACCCGCACCGCAATCTCGACCTGAAAGATATCAAGACAAGGATTGCCGATGTACGCAGAACCGGTGATATCGAGCAGCGTCTGGCCGAAGAGAAGAAGCGTGCAGCTGACGGGCTTCAAGCCTGCCGGGACGAACTGGCAAGACTGGGAAGATTCAGCGGAACAATCGACGCCGTTCTGGAGATGGCCCTGCCCGTGCCCGAGACTCTGGACCTGTTTGAAAAAGAACACAACCGCCTCGCGGAAAACCACCAATCCGCAGCTCAGAAAAAGCGAGAACTCGAAGAAGAGAAAGGGCAGGCTGAGAGGGATCTGCAGGAGCTGCTGCTGCAGAGGGATGTACCCACGGTTTCCGACCTGAAAACAGCGCGCAGTGAGCGGGACACCGGCTGGTGTTTGATCAAGCGCAGGTACATAGAACTGGCCGACATTGAACCTGAAGTTGCAGAATTTTCACCTGATGACGACTTATCAGCAACATACGAAAAAATGGTTGGGCAGGCCGATCTGATTTCTGACCGCCTGAGAAGGGATGCGGATCGAGTCAGCAAACGAACTGAGCTGGAAAATAAAATAGACAATCTCCAGATCCGGATCGCGGCCCTGCAGGCTACGCTGGACAACCTGAAAACCGGACACGATGATTTCCAGACAAGGTGGTCTTCGCTCTGGGAACCCCTGCAAATCGAGCCGGCTACTCCACGGGAGATGAAGCAATGGCTGCTGAAAGTAGAGAAACTTGTCGAAAAAATCGAAACGGCAAAAAACCTCTCGGCAAACGAGCAGAGGCTCTTGGAAAAATGCGCTCAGCTGAAACGGATTGCAGCACAGCAGCTGGTGAAATTTGACACGGCACTCGAGACAGAGGACATGAGTCTTGCGGCCATGATCTCACTGGTTGAAGAGAGAATAGAGCAAGAGGAAGCCGTTTTAAAAAAACGAAAAGAGATCGAAAATCTATTAAACGAATACGAAACCAGATATGGCAGGGCACGGGATGAGCTGGAATCAGTTCAAACGAAACTCACACAATGGAAGCAGGACTGGACTTTGGTAACAAACGGCCTGGGAGTGGAAGCAAATGCCCATCCGGAGATAGTCACCGAAACATTCGATAAACTCTCGTCATTATTCGAAAAATATGATGATTCCGAAGAGCTGCGTAAACGAATATACGGCATGGATCAGGTTAAGGAGCAATTCGACAGAACCGTGTTCGAATTTGCCGACGCGATCGGAATTAACGCAGAAGGCGATGCATCCGTGATTGCGGCCCAGTTGAACCGTGACCTGAACACCGCCCGCGAACATCGGGCGGGCCTGGTAAAAATCGAAGATCGAATAAAAGAGATAAAGCAGGAGATCGAGGACGCCGCGATAACGATCGCCAGCTCCCGAAAGCAGCTATCGGCATTGCGGGCTCAAGCGCTTGTGCCCACCGATGAAGAACTGGCTGCAGCCAGCGAAAAATCACAAAAAAAACGAGGACTCCAGAAGGACCTTGAGGTGCTCGAGCAGGAGCTCAACCGAAATGGGGACGGCCTGAGCATCGAAGCGCTCGAAAGGGAATGTGAAGAAATCGACCTGGATGCCATAAACAGTGAACTTGCTTTAATTTCCAGTGACCTGGACGAAATTCACCGTGCGCGTGACGAACTGCGGGATGCCCGCCAGACGATTCAAAACGACATCGATGCAAAAGACGGGAGCGCAGCTGCTGCCCGCGCCGCGGAAGATGCCCAGGAATGCATGGCCGAAATACACGCCCGAGTTGAACAGTACCTGCGTCTGCAGGCCGCCTCACTCATTCTCGAGCAGCAGATAGAAAGATACCGGAAATCAAATCAGGCACCCGTTCTTGCCAGGTCCGGCGATCTGTTTCATCGGCTCACCCTGGGTTCCTACGCCGGACTTCGGGACGAGCTGGACAACACCGGCAAACCGATACTGCTGGGGATACGCCCGGACGACAGGGAAGTCACCATAGATGCGATGAGCGACGGAACACGCGATCAACTCTTCCTGTCACTGCGCCTGGCTACGCTTGAACAGCATCTGAGCGGCGGGGAGCCAATGCCCTTTATCGTGGATGACATCCTCATCGGCTTTGACGACAACCGCACCCGGGTGTGCCTCGATGTCCTGGCAGAATTGGCGGAAAGCACCCAGGTACTTCTTTTCACACATCATCATAGAGTAATTGAACTCGCCGAACCCATGCATAAAAAAGCGGGCATCTTCCTGCATGAACTTGCGTGAATCCCCCTGAAACAGCTTTCTCTCGTCACATCAGCATGAAGCGACACCCGGCAATGGCGAAAACGAATCCGGAACCATCCGATGCGGACAAAATGCCGACCTGCCTGCAGGTCGATCCACCTCGGCAACATACGACACCGTCGCACCGGCCGAGAAAATAACCCATACGCTATCGTGCTGATATTGCAATGTCAATTTCTCTTGTGATAGACTTGTTCTATTGGTAACTCACAACCTAAAACATGACCCAGAGGTGTGCACATGTCTCGTATGCGGGGCTACCCGAATCGATTGTCTTTGCTGGCATTTTCCTGCTTCATCGTGCTGGTGACGTCAATCCCGGCATTTTCAGGCAATTCCGGCTTTCAGTTGATCGTCGTCAACACCCACCAGACCATCTCCTGCGACAAAGTGCGCCTCGATCCGGGATCGTTCCGCTGCAAACGCGACGACATGACCTATCGATACGACGCTTCTGCGATAGAACAAGTAACCTTCGATGGGGAAACCATCTATCCGTACGATAACCCGGTGAATCTCTCCGAGGCCGATCTCTATGAAAAAGACTGCGAGTATCTGATCAGCACCCTCAAGAGCCCGCTGATGCTCGAAAACAATCCCGATATTTTCATTCTGGTAGGCACCATGTACGAAAAAGGAATCTGTACCCGCCAGAACTTCCAGCAGGCTTATACCTACTACAGAATGGCCGGGAAACCGGGCATGAAGAAATATAACGAGCTCCGCAGGCGCTCCAGCTAGCCCGCTGCTCCGCTCGACTCATCCGCCCCGCTGCCCCGACAGCCAGTCCGGAGCGCAGCCTCGCGATGCCGCTTGCCATGCCAGCAGTACAAAGCATGTTGCAATTTGTCGTGAATTGTATGAGACTTATAGTCAGTGAAAACTGATAGCCCCCCTTAATCCCAGACAATATCTGATGATTGCCGGAATTCCCAATCACCGCATTTTCGTTTCACTGACCCTGCTTCTGCTTGTGCTCACCACCTTTCTTCCGCTGGCGGCACAAGAAGCTGAACAGGAGCAGACCCCACCGGAACGGACCACCGAACAGAAACTGAGCCTGATAGAAATCTATTCGTGGTCAAACAAGCTGCCCAAAGACCTGATCGATCTCAGAAACGATATCGACACCCTCGCCGACCTCGACTATATCCAGCAGGCATTGCCCGACATATCTGAACAAATCGAAGATCTGCAATGGCAGGCGACGACGCATACCGCAAACCCGAACCTGACCTATCACGAAATAGCCTTATTCGAATCCGACCTTGCCAGACTCTCCGCGCGCCTGAGGAACTACAATGCAAAAATCAGCACGAACCTCGACAGGCTCGACGGGTGGTTCAAACAATGGCTGGAGAAAGAAAAGGAAGTTGCGAAAACGATCGCACATGCGGAACAGAATTTCGAATTGCAGGATTCCCTGCCCGATTTCTTCACCCTTCAGGAAATTATCGTCAGCGGGAAAACGTTAATCGAAGATCACCTCCGCCCGACCCTGCTGGCTGGTCATGAAGTCGGCAAAATCCAGACAAAGCTTTATGAACTGAACGACATCGCCTTCGACCTTGTCAGGGAAATGAAAGAGACCGGTACACAGCAGACATCGCCGTCGCTGCTGTCCGGTGATTTCTACAACCTGCTGGACAGGGGGCAGCTGATTCTTGGTTGGGTAAACGTACGACTCTTCTTGTCATATCAGTGGGGCTATCTATGGGAGAACCTGGGACTCGTCGCCCTGACGCTCGCAATCATTCTGCTGCTGAGCTACCTCATGCGTCTTTCCGGAACCCTGGTGTCTAAAAATTCCGGCTGGTACCTGTTTGCATCGAAACCGCTCGTAGCCGCGGTATTTATTTTCTGTACCGTTATCGGCATCTTAAATACGCTGGCCATTGATCTCGGCTACCCGCCCGACTGGGACATCCTGATTTACCTGCCGATGTTGATTGCCGTGGCCATACTGATCGGCCATGTCGGCATAGCGGAATGGCAGGTCACCCTCTGTCGACACCTGCTGCTCTATTTCGCAATCATGGTGCTGCTGAGCATCGCCGGAATCCCGAGAGTCCTGTTCTACCTCTTCGTATTCTACGCGTCGCTGCTTCTGCTGGGGTACTACCTGGTTCGTTATATCCAGCGCTGGACTCATCGGAAACAACATAAACTGACCTGGGCGGTCCTGCTCTGGGCGGTCTTCCCAGCGGTCATTATCATTGCCGGTGCGGCAGGGTATGACCAGCTCGCGGTTGCGCTGTTCAGCCGTATTCTGTCGATCATTGCCGCAACCATCTCCATCAGGCTGATACTGCTGTTCGTATCCAGCCTGCTGGAAATGATCCTGACCAATGTGCCGTGGAATATCGTCAGGGAAAATGCCGCCACCATTGTCCAGCAGATCACCCCCCTGCTGTTCCTGCTGTTTTTTGTCCTGTGGGTTGCAATTGTGTTGACCATAACCTGGGTTTACCCGACACTCGACAAGGCTTTTGCTGCAATAGCTTCAGCGGAATTTCAGGTGGCGACCGTTACGATTACTCCCGGATCGGTCCTCACCCTTATCCTGATCGTCTATCTGACTATCCTGATTTCCAGAGCGCTGCAGGCATTCCTGCTGCAGGAAGTATTGCCCCGGTACCGCGTGGAAAAAGGGGTCCAGCTTTCCATAACGAGGCTTGTCCACTATGCGATCATGACCATCGGTTTCTTCATTCTGCTCTGGGCGCTCGGTTTCAGCATGAGCCAGATTACCATTCTTGGCGGTGCAGTCGGCGTCGGTATCGGTTTTGGTCTGCAGGCCATCGTGAACAATTTCGTAAGCGGTTTGATTTTACTGTTTGAGCGTCCGGTCAAAGTCGGCGACATAATCGATGTTGACAACCAGATCGGGGAGGTGAAGGAACTGGGATTACGGGCAACCACGGTGCAGACGTTCGATAATGCCGAAATCGTTATCCCCAACTCTCAGCTGATTACCGGCAGTGTGACGAACTGGACACTTGCCGAGAAGAAAGTCAGGGTCAGGGTGCCGGTGGGAGTCGCCTATGGAACCGATATCGAGAAAGTACTGAAAATCCTGCTCACCGTCGCCAACGAAAATCCGGCCGTATTGAGCAGCCCGAAACCGGTCGCTCTCTTCCTGGCCTTCGGTTCAAGTTCTCTCGATTTCGAGCTGCGCGCGTGGATCCCGGACGTCAACGACAAGCTGAGTATCCTGAGTGAGCTGAACCAGGAAGTGGAGGCGGAATTCGACGCAGCTGGAATTGAAATACCGTTTCCCCAGACCGACCTGCACCTGCGCACCGTGGACCGGCAGGCAGCGCAGACACTTGCAGATCCGGAAAACTAGAAGTATCACGTTTATGACAAGGAGACTGCCATCATGCGCAAAGCGGTACAGACAGACAAAGCCCCGGCGGCCATCGGGCCCTATTCACAGGCGATTGAACACGGAAACATGGTTTTCACATCGGGGCAGATTCCCCTCGATCCCAAGTCGGCAGCGGTCGTGGGCAGCGACATCAAAACCCAGACGGAACAGGTGCTGAAAAATCTCGAAGCCGTACTCATTGCAGCCGGAACGGGATTCGATCAGGTGGTCAAGACAACCTGTTTTCTGGATGACATGAAAGATTTTGCGGACTTCAACGAAGTGTATCAACAGTATTTCACCGGCACGGCGCCGGCCCGGTCCTGCGTGGCGGTGGACCGGCTGCCCAAGGATGTGCTGGTCGAAATAGAGGCCGTGGCCATCAAGTAAACGAGTCCGGGAATCACGCTTGCTTTCAAGCGGGATTCCCGATTTACCCTCCTGCTTGCTCTGGCTCGCTCAGAATTGCTTCGAGTCCCCGGCGCTCAATGTCGCCCACTCGGCCTCCGCAAGCGCGTTCCTGGTCAGCGGAATCACCTGCTTGTGGTTGCTCAGAACCGTTTTGATCCGATCATCTCTCATATAGACCGGACCATTATCGGAAACTTCCTGCCGCTCATCATCGATCAGCCCCTCGACGCCCGGCAGTTTCCGCAACTCTGCGGCGTCGATGATCCGGCCTGCCTCCCCGGCCCTGATCCAGCCCCGGAACCTGCCGTCATGGCCGTTCAATCTCAAACCGATGCCGGCCAGCGCCCCAATGACCCCGCCGCCGTCTCCCCCGTGTTCTGACAGGTGGACCCCTGCGGCGCGGGCCGCTTCATATGCCTCGCGCTTGGTAAGGATGGATTTTTTTGCGGTCAGCCCGAACGTATCGAGCAGATCCCGCCGCAATTCGGCAGAATCCATCGCCACGGCAAGTCCTGGATCCGAGCCTGCCGCGCTGTTTTTCGCGAGAAAATCGCGGACATATTCGATCACCTTGTCACAGCCGTGCCCGTTCAGCTCCGCCGAGAAACACATCGAACTGTTGTGGGATGTATACCTGATCTGTTCGTGCACGAGCAGTTGATGTCTGCTTATGGACGAACAATACAGGGCCATTTCCCGGTCGATGAGGCTGTCAGCCAGGCGTGCGGCCAGCTGCCCGGACCCCGGAGAGGTTGGATTATCGGTGTCATCGATGCTGATTAATACGTGCATTGTCGACTCTCAAAAGATGATTGGCGGCCGCTCGCACGACCGTTCTCTGTCGGTACCCTATAATATGCATGCCGCCAATCCCATGCACGGTGAATAAGCGACCATAAATAACCCAAAGCAACCCATCGCTAACCCATAAACGGTGTGAAGATTTTCACTTTCCTGGTCTTGCTATTGCCGTTTTCAGAACCTATGGTGTAGTCCTGTATCAATCACTAACAAAATATGCTCGCACAGGGCACAGGAGGATAGAATCATGGCTGGTAAAATTTTTTATCGTGAAAGAAGCAAAGCAAGTGAAGGGCAGCAGACTCCTCGTTTCAGGGTTATCGCCGCAAACGATCTCGACCTGAAGATCTACGCCGACCATTTCCGGAAAAAGGAACTGGAGCAAATGGCAAAAGAGGTCAAGGCCAAGCTGGTCGAGCTGAAGCGCGACAAGGACAGTAAAAGAAATAAAAAGAAGTAATCGTTAACAATTCTGGTGGAGAGGGACGCATGGCACTGGTACGTGAAAAAGACGGTAAACGACTGCATGTAAAAAGTTCGCTGATGGGGGAAAGCCTGGTCAGCAAGGAATTCATCGGCAGTCTCGACATCGCTCCGCAGGAGCGGCTCTACCCGGACGTCAAAGTGATGAAAATCGGCGGCCAGTCCATCTGCGATCGCGGCGTTAAAGCGTTGCCGGGCATCCTCAAGGAAATCGTCGCGAACCGCCAGCATCACAAGATGCTGATCACTACCGGCGGCGGCACACGGAGCCGCCACATCTACACGATCGGGCTCGAGATGGGAATGCCGACCGGGGTGATTGCGAAATTCGGCAGCATGGTTTCCGAACAGAATGCACTGATGATCGCAACCCTGCTGTCGCCCTGGGGCGGCATCAAAATCGCCCATGGCGACATCGTCAAACTGCCGACATACTTTGCCGAAGGAATTATCCCGATCATGCACGGCATGCCCCCGTACGACTATTTTGCCATCAAGCCGAAAACCGGCAGGATACCGATTCACCGCACCGATGTCGGCCTGGCCATTCTCGGCGATCTCATCGGCTGCAGAAGCGTACTGTTCGTAAAAGATGAAAATGGTTTGTATTCCAACGACCCCAAAAAAGATCCGGGTGCCGAATTCATTCCCGAAATCGGTGCGGCCGACCTCCTGGCAAAAGATCAGGACGACCTCGTCATCGAAAGACCATGTCTCGAGATCATGCAGAACAGTGAAGTTTTGGAAAGCATGCAGATTGTAAACGGCATGGTGCCCGGCAACATCACCAAGGCGCTCAACGGCGAGCAGGTCGGTACGGTCATCCACAAGCAGTAACGCGCCAGAATCAAGCGGCACAGAGCGCTGCCGGTTGCAGAGACCGGCGGCGCTCAGATCGATAATTTATCCCACTGCAGCAAGCGCTCAATCACAATCCCGACCATGAATCCGGCGGCCAGGTTGGACGCCAGCGTTATCCCGACAACCATCAGGATCACGAATACCGCCCTGCGATTCATGATATCGACAATCGCGAGCCCCAGCTGAGCCCCGGCGAACACCAGCAATACCCCGAGAACCGACAGCGGCAGCAGTTGCACGATTGCCAGTGTTCCCGCCCCGCACAGGATTGCTGTCAGCAGGAAGCCCGCGCCGACTATCAGATTCGAGCCGCCGGTCCGGGCCCCGAACCGATACCGTGACGCCAAGCCGCCGGCCCCGTGGCATAGCGGAATTCCTGCCAGAAAGAAGCTGACGATATTTGCCAGCGCCATGCTCAGACAGAGCCGCTTGTGGGTTACCCGGGCCCCGTCTTCGTGGAAGTACTGCCGGGTCAGGTCTGCATTCGCCATAACCGCATTGCCGACCGTCATCGGGATCTGCGGCAGGGCGAGGATAAGCAGCGCAAAACTGAAATCCGCCGCGGACGGTACCCCATACGGCAGCAGCTGCGGAACATTGATGCCGAAATCCACCAGTTCCCAGTCTATATTGCGACCAAACAGCAGGCCGACCAGCAGGCCCCCGCCGACAACGACAACGGCCGCCGGAAGCCGTTTGTTGTCGAGCAGGAACAGACAGATCAGACCAAGGACTCCCCCCAGCACGATGCCAGCCGGCATTCCCAGTATCGTATCGAAGAGTAGAAACGGTTCGCCGCTGCCGTGAATGAGCTGTACGTTCGACGTGCCGGTCATCAGGTGAATCCCCTGCGAGAGGAGAAGCAGGCCGGTTGACAGTTGCACCCCGCGGATGACCGGCTTGGTGATGTATCGGGTAATCAGGTCGATCAAACCGGTTGCCCCGAGCAGCAGCAGGAGCAGGAAGACCCAGAAACAGGAGGCCTGAACCTGAGCAGCCGGTATTGCCGTGGCGATGGCATAGCCGCTGATCACCTTCATCGGTTCGACCGGACTGGTGACACGGAAATAGAACGCGGTAAAGATATAAAACAGACCGATAGTGAAGAAGATACCCGTCGCATCGAGCTGATTGATGACGACCAGCCCCACCGCCAGCGGCAGAATCGTACCGAGGTCGCCGAGCGATCCGGCAAATTCGGTTCTGTTGAATTGTAACGTGACAGCCATTTCACCTCACCGAGCCAAAGCCTGAACTCCATGGGCAGCAATCTGCCCAGAGCCCATAGAGGATAAAAAATCTAATCGGGTAATTATGCCAGCGGTTTGCCGTATTGCCGGGCCTGACGTTTCATCCGTTTCAGCTCAACATTGCCGGGAACAACAACTTCCGGGTTCGGTGAAAAGTTCAGGCTCCGCTTGCGGCCGCGATACCGAACCGAATTGAGGATCAGCTTCATGGTCTCGCGGCGGGCGAGGTGCTTATCGTCGGATTTGATCACCCACCACGGGCACTCCTTGGTATGTGTTTTCTGCAGCATCACCAACTTTTTCTCGGTAAATTCATCCCACAGGTCCTGGGCCTGCAGGTCAACCTCGGATAGTTTCCACTGCCGCAGCGGATCATTTTTACGGCGTTCGAAGCGGCGCGCCTGCTCATCCTTGGACACTGAAAAATAGAGCTTGAGCAAAATGGTCTGACCGGCATCGAGAATAAAGTTATTTTCATACAGCGTGACCTTTTTCAAAAAACGTCGATACTGGTCGCCGGTACAAAACGACATGACCGGTTCCACCATCGCCCGGTTATACCAGGAGCGGTCGAACAGGACGATTTCACCGGCCCGCGGAAACTGCTCGATATAGCGCTTCATGTGCAGTTCGGTCTGCTGGACCTGATTCGGTTTGCCGAGAGCCACGACCCGGTAGTGCTTTTCATTCATATACCGGGTCACCCGGCGGATGGTTCCGCCTTTTCCGGAAGCGTCGCGCCCGTCGAACAGGATGATCATCTTCTTGCCGGTGCGTTCAAGATGGTCCTGCATCTTAATCAGCTCTGCCTGGTAAGGTTTCAACTCCTCGGCGTTGTAGTATTTGATCAGGGACGACTTGATGATCTCGCGTTTATGCTTTTCTTTCAAAATCGAGTAAATCCGGTCATGGTAGTAGCTGTCTACTTCCGGCTCACTCGGCTGGGAATCGAGGCTTCTCAGGACTGATTCAATGACGCTGCTGCTTCTTTTGCTGTCTTCCGCCATCTGCTTTATCTGGTTATAGTCAGGAGTTAACGGGGAGCTTGATTCTGCTTTTGCGTTTCCGTGTTATCCGATTTGCCGATACCGGCGCCGTGTGCTTCGCGGTGCGCTTCCACCAGGAAACCGATAAAATCGTTTTTCGAGGTCAGCTCGCCATGCTTTTCTAAAAATCGCCGCATCAGGCTCAATTTCTGGGATTTGTCGGAGACCGTCCAGATATTCATCGCCGTCTGTATTGCCGTCGTACTCATATGCCGCTCCTTTCGCTGATTTACCGGTAGATGTCTTATTCATCCCGACTCCCGGAAGAACCGGGCAGGTGCGCAGCAATATACCCGTGGCCTGTTAAAAATCTGTTAGGATTGCAATCCATACGACAACATGTTTCTGCAGGAATGAAAAAGCCTGCAGCCGCCACGATCGGTCTGCAGGCTTTGGCAAGGAGCTGCCCGGCTATTTCTAGGTAAACATCTCGCCGATCGCTTTGCCATACTGCTGGCAGGCCTTCTCACCCTCATCGGTTTTAACCATGTCCTCGGTCAGGTTGAGCGGTCCGAGCGTGGTCATATCCATCTTAAAGACGTGCTGCATCGTTTCGTAAACCATCGGCGCGGACTCACCGCTGTGGGTATGAGAACCAAAAGCGCCGCCCATTTTACCGACCAGGTTTGCCCGCTCGCCCAGAAACAGAAACTGCTTCATATTATTGGTCATATCCTTGTGGTACGTGGGGCATCCGAAAATATATCCGTCATATCCTATGATCTCCGCATCACTGTTGATTTTGGAAATGCTGGACATCTCCACATCACAGCCGGCCATACGGAGCCCTTCGGCAATAAACTGCGCCATTTTCTCTGTTGTTCCGGTCCTGCTGAAATACGCGATCAATACCTTTTTCATAGCTTCTCCTTTCACGGTTTAGTCTATTCCCCGCTTACACAAGGGGCACCACCTTTGCGTTATAACATGGATCCCCTGAATATTTCATCGAAAATCAACAAGCAGGCGAAGACCGCCCGCAATCAGCAAATTTGCGGCAATCTCGCCGTATAGAAGAGCGGCTATGGATGTCCCTGATCCGAGGACCGGCCATATATGGTGACAGCTGATACCGGCCGGGCTGGAGGACTCGAGGGCCAGAGCATAACCTCCGGCCCGCCCGGGTTAAGCTGGTTTAATAGGTGTCATAGATGAGAAGCTCTTTGACCGAATGCACGACGTGCCCCTCACTGCCTTTGATGAAATACGAAAGGTTCGCTTCGATTTCGACTTCTTCCGTGTCGGTATCGAAATTCATCAGGAAACGTTCCTTCTGTTTCTGCGGATCCGTTTCGTTAAGATTTCGAGCGGTCACCTCCAGGACCACTTTGCCGGACCAGAGTCAGCCGTCCGGGATTAGAAAAACATGACGCCATCACGTACTGCATTGTAGTACCGACGCTCCATTAGCATGTATATCGCCGCAGATGTACAGGAAAAGATTGTCAGGTGGGTATGCTGCAGAACTTCGGCTCAAGACATAACCGGCCTCAGCGTGCGTTTGCGGCAAAGGTATTGCAATCG
>Ga0180436_10002102_pt1 | contig 19086 bp, 9 predicted proteins | sample SS_ome_2_FD_132434 | JGI IMG/M metagenome (GOLD analysis project Ga0180436, IMG submission 132434) | Hypersaline lake sediment archaeal communities from the Salton Sea, California, USA - SS_3_S_2 metaG | ecosystem: Environmental > Aquatic > Non-marine Saline and Alkaline > Hypersaline > Sediment...
AACGCTGAGGGTGGGGATCTAGCGTTGTCGGACGTCACCACAGGCGCGAAGGTTCCCCGTCACGTGGCGGTGATCATGGACGGCAACGGTCGCTGGGCGAAGCAGCGCGGGCTGCCCCGCCTCAAGGGCCACGAAGAGGGCGCTGAATCGGTTCGCGCCGTCATACGCGCATGCCGCGATACCGGCGTCAAGTATTTGACCCTGTACGCCTTCAGTACCGAGAACTGGGTGCGTCCGAAATCCGAAATCAACGGATTGATGCGGCTGCTGAAGAAGTTTCTGGATGAACGCGAGCGCGAACTCCACGAGCACGAAATCCGCTTGAGAATCATCGGGCGCCTGGAGGATCTGCCGGCGCATTTGCAGAAGAGATTGAGCGGGGTCGTCAGGGCGACCGAGGGCTACGATAAGGGACACCTGATCCTGGCGCTGAGCTATTCGGGGCGTTCGGAAATTGTCCGCGCCGTGCGGAGAATCGTTCGGAAGGTCATGGACGGCGGACTGGATGCGGAAGCCATAGACGAGGATACGGTTGCCCGTTTTCTGGACGCGCCGGACGTGCCGGACCCGGACATGGTTATTCGGACCAGCGGGGAGTTGCGCCTGAGCAACTTCCTGCTGTGGCAATTGTCCTACTCGGAGCTCTACGTCACACCCGTGCTGTGGCCCGATTTCCGGGAGGAAGAGTTCAAGCGGGCCGTTGCCGAATACGGCCGGCGGCATCGCCGCTTCGGCGATATCGACTAGCACGCGCATGCGGGAGCAATTCGAAAAGACACGGCAGCAATGTTGAAGCACAGAACTATCAGCAGTCTGGCTCTCGGGGCGCTCTTGCTGTTGGCGGCCTACCTTTTGCCGGTTTTCGGTATCTGGGTGCTGTTGCTGTCAATCTCAGCCCTGGCCCAGCTTGAGTTCTACAAGATGATCCGCAAGGCAGGTTTCCCCGCTTTCCATATCCTCGGGATCGTATGCGGATCGTTTCTGATATCGGCGACTTTCTTCACGACCTGCGGCGCGACAGTACACCTCTTCCGCGCCTACAACTGGGAAAACTACGTTCTGCTGGTTGCCCTGGTGGTCGTGTTTGTAAGGCAGTTTCCGCAGAAGCATAACGACAAACCGCTGGAGACGATTGCCTGCACGCTGCTCGGGATATGGTATGTACCTTATCTCTTCAATTTCTTCACACGCCTGGCATTCTCATGGGAAGAGCCGTGCGACGGGCTGCGGGTGGGAGAGACAGGGCGGGCGGCGTGCCTGTTCGTCATAGTGGTGGTCAAGTGCGCCGACATCGGCGCCTACCTGGTAGGCCGGGCGATCGGACGCCACAAACTGTTTCCGCGCATATCACCGAAGAAGACATGGGAAGGACTGCTGGGCGGCATCGTCGCGGCCGTGCTGGTGAGCTGGCTGGTCTTCTATGTGGCGGCAGGCGGCCGCCTCGGCATGGTGAGGCTGCGTTTGCCGGATCTTCTTGTTCTTGGGATTATTCTGCCCCTGGCGGGAGTGGTGGGAGACATGTTCGAGTCTCTTTTGAAGCGGGCGGCCGGCGCCAAGGACTCGAGCGCCGCGATTCCGGGCATGGGCGGGATCCTGGACGTGCTGGACAGCCTGCTGTTCAGCGTTCCCCTGTTCTATGTTTACACGCAGGTGTTCTGGGCATGAAGCGTGTTGTGATACTGGGAAGCACGGGGTCGATCGGCGAAAGCGCCCTGCGCGTTGCGGAACAACTTCCCTCGGAGCTGAGCGTCGTGGGACTTGCGGCAGAGAAGAACTACGAACGCCTGCTCGAGCAGGCGCGGCGCTTCAATGTCTCCGACGTTGCGCTGGCCGACCGCGCCGCGGCCGAGGCATGCGCCGCGTCGGCGCCGGCCGGCACCAGAGTCCACCGCGGAGAGGATGGCGTGCTTGAACTGACCGGGATCGATTGCGACTTGGTGCTGTGCGCGGTGGTCGGGATTGCGGGCCTGGGACCGACACTGGCCGCCGTCCGGCGGGGCATCGATGTCGCCCTCGCAACCAAGGAGGTCCTTGTGGCCGCCGGCGCGATCGTTACCGAGGCGGCGCGGAAGCACGGTGCGCGCCTGCTGCCGGTGGACAGCGAACACAGCGCCATGTTCCAATGCATCGACCCCGGAGGGACGCAGCGTGTCGCCCGGATACTGCTGACCGCTTCGGGCGGCCCGTTTGCCCGCAGGAAAGACATGGACTTCGACAAGGTCACGGTGCGGGAAGCCCTCGCGCACCCTCGCTGGGACATGGGGCGCAAAGTCAGCGTTGACTCGGCTACGCTGATGAACAAGGGGCTCGAAATCATGGAGGCACGCTGGCTGTTTGGAGTAGACCTCGAGCGGATCGAAATCCTGGTTCACCCGGAAAGCATTGTGCATTCCATGGTGGAATTCGTCGACGGTAGCGTTATGGCACAGCTCAGCGTGCCGGATATGCGCCTGGCGATACAGTACGCGCTCACTTATCCCGAACGCCTGGACGGGGGCTTGCCGAAGCTCGACCTGCTGTCGGTCGGTGCCCTGCATTTCGAAAAGCCCGACCGGGACCGCTTTCCGTGCCTTGGCCTGGCGGTCGAGGCCGGCCGTCGGGGCGGAACCATGCCGGCGGTACTGAACGCGGCCAATGAAGTTGCCGTCCATCTTTTTCTGGACGGCCGCATCCCTTTTTCAGGAATATGGAGGACGGTGCAGGATGTAATGGAGGCGCACAGCCCCGTCTCCGATCCGGATCTGCGCGCCATCGTTGAAGCCGATAGCTGGGCTCGCCGCAAGGCTGAAGGAAAATGATACAGGACCTTTTTCAGAACCTGAACACGGCGGTAGTCGTAATCATCTTTTTCGGGGTAACCATTCTGGTCCACGAATTCGGGCACTACGTCGCGGCACGTCTGTGCGGCCTGGTGGTCCATGTTTTCTCGATAGGTTTCGGTCCCGCCGTCTGGAAGCGGAAGGTGGGAGGAATAACCTACAAGATCGGTTGGCTCCCCTTCGGCGGCTACGTGGCCCTGCCTCAGCTTGACCCTGCGGGTATGAGCCGGATTCAGGGCAGCGAGAACGGCGATTCGGAACCGTCCCTGCCCCCGGTCACGCCGTGGCGCAAGATCCTGGTGTCCTTCTCAGGTGCGGCCGGCAACATACTGCTGGCCGTTTGCATAGCCTGGCTCGTGTACCTGATCGGCATGCCGGCCACCACGGCCAATCAGGACACCGTCGTGGGGCACGTCGATCCGAAAAGCTCGGCCTACGAAGCCGGGCTGCGGGTGGGAGATGAGATCCTGGCGGTAAACGGCATCGGAGTCGATAAATGGAGCCAGTTCATCCAGGAGTCTTCCCTCTACGACCAGGTCAATCTGGACGTCCGTGCCGAAGACGGTACGCACAAGGAAATCCTGGTCGAGACGGAGGAATGGCGATACGGCGCCAGGATGGTCTGGGGCGTCGATTGCCGCAACCGCTGCATAGTCGGCAAGGTCGCCGAGGGAATGAGCGCCGAGAAGGCGGGCATTGAGGAGGGGGATGTTATCGTCGCCATTGCCGGCCGCAAGGTTCTCAGTACCGGCCATCTTGTCGATCTCGTCTCGGCCTACAAGGATCAGACCGTACCCGTAACCGTCGAGAGACAGAAGAACGGCGAAACCGTTCTGGAGACCATGATGGTTACTCCCGCCTATGATGAGGCAACGAAGATGACGCGTATCGGCATCGTGTTCAGTCGTGAAGCCCTGAGCGTCGATACGAGCATCAGTATACATCCCCGTCCGCTGGATCAGCTTCGCTTCCACGCCGGCGCGATCTTTCGCGTTCTTGCCAGCCTGGTATCGCCGCAGACGGCAGGCCAGGCCGCCAAGATGGTCGGGGGTCCCGTGGCAATCATCACCCAATACGTTCAGATCATTCGGGCCAGTATTATGCTGGCGCTCTGGTTCACGGGATTCCTGAACGTCAACCTTGCCATCATCAACCTGTTGCCGATCCCGGTTCTGGACGGCGGGCACATAGTGTTCTCTCTCTGGGAGACGGTGACGCGCAGGCCGGTCAACGCGCGGGTTGCCAACGCGCTGGTTAACGCTTTTGCGGTGTTGATCATCGGCCTGTTTGTCCTGCTGAGCCTGCGCGATCTTGACCGTTTTACACCGGCCGGCCGGTTTGTTAGAAGATTTTTCGGCGGCGATGCGGAGGCGGCCGGGTCCGGTTTGGCGGAGGGAGATCCGGCGCAGCCTTCGGCCGCGGGCGACCAATGACTGCGCAACGACGATTCTCCAGGCGTATCCTCGTCGGAAACGTTGCCGTGGGCGGCGGCGCGCGCATCAGCGTGCAGACCATGACCAAGACCGACACGCGCGATGTTGCCGCGACCGTGGCGCAGATTCTCGAGGTGCGCGAAGCCGGAGCCGACATTGTGCGCCTGGCGGTGCCCGACGAAGCGGCGGCGGCGGCCTTGAAAGAGATCAGGGCCGCAGTGGACGTTCCTCTGATCGCCGACATTCACTTCGATCACCGGCTCGCCGTCAAGTCGCTGGAAGCCGGGATCGACGGGCTGCGCATCAACCCCGGGAACATAGGGGGGCTGAAGAAAGTATCCGAGGTGGTGCGGGCGGCGCGCGAGCGACGCGTACCCATACGCATCGGAGTCAACAGCGGCTCGCTCGAGAAAGGCCTGCTTGAGAAGCACGGCGGCGCCACACCGGAAGCGCTGGTCGAAAGCGCGCTGAACCACGCGGCAATCCTGGAGAGCATGGACTACCGCGAAATCAAGCTTTCGGCCAAGGCCAGCGATGTCCGGCGCACGGTGCGCACGTACCGCCTGCTGGCCGCTCGCACGGATTACCCGCTGCACCTGGGATTGACGGAGGCAGGCACTTTTGTGGCGGGCACGGTGCGGTCCTGCGTCGCGCTGGGCATCCTCCTGGCGGACGGTATCGGTGATACGATTCGCGTCTCTCTCACCGACACCCCCGTGCGCGAGGTCAGGGTGGGAATCGAGCTTCTGCGCTGCCTTGGCCTGCGGGAGGGCGGACCGACCGTTATATCCTGCCCGACGTGCGGCCGCATCGAGGTCGACGTTATCAGCGTGGCAGAGAAAGTCGAAACCGAACTGGAAAAAATCCACCGGACCGCGCCGGACCGCGCAATGCCGACCGTTGCGGTCATGGGCTGCATGGTCAACGGTCCCGGCGAAGCCGCCGAAGCCGACATCGCCCTCGCCGGCGGGAAAGGCAGATATGCTCTCTATTGCCGCGGCCGGCACGTGGGAACGGTGCCGGAAAAGGACGCCGTGCCCGCCCTGATCGCAGAGGTCCGCAAGTGGCTTGGTGAGTAGCTCGCTCATCGCCCCGGCTTACGATCAACCCGGCAGGACCCAGTATGCCTGGGGCGGCTTGCCGGTCGACAGCGAATATACGGCGCAAATTGCCGTTATCGCAAGCTGGGCCAGCATGTCCCCCGCGATCAGACCGAGTATCGCGGGCTTGAGCCGATTGTAAGAACGCGCCCCGCCGTATCTCGACACCGTGCCCTTGATCAGCCACCCGATCAGGAAAGACAACGCCAGCTCCCGGGAGATGTAGAAATCCAGGACGACGAACATGATGGGGTGGAACGGCCACCACCGCAAACGCAGCCGTGCAAAATCAAACAGCAGAACCCCCGCGAACGCGACAACAAACGCGAAGAAGGCAGGCCGCGTGAACAGATTTACAGCCGGCCCCGCCGGAGAGGCAACGCTTTCCTGCTTTTCAAGCAGTCCGAAGGCGCCAAGCTTCGCCGCCGCGGTTTCGGCGGCATCCAGTCCCGTGTACGGCAGGGCGCGCGTCCAGCCGTCGCTGTTGGCCGCCGCGCCGTAGTCATACTGCAGGTAAAGCGCCGTCGAAATCGCCACGACAAGGGCTATGATCAGAGACACGGCGGACCAGAGCGCGAGCCTGCCCCGTTTCTCCCCCACAATGCAGAATCCCTGCGACATCAGCGGCAGCAGCACAACGTGACAGCCGACGCCGATGACCGTGCTGACGATGACCATGGGCACCATCTGATCGAGCCCCACGAAGTACTCCCCGAACAAACCAGTAGCCAGAACCGCGGGATAAAGACAGGGATGAATAAGGATCATACCCGTTTCGGAAACAATCCTGGCGACCACCGTGTAGACCACGAGCAAGAGGGACAGGTACCACAGCCCCCAGAGCAAATCGATTCCGGCCGCGCGCAGAATCAAGACGAAAGCCGCTCCGCCGCACAGGAAGGCACGCCCCCCCCAGTACTCGTGCTTTTCCACCGCGTCTCGCGGGACGCGGCCCAAGCAGCGTTGGAATACACAGGCCAGGTGCCGCCGGCCGTAGAAGAGCAGCACCACAAACATACCGCAATAACCGCCAAGCATGACGTAATTACTGATCCGTGTCGTATGAAAAATGCCGTGGCCTATGTCCACTCCGTAACGGGCCATCACTACACCGGCGAGCACCGCGTAGACATAAGGAGCCAACCCGACCGAAAGAGATGCTTCGCTTGATATCAGGTACGCGATCCCGATGATCGTGAAATAGACGGTGGGGTCCATGAGACAATAGGTGGTCCAGGGCACCGGGATAAGTCCGGCCAGGGCTTCCAGGTTGAAGGTTCTGGGGATCTGGATCCACACATCCGGCCACCAGCGCGCGGCATAGTTGTTGAGATGCCAGAAAGCCACAACAGCTGCGCTGATCCAGAACGAACTGCAGCGAAACAGCCCGTGGTTCTCCGCTGAGCCCTCGTCGGGAAGAATCGACGCGGCGAACTGCGCTATCGGAAAAGGCAGACGTTCGTTCTCGCGCCACTGCCGATGCATGACCAGCGCAAGTCCGATATAAGCGACGCACAGCACAAAGAGCAGAGGTGTCCAGAATTTCAAGAGAGTGCGCCACCATCCACGCCAGGGAACGGCCCCCACGGGTATGTGCGTCGACCCCTCGCTCAAGCCCTGCTGGAAACCGTTAACCAGCAAGGTCTCCTGGTCGGACCAGGAGCGCAGCTCCTGCGAAAAAAGAGAATCCAGCATCATGCGGTTAAAACAGCGCTGTTCATGCGCGTTGCGGAAACCTGAGTCCAGCAATTCAAGCGCTTCGACCGGCACGATGTCTCTCGGCACAGACTCGCGGTCGAACAGGCCCGGTTGCCGGATTAGACGGTTCAGCAAATCCGTCAGTTCCGTCCGCGCCGCTGGAATCGCCATGCCTGCTTGAGACAGCGCGCGAGCCAGTATCGCAGCGGGAGATTTATCCGAGCCTTGCCGGATAGCGCTCAGCCGTGCTGCAAGGGCCTCGCGGTTCCGGATGTCCGCCGCGCTGAACTCAGGGTCATGGCCCGCCAGCATGATCGGAGGCACGCGGCGCAAGAGCTCGTAGCGCTGCCAGCCCAGACGCTCACGGTTGTAATGGCGCGGAGTTACAATCACGCCGGGAAAATGATGGATCAGCGTTCGCCCGGCAACAAAGCAGGCGGGGAAAGTCAGGACGATGATCACGGCCAGTTCGCCGCGACTCAGCGGCAACCGGGGAGAGATGCGTGTGAGCAGGCGAGGGAGCAGCAGGACGCACAGAATGACAAGCCCGTAAAGACACGAAGGCATGTAAGTGCTGAAGAGAAAGGTCTGCTTCAACACCATGTCGTTGAAGAAGCCTATCGCGGCAAAGACCGCCGAGGCCAGCAAACCGATAATAACGGCACGTCTTGTCATGCCAATAAACGGTGGTTTAAACCGATTTCACGTGCGCAGGACTTGCTCATGTCCGACAAATAGCCGTGCTCTCCCGCATTCAGTAGTGCATGACTACCATCTGGTGACAGGTAAATTCGTCTACCTCGATCAGCAGGCGGCCTTCAGCCGCATTCAGCGGCAGTTCCGATCCCTGCGGTTCAAGTGTGATTCTACTGACCTCGCGCGGAAGACCTACAGAGACCGACACTCCGCGCAGCGGCATCAATTCCTCGATAACTTCGACGGGCCGCGACGTTCGCACCGCTCCGCCCTGCATTTCTACGCTGCTTCCGCGCAGAATGGTGTTGGCATACAGCAAGTGCAGTACATAGCGGTTATCTTGCGGCTGCTCGGAAAGATAGATGCGCCCGGTGGAAGGCATGCCGGAACAGACGACGGTCAGGTCGCCGCCAAGAAACCTGCGGATGGCATTGGTCGCGTAGTGCCGGCAGGCAACTGCGCCGTAGGCGCGGTATATCGAAAACACCGGATGCGCCAGCACCATGATGTTACCATTGATAACACCGCAGTCGTAGCCGCTCGGCTGAGGACGGTTCGGAGCATGCTGGTGCGAACAGAAATGGCCGTAAGTGCGGTTAAAGTAGGGGTCGTAGACCTTTCCCAGGGACTGGCCCTCGGTGACCTTCAGGCGAGTGGAATTCATGTACATAACCATGGGCGACTTGACGAATTCCGGGCGCACGCCGTCGATGGGCTCGATATAGTCGGGCTGAAACCCGCTGATGCCGTGTGCTTCGGCGCCGATATCCCAGGCGTAGCCTCCGCCGTCAGCAAGCATTCCGCTTCGGCCGGTAAGGATCAGCTTTCCGCCGCCGGCAAGGAATGAGTCGAGTTTTTCCCTGAGATCGGCCGCGATAGCGATATTGTCGGGCAGCAGCAGGGCCTTGCGCCCCCCGAAATCCATTCCTGTATCGACGACGTCGAAGAGAAAGTGACCTTCGAGCAGGATGCGGCCGGCGCCGACATCGGCGCCGTCCTCCAACACCTCATGGCCTGTCGACTTATTCACCGCCGCCGAAGAGACTATCCCGATATCGGCGACCGGCTTGACGCGCCGGCACCAGACCTCCTTGCGCTCGACTTCGCTGTAGGCCGCTCCGATCAGATCGTAGGTGCTCTCGTCAAGTTCACCAAGAGGGTGGAGCTGGTCTCCCACGCTGCACTTTGCCCCCACTGCCAGCATCTGTGAGCATTCGTAGCGCAGGGCGTTGGGATGTTTGAAGCCGCCGAATTCGCCCCAGGTGGTGTGAAACTTGCCGGTCATTCCCAGGAAGTCGCGCGGCAGGTTGCAGCAGTACCTGGCCGACATGGGGAAATGATCGTAACCCCAGCCGCCGGTGGGCAGCGACTCAAGCTCCAGGTGGCTGAAATACTGGAGTATGCCGGTATCGCCCTGGGTGATGTGCCCGCTGTTGTGAAATACCGGCATCTCACAATTGTGAGTTCGGGCCGCGGCGGTCGTGGCTTGATAGTACTTCAACAAAGTATTGCTGGCATGGGTCTTGCGGTCGTCTTCGCTAAGCGGATCCAGCCCCTGCCGGGCCATTGTTTCGATACACTTGTGACAGACGCATTCGGGTTGAGAGATGATGTCCAGAAAGAGCCCGTCGCAGTCCGGGAACAGCGTCACCACTTCACTGATCTGCTCGCACAGGTAATCCAGGTAACCCGTGTTGAAGCAGGTGCGGAAGAAGCCGGCGGCAATGTTGCTCCGGGCCCAACCCGTCAGACGGCCGTCGGGACCGATCTGGCGCCACTCGGGATGGTCGACGGCCGCCGTGTTGTTCAGACCCGCGCTGACGTAGATGGGCACGTTGACGTCGATTTCCTTGGATGCATCGAACTGAGCGCGCAGCAGATCGAATTCCAGGTGAGGATGGCGCCTGCCGACCCGGGTATTGTAGTATGACCACCCGTGGTGACAAACCGCGAAAGTAGTTATCGAATCAACGTGACCGCGCTTCAGGTTGTCCTGCCAGCGGGCCTTGTCGAACTTTTTCCCTATGCCGTTGATTTTCTCGGATGTGTGAAAGTCCAGGTGAACCTGGCGAAACCTGAGCTGATGCATTTCTTGTTACCGTCCGCAAGCTGATCGATCGTCACTGTTTTTTCGGCCAATGGCACGAAACCGCAAATTGCCCGCATTCCGCCTGCCGAGGCATGTCACGGCTTTCGGGACGCGCGGCAGTAGATCGAAATAGTTATCCGACAGCACGCCCCTGCCTTCGTCTTCGACATGAACGCCGTGGCAGTACGTCTTGCTGACCAGCCGCAGTGTCTTTCCCTTCGCCGTGACGCTGATCTCCGGCTCAGGAACCGACAGCTCACGATACGGCGCAAGGAGCCAGACGGAGGGAGACGTATCCAGACCACGCTGTGTCAGGTAGGCGGCATAGATCCACTCCCGCGGATTCAGCGCCCCGGCGGACGGGACCGTGTCGCTCCCGACCTCGACCATGCTGTTAGCGCCGAGACGGATTTTCCGTGATTGCATCTTCGCGTCCGAACCGTCGATCCGCATCCAGCCGTAGTGAACCTCCGGTTTCCATGCCTTCAAAGTGTCGTTCACGACGCGCGTCACCAGCCGCCTGCCGCGCCGGCGTACAATCGCACGTACCGGGAGATTGGCGTTCCGGAGCCAGTAGTAGGAGGGTTTCCGCCGCAGGTAGTAGTCGATCGGCGTCCAGCCGATCTCCCCCCAGTTGTCGTTGTACATCCAGATCAGCGCGCCCTGGCAGTCGTCGCGCGGGTCGTGCTTGCGGAAGCGCAGGGCCTCGACAGACCTCCCGTACATCGTCGCCTGGAACATCTGGCCGTAGAGGATGTAGTCCCTCAGATCCAGCGCCTCAGGGTCGGCGTAGTGACGGCGGATCGCGGTTTGAAGCGTCACCCCTTTGTTGTATGGATTCGTGTGCTCCTGCCACGCCCGCGAGCCGATGCGCAACTCCTCCGGTCGCAGGTACTGCTTCATGGAAGCCAGGTGGGGCGGACCGAGCACGCCGTACTCGCTCACGAACCGTGCCCTGCACTCGTCGTATACCTCGTGATCCACGCGGCGGTTGACGTCCGCGTTCATCGTGCCCTTATGCCACCAGTGGCAGTCTCCGTCAAGCTCGTCATTCGGCGCTTCGCCGCCGAAAGGACTGCTCGGCCAGTAGAGACGCTGGGGGTCGAGCGCGCGGCACACATCCGGCAGAACCTGGTTGAAGATGATGCTCCCGTCTATATTGACATCCTTGTCGGAAGGTTGCAGGCCGGGCCTCTTTCCCCAGCCCTGGAAGCCCGCCAGGCTTTCGTTGTTGCCGCACCAGAGGGCGATGCACGGATGATGCCTGAGCGACATCACGGCCTTCTCGGCCTCATCGCGCACGGCGAGGCGGAAATCCTTGTTGTGATCGGGGTAGCGCGCGGAGAACGCGAAGTCCTGCCAGACCAAAATGCCGCCGCGGTCGCAGGCGTCGTAGAAATCGGGTGATTCATACACGCCGCCGCCCCAGACGCGCAGCATCGTGAAGTTCGCCTTGCGCGCTTCGGCGATCAGCGCCTCGTGTTTCCGTTTGCCGGCCCGGACCATGATGGCGTCCGCGGGGACCCAGTTGCCGCCGCGGCAGAAGACGTCCTGCCCGTTGACCCGGATGCAGAAACGGCTGCCGCCGGCCGCAATCGCCGAGCGGTCGACCTCCACGGTCCTCAGGCCGATGTCCAGCTCGCGCTTGTCGCAGACCCCGCCGTTGTGCAGGACACGCGCCGTCACGCGATAGAGCGGCTGTGGTCCCATGCCGCTGGGCCACCAGAGCTTCGGGTTCGGTATCCTAAGCCGGAAGGCGACCGGTGACCGCCCGACCTGGGCGCTCAAATTCACCTTGTGGATGATCTGCCCGTGGGCCCCGCGCTTGCCGCGCCGGGAACTTGGCGAGGGCAGGTCTTTCGGGGGCGTGATGACTAACTCCAACCGGCCCGCCCTTTCGCTCCAAGGATGCAGGTTCTCAACGACAACACTGCCGTCCAGGAGGACTTCCTTCCCGTCGATGTGGGTATCAAGACGAACGTCGTGTAAAACTATCCCGGAATGAGCCTGCAGACGCACGCCACGCCAGATGCCGATGTTGGGAAGCGCGTCGACCCAGTCGAAACCGTAGGAACAGCGCGGCTTTCGCAGGTGCGGCAGGCCGGGGAACAGCTTGCGATCGCCGTGAACCTTCTTCGAAAGCGGTCTGGGTTGCAACTCCGCCGGTGCCAGTTCCGCCCCCACGGTCAGCCGCACGACGAGCGTGTTCCTGCCCTTCCGTATCGCGCCGCGCACGTCGAAGGCGTGCGGCACGAACGCGTTCTTCGCCTCTCCCAGGAGTACACCGTTCAGAAACACCTGGGCGTAGAGATCCAAGCCGTCGAAAACAAGCTGCCGGCGTTCGTGTTCCAGGAACTCCGCGCTCACCTTGAACGACGTCTTGAACCACCAGGACTTCTTCTCGGGCCAGCGGCTTTTTTTCGCGTTGAGACTGAACAACGGCTCCTCGAGCCTCCCGGCGCGCATCAGGTCGAGATGAATCTCTCCCGGAACCTGGGCGGCAATCCAGCCCGATCGCTTCTTCTCTACCTTCTTAAGGCCGGCGAGTCCTGTGCAGGACAAACTTTCGCCCCGAACCTTCCACTTGCCGTCAAGCGAATTGGAAATCATCCGTTGTTCGCCCTCTTATTCCCCGGCATGGAACAGGATCTCAGCCGGCAGGAGCTCCTTCGTTCCGCCCGGCGGCCGCCAGTAGACATTCAGTAAATGCTCTCCCTCTCTCTCAAAGTATTCGATCCGGATGGCATGGCAGCCGGCAGCCAGCGAGAGCGCGTTGCTCCGTTCCCGCGCGTTATGGGAACCGTCGTTGTTTACGGCCGGCGACCCGTCAATCCAGATGAGCGACCCGTCATCGGAGGCGACGTAGAAGGTGTAGATGCCATCCGAGGGGATCTTGATATACCCATCGTAAACGACACCGAACTTGTCTTCGCGCCGCCCCTCGATTTGGAGCGTCGGTGTCTCGATGACGCCGCGCCGGACGATCTCTTTCGACTCCAGGTCGCGGCACCACAGTATGCGCCCCTGGTAGTAAAGATACTCGAGGTAGCTGTAGCGCAGCCCGGGACGCAGGGATTCCTCGCGCACTGCCGCCGCCGGTCGCGTCGCGAAGTCCAGAACTTCCACCTCAGCCACCGCATTGAATCCCACCGACCTGAAATCGGACATGAAAACGAGCCGGATGAAGCGCGCCCGGACGTCCTTGTCCGTTGCGATTATCATCATGGGCGCGATGTCGGCAAACTCGCCGTCGGCGACCGGCTCACCCCATTTCTCGCCATCCATGCTTGCGTAAAGCTTGTAGCGCTTCGGCGCTCCCCGGCCGTTGTAAGGCCGCGTGGATATTCCGACGGCCTTGAAGCCGGTATCCCGGCCGAGGTCGATCCGGATCTCGTGCGGGCGCTCGGGTTCATCGTTCGCACTGCCCGTGATCCAGGCGGTATCGAGATTGCCGTCTATAACGTTGGCGCCGCCGGCGCCCTGGCCGTTGTCGCGGTCGGTATACACGACCTTCCATGCGTCTTTCGGATAGCCGATTGCCTGTTCGAACACACGGCTCATCAAGCCGGAGCCCTTCCTGCGCGCAACGGCGAGGATGACATGCGAGCCGGGCAGCTCGACCGGCCCATCGTAGACTTCGGCGCTCCCGGGCACGGGCGGCGTGCCGTCGCGCGTAAAGAATATCTCGCAGTCGCCGATAGTTGAACCGATCGCGAGCCGCCCCGCGGCATCCCGCCCGATTGTGAGCTCCAGTTTGTCGCGAAATTCTCTCGACGCCAAGGACTCCCAGTGCCCCAGCTCGAGCATCGGGCGCCACGCCGCCACGTATTCCTCCGTAAACCACATGTCGGCCAGATCCCTCTCCACGGCGTTCAACGCCGGCAGTGCCTCCCTGCGCAGATCTTCCATGTAAGCCAGGGCCTCGTCGCCCCTGCCGGCCCAGAGCAGGTCGACCATCCTGGTCTGCAGGGCGTGCACCGCGCCGCCTTTCAGCACGTGTCCGGTGCCCTGCGGATCGAGGTGCTCGCGCCTGGCAACCGCGTAGTCCGGAAAGTCGGTCAGCGCCAGCCGCCTGGCGGCGGCGAGATGCCCGTCGAGCGACTCGATGTAGTAACGGTCGTAGCCCTCGTCCGAAAGATAGGAGTATTTCTTCCCCGCCTTGATGACTTCGGCCTGTTCTTGCATCCTGGCGATAAGGGCCAGGACTTCGTCGCGCTTCGAAGTGTCCTTCAGCGTCCAAGAGATAACGGTCCACCGGCGCGAGATGGTGTTGAAGTACCGGCAGAGCGCGCGCATGTTGTCGTCGAGCGCGCGCGCGGCCTCCACCGCCGCGGCGCCGTGCCGCTGGCGATAGACGGCTGTCCGTGCCCTTTCGTGATCGTAGCGCGCGGGGTCCCATGCCCAGAAAAGCTGCATGGCCGCGTGGTCGTACGCCTCGTTCTGGGCGCTCATGCCGGTCATGTGCTTGCCGCCCTCACGCAAATCGTCGATAGTGAACTTTCCCCAGCAATGCGTGTTGAGGGGCACCAGCGCATGGTACCGCGCGGCCTCAACCGGCGCGTTGAAGACGGGAACGCCCATCGGATAGTTGTGCCACCAGATGTAGTTCCTGATGCCGGTGGCCCGGGCGTCGTCGAAGTGCTGCTTCGTGCTGAACTGACCGGATACCGGCCCTGTGATGTAGAAGATCGCCTCCTCGAAATCACGAAAGCCGCGCATTCGCCGGTTGTTGCCCGAAGTGAGAAACTTGTAGTCTCCCCCGGCAACGACGGCAATGCGGTCGCCCACCTCGCCGAAACGTTCCCTGATCAGGTCCGTTATCCTGTTGCAAAGGCCCTCGGGGTCCTCTCCCATGCCGGCGTCGTCGAAAGAGACGTAAATCCCGTAACATCCCTTTTCGAGCCACGCCCCGGTTTCCTGCTCGGCATAAGCGTGGGCGTCGGCATGGATCGCGCCGTTGATAAAGCCGTACGTTTTCAGACCGCGCCTATGGCATTCCATGACGGTCGCTGCGCTGACCGTGTCGCTGCTGGTAGTGCGGAACTGCGTCATGTTGGCGCGGGCGTAGGTGACCTGATCCAGCGCGTCCACGGCGGAGAAATAGTCCGGACCGCCGGGCCACCAGTCCCGGTAGCGCAGCGCCGACCAGTCGCGCACCGACATGTTCGGATACGCGGCGCCTTCGTCCGTTCGCGTTACGGCTTCGAGGAAAGCGTATTGCGCATAGATAACCGAGCGTCCCGTCGTCCCGATCATCAGCACAACCCGCCGGCCGCCGTCCTGCAGGACCTCGATCGCGAAGGCGTCCTGCATAGGGTCCTTCCCGTCCAGCGATCCGAGGTCGATCCGGTGTTGCTCTTTCAGTGACTTCAGGAGCTGGTTGCTGTCGAGGGCGCCCAGCACCAGAAGATTGCGTGCGTCTCTCGGAACGGCGCTTTCCGTCACCGCTGCGACCTCGAGACCGAAGCGTTTCTTCAGTACATATGTCAGCCGCGAGGCGGCGAACTTCTCGGTTTCCCCGGCCGTCTCGCCGATAACAACACTTACCGGTCCGGCAAGTCTCGCCGGATCCTCGCCCTTTACGCTGTACTCCTTTGGTACCGGAAAGATTGGGCATTCAGCCTCTTTGCCGACCGCTATTGCTCTCGCCGGAAACGCCGGGGCGCAAAGGAAACACAACAAAGTCAGAACGGTTCCGCGCATGTGCCTACTGCCCGATATTATCCTGCGGGCCGGCATACTTCTCCAGCAGGCCGGGCAGGTCCTCGGCCTTGTCCAGCGGGAACGCGTAGAAACGGTTGGGGTCGAAGAACGGCTGCCCCCGCAGGTGGTTGCCGGCGCCCGTGTTGCGGAAGATGTTCCCGACCACCGCCATCGTGCACGTTCCGTCCAGCGGCCAGAACGGCCGGTTCACGTTTTCGAACAGGCAGTTCTGCGAGAGCAGGTTGGTGCCGAGAACGATGAAGTGCCCGTAAGCGCCGACGTTCTGGTAGCGGTTGTTGTAGAAATGCGCGCGCAGCACCTGGCCGACCGCCGGCGCCCGGCAAGCGGTGTTCCGGAACCACGTATGATGCAGTGTAATCTGCGCGCTGGCCTTGGTGTCCCACCCGCAGCCGAAAGTCTTGTTGTGATCGCTGAAGACGCACCACGACACCGTCAGGTAAGTCGTGCCCGCGCGCGTGTCCAGGCATCCGTCCCCATGACGGGTGAAATGGCAATGGTCCACCCAGATGTGGTGAGCGTTGTCCATCTGCAGGCCGTCGAAATCGTTCCGCACCCCGTCCCAGTCGCCCGCCAGGAAGCTGTCGCGGATAGTCAGGTTGCGCAGGATGATGTTGTGCATGCCTGGGCCGATGAAGAAACCGCCGTTGACAATGTGGCCGCCCTTGCCCACGCCGATGATCGTCTTGTTGGAAGCGATGTGGATCTCTTTTGTCGTCAGGATCTCATAGCGCGTCTTGGGGTTCTGCTTCTCCGTGATCTTGATCTCCCCCGGCACGCGGATTATGTATGGCTCCTCAGCCTGGGCGTATTTTTCCAATTCCTCCTGGGTGGTGACCGTAACCACCTTGCCGCCGGCGCCGCCGGTGGTGCCGTTGACCCCCATCGCGTTCACGGCGGCGAACCCGTCTGGCTTGTCCGACCACTGCCGCGCCGCCTCCTCGCCCGTGGCCGGCCCGGGATCGCCCGCTTCCCATGACCCGAGGGGGCCGAGCACGCCGGCAGGCCCCTCAAAACGACGCTCCGCTAAACGCCATCGCGCAAACATCGGCAGCGTCTCGCGACCCGGGATCGGCGCGGCCGGCTCGAAATCGATCAAAATGCGGACCTCGTCGTCAAGCTGGTCGGCGGGCCCGGCGGCCTGCGTGTAGTCACTGATCGACATCTTCGTACCCCCCGGCAGCAGGTACTGATGGCTCCTGAAATTCATGCCAAGCTTCTTGGCCCCGTACGGCGCCAGCGCCGCGACGATCTTGTCCATCTTCGCGGGCAAATCTCCCCGCGCCGATTGCGGCATCTCGGGGTAAAGCACCGGCATCTGCTCGATCTGGTCGAGCAACGGCCTTCCCATGTGCAGACGGATGAACGGGCTGGCCGATTTCACAGCATAGTAGTCTGTCTCGTAAGCGTAGTGATCCCAGACCTTCAGACCCGCAGAGTCTGCCGGATTCTCTTTAACCGCCTCCTGCCAGTTCATGTTTTCCCAACCACGGAGGGTGCGGCGATTGAAAAACACCGCCGCAGGCTCCCCGCAGCCCGGAAAGGGTTCCGTGCCTTCGGGAAGCAGTTGCGCCTTCAGCGTCATCGCGTCCCAGTTCCATGGGTCCGCCAGCTCAAGCACACGCGCCAGCAGAGGGAAGCCCTCGATCAGCGCGATCGCCTCCTCGCCGGCGTCTGGAAAATCTACTTTTGGCGACCATGGTTTCCCAACGAACTTGACGCCTTCACATTGCAGCTCAATTTCGCCGACCCCGGTCCACGTGCCCTCCCCGGCAGAGTTCGAAAGCGCCCTCAGACGGAAGTAGCGCCCCTTGACCGGAGCGTCGAATGTGACTACGTTTTCGACATCCGGGTTCTCGAACGCGCCCTTCGCTACGGGCTCGCCGATATCCCCGGCCAGAGGCACGGACGTCGTGTTCGGTCCGCCCAGGTAAACTTCGTAGTCCTTGATCCTGCCGTTGGGCGAGTTCGGCCGCGGCACGTGCTTGAAACCGCTGATCTCGTAGACCCCGCCCAGGTCCACCACGATGTCGTGGGGCAGGGGGGTGACGAATTCTTCCGGCCTCCAGATGGAATGCCAGATCGACCCGGGGTTGCCGTCCATCGCCCGGAACGCTTCCATGCCGGCATGCTCGCTGTCCGCCCGCACCTTGACGTTCACTACGCGATCTTCGGCCAATGCGGTGTTGCAGACCCCCAGCAGCGCAACGGCAAACACAATGGATACTGATGTTCTAACGGTTCTTGTCATGGTCTCTATTCCTCCTGTATTCGTTGGACTACATGTCGACTGCTTCTGCTATTCGCCCGAAACCTTTTTTTTGACTACCACATTGATCTCATTGTCCAGGCATCAAGGGATACGATCTCCGCTTTGCCCCCTTCCGAGAACAGTTCAAGTCCCAGCGCGTCGATCGGGGGGAACGTTCTGGAAGTCAGTGCGCTTCCATTAACGTAGACTTCAACAAAGGATCTGTCCAGAAAGATGCGCATTTCCACAGCCTGCCCCTGGTTCAGGTAAGACTTCTGAGGTCTGCTCGCGAGGGCCTGGCCGTCTACGCCGAATGTCTGCGAGTCTGTATCGAAGTACACACGCGTGAACTTTCCGCCGTCCGGCGACACGCGCAGTTTGACGCCGAAGCGTTTCGCCGTAGCGGGCGCGAACTTCGCCTTCAGTTCCAGCGCGTCTCCCTTGATCTTTTCCAGGGGGTTGTCTTTTGAGAAGTCTCCGACGGGCAGGCGTTTGCCGCGCAGCGACTGAATCTCCGGCACCGGTTCCTGCCAAAGCCGATCCCCTGCGATAGTCAGCACTCGCGGTATCGAATGCGCTCCCTGCCAGAAGGGCACATTCTTAGTGGGAGACGCCGGCCCCGTAGCCCAGCCGTGCATAATGCGCCGTTCGGATCCGTTCGACCCCTTGTCGTCCACCATGTGCGGATTGAAGGAGTAGTACCAGCCCGTATCGACCTCGCGGACCGGAGTTTCGGGAGTGAATACCATTTTCTCACGGTCATAGCGGCCGACCCAGTATGGATTGCCGTTGCCCACCATCAGAACGTAACGCCCGCCCAGCGGAACCAGGTAGGGAAGTTCCCAGAAATGGCCGTGCCGGACGGACGGCGCAATGTTCTTCTGAAACGTCCAGTGCTCGAGATCCCCGGACTTCCAGAGCATGGCGGCGCCCTGACCGTTTTCTCCCTTCGTCCGCCCGCCGATCAACTGGCACCAGGCGTCGCCCTCTCTCCAGATCTGCGCGTCCCAGTGGACGGGAGTCTCCGCATACGGCCGCTGAGCGTTGTCCATTACCATCTTCTTATTGAAGGTAATTCCTCCGTCGTCGCTCCACGCCAGCATCCCGTAGCACTCATCGTGCCCGCGCACGTTGCCGGTGTAGAGCGCGTGGATCTTTCCCTCGTGGACAAAGGTGTTTCCGGAGAAAACACCCCCGCGGTCGTATTCGGAATCGGGCCAGACGGCAACGGGCCAGTCTTCCCAGTGAACCAGGTCGTCGCTGACGGCGTGTCCCCAGC
>Ga0180436_10002103_pt1 | contig 19081 bp, 13 predicted proteins | sample SS_ome_2_FD_132434 | JGI IMG/M metagenome (GOLD analysis project Ga0180436, IMG submission 132434) | Hypersaline lake sediment archaeal communities from the Salton Sea, California, USA - SS_3_S_2 metaG | ecosystem: Environmental > Aquatic > Non-marine Saline and Alkaline > Hypersaline >...
GAGCGACAGGGGCGCATCGGCCAAGGTGATCACATTGACGTAGTCAATCGGCGCACACGGCTCGACCTCGCTGGCGAGCGCGCCATTGACGTAGCGTTCGAAGCCGATGTCACAGAAGGCCGAAGCATCGGTCGGACAGTCGTTGGCGATCGGGAGCGTGGCCTGCGCCTGGCGCGGGCAGTCGTGCGCCCCGCAGGGCGTCTCGGTCTCGGCGCGCGCGCGCAGGGTGCCGGCCGTGCCGCACTCGCCGCTTCGGGTGGTGAGACTGAAGTGGATCTCGAGCTCGCCTGACGCCGCGAAGACCGCCGGTGCGAGTTGCCAGCTACTCAGCGCTGCGCCCGGCGCGAACCCATTCGTCGGCGGCAGGTCGGCGTCGCCGTTGTAGCTGAAGGGTGCCGGGTATTCGACTTCCAGGGTGACCGGTGCGGGGGGCGGACCGCCCGGATGAGTCAACCGCAGCGTGTAGGTCTCCGCCGTCCCTTCCGGCACCTCGATCTCCCCGTCGAGCTCGAGCGCCAGGCCCGGCAGGGCGCTCGTCGTGACACGGCCGCTCACCGGCGGAGTCGTGAAGCGCACGCCGCAGTCGTCGGTGTATTCGGGCGTCAAGAGAATGGCGCCCGCGGGCGTATGGCACGCGTCGCTGTGGAACAGGTCGAACGCGACCGTGACCGGATCGGTCACGTCACCGATCGTGAAGCGCTCCGGGGGACCGGGATCGTAGGTGGCGCCGGTCACATTGGCAATCTGCAACGGACCCGCCGGACGCGTGAGGGTCAAGACGAGATCGCGGGCCGGGCCGCCGTGATTGGCGATCGCGATCGAGACGGGCACACCGGTCGGATCGCAGGCGGGTACGTGGATTGGATCGGGCGTCACCGCGACCGTGAGACGCGGTGCCGCCAGCTGCAAGTCGACACTCGCCGCGGCAGTGGCCGTCTGACACGGCCCATCACTAGCACAGCCCCAGGCGGCCGTCGCCTGGGTGTTGTAGCTCGAGCAGGCGCGCAACTCGGCGCCGACGACGATCTCGGTCGTCGTGCCGGCCGGCAGCCAGGCCAGCGCGGGGATCGTCTCGTCCCACGTCAGCGTCGTCCGGCCGTCGGGCGCGACCTCGACCGTGCTCGGCGGGGGAACGGTCGTGGCCGGGTCGAAGGCAAGCCCCGGGTCGAGCACGTCGCGCAGGCGGATCGCCGTCACATCCCCCGCCCCGGTCGCCTTGAGGGCAATTGTCCAGCTGATCAGATCACCGACGTAGGCGGGCGGCGCGGTGGGCGTCTGCGCGAGCGCCAGGCGGGCCTCGGGCAAGGTCACCCGCTGAGCACCGGCGGGCAGAATCTCGGCGTAGTCGCCCTCCTCGCCATCGCGGGCCCAGGCCTGGGCGCGCGCATCGTAGGCGCCAAAAGAACAGGTCTGCGGCACGAGCGCGAAGCGCAGCGTCAGCGTTTCGTTCGCGGGAATGTCCCACAGCGGATCATTGCCCGGATTCGGGGCACTGCCGTCATGATTGAAGTCGAGCCGCCCGGGCGCCAGGTGGGGATCACCGGTCGCACTCGGCCCGAGCGGGGAGACGATCTCCGTCGACCCGGGCAGATAGACGAAATCGGTCGGGAAGAAGACCTGGGCATAGGCGTCGTAGGCCGTGCCCGGCCCCTCACCCGTCAACACCAGCTCGTAGGCGACGGGCCGGCAGGCGGCCGCCGTGGCAGGGCCGTCGAAGGCGAGGGAAACGGGCGCGCGCTCCACGCGCGGACCATGATGAACGCTGTAGCCGCTGTGCCCGCTGGCCGCTTCGACGTGCAACGCCAAGTCGAGCTCGTGGCCGTAGGGCGTGCTGCGTGACACGCGCACGAGCGCGTGCGCCGTCGCGACGGCGCCGGCGGCGATCGTCCCGGACGCGGCTCCGGGCGAGTGCACCATCAGTCCGCCGCGCAGCGGGGAATTCGCCCCGACATCCGGCACCGGAGCGCCGTTGAGGCGGGTCGAGCCGGGGATGTAGGTCGTCCCCGCGGGAGGGACTTGAGCGCGGAATGTGACGCCGGCGGCATCCATGTCGCCGGTGTTCAAGGCCGTGAAAGTATACCGCGCGACGTCGCCCCGTTGCAGGGGCGCTCCGTTCAGATCGTCGGGCAGCAGTGATGTCGCGTTCAGATCCGGCTCGCGCACATGCAGCGTGGAGCTACCCGCTTCGCGTGCCCCGCGCGCGTTGGTGACACTCCAGCCAAGCACGTAGTCGCCGCCTTCGCCCACGCCATCGGGCGCCGTCGCCATCCAGCCGAAGCCGAGTGACGCACCGGGCGGGAGGCAGGCGAGCGAATCGGCGTTCCAGCGAATCTCGGTTCCTACGACTGTGGCGCTCCAGCCACTCGGCACGGCGATCGCGGCGGGGGCCAAGAATGCGGTCGGGAGCTCGAGCGCGACATGGCAGATCGAGTCGGCGGCGCCCGCTTCGCGGGTGACGTCGAGTTGGTAGGCAAGCCGCTCGCCCAGATCGCACGCGTGCGGGGCGAGGAGGATGTCACTGCCGCGCCCCGGCTCGTCGGGCTGGAATCCAGCCTGCGCTGCCGCCGGCGCCGCACCGGCGATGAGCAGCAACAAGAGCCAGACCAGGTGGCGGCCCGCTCGCTGCTGACTGGCCGGCCGGTGGCCCGTCGGTCGCCCGTGCCGCGCGCGGAGTGTGCGGCCGGACCGCTGGCTGTCTTGCCCGTGAGCCGTCCCCTCATCGATCGCCCGTGATCTCATGCTCGACCTCGTTCGGTTGCCCCACATCGGCATTGCGGTTCGATCCATCCCTGGCATGCGTAGCGCCCTCCCCCGGAGAGCAGCGCCGCCAACCGGCGGCGCAACGTCCTAGAACTTCTGCATCACCTTTAAGAAGAAGCGATCGGCGGCGTAGTCGTCGGGCGATTCCTCGAGCGAGGTCACCTCGTACTCGAGCGTTTCGTACCCCAGCGCAAAGCGCCACCAGCGATTGGCGTCCCATGCGATCTCGCCCGTTCCGATCCAGCGCTGATTCTCGAGCGCCTCCGCCTGCGTCGCCCCGTCGACGGCGACCGGCTCGCCGTCCAGCCACGTGTAGCGCACACGACCGGTCAGCTCCCAATCCGCGTGCAAGTGCACGTTGAGTCCCAACCGCACGCGCTGCACTTCCGTGTCGCTGCGACCGACGTCGTAGAGACGTCGCAGCTTCCATTGATAGCCGCCGAAGAGCGAGAGCCGCGTATGCAGGTTGTAGGTGATATCCCCCTCGAGGCGGCGCTCGTAGCGTCGCAACAGCCCCTGGGAGACACCAATCTTGCGCGCGTCGCGCAGATCTTCGCGGCTGCCGGCGCCGTGCAGTTCGAGATCCGGGGTCAGGAACCAATAGGCCTCGGCGCGCACCAGCTCCGATTCCCGCTCGATCGCGTCGGCCACCTCGTCGCGCGTTTCTTCCCGGTCGTAGCCGAGGATCACTTGGACGGCTTCGATCGGCCGCAGATCACTGCCCGCCGAGTAGGCCCGTCGCGTGCGCTGCTGGTCTCCCCCGGTGAACGCCCATCCGGACTGATCGAGGGCATAGCGGGCTTCGAGCTCGGCATCCCCGCGCAGGACATAGCTCTCCGCCAGGCGGACCGTGGCGCCGAGTTCCGCTTGATCGAGGCGTTCGCGGGTGCGCCCGCGGTCGCGGTCGTAGAGCGCCTCGGTGCGGGCAACGCCGCGGGTCTCCAGCCAGCTCCCGCTGCGCTGATCGAACCCGGCGCGCAGACGCCAGGTCGCACGGCGGGCGAGCTCGTCTCCAGCCGGAGCCTCGTCGGTGAAGTGCTCGCGCTCGGCCGCCAGCCGCAGGCGCGTCGCCCCCACGGCCTGCCGGGCGGTCAACGTCGACGTCTCGCGGTACTCGTCCTTCTCGTGCGTCTCCTTTTCGTCGACCGCGGTGCGCCACTCGTGCTCGTAGCGCAGCTCGGTGCGGTCGAACGGGCGGTAGACAACGCCGGCCAGTGACGCGGCGTCAGTGTAGGCTTCGTCGTTGAACTGCGGATCGGCGCTGGCGGTAACCCGGCGCCCCCCAAGCAGATCAATCGCCGAGCTCGCCGCGAAGGTCCCCTGCAACTCCCATTGCTGCCGGTTGCGCTGCCCAACGAAGGAACGATTGTCCAGCGCCTCGAAGCCGTAGCCGATGCGCTGGAAATCGCCCGTCAAGTCGAGGCGCGCAAGGCTGCGGGATTCGATGTGAACCCCGATCGCTTCGTTGTTCTCATCGTCGCCGAGCTTGCCCGAATCGCTCAACGCCGCGCTCGCCTCGATCCGCGTGCGCTCGAGCAGGTCGGCCGAGAAGACGCCGCCATAGGCGGCGCGCCGCTGTGCCGGCGGGCGAGCGCTCTCTTCCCCGCGCCAGGAGCCGGCGTCGTCGTAGACGCCGGCGTAGAGCAGGCCCGCCTGCGCGCGCGGGCCGAGGTTCATCGTCGTGCGGCTCGCCGCCAGGTAGCGGCGATAGCCCGCGTCGCGCTCGTCGAACGTATACTGGATCGCGATGTAGACCGGATCCCCTTCGAACGTCGTGCTTTCGATCGGCTCCATGAAGGTGACGACACCGCGCAGGTAGTCGATCGTGTAGTCGATGTTGCGCCGTTGAATCGTGCGGCGCAGGCGCAGCGTCGGATCGAAGCGGTCGCGCACCTCGATCGCGATCACCTCGCTGCCGCGCACGAGCGGCGCGTGCGCCAAGCGGTACGGGCCGGCCGTTCCGTCGGCGCGCAATCCGAGCGAGTCGTCGGGAGTCTGCAAGAACGTCGTTCCCTTGACGCGGCCGGCCGTCACGTCGGCTGCGGCATGGTCGTTGTGCAAATTCGCGCGCAGGCCGAGGATGTCGCGCTCGTAGAGCACGAAGCCGCGCCCGCCGTAGTCGGGTTTCAGGTCACCCGCTTCGAGCACCAGCGAGTTCGACTCGAGATGGGCGAAGGCTTCGAGCCGGGCGTCATCGATCGGCTCCATCAGGAGCCGCTCGTCGGGGTAGTCTTCGCGCCAATCGCTCTCACGGTCGTATTTGGCCCGGGCATGGAACCGCCAGCGATCATGGATTGCCTGCGGCGTATCCATCACGAGCTGCATGCGGAACGTGTCCCAGAAGCGCCGGTCCCAGTAGCGCTGCGGATACCGCCGATAGCGCGTGTCGAAGAGCAGCGTCGAGCTCAGCGTCAATCCACGGCGCAGGTAGCCGTCGAGGTGCAGCGAACCCTTGACGTCGACGGCGGCACCGTCCTGGCCATGGAAGTAGCCTTCCTCGAACTCGTAAACGCTTCCGGTGACATCGGTCACGCTGCCCTCGGCGTGCAGGAAGCCGGAGTACCAGAGATCGGTCCCCGCCTCGGGCCGCTGCCAGACGCCCGCGCCGGCCGGCGCGGCCAGGCAGGCCAGACAGAGCAAGCCGCCCCAGAGGCCGGCGGGCAGCCGGCAGCGACGGCGGTTCGGCGTGCGCGATGGTTTGTGAGCGGGCAATGCACGTGGCATGACAGAGCCTCTCTTCGCCTGAGCGGACATCGACGTTCGCGGGTGCACGGATCTTGCGATCCAGAACCCTCTTGTCCGAATCGGCAGTCGCGGCGAGCATGCCGAGAGATTTCAGTCCTCTTAACGTGGCACAGGATGAGCGCGCGGCCGGGACGGCCCCACCGGTGGTGCGCCGGAGGCAAGCAAGGCGTGCGGTGTCGCGTTGCGAGGCCTAAAGTGCCGCTGGCAAGCGGTTGCGCCCGCGACCCGGTCAAGAGGGAGGGCGGCGCGGCGGTATCTGGTGCGAGAGGGAGAGGAGCACCCAACGATGTCCGGGCGAGAATACCCCCCGTTGGCCCAGCATTGGGCCCTCGATCCCACGGTGATCTTCCTCAATCACGGCTCGTTCGGCGCCGCACCGCGGCGCGTGCTCGCGCACCGCGCTCGCTTGCAGGCGCAGCTCGAACGCAATCCGGTCGACTTCTTCGTGCGCCGCCTGGCCGCGCTACAAGGCGACGTGCAGGCGCGGCTGGCTGCCTTTCTCGGTGCGCCGCCCGAGACGGTCGTGCCGGTCGCCAACGCCACGGCGGCGGTCAATGCCGTCTTGCGTTCGTTGACGCTCGAGCCCAATGACGAGATCCTGGTCACGAACCACGAGTACAACGCCTGCCGCAACGCAGTCGACTTCGTCGCCGCCCGCGCCGGGGCGCGGGTCCGCGTCGCCGCGCTGCCCTTTCCCCTCACCGGCGAGGAGGCGATCGTCGCGGCGGTGCTGGCCCAGGCCGGCCGGCGCACGCGCCTCGCGCTGCTCGACCACGTGACGAGCCCGACGGCCTGCGTGCTGCCCATCGCCCGCCTCGTGGCCGAGCTCGCCGCCCGCGGCATCGATACCCTGGTCGACGGCGCTCACGGTCCCGGGATGCTCCCGCTCGACCTGCCGGCACTCGGGGCCGCCTACTACGCGGGTAACTGCCACAAGTGGCTCTGTGCCCCCAAGAGCGCCGGCTTCCTCTACGTGCGGCCCGATCGGCAGGCTGCGATCCGCCCCCTGGCGATCAGCCACGGCGCCAACGCGCCAGAGGACGGATCCTCCCGCTTCCAGCAGGAATTCGCCTGGACCGGCACCTGGGATCCGACCGCCTGGCTCTCGGTCGGCGTGGCGATCGAGACGCTGGCGGAGATGCTGCCCGGCGGGTGGGATGAGCTCCGCCAGCGCAATCACGCCCTGGCGTGTGAGGGGCGGCACATCGTCTGTGCCGCACTCGAGTGCGCACCGCCCCTGCCCGACTCGCTTCTGGGCTCGATGGCCGCGGTCGTGGTCGAGCAAGGAGCGCAGAGCGTGACGCCGCTCCTTGCGCCGGGGGAAGATCCGCTTGAGGTCGCGCTGTGGGAGCGCGAGCGAATCGTGGTGCCCGTCATTCGCTGGCCCACGCCCCCGATGCGCCTGCTGCGGATCTCGGCCCAGCTCTACAACTCGCGTATGCAGTACGAGCAGCTCGCCCGGGCCCTGCGGCGCCTACTCCGCTGATCGTGGAATCGAGCTGTCCAGCCGCCCGGGCCCAACTCGTTCTTTCACAAATCGTTACGCGGCCAATGCCCGCACCCCGCGACGAATGCCCACCCGTCGCCCCCCCGATCGCTAGGTGCCACCGTCGAAGCGCGTCAGCAGTTGCGCCATGTAGGCGGTCGCGGCCGGATCGCCTTCGGCCGGCGCCCAGGGCGCAAACTCCTTGTCCGTCGCCGGGTCGTAGGGGCCGTTCTTGCCCTCGAAAACGACCGTGCCGGGCGCCAGAGCGAAGAAGCAGTGCCACACGCCCGGCGCGAGGTCGACGCCGCGCGCGGGGAGGCGCGGACCGAGGCGGCGCGCGTGGCTCACGCCGCCGCCATCGTCGAAGGCGAAGAAGGCGATCTCGCCGGTCAAGACCACGAAGCTCTCCGCCTTGGGTGGGTCACGGTGGCGGTGGGGCTGGATGTACGAGCCGGGCTCGACCGCGTTGAGCAGACGCTGGTAGCCGTCAGGGTACGCGTGGTAGTTGCGGTTGATGCGCCCCCGCGGCTGCTTGGCCGCCCGGGCACTCAGCGCCTGCAGCGCGTCCAACTCGATGAACTCGACCGGATTGCGGGCCGCGCTCGACATATCGCACTCCATTTGGTATCCTATAGTTGACTCGCGGACGAAGCGGTCCGATTCGGGACCGATCGAGCATTGATAGCATAGGGAATCCTGCACAACGCCGCGACTCTCGCCTCCCCCCGGCTCGACCGGGCTCGACCGCGGTGTGCGGCGGGTTTCCCTCGGCGGTCTAGCACTGCTGACCGCGGTACGGTTGAGCTGGCCACGGGGAGACGCGCAGGAGGCTCGCCTTCGTCGAGAACAGTCGGGTTTGCGCGAAGGATTCCTGAGGGTCCCCGAAGGCTGGGGGCGGTCACTCCGGTGGCCGCCTTTCTCGTATCTTCAGCTCCTGGCCCGCCGGCTCACCCCTGTTCGAGAGAACGGCCGAGCTGGCGTTCCAGCGCATCGATCTTGGCCGTCAGCCGCCCGCTCCGTCCCCGGCGATAGTCGATCTTGATCCCGACACTGATGCGCTCGCAATCCGCGCGCATGCGCTCGAAACACTGGGTCACGACTCCGAGCACCTCCTCCCAGGTTCCCTCCAGGACGGTGCCCATCGGATTGAGCCGGTAGGGCACACCCGAGCGGTCGATGATGTCGAGACTGCGTGCCACGTACGTGCTCAACGACGCGCCCTTGTCGAACGGCGACATCGAGAACTCGAGCAAGACTTCGCGCGGCGCAGCTGGCGACGGCGTGCTCATTGCGTTTCCCCCCAGTACGTGCAACGGGTGCCCGGCGTCTCCGAGAGCGTCAGACGCGCGAGGCCCGGCAGAGCCGGTCTCAGGCGCTCCCAGAGCCAGACGAGCATGTTCTCCGACGTCGGGTTTTCGAGACCGGCGACTTCGTTGAGCAAGGCATGGTCGAGCTCGTTCAACACGGGGGCGACGATGCGCTTGATCTCGCCGAAATCGATCACCCACCCCCGCTGCGGATCGGGCTCGCCGCGCACGGTGACCTCGAGCGTGAAGTTGTGTCCGTGCATTGCGCGGCACTTGTGTCCCTCACCCGCCGCCGGCAGGGCGTGGGCGGCACTGAATTCGAAGGTGCGACTCAGTTCGATCGGCATGCTTCCTCGCGATCACGCACGGGCCAGGCCCGCGCGCGCATTTCTGCTCAAGCTGAAACGAGCGGATCGGCGATTCCCGCCTCGGCGAACCCCTTGGCCCGCAGGCGGCAGCTATCGCACCGTCCGCAGGGGAGCTCGCCCGGTTGCGGATCGTAGCAGCTCCAGGTCAGGCCGTAGTCGACGCCGAGCGCCACGCCCCAGCGGATCGTCTCCGCTTTGCTCTTGTTGATCAAGGGGGCACGGATCTCGGGCGCACGGCCGTGGACCCCGACCCGCGTGCCGACCCGCGCCAGGGCGCGAAAGGCGTCCAGGAAAGCCGGCCGACAGTCGGGGTAGCCGGAGTAGTCGACCGCGCTGACGCCGAGAAAGATCGCCTCCGCGGCGCGCGCTTCGGCGTAGGCGAGCGCCAGCGCCAAGAGCACGGTATTGCGCGCCGGGACGTAAGTGGCGGGAATCTCCCCCGCGCCACCCTCCGGGGGGGCGCCGCCGGTCAGCGTCGATCCGCCCCAGCTCGAGAGGTCGAGGTCGACGATCTGGTGTTCGCCGGCGCCGTACGCCGCGGCCAGGCGCCGGGCACGCTCGAGCTCGAGCGCATGGCGTTGCCCGTAGCGCACCGTCAGGGCGTGGCACTCCCAGCCCTCGGCGTGCGCGAGCGCCAGCACGGTCGCCGAATCGAGGCCCCCGCTCAGAAGCACGATGGCCGGGCCGCGCGGGTCGACGCCGTCGGCGCGGTAGGCTTTCGCCCCGGGCGGGCGGGCGGGCGGCCTAGACATTTTTCGCTCCCTCACCCCAGATCCAGACGTGCTGCTGCAGATTCAGGCGCACCGGCAGACGATCGGCGAGGATCCACTCCGCCAATTCGCGTCGCGCCACGCCGAGCCCGGCCGGCACGGACGGCCCCGGTTCCACGGGCGAGAAGTGCACGACGAGCCGGCTCGCCCAGTCCCCCTGCGTGATGAAGCCGCGTGCCCACTCGTAATCCCGGCGCGAAGCGAGCACGAACTTCAGCTCGTCGGTCGGCTTGAGACGCTCGAGATTCTCCCCGACCTGGCGCGCCTGCATGCCCGAGTCGGGGCACTTGACGTCGAGAATCAGGCACGCGCGCGGATCGACCCCTTCGATCGAGGCGCCGCCGCCCGTTTCGACGATCACGCGTAGACCGCGTGAGAGCAACATGCTGATCAGGAAGCGCGACCCCGCTTGCGCCAGCGGCTCGCCGCCGGTCAGCAGAACGAGCGGAATCTCGAAGCCAGCGACGCGCTCGAAGATCTGGCTCAGCGTCAGCGGCTCGCCGCCCGTGCGCGCCTCGGGCGTGTCGCACCAGACGCAGCGCAAGGGGCACCCGGCCAGGCGCACGATCACGCCCGGCCAACCGGCGAAGGTCGACTCGCCGAGGATGCTGGCGTAGATCGCACTGACGCGCAGCGCCGTGGCGGAGCTGCCGCTGACCATCCCTGCCTCCCACTGGCCGGGGCTAGACGACCTCGTGAGCCTCCCACGCCTCCGGCTGCGATGCAATGCGCACCATCTCCGCTTCGCGAATCGCGGCGGCACGCAACGCCTCGACATCGATCACGCGCGGGCTGCGCGACGTGTACTCGCGCAAGATGTGCACGCTGAGGCGGGTTTCCGCCGCCGCATCGCGGAAGGAGAAGCGACGCTTGATCAGGGCGCGGCAGATCGCGTTGATGCGCACGATCTGATCATCGGGCACGGCGCGCACGTCATCGCACTTGGCCCGCTGTAGGAGAGCGGTTGTGCGCACCGCTTCCGGATAGGCAAGGAATGGTTCCCGCAGCCCGGCAGCGGCCACGGCCGCCAGTGCGGCAGCGGTCTCGAAGAAGCTGCGATCCTGGGCGGAGAAGGCAAACGAGCTCGCGCTACTCTCGAGGCCGAGCAGTCCGAGGCATTCGCGCCGGTCACCGCTGAGCAGCGGCACGACCAGCAGGCACCGGCTGTCGCGCCAGAACGTGCGCTGCAAGTCACGCGGGCGGCGCGGTGCATCCGGCAGGTACTGCGTGCGGCAGGTGCGCACCGCCTGGCCCCAGATGCCCTCGTGCCCCGCCAGCCGCAGCCGACGCGCCCGATACGCTTCGAGATCCTCGGGGTCGAGTCCCGTCCCGGTCAGCGCCTCGATGACGAACTCGTCCTGGCTGCGGCGGTCGCGCAACGCCACGAACCCCCGGCGGCCGCGAGCGGCCAAGTAGGGCAGGGTGGCCGCGAGCAAGTTGCGGGCGATCGTCGTGCGGGTGCGCACCAGGGCCAAGCGTTCCGCCAGGCGACGCACGTCGCGCAGGCGCAGCGCCGCCATCACCGGATGGCCGAGCGCCCCGGCGAAGGCGATCATCAAGCGACTGGCGCTGTCCTGGAAGAGTGCATCGCTCTCGATGCTGACGATGCCGATCGCCCGGCGGGGTTGCGCTTCCCCCCGGATTTCCGGATCGAGGATCGGCACGACGAGCTGCGCGCGGATGCTGCGATAGGCGGCGATCGCCGCCGCACGCATGGCGCCGCGCTCCTCCTCGCTAGCGGCGCGCAACGATGCCCAGCGGTCCCGTTCGTCGTCGCGCTCGGCGACCTGCCACGCGTCCCCCCGGCGCAGGGCGACTTTGCGCTCCGCTGCGCTCCATCCCATGAGCCCCACCGGCTGCTGCGACTCGCCCGGACCGACGTGCTCGACAAAACTGCTCAATTCCTGCGGGTCGGGGCGACCGGCGAGCTTCAGCGGGCGGAAGACGCCCACGCCCGGCGACCGCGCGATGAGCCCCGCCGCGCCGAGCAGATGCGGTGCCCGGCGGTGGGCCGGATCGAGCTCTTCGAGAGAGCTGACCAGCGTCTGAGCCACCAGGTCGAGCAGCGCGGGGACATCGTCGATGCGTCCGAATAGCCTCTGGGTGCGTTCGTAGAGGCGCAGGAACGAACGATCGCGGGCATCTGTCGTCATCGTCGGCTTCCTCCCTGTGGCCGCGCGTGCCGGCAAGCTCCCCGGCCCGCGGCTTTCTCGCCTCGCATCCGCCAACGGATCCGGACGTGCCGACAAGCCATGGTGTGAAGGTCGGCGTGGCTTTGTCAATTCCCAAGCATCTTGTTTGTGGAACGGAGAGCGTAGCTCATGGGCGGCGAACTCGTTCAGCGGATGGGGGATTCAGCGTGATCCCTGCTGGCCAACGACGAGTGTGGCCTAGACCTGCGGTGTGGCGTTTTTTCACAGGATGGCGTAGTCTCACCCTGGCGCCCGACATCCGCGCTCCCTCCCTTCGGGAAAAGGGCCGTGTCAGGCGGGGATCAGATCCGCGGCTGCAGCAGCAACGCTTTGCTGTGAAGACGATTGGCAATTTCGGTCATTTCCTCGCGGCCGCGGGTACGACTCAGACTGGGCGGCACGCGAGTTGCTTCGGTGCAGGCGGGGCACTACCTGCACGGGAGGCAGACGTGAACCGAGGATTGTGGTTTGAGGAGTGCTGGTCCACTCGTGCATCCAGCCATGGAGAAAGGAGATGCACGCCTCGATCTCCTGCGGCACGAGTCGTTTCCAAGAACTGCACTCCGTCGCGCCCTGGCGAGTGCCCCGCCCGCACCTCGCAATGCTCATCATCGAGCCAATCCATGCTTTCGGAGGCAGATAGACCGCCCGATATGCACATGCCGATCCACAAGCTGAGGGTGAAAGCTGGACGCGGCAAGCCGCTCACAGCTCTCGCGGCGGCGGCGCTCCTGGCGCTCGTTCTCCCGACGATCCTCCCCACCACCGCGGGCGCCACCGGGAGCGCGGCGCTGACGGCGGACGGGATGCGGCGCACATCGCCCGGCGCCCGCCTGCGGGTTGAAGAGGTGGAATTCCACGGCAATCAGCGCACCTCGCGCGAGCGTGCGCTCGCCGCAGCGGGGCTCGTGCCGGGAGCGGTGATCGACCCGGCGGCGCTGCAACAGGCGGCCGCCCGCCTGCGCGCGGCGCGTCTCTTCCGGCGCGTCAGCGTGCATACGCGACCGGGCCAGCGCCCGGGGGCGATCGTCGTCGTCTTCCGTGTTAAAGAGCAAAACCCGCACCTGCGGCTCGGCGCCGGCTATGCCGACCTCTCCGGCTGGTACCTGATTCCCGTTCAGTTGAATCTCGACAATCTCACCGGCCGTGCCGAGCGCTGCCACGTGAGCACGCGCCTCGGCTTCCGCCGCACGGGGATCGTCGCCCACTACCGCCGCCCGCAAGCCCGGGAGCCGCGGAGTGCTTGGCACCTGACGCTGCGCAGCGAATCGATCCGCCGGCTCTATTTCGATCAAGGGATCGAGATCTCACACCCCCTCGAGCGCAGCGCGCTCGTCCTCGGACTCGACCGCCCCTTCGGCCCGCACGCCACCGTGCGCGCCTGGGGCACCTTCGAGGGCGTGACCGTCGACTCGAGCGCCGACGCGCACAGCACGCGCCCGGATCTCGAGCGGGAGGTTGGCGATGAACTCGCCTTCGAGGCGCTGCCGCCCGGCGTGCGCGCGGCGGTCGGAGAACGGCGCCAAGGCCGGCTCGGGCTCGGCTTGCTGCTCGATTCGCGCCGCGGAGCCGGCCTCACGAATCGCGGCTTCTGGGGCGAAACGTACGGCGAGTTCGTCACCAGCACCGAAGCGCGGTTCGCCGCCGGGCACTTCGAGCTGCGCGGCTACCGCCCGCTCGGATCGCGCCTGCAGCTTGCCGCCCGCACGCGCTGCGGCGCTGTATCCGCGCGCGCGCCCTTCTACGAGCGTTTCTATGTCGGCGGCCTCTACACCGTGCGGGGCTACCCGAGCCAGTCGCTCTCGCCCGCGGCGGGCGACATCCGCCTGGCGCTCGCCACGCTCGAACTGCGCGGCGCCTGGATCGGCCCGACGGCGGACCCCGTCCTGGCGGCGATCCTCTTCCTCGACGCCAGCCTCGGCTGGGACGGCGGCGCGCCCAACCTCGATCGCGGAGCAGCCGGCTGCGGGTACGGATTGCGAGTGCGCCTGCCGTGGATCGGCTACGCGGGTCTCGATGTCGGCCTGCCGCTCAGCCGATCGCCGGTTCTCGAGTCATTTCATCTCAACCTGAGCATCGGATGGACCTTCTGACGATGCAGAGCCGCGACGCGCCAGCTCCCCCGCACGCGCCCGCGCCCAGCGGCCCGCGCCGAGGCGCGCTCGCGGCGCGTCTGCTGCTCGTGGCGCTCGCCGGCCTATCCGGCTCGCCGGCCGCAGTCCGCGCGGATGAAGCGACCGCGGCGATCAGGATTACGGCCATCGATGCGGCCCGGATCGACTCCCTGCTCGTCTGCACGCTGCAGACGAGCGGCCTGCCGACCGATGAGGCGCGCGAGACGATCGCCAGCGGGCTCCCCTCGGCTCTGGTCGTCTCCTTCGCGCTGTTCGACGATCGCGGGCAGCGCCAGATCGAGAGCCGCTGCCGCGTACGCATCGAGCCCGACCTGCTCGAGCACGCCTACACGATCCAGACCCCGTTGCTCGAGCGGCGCGTCGCCACCCTGGAAGACGTCGCCCCCCTCCTGGCGCGGCTCGGTCCGCTGCCGGTCGCCCACCTTGCGGCGCCCGACTCCGCGCGACTCGTGTGGATCGAAGCGCGACTCGCGGTCCACCCGCTCGCGCCGGCGGAGATCGAGCGTATCCAGGCGCTCGTCTCCGGCACCGACGCGTACGCCGCTGGCCGCCGCGAGGTCTCCATCGGCCTGCGCTCGCTCGTGCGCGCGATGCTCGGGGGCGCCCCCGACGAGGACTGGATCGCCGCCGCCCGCTCGCCGGCCTTCGATCCCTCCCGGCTCGGCCCGGAGCCGGGCACAACGGTGGAGGATGTGCCGCGATGAAACGCCTGCGGCTCCAGTGGATCGGCATTCTGTTGCTGGTTGCGATTCTGCCCGCGCTGCCGGCGGCGTGGACGGCGCAGACACTCTTCTCGCAGCTCCTCGATCCGCTGCTCGAGACGGATCTAATGGCCGGAGCGGAGGCGGGCCTGGCGTCGACGCGCGATCTCCTGGCCCATGAGCGGGCTGCCTTCCTGGGGGCGCTGCGCGGGGGCGCGCGGGTGGACACGCTTTCGCCGACGCAGTGGGCCGGTCTCACCGAACGGGAACGAGCCTCCTTTGCCGCCCGCTCCGCGCAGGCGGGCGCGGAGGCTCCCCCGCCCCGCTCAGGACCGGTCCTGCTGGGACCGGAGCGCATGACGCTCGCCGGTGAAGAGCGCCTGGTCGCCTACGTCGCCGCGGCCGACGGTGCGCGCTGCTGGGTCACCTGGCCGCTACCGCCGGCGCTAGCAGAGCGCGCCGCGCAGTTGACTGATAACCTGCGCCTGCTGCGTTCGCTGCATCACCAACGCGCCCGCCTGCTGCACGGTCTGGTGGCGACATTCGTCCTCGTTTACGGTGGGATTCTGCTCTTCGTCCTGGTGCTCGGTTTGCTGCTGACCGCACGGCTTAACCGTCCGATCGCCGCCCTCGCCCAGGGCATCGAACGCGTCGCCGCCGGTGATCTGGAGACGCGCATTGAAACGCGCGGGGCGGGTGAGGTCGCGCGCCTGCTCGAACGCTTCAACGCCATGATCGCGCGCCTCCAGGAGCAACAGCAGGAGCTCGTGCGGCTGGAGAAGCTCGCCGCCTGGCGCCAAATGGCGCGTCGCCTGGCGCACGAGATCAAGAACCCGCTGACCCCGATTCGCCTGGCGGTCCAGCAAATGCGTGACGCCTGCCCGCGCGGGGATCCTGAGTACCGCGCCCTGGTCAACGAGGGAGCGGGGATCGTCGAAGAGGAGGTCGGCGCGCTGCGCAATCTGGTGACCGCCTTCTCGCAGTTCGCTCGACTCCCGGAGACCGAACGCGTCCCACTCGCATTGGAGGAGATCGCCGCCGATCTGACCGCGCTTTACCCCCAGGAGCAAGTGCGCTGGGTCTGGGACGCGGGACGCGACACCGCGCGGGTGCAGATCGACGCCGACCGCGAGCAGGTCCACCGGGCTCTGATCAATCTCGTCAACAACGCCCTCGAGGCGCAAGCCGCCTGCGGATCGGCTGGCGCGATCGAAGTCCGCGCGGCTGCGGCACCGCCGACGCCCGAGCACCCGCAGGGCGAAGTGCTCCTCAGTGTGCTCGACCGGGGCCCCGGCGTTGCGCCCCATGACCGCCAGCGCATCTTCGAACCCGACTACACGACGAAGCCGAGCGGTACCGGACTCGGCCTGGCGATCGTCGCCGCGACGGTGGCGCGCCACGGCGGCCGGATCGCGGTCACCCCACGCGCGGGCGGCGGAACGGCGCTGCGTATCAGCCTGCCGCGCAGCGCCAGCGGCGAGAAAGGAGATCCGGCATGAAACCGCGCGTCTTGATCGTCGATGACGAGAAGAACATCCGGCGCACGCTGGCCATGATCCTGCAGGCCGACGGCTACGCCGTGCGCCAGGCCGAGAGCGGCGAGGCGGCCCTGGCACTGCTGACCGAGGCGCCGGCCGAGCTCGTCCTGCTCGACGTCTGCCTCCCGGGTCAGGATGGCATCGAGACGCTGCGCGCGATCCGCGCCCAGGAAGCGGCCCCGGCCGTGATCATGATCTCGGGCCAGGCTTCGATCGCGCAAGCCGTCAGCGCCACGCGCTTGGGCGCCTTCGATTTCCTTGAGAAGCCGCTCTCGAAGGAGCGCGTGTTGATCGCCGTGCGCAACGCGCTGCAAGTGACGACTCTCGACCAGGAAGTGCAGCGCTACAGCGCTGACGCGGCGCGCCGGCGCGTGCTGGTCGGAAGCAGCCCGCCGCTCGCCGCGCTGCGGGAGCAGATCGCCAAAGTCGCCCCGACCGCGGCGACAGTGCTGATTGCGGGCGAGAGCGGCACCGGCAAGGAGCTCGTCGCCCGGGCGGTGCACGAAGCGAGTCCGCGGGTGGCGGGCGCCTTCGTCAAGGTCAACTGTGCCGCGATACCCGAGGAGCTGATCGAAACCGAGCTGTTCGGCTGTGTGCGCGGCGCCTACACGGGCGCCGACCGCAGTCGCGACGGGAAGTTCCTGCTCGCCGACGGCGGCACGCTCTTCCTGGACGAGATCGGGGATATGAGTCTGCGCGTTCAGGCGAAGGTCCTGCGCGCGCTCCAGGAGCGGGAGATCGAGCGCGTCGGTGATTCGCGCGCGCTGCGCGTCGACGTGCGCGTGATCGCCGCGACGAACAAGGATCTGGTGGCCGAGGTGGGCGCGGGGCGCTTTCGAGAGGACCTCTTCTACCGCCTCAACGTCGTGCCCCTCCTCGTCCCTCCCCTGCGCGAGCGACCCGACGACATTCCCCGTCTGGCGACCCACTTTCTGGCGCTCTATGCGACCGAGAACGACCTGCCGCTCAAGCGACTCGCCCCCGCCGCGCTGACCCAGCTCCAGGAGCGTCGCTGGCCGGGCAACGTCCGCGAGCTGCGCAATCTGCTCGAGCGCCTGGCGATTCTTGCCGACGGGACGGTGATCGGCGCGGCAGAGCTGGAACGCTGGATCCCCCCCGAGTCGCAGCCCGCTGCGGCAGGCACACCCTCCCCCACGGGCGGGTCCATGGACGCCACCTCCGACGGGGCGTCCCAGGGGCTCGTTGCCGCGCGGCGCGCGTTCGAAAGGCGCCTGATCGCCACGTGCCTCGCCGCGTGCGGCGGCAACGTGACGCGCGCGGCCCAGCAACTCCAGATCGACCGCAGCAACTTGCACAAGAAGATCCAGGCCTACGGGCTTGATCCACGCCGGACGGGGGCAGCCGGACCCGCAGCGAACGAGGAGGACTCGTCACCATGAGCCGCATGCAGAAAGAAGCCGCCCCGATCCAATCCGTCGGTGTTCACGTCATCGCCGCGCTCGCCCTGCTCGCGCTGGCGGCCAGCGCGCCGGGGGCCGCATCGGCCGCCGCCGCAGACGAGGCGTGGGGGGCCGAACGCGGCTTCGCGCTCGGCCTGCAGCTGCAGACGGATGTGATCGGCGCCGAAGACCCGGGCCCCAACGCCGCCCCGGACCAGCTCTTCATCGAGGAGACGGGGCACGGCGCCACGGTGCACGTCGGCTACACCTTCACGCCCGCCTTCGCGCTGCGCTGGTCGCTCGGTGTCGCCGGACATGGCACGTCGCGCGACGCGGTCGAGGCCTACCACAGCTCTTCGATGCTGGAGGCACACTGGCGCTTCTTGCCCCATGAGCGCGCCCGGCCCTACCTCTTCGGCGGCCTCGGCGGAGCGGTGATCGAGACCGACGCCGAGCTCTACGACAGCGAGATTCGCGGCGGCGCCGCGGTGCTCGGGCTCGGGCTGCTTTGCAATCTGACGCGACACCTGTTGCTCGACGCACAGGGGCGCCTCGACTTCATCAACTGGAATGAGGCGCAACTCCAACTGGAGCTGCCCCAGGGCGGGACGCTCGAGCTCGCGGCGCCGGTCGAGGACGATGGCGGCGCGCTCAAGTTCCAGGTCGGTGTCGCCTGGCAGTTCTAGCGGTCCGCGGCTAGTCGCTCGCTTCGAGCAGGCGACGGATGCGCTCCAGCAGCTCCCGCGGCGTGTGGGGTTTCTCGATCAAGTGAAGCCCCTCCTCGAGCACGAAGTCGGTGTGCAAGCCGTCACCGCTGTAGCCGCTCGAGAAGAGCACCGGAATCGCCGGGGCGACTTCGCGCAGCCGATCGTAGACCGCTCGCCCGCCCATGCGCGGCATCACGACGTCGAGAACGACGAGGCCGATTTCGTCGGCATGGGCGCCGAAAAGCCCGAGCGCCGCGACGCCGTCGGGGGCGGCCAGCACGCGGTAGCCGGCGCGGGTCAGCACGCGCACCGTCAGGTCACGCACGCGATCGTCATCCTCCGCCACCAGAATCGTGATCGCATGTGCGGCCGGCGTCTCGGGTAGGCGCCCGTCGGCTGCGCTCGCGCGGCGACCGACTCGGTCTGACTCCTCGCTGGGCACCGGTGGCACGACCCGCGGCAGGTAGATCGAGAACTCCGCGCCGGCACCCGGTTCGCTTTCCAGCGCGATCTCGCCGCCATGTTGGCGCACGATGCCGCAGGCAGTCGCCAGTCCGAGCCCGCTCCCGCGCCCGGCCTCCTTGGTCGTGAAGAAGGGCTCGAAGATGTGCTGGCGCGTCTCGGCATCGATTCCGCTGCCGGTGTCGCTGACCGAGAGGCGCACGAAGCCGGCACCGCGGGCACCCGCAGGCTCGCTGTCGGGTTGCCGCACGGCAGCCGGTAGCTCGTCGATCGCCGCAAGCCGCAGCGTCAATTCGCCGCCCTGCGGCATCGCGTCGCGCGCGTTGACGCAGAGATTGAGCAGGGCTTGCTCGATTTGCCCGCGGTCCGCATCAATCCACAGCGCAGCTTCGCTGTCCCGGTAGCGCACCGCGATGTGTTCCCCGATCACCCGCCGGATCATCCCCAGCAAGTCCGTGACGAGCTCACCCAGCTCCACCTCCTCGGGCTGCAGCACCTGCCGCCGCCCGA
>Ga0180436_10002104_pt1 | contig 19073 bp, 24 predicted proteins | sample SS_ome_2_FD_132434 | JGI IMG/M metagenome (GOLD analysis project Ga0180436, IMG submission 132434) | Hypersaline lake sediment archaeal communities from the Salton Sea, California, USA - SS_3_S_2 metaG | ecosystem: Environmental > Aquatic > Non-marine Saline and Alkaline > Hypersaline >...
CCCGACCCGGGTGTGGTCTCTACTCGGCGATCCTGAGCGGCTCGGGGAATGGGCCGGGGTCCGTTTGGTGGGTTACATGGGAACCGAGCTTCCCCGTCCGGGTCAGAGCGTCTTCGTGCGGGGCGGTGTGCTCAGACGGCGCTCGAGCCGGGTCGAGATCGAGTCCTGGATCGCCGGTGAGCGCATCGCCTGCCTGATCTACGCCGAGCCGGAGCCGCTGCGATTTGAGGTGTCCATCCATCCGGAGGTCGGGCACGACAGCATCGGCACTCGGGTTCGATTATCACAGCGGGTGGTTGCCCCGGCGCTGCTGGCAGGTCCGGTGCGGTGGTGGGCAGAACGTCGGCTCGACGGCAAGATGAGCAGGATCGTGAGAGCGGCGAGTCCATGAACGGAGTTGTCTTCGACTTCGATGGTGTTCTAGGCGACAGTGAGCCCATTTCGTGGGCCGCCTGGGCCGCGGCGCTCCGGCCCTACGGGATCCAGGTGAATCCCCAAGACATCGCCGCTTGCACCGGAACCACCAGCCGTGACACCCATGCGTATTTCGCCGATCAGGCAGCGCTGCCTGCCTATCCCGAGGTTTTGGCTGCGGTCGATCGGTACCGTCAGCGCGCCTACTCGAAGGAGCTACGTGCCTTTCCGGACGCGCGCAATGCGGTGCAGGAGCTGGCAATGGTCGGGGTGCCGCTCGCGGTTGCCTCTTCGAGTTCGCGGGTGAACCTGGATATCAAGCTCGAGGTTCTCGGGCTCGGCCGCTACTTCGACGTGACTGTTGCAGGCGATGAAGTCGCCAACGGCAAACCGGCGCCCGACATCTACCTCGAGGTGATCGAGCAACTGGGGATCGACCCGGGGATGTCGATCGCAGTCGAGGACACAGGTATCGGAGCCGATGCCGCTGCCGCTGCAGGGCTACGTACTGTGATCGTTAAGCGCATGGAGGTTCCCACCGGGCTTCACCCGGTTGTCTCGGAGGTCGACCCCGACCTGCTGCTTCTTTGGCTCGGCCACCTCTAGTCCTCCATTTCGTTTAATCGTCCCGGGGTTATGCTGACCGACATGAATGCATTCCAGTACTTGCCGCTGGCCCAAGTCGAGCTCGAGGATCTGCCCCCGGAAGTAGTCGATGAGCTGCCTACGGACGTCGTCGATCAGATCAAGGACGGTCTGCTCGACAAGATCCCTGAGGATGTGGTTTCCGAACTGCCGCAGTCGATCCAGGACAAGATCCCGGAGGGTTTGCTGGAGGCGGCCGCATCGAACCCGGCATTCACCAGAGTCCTGCTGGTGATCGGGGTACTGGCGGTCATCGGATTCGTCTTTGGGGTCGTCAAGAGCGCTGTGAAGTGGATGCTCTACAGCGCAATTGTCGGTGTCGCCGCCTGGTACTTCTTCTTCCAGGTTTAGCGTGCCGCAAAGCGGCAGCGTGCCGCAAAGCGGCACGGTGCATTTCCTTGCGGAACCACCTCGAAACGGTGAGCCCCCCTAGGAGTTGCCCTGCGACTTCCGCCTCTTGCGCTCCTGCCTGTAGCGTTCCTTCTCGGCCTTGCGTTCGGCTTCGTAGCGCGCTGATTCTTCTTCCCGCTGGCGTCGATAGCGTTCGCTTTCTTCCCGCTGCTGGCGTTCGTAGCGCTCGCTTTCCTCACGCTGCTCGCGTTCTTGGCGATCTGCCCGCTCTCGATCGGTCTCCAATGATGCTCCAGGTGTTCGGGGGTGGTCGTTCGGCGCTGTGAGCCTATCGCTTCTGAACCCAGAACGGCATTCTCAATCGGATCCGAGGGTTCAGAGAATCCCGGTGAGAATCCAGCCGACGGCCAATCCGTAGAGCCCGGCAACAACATCGTCGGCAGTTATGCCGACGGCTCCGGGTAGTCGTTCCGCCTGCGGCACACCCGGCAGAACCTTGAAGATGTCGCCCAAGCGGGCAACAACTACGGCGAACAGCCACGGAATGCCGGTGAGGCCGACCAGAGCCACCAGCGTTCCTGCGACTTCATCGATCACTACCCAGTTGGGGTCAGCGTGGTTCTCGGCGAAAGGCGCCGCCGCCCACAGTGACAGACCGACAGCCATTAGGGCGACCACCAGGTCCGCCCACCACGGTGCATTCCACAGTGCTATTCCGATCAACGCAGCAAGTGCTGCGCCAAAGGTTCCTGCCCCGTTGTCACTATTCCAGAGCCGGCGGGGGATGAAGCCCGACCCAAATCCTGCTGCTACGAATCGCCGCATCGGCCGAGGCTACCTTGTTGGGCACGAAGTATTCCAGAACACCGATAAGATCCAGTCCATGAGGTCGACCGTATCCGGCGATGCCCTTGGCGCTGCCCTGCTGGATGCTGCCGCGGGAGACCGAGGGCTCCACTTCATCGAGCGCGACGATGGCCTGATCGAGGCGATGGATGCCTCTGTCTACTTCTCCAAGCAGTTTCACTGGCCCGACACCGAGGCCCGGGCGATCAAAGGCCTCTCCGGCCGGGTGCTCGATGTTGGGGCAGGGGCAGGTCGGCACTCGCTCGTCCTGCAGAACCGGGGTTGTGACGTTGTTGCCCTCGACGTTTCGCCGGGCGCGGTGCAGGTATGTCAGCAGCGCGGTGTCCATCACACCTTCCTCGGTACCGTCTTTGACCTTCTCGAGACCGGCGTCGAGCCGTTCGATGCACTCATTCTGATGGGCAACAACCTGGCGCTGCTCCAGTCGCCGGCCAAAGCCAGAGGTGTGTTCGACGCCATGCGCGAGCTGTTGCTGCCGGGCGGAGTGATCGTTGGAACGTTGCGCGACCCCTATCTGACCGACGATCCGGATCACCTGGCGTATCACGAGTCCAACCGTGCTGCGGGTCGTCCTCCCGGCCAGGTGCGATTGAGATTCAGACACCGGCGCGTTGCCACCGAGTGGTTCAACCTTCTGTTTCTCTCTCCCGAAGAGCTTGCCGAGTTGGCCGCCCGGTCCAGCTGGGAGATCATCGATGTCACTCGGCCGGATCCCATGTACCTGGCGATGTTGCGACCAGTCTGACGATTTCGCCGTCAAATCCGATTCCACGATGCTGGGCGAGTCGAGAAAAGGGGTTGTGGACATGCATGTAACCGAAGAGCTTGTTGGGCAACTGCCTGCACCGGTGGAGCGAAGCCTGCGCCGGAGCGGCGCGGTCGGATCGGTAGTCCCTGAGGGGGCTGTCGTTCACCAGTTTGGCCGCATCCGTACCTCGGAAACGAGCAGGTGGCTTCGGTTCAAGTCGAGCGAGACCTACGAGATCGCGCGGCCCGGCTTCGAGTGGCGAGCTTCTCTCAAGATCGGTCCGATCACGGCAGGGATGGCAACGGATTCGTTTCGCCACGGCGAAGGGCGTATGCGCGTGAAGCTGCTTGGGATGATCAACGTTGTCGATGCTGCCGGCCCGCAAATTGACCAGGGCTCGCTTCTCCGCTGGCTGAACGAGACGATGTGGTTCCCGGCCGTCTGGGCGACCGACCTGATCAGCTGGGAACCAGTAGATGATCACACCGCTCTCGGCTCGGTGCGGGCCGGTGGTCTCACTGTTCAAGCTGAGTTCTGCTTCGATGATGAAGGCCGGTTTGTCGATTTCCACGCCGACCGCCATCGTGATCTGGGGAAAGGCCAATCCGAGATCACGCCGTGGTCGACGCCGATCCGGACTCATGCCCGGCTCGGCGGCCTGCTACTCCCCGAATCCGGCGGCGGTGTATGGCACCTTCCCGACGGCGACTTCGAGTACATCCAGATTCGGGCGACGAGCGTGACATACGAGTATGCAGCCGCGGCGTAAGCCTTGGGAGCCACTTGCCCGGATAGAGTGGCCCGGTTCGACACGAGAGGTTATCCATGCGTCCCGACCAACTTGGCGACTTTGCCGTCCCTTCCGATCCACGCCTTCACCCCGACGGAGAGCGGATCGCCTTCGTAGTGACCCGGATGGATCTCGAGAAGGATAGGTACGAGCGGCGCCTCTGGATGTGGGATTACCGGAACGTCCGTCCGCTTACCTCCGGTCCGAGTGACACTTCTCCGCAGTGGGCGCCCGATGGCAACACTCTCGCCTTCGTGCGCAAGGCCGACGACGACGATGCCAAGCCACAACTGGCGCTGCTTGATATGTCCGGCGGCGAGGCCGAGATCGTGTCGGACTTCCCGCTCGGCGCTCTCGAGATCGAGTGGTCGCCCGACGGCGGCAGAATCGCTGTTGTCGCAGCCGAGTGGATACCGGAGCTCGCCGAGGTCGAGTCCGATGAACGCAAGCGTCGCCCCCGTCGTGTCACTCGCTTTCCCTATCGCTTCGACAATCTGGGATGGGTGGGGGAGCGAAGAACGCATATTCACATCTTTGACGTCGCCGGCCGCACATGGACTCAGTTGACCGAGGGCGACTACAACGAATCGAACGTTGCCTGGCATCCCTCGGGCGACACCATCGCCTTCACCTCGGCGCGCCACGAGCGGCGTGGGCTCGATGCGGGATCGCAGATCTGGACCTTGCCTGTGGCCGGAGGCGAACCGATCCCTCGCACCGAGGTCGGTCTCTGGGACAGAGCCTCGTACGACCGGTCGGGCAACCTCTATGCGGTAGGGATCCCCGACCTATGGGGCCACCCGGATGTGGCCCCACTGTTCCGGATCGAGGCTGATGGTTCTCTAGTGAACCTCACCGGCCATCTGGATCGCAACATCTCTCCGCTTGCCCCAACGATCCTGCCGGCCGGCCCGCAGTGGCTGGCGGCCGGCAGCGCCATTGTCACCGTCGAAGACTCCGGTTCGGTCAAGATCGTGAACATGGAGGCCGACGGCACGTGCACGGAAATCATTGGCGGCAATCGTGCGATCACCGGAGCCAGCCCCAACGACGACGCCAGCAAGGTCGCTTTCGTAGCCACCTCGCCGACTGATCCCGGAGAGCTGTTCCTGTATGAAGCCGGCACGGAGCGGCGGCTCACTAGCCTCAATGGAGGCTTCGCCGAAGCCGCCAACCTCGTCGAGCCGCGGGGCTTTGTCATCGAACACGACGGGGTAGAGATCGAGGGTTGGGTCTACCTTCCGCCCGGCGACGACAAGGTGCCGGTTCTACTCAACATCCACGGGGGACCGGCTTCGGCATACGGGAATTGGTTCTTTGATGAGTTTCAGGTCTACGCCGCAGCCGGCTACGGCGTGGTCGCCACCAATCCGCGGGGTTCGCACGGCTACGGAAGTGAGCATGTACGTGCCATCGTCGGGACGTGGCACCGGGACGACTCTCCCGACATGATCGATTTGCTCGCAGCAGTCGATGCTGCCGCAGCGCGTTTTCCGCGCCTGGATCTCGACCGGCTCGGGGTCATGGGTGGCTCGTACGGCGGCTATGCAACGGCCCGGGTGCTGGCGCACGATTCTCGTTTCAAGTCGGCGGTGGCCGAGCGGGGACTCTTCAGCTTTGTTTCCTTTGCCGGGACATCCGACATCGGGCCGTGGTTCTCCCGCATGTACCTGGGAGACGGCCTCGACGACCTCGAGACCGTCTCGCTATCGGGTCCGCTGTCGGCGGCAGATCGAATCGAGACCCCAACACTCATCCTGCACTCGGAGGGGGACTACCGGTGTCCGATTGAGCAAGCTGAACAGCTTTTCGTCAAGTTGCAGCTCAACGGGGTTGCCAGTGAAATGGTTCGGTTTCCCGCCGATGAGGGCCACGAGCTTTCCCGCAGTGGCAGCCCCAAGCACCGGGTCGAGAGATTCGAGATCATCCTCGACTGGCACGGCCGCTACCTGCAGTAGGGCGCTCACCAAACGGGCCGAGTTCGTCTGTGGCAAGATAGGTCTATGGAACCTACCAAGTACATCTGGTTTGACGGCGAGATGGTCCCGTGGGCCGACGCCAATGTTCATGTGCTTTCGCACGCTCTGCACTATGGCACGGGGGTCTTCGAGGGCATCAGAGCCTACGAGACACCGGACGGAACTGAAGTATTCCGACTGACGGATCATATGGCCCGGCTTCGTCACTCCGCTAAGGCTTACAACATGAAGCTGGAGTGGTCGGTCGAAGACCTGGTCGAGGCTGCCAAAGAGACGTTGCGAGTCAACGGTCTCGAGTCCGGCTATATCCGGCCCATCACGTTCCTCGAGCTGGGGGCCCTCGGGCTCAATCCGAGTGGAGCGAAGGTGCGGACCGCCATCATCACGTGGCGGTGGGGTGCTTACCTGGGTGAAGAGGGTGTGCGTAACGGGATTCGGGTGCGGGTGTCGTCGTGGCGCCGCTTTCCGAATACGGCGTTTCCGAATGCCAAGGCAACCGGCACCTACATCAACAGCATTCTCGCCAAGATGGAGGCGGTCGAGGCCGGCTACGACGAGGCGCTGATGCTCAACCAGGACGGCGTCATCAGCGAGGGCAGCGGTGAGAACCTGTTTCTGGTTCGCAATGGAGTTGTCCATACTCCTCCGATTGCAGTCGGGTGTCTCGATGGGCTCACGCGCGACGCGGTGATGACGCTGCTGGCCGAAGAGGGCTACGAGATCGTCGAAAAGGTGCTGGACCGATCGGATCTCTACTACGGCGACGAGGTCTTCTTCACCGGGACGGCGGCGGAGGTGACTCCGGTTCGGGAGATCGACGATCGCCCTGTCGGCAACGGCAAACCGGGCCCGGTCACCAGGCTGGCGCAGGGCCTTTACGCAGATTTGGTCGCCGGCAAGCTGGACAAGCACCGCGATTGGCTCGAGTTCATCTAGACCCGGGTGTGCGTGACTGCAGTTCCGTAGGAACTGCGCGGTACCATGCGCTCGCGTAGCGAGAGGATCACGTGGGACAGCAGCCGAACATCGAGTTGGAGATAGCCGACCTACCGCGTCCGAGTCCCAAACCGGATCCGGCTCGTGCCTGGGTACCCGGGCGGCCCGGTGAGCTGGGAGGACCGGAAGACGCCCAGTTTGGGGCCGGCTTCGGTACTACCGGGCCGGATTCCGGGTACGCATTGACCCTGGTCAAGGCACGTGAGTTCGAGCCGGCCGATGGCGAGCATCGCAGCAACACCGACGTTGCCCTGGCTGCGGTCGCATCGGCCCGGGCTGCACTATTCGGTCGGGCTCCGATCGGGAAGGACGTCGATCTCGCACTGGTCCTCCTCGGCCTCGACGCGGCAACGCCTGAGGAGATGCGTCGGGACATGGGGGAGTCACGGAAGCGCTGGTTCGCCGCCGTTTCGCATCATCCCGGCCGCCTCCACGGGTTCATCGCTTCCCTGGAGCGCGAAGTGTTGCGCTTGACCGCAGAGGAAGCCCGCGCCCGGGTGAGCCGCGGCGAGACTCTCATCAACCACTGACGGAGAACCCACATGAAGATCGTTCGGGTCGACTCCAACGTCGACGACATCACCTACGGCGCAGTTGAGCCGGAGGGTATCCGCCTGCACCTGGGCAGCCCATTTGTCGCGTGGGAGCCCACCGAAACCGTCGTCGGATGGGATCAGGCCCGTCTGCTGGCGCCGGTGATTCCCACCAAGGTTGTCGCCGTCGGGAAGAACTACGTCGACCATGCCGCGGAGTTCGACAGCGATGTGCCCGAAGAACCGCTCATTTTCCTCAAGCCCCCAACGTCGGTGATCGGCCCGTTGCAGGCGATTGCCCTACCTCCCGAGAGCAGCAATGTGCATCACGAAGCGGAGCTCGCCGTAGTCGTGGGCAAGATTGCCCGTGATGTGCGCATCGAAGATGCCGGCTCGTACATCCTCGGGTACACCGCGGCAAACGACATAACCGCTCGCGACCTGCAGCGCGCCGACGGGCAGTGGACCAGGGGCAAGGGTTTCGACACTTTCTGCCCGCTCGGCCCCGCCATCGACACAGACCTCGATCCGCTCGAAGGGCTCCAGGTCACCTGCCGGGTCAACAGCGAGGTGCGCCAATCAGGCTCGACCGCCGACATGGTCTTCGGCGTATCGGAGTTGCTTTCGTATGTCAGCCACGTGATGACCTTGCTGCCGGGCGATGTGATCCTCACCGGCACACCGGCGGGAGTGGGGCCAATTGTCCCGGGGGACAGGGTCGAGGTCGAGATCGAGGGCATTGGTGTCCTCATGAACACAGTCGTGGCGAGAAAGGGCCGAGGAGAATGACCGTACGAGTTCGCTTTGCCCCGTCGCCGACGGGCTATCTCCACGTTGGTGGCGGTCGCACCGCCCTGTACAACTATCTGTTCGCCCGCGGTCGGGGCGGCACATTCATCCTGCGTAGTGATGACACCGATGAAGCGAGGAGCACCGACGAGTTCCGGGCCGATATCCTCGACAGCCTGCGCTGGCTAGGCCTCGACTGGGACGAGGGCATTGAGGTTGGCGGATCGATGGATTCGTACCGTCAGAGCGAACGGCTGCTCAGGTATCGGGAGGTAGTGGCCGAATTGGTTGCAGCCGGTCGGGCCTACTACAGCTTCGCCACTCCGGACCAGCTCGATGAGTTCCGCAAGGAGGCGCAGGCCGCGGGGCGATCTCCTGCCTACGACGGGCGATACGACCCCGATCCCGTGGAGGGATCCGCTCGGGTGGCTGCGGGCGAGTCGGCGACCGTCCGGTTCGCTGTTCCCCGGCCGGGCGAGACCTCCTTTGCCGACGTCGTGCGGGGTACGGTCGTTTTCGACCATGTCCAGGTCGACGACTTTGTAATTCTCCGTTCCAACGGGACGCCGACCTATCACCTGGCCAGCACGGTGGATGATGTCGACTTCGGTATCACCCATGTGGTGCGCGGCGAGGATCTGCTCTCATCTACTCCGAAGCACATACTTCTCACCGAGGCGATGGGCGCCGAACGCGCCGCCTATGCGCATCTTTCTCTCCTGATGGGGCCCGACGGCAAGAAGCTGTCCAAACGTCACGGCCACACTGCGATCAAGGCCTATCGGGAAGAGGGATATCTTCCGGAGGCGATGGTGAACTACCTGGCATTACTCGGCTGGTCGCCCGGCGACGACGACACGGTTGTCGGAATCGAAGACATGGTCGATCGTTTCGATTTAGGCACCGTATCAAAGAATCCCGCCATCTTCGATACTGACAAGCTGCAGTGGATGAACGGGGTTTACATCAGGGAGATGGCGCCTGAGGCCTTCGTCAACGCGGTAAGGCCTTCAGTCGAGAAGCATTTGGGGAGAAGTCTCGGCGACGACGAGGTAGCGACTCTGGCTGAGATCGCCCCGCTAGTTCAGGAACGCACCAAGCTGCTGACGGAGGTGCCGCCGCAGGTCGCCTTCTTGTTCGCCGACATCGAATACGACGAGAGGTCATGGGACAAAGTGATGACCAAGGACGGCGCAGCCGAAGCTGTTGCTAGTGCTGTTGAGTGGCTCAGCGATGTGGATTACTGGGGTATCGAGGCAGTTGAAACTGCGCTGCGGGCGATGCTCGAGGATCTGGAGCTGTCGGCTCGGAAGGGTCTGCAGCCGCTGCGGGTCGCAATCTCAGGTTCTGCGGTGAGCCCGCCGCTGTTCGAGTCGATCGCAGCTCTGGGCCGCGAGAAGTCAATTGCGCGGCTGGAGGCGGCCTCGATTCGAATGGCCTAGACCAGGCCCAACCAGTAGGGATAAGCACTTCCACCAGGTGACGGGGGCGGGGTGGTATGCCCCGGGTTGCCATTCCGTGCAGTTGTCCCTAACCTTTCGGCGCTCCTTTCGGGGGTGGTGTAATTGGCAACACAGCAGGTTCTGGTCCTGTAATTGGGGGTTCAAGTCCTCCCCCCCGAGCGAAGATAGAGCTCACAACGGCTCTGTCGTCCTGGCCCCGTCGTCTAGCGGCCTAGGACGCCGCCCTCTCAAGGCGGTAACGCCGGTTCAAATCCGGTCGGGGCTACGCGGACTCGCCTATGGCGAGTCCGTCGGCAAGAAACCCCCGCTCAGCGGGGGTTTTTGCATGGGTGGGCACATGCTTTGGCAGGGGTTTCTGCGCGTTTAGAGCCCGATGCCGGGAGGGTCTCGATTGCGTTCGGGGCGCGCTGGGGGCGCGACAGATCGGGCTCTGGCGTCGAGGTGGAGTGCAATCTGGTCGTCGAGGCCGTCCATCAGGTGCCCATAGCGGTCCATCGTCACGGCGATTGAGCCATGTCCGAGTCGGGACTGAATCGCCTTGGGATGTTGGCCATCGGCGATAAGCCATGCGGCATGTGTGTGCCGCAAATCATGGATCCGGCATGGTGGCCCAACCGATTCAGCGACGGCCTTGCGCCACAGCCGCCCGAACGAACCGCGGCGAAGTAGCGCTCCTTGCTCGGTGGTCCACACCATGTCATCGACAGGCTTGTAGACCTCGACGTGGTGAGTGAGTGTTTCAGTGACGTAGCGGGGGAGAGCGATGGAGCGTTCAGAGGCTTTCGATTTGGGTGGGCCCAGCTGCGGCGCTTGCCCGGTCGCTTCGACCAGAGTGGAGCGCACCGCCAGCCGGCCCCGTTGCAGATCAAGATCCGAGACGCGCAGCCCAGCTAGCTCGCCCCACCGCCTGCCGGTGTAGGCCGCTGTGATGGCAAGGGACGAGTACCGGTCGGGGAGAGCGTCAGCGAGGGTTGCAACCTCAGCGGGGTCGAGTAGGCGCACCTCGGTTGGGCGGCTCCGGGGTAGCCGCACCCTGTCGGCGGGTGACGCTGTGAGGCGACGGTCCAGGACCGCCTGGTTGAGTGTGAGTCGGACCCAACGCATCGTCCGCGCAACAGTCTCCGGTGCGTAGCGGATGGCGAGTTGTGTGGTCATTTTGCGCGACAGATCGGGGGTCAGTCGAATGCGCTGCACGTCGCCGATTAGCTCGGCAGCGCGCTCGTGACAGAGCCGCTCGGTCTCGACGGTGCGGGCTGCGACGTGGGTCCGGCCGGCCAGGAGCTGGTCGGAGTAGTCGGCCCATGAGATGCGCCCTAGCTCTGGACTGACCCAAGCTGCCTGATCCATCTTGCTCTGCTGGTCGGTTAGCCAACGTTGGGCACGGACCTTGATTGGGAAGCTCCTGGAACGAACCAGTCCGTCGGGACCTCGATACCGGGCACGCCACCGCAGCCCTCGCTCTCCTCGGTCTTCGATCCAACCTGCTCTGGCCACTGTTCCGCCTCTTCGCTGACGGTCATCGTGACCCGGGACCCTTCGATCAGAGTCTCAGCAACCCTCTGATCAGAGTCTCATGGCCCATCCCGGTAGGCGTTTGTTTACTCCGGGGAGATCGGTGACAGATCGTTCCGGATACATGTGTGACAGTGTTCCGGGATGATGTGTGACACCACTTGGCGGGACTGTCGGATTTTCGGTGTATCTGCCGTTGGCATTTCTAGTACTCGGTGGGGAGGATGCGGCCTTCGAAGGTGATGGCGAAGGCGTTGAGTGCACCTTTCCATCGGTTCATCCAGCGTTTCCTTCCCTTGCCAGTGGGGTCCAGACTACGCACGACCAGGTAGAGACATTTCAAAGCGGCCTGTTCGGTTGGGAAGTGACCTCTGGCTCGGGTGGCTCTCCGCATCCTGGCATGGAGAGACTCGACGGCGTTGGTATCGGGTATGAAAGGGGGTGACGCCGTGACCTGTTTCGCTGCCGGCTTGGTCCGGTCATTACGGTGCGACCGTCCGGGACAGGGGCGTCAGGAGGAACCAGCTTGGGCAGGCCGTTCTACTCACTGAGCTGCGAGCTCGCGTTAGTACTTGGCCGCCCCTGCGACTCGCCCGGCTGCGCTGCGAGCGCGAATCCGTAGTTGTCGCTTCGTCCGGTGGGTTCCTCGTGGGTGACTGCAACGAAGGGAGCCGAGACCGTGAGATGCATCGGGATGGATGTGCATAGGACGTTTGCTCAGATCGCCGTTGTCGAGGATGGCTTGTGCCGTGATGAGGGCAGGATCGGGGTCACCCCAGAGGCTCTGCGCGAATGGGCCGAGACCCTGGAACGAGATGATGAGGTGGCATTGGAGGCAACGGGCAACAGCGACGCTATCGCCATGTTGTTGACGCCTGTCGTGAAGCGGGTCGTCGTGGCGAATCCGCGCAAGACTCGTGCGATTGCCGAGGCCAAGGTTAAGACCGACAAGGTCGACGCCCGAATCCTGGCGCAGTTGTTGGCGGCGGACTTTCTGCCGGCCGCGTGGCTGCCGGACGATCACACCCGGATGCTGCGGCGCCAGGTCTCCCGCCGCACCCATCTGGTCCGACAGCGAACCCGGCTGAAGAACCAGGTGCACGCCATCTTGGCCCGGAACCTCGCGCCGACGTGTCCGGTGAGCGACCTGTTCGGAAAGACAGGACGCCACTGGTTGAGTCGCCAGGAGCTGCCAGCGGATGAGCGGCGCAGCGTCGAGGCGTTGATCCGTCAGCTCGACTTCCACGGCCAGGAACTCAAGGAAGTCGACCGTGAGCTGGCCATTGAGGCGATCGATGATCCGGTCGTGGCCCGGTTGATGACCATCCCCGGCATCGACACGATCGTGGCGATGTCGATCGTGGCTGCTGTTGGTGACTTCTCCAGATTCTCCACCGCAGACAAACTTGTCTCGTATATGGGCCTGAACCCGAAGGTGCGCCAATCGGGTGAGTCCCCCGCCAACCACGGGAGAATCAGCAAGGCGGGCCGTTCCCACGCCCGGGGCATGTTGGTTGAAGCCGCCTGGACAGCGTCACGGGCGCCTGGACCGTTGCGGGCGTTCTATCGACGGATCAAGCGACGTCGTGGCTTCCAGGTTGCTGTCGTCGCCACGGCCCGCAAGATGACAGTGTTGTGCTGGCACCTAGTTAGCAAAGACGAGGACTACGCCTTCGCCCGCCCGGGACTCAATGCCCGTAAGCGACGCAACCTCGAGCTCACCGCCGGTTACCCAACCCAAGTCGCTCGACGCGGAGCCGCCTACGACTACAACGACAAGGACTACCGCCGCCAGGAACGTGAACTCGTCGAACACGCCGAACGTGCCTACGAAGTCTTCGTGGCCCACTGGCAACCCAAGAAACCCGTCCCAAAGGGTTGACTATTACATCCGTTGAGTAGATCACCTTCCGGATCTCCGGGGAGTAGTCCAGGAACGGGGTGAACTCGGTCCAGGCGTTCTCCCAGAGCCGGATGATCGCCGGATACTTCTCACCCCATGTCTCGGTGAAGGTGACGAAGCGTTCCTTAGCGTCGTGCTCCGACACCGCGGTGTAGACCGGTCGCAGGTCCCGAGCGAGTTTGTCCCAGTCGGCTTTGGAGGCAAACCGGAACGTGTTGCGGATCAGATGCAACACGCAGGTTTGGACGATCGCCAGCGGCCACGTCGTCTCGATCGCCTCCGGCAGGCCCTTGAGCCCGTCACAGACCACGATGCACACATCTTGGGTGCCGCGGTTCTTGATCTCGGTCAACACTTGGAGCCAATACTTGGCGCCCTCCCCGCCGTTACCGACCCACAGCCCAAGAATGGAGCACGATGACCTCGGGTGAGGCCTCTTGACGCGTACCCACGTGGTTCAGCTTCTGGCTGAGGGCATTGGATCGGTCCCGGGCGCGGCGTTGGTTGGCCAGCACCTTGCGGGACACCCCGTACAGCCACGGCAGAGTGCCATCACCGTCGGGTACGTCGTTGAGACGCTGCCACGCCACCAAGAAGGTCTCTGCGGCTCCGTCCCGGGCTGAAGTGGCGTCGGTGCGGCGCAGGAAGTAGGCGAGCACATGGCGCTGGTGTGCCTGATAGATCTCCTGAAACCGCTGCTCGGCACGATCCGGCTGCATCGCCTATCCCTGGACGCCTACGAAGGAGTTGTGTCCGGCTCCCAGAGTATGTCAGGGCGTTTCTTGGCGATAGGGCTGTTCAGATCTCCGCGCAATGCTCAGATTCTGCAATTCAGTCACCCCGAGGGGCCGTGGCCCGGCAGGTACATTTGCCTCTCCGTATCCTATGGCCCGTATCCATAGGGGGAGTATGCGGGATAGTCACTGTTGCGTACGATCTTGCCGTTCTCGATGACCTGGATCGTGATGCCTCTGACGACCACAGGCTCGCTGCGGTCCAGGCTGCAGGTCGGGAACGTGCAATCACGGGTCCAGATCCACTCGGGCACAGCAAATCCGGGTCCGGCAAACACCTGAGTATTGACCATCGCCTCGCTCTCAGCCAGCGTCGATGCTGCGATGCTGCGAATCCCGGAAGGGCCGGATGCGCTGTAGCCGACGGCAGCGTCTTCCCATACGGCATCCTCGGCAAAGAACCCCTCTACGGTGTGCGCTGCCTGCAGCGGATCTGCAACCATCTCCATTGCTTCTCCCATGCCGGCAGCAATTGCCGCCGCTTCATCGATCTCGGCGAGGCGGGCGGCGAGCGAGTCTCTTTCGGCGATAACGGCATCGTATTCGTCCTGGCTCACGTTGCTGCATGAAGATGCAACGGCTATGAGAAGAACGAAGGCTGGTAGCTGTCTCATTGCTCACTCCTCGAGCACTCCGAAGGCGAGTTCTTCGGTTCCAGAGATGGCGATCAGTCCGTGCCCTATCGAGATGGTCTGGGGTTCATAGAACGCCCTCGTTCCCGGCATTCCGTCGGGGACCCGAGTCCATTCCATGCCGTCCGTCGACACCCAGCCGGCGCCCTGATCTTCGAGGATGATCCAGCCCTCGTCGCTTCCGGCGACTGCTGTGGGATCGATCATTTCCGCCGGCCGCTCGACCCGGGTCCAGGTGATTGCATCGTCGGACAGCCATATCGCGTACCTGCCTAGCTCCGAACCGACGGCGATGTGGCGGCCATTGTGCGAGGCGACATCGGAGACGACGGCGTGACTCCCAAACGGCGTCTCAGCAGATAGCAACTCCCAGGTCCGACCGTCGCTAGATGCCCAGACGACCGGTTCACACAGGGGCCGTTTTCTCCAGTTCGCCGGATGGGCTGGTGTCAGGGCGGCAAATCCGCCGTCTGTGGCCAGAACCGGACCAAGGTAGGCGGATGGCGCTATGGAGATCGAGCGGTAAGAGCAGCCGGTGAAATACTCCCCATCGGTCCATTCTTCAGCGAGCTGAGGCGGTTGGGGCGGGTCTTCGACTCGCACGAAGGCGCGCCCCTGGGGGGCGTAGAACATGTCGAGTCCCGAAACGATGACGGTGCCGCGGTCGCCGGCGACGATCTGGCCTACACCGTCACCCAGTTCGAGGATTTCGTCGGCGACCCAGCTGTCTCCGTCCCGGCGGAGCCACAGCGCTCCATCGCGGCGCCTGACTACCCCGTCGTTATCTGCTGTGAGGCGCCACGGCTCCACCGGCAGAATGGTTCCCTGCCAGTTGAGCAGATCGTCCGACCAGCGCAACACCCCATCACCGACGGCCATGAGGCCGTAAGGAGTCGTCGTAACGTCGAAGAGGCCGGGGCCGAGCGGTGCGGTGAAGCGATACCAGGTGATGTTGCCGATGGGTGTGGCGGTGGTGACGGGCGCGGCGGCGGGAATCAGGGTGAGGTCGGGGACGCCGCGGGGGGCGACGTCAGGAGACACACTGAAGGTGATCGACTCGCTACCGTCGAATCCAGATATCCCGCCATCTGTTGGTTGCCACAGCGTCCCGTCGGGGCCGACCGTGCTGCCGTCGGCGTGTCCCCGACCAGCGAAGCTGATCCAATCGGAGCCGTCGAGTCGAACGACCTCTCCGTCTGCCATGGCCCACACCGTTCCGTCGGGTCCCACGGCGGGCTTTGCCTCGTCGGCGGGAAGACCGTCGGCGGTGGTGTATGTGATCCAGGTGGATCCGTCGAATGCTGCGAGGCCGCCAGCTTCGATAGCCGCGCGGACCTCGTCTCCCTCGAACGCTTCAGTTCCCACCCAGACTGCGCCATCTGGAGCGACGGCGACCCATGGGGCGATCAGTGAGGGGAGTCCGCTGTTCGAGGGCGTGTAGTGGGTCCAGGACTCGCCGTCGAAGGTCAGGACTCCATTGTCGCTCCCGACCCACAGTGTTTCGTCGGGACCGGCATCGAGGGAGTACGCCGTGCCTCCCCAGAGGTCGTCGACCACCAGCCAATCGGCGGGAGCGGCGACGGCGGTCCAAGTGGTACCGTCGAAATGAAGCAGCCCGGCGTCGGGAGTCATGTCGGCCCAGAACCAAGCCCCTCCATCGGGACGCGCTACTACCGCTCCAGAGGGGATCCGCACGTACTCGATGTCGCCGAACGTGGAGTAGGAAGTCCAGGTTCCGTCGTAGCGGGCAACCCAGTCCTCTGCGGAAACCCACACCGTGCCGTCTGCGGCAACATCGATGCCGCGCGGCGACCCGAGGAGGCCGTCGACTTCGGTGAAGATGGTCGGGGTTGCAGACGCGATCTCCCAGCGAACCACGCCGCCGCCGGTGGTAGCCCACAAGCTGCCGTCGGGGGCAAATGCCAGATCCGAGACGTCATTGAGGGAAGGAGCGAGCGAGGGCTGCTGCTCGGTTGGAGCGACTGGTCGGACCTCGTAGACAATGTCGTCTGAGGTGATTTCAGGAAGCGACGTCGTTGTGACCAGATCGGGTTCTTCGACGACCTCAGCAGGCTCGCTACGCACCAGAGCCAGAATCCCGACGGTGGCGAGCACAACGGCCGCAGCAGCTGCAAAGACCAGCGCCGAGCGGAGCCGTCCTCGGCGAACGGGTTGCAGATGAGTCTGCGGTGGCGATTCGGTACCGATCGTCTGCTCGCGCACCATGAGCAATACCCGGGCGGCGGCTGCGGAGCCCACGAGATGATCGGTGTCCGGCATCGGATTGGCGATTCTCACGGACTCCTCCAGCAGGGAGAGATCGTCATGTCTCACTGGTCCGCTCCTGTGTTTGGTCGTCCTTGACGGTCTCGCTATTTGATACATGTCCCGAACCACGAGAAATGCTGCGCAATCGGATGAGGGCCGTGCGATAACGCTGCTCGGCCGCGTGGCGTGAGCAAGTCATGACCGCGGCAATCTCGTCGAATGTGGCTTCCTCCCAGAGGCGGAGGCGCAGTACCTCACGGTCGGCCGGACGTAGGCGTTCCAAAAGATCCAGCATGGCCTGGTCCTGGCTGCGCCGCAGCACCATCGTCTCCGGTGTGGGCGGCTGCTCGCTGCGTGTTCCCGCGAGGCGTGCCAGCAGCCGGCCGGCGCGACGGACGGCCCGCTGCCGGTTGCGAAGGACGTTGTGGGCCACGCCGAACAGCCAGCGTCGTGCCTCGGTGCCTGCGGGAACGTCAGCGATTCGTCGCCACGCAACCACGAACACCTCCGCGGCCGCTTCTTCGGCTTCGTGAGCATCGAGTCGACGGAGGAAATAGGCGAGCACATCTCCGTGGTGCTGCTCGTAGATCGAGTTGAATGCTGCCTCGGTCTGCAACGGGACCATCTGCCTCCCGTGTTGCCTACCCGTACATGTCCGCGTGGCCACGGAATTGCTGCGGTGCCTTCGATCGGAGCCACTGCAGTCTTCTCTACCAGCCTATGGCAGACGAAACCCGGCTGGTAGACGGCGCCTGCGGCCGTTTGACCTGGCAGGACGCTCGAGGAAGCAGGTGTCCTCGTCGGCCACCTCCAACCGAAAGCCAACCCAAACGGGCGGCAGGCACTGCATAGAGCCAGAACCCGCCGGGACCCCTCCAACGCTACGGAATCAAACCCCGTACCGCTCCTCCAAGACCTATCAGGCACTGATGCTTGCGTGCAGGTGGCGACTCGGGGTAGTGGACTCTCTGAATCGAGGCACGATCGGCTCAGGATTGGATCTCTTCAATCCGATCCGCACATAGGGTATGCTGGCATACTATGAAGCGAACTACAGTGAAGCTGCCCGACGAACTGGACGCCAAGCTTCGCCACGAAGCGGAGAGGCGCGGAATCACAGTCTCTGATCTCACCCGCGAAGCGATCGAGGGCCACCTCGGTGGCCAGCATCGACGCCTGCGCGCCGCCGGTGCGGGCCACAGCGGACGTGACGACATCTCTGAACGTATCGAGGAGATCCTCACTGCCGAGGTGGGGCGATAGCTGTCGTTGTCGACGCGGGACCGTTGTATGCCTACGTCGACGCCGACGACCGCCACCATGCCGAGTCGCTAGATCTGCTACTTCATCACCCCGGCCCGCTGGTAGTACCCGTGTTGGTCATCACGGAAGTTGTCTACCTCATCGGAAGCCGGCTCGGACCAGATGCCGAGGTTCGCTTCCTCGGTGACCTAGCTGCCGGAGACTTCACCATCGCGCCGGTCATGGCAGGAGATTGGCTCCGTATCGCCGAACTGGTGAGCCGATATCGCGACCTGCCTCTCGGGACGGTTGACAGCTCAGTGGTAGCGACCGCAGAACGCCTCCGGATAAACAGAATCGCAACACTCGACCGCAGACACTTCTCCATCGTTCGACCAAACCACATCGATTCGTTTGAGCTTCTCCCGTAGGACACACTGCACACCCGATCACTAGATATGCCGGTAATCGGGAATGAACGCTAACGGTGGCGATGCCGGCGCTCGGTTGGTTCGAGTTGCCAGTGGATCATCCTATCCGCGTGTATCGGACCGGTGGTCAGTCGCCGGCGAGCCCGAAGAACACCACGACAGCACGTCCCAGTCTGATCATGTCCCGGTCGCCGAGGCGGCCGATGCGCTCACCGAGTTTGGAGCGGGGGACGGTCGTGATCTTGTCGACCATCAGGCTGCCTGCCTCGCGAAAGCCGTTCTGCTCGTCCGGAACTATGGGGAGCCGAATAAGGGGAGCCTCGGTCGGATCAGTGGTCAGAGCGCACACGGTCACCGAGTCGGTGGCATCGAAGCGGTCGTCTTGGATGATCACAACCGGGCGCGGCTTGCCTGTGTAGCCAGTCCCTGCGGCAGCTGTCCAGACTTCGGAGCGTCTCACTTGTCGTCAAGGCTAATTGCGTCGATGAATGCCTGATCGTCGGCGGCGTGATCGCTGGCGGCGACGGCGGCCGCTTGTCGATGTGCCTCTGCGACGAAATCCGGAGAGCGAACGTCGGCTACCCACATCTGGATGGGACGCATGCCTTGTGCCCGCATCCGCTTTCGGTAGTTGCGTACTCGGTTCGAGACTGAGGAATTCTCTTGAGGTGTGGCCACACAGCTGATGTTACATGTAACGCGAGCTCGATTGAACC
>Ga0180436_10002105_pt1 | contig 19066 bp, 14 predicted proteins | sample SS_ome_2_FD_132434 | JGI IMG/M metagenome (GOLD analysis project Ga0180436, IMG submission 132434) | Hypersaline lake sediment archaeal communities from the Salton Sea, California, USA - SS_3_S_2 metaG | ecosystem: Environmental > Aquatic > Non-marine Saline and Alkaline > Hypersaline >...
GCTCGCCGAGCCAGCCGCGCAGCGGCACGAAGTCGCCGGCCGCCATCCGGGCGTCGACGTCGCCGAGCGCGCGCTCGGCCGCGGCGAAGAACTGCGCGCTGAGGACGTTGCCCAGGGTGTAGCCCTGGAAGCTCCCGCCGATGGGTCCGGCGAACCAGTGGACGTCCTGCAGCCAGCCGTCGGCGTGGCCGCCGGGCGTGACGCCGAGGTCGGCAGCGTAGCGCGCGGCCCAGGCGTCGGGCAGGTCACGCACCGCCAACCGGCCCTCCAGCAGCTCCAACTCGAGGTCGAAGCGCACGATGACGTGGAGGTCGTAGGTCACCTCGTCCGCGTCGGTGCGGATGAGCGATCGGCGCACCCGGTTGACGGCGCGGTAGGCGCGCTCCACGTCGACCCCCGACAGCGCGGGGAAGCGGCGCTGCAGCCTCGGCAGCGCGAAGCGCCAGAAGGCGAGGCTGCGGCCGACCTGGTTCTCCCACAACCGCGCCTGGCTCTCGTGCACGCCCGCCGAGGCGCCCTCGGCCAGCGGCGTCCCCTCCAGGCGGGGGTCGACGCCCTGCTCGTACATCGCGTGGCCGGCCTCGTGCAGGGTGGAGAACAGCACCTCGGTCAGGTCGTCGGGCTTCGCCCGGGTGGTGATGCGCACGTCGCCGTGCGCGAAGCGGATGGCAAAGGGGTGCGCCGTCAGGTCCTGGCGGCCGCGCTCGAGGTCGTAGCCGAACGCCACGGCCAGCTCGAGGGCGGCGGCGAGCTGCTCGTCGATGCCGAACGGACCGGCGGGGAGCGGCGCCGGCGGGGGCGCGGCGGACCAGGCCGCGACGCGCGGCACCAACTCCTCGCGCAGACGCGCGAACAGCGGGCGGAGCGAGGCGACCGTCGCACCCTCGTCCGCCTCGTCGATGAGCGCGTCCGCCGGATGCGCGTGCTCCGGGAAGAAGCCCGCGTACTCCAGCGAGAGGTCGAGCGTGCGCTCCAACAGGTCGAGCACGCGCGCGATCGCAGCGCCGCGGCGGGCGGCCGACCAGGCGTCGTAGCTGGCGGCGTAGTGGCCGGCCGCGCGCGCGACGTAGTCGTCGGGCACGCGCACGGCGCGCTCGAGGTCGTGGCGCACGACGCGCACGAGGTCGGCCGTCGCCTCGTCGGGCAGGTCGCGTTCGGCGGCCGCCAGGTCGCGCTCGAGGCCGGGATCGAGCCAGCGCCGATGGCGCAGCCGCTCGAGCGTCGCGAGCTGGCGCCCACGCGCCTCGGCGCCGCCGGGCGGCATCTTGACGCTCTGGTCCCAGGTGAGCACCGAGATGGCGCTCCCCAGGTCCTCGATCTCCTGCAGGCGCGTGCGTAGCGGCCCGGTCGTGTCGCTGGTCATGCCGCTAGGTTACGTGAAGGGACGGCCGCGGTGGGCAACGATCTCGCATCGCGGCCGAGGTACGCGACCCGCGTGGTGCCCATGGGTCAGGCGGGCAACACGTAGCGCAGCATGAGCACGAAGTGGCTGACGCTGCCGGCGAGCACGAACAGGTGCCAGATCTCGTGGTAGCCGAACACCCGCGGCCAGGGGTCGGGCCGCTTGCGGGCGTAGATGATGGCTCCGACGGAGTAGAAGAGGCCACCGACCAGCAGCCAGGTCAGCGCGCTCCAGGGGAGCGCCTGCACCATCGGCACGATGCCGACGACCGCCATCCAGCCCATCGCGATGTACATCGCGACCGACAGCCAGCGCGGCGCGTCGAGCCAGAACAGCTTGAACACCACGCCCAGGACCGCGAAGCCCCACGCCGTGCCGAACAGCGCCCACCCCCACGCGGGGCTCTCGCTCCGCAGCACCACCAGCGTGATCGGCGTGTAGGTGCCGGCGATGAGCAGGAAGATGGCGGCGTGGTCGAGGATCCGCAGGCGGCGGATCACGGTCATGGGCGCGATGACGCCGTGCATCACCGCGCTCGCGAGGTAGAGGGCGATGAGCGACGCCCCATAGACGGAGAACGCCACCGTCCGCCACGGCTCGCCGTCCGACAGCACGAGCAGCGCGACCAGGCCGGCGACGCCCAGCACGGCGCCCACCCCGTGGGTCAGGGCGTTGACCGGCTCGCGCAACCAGCGGCCGAGCGGCGGACGTGGTTTCTGGAGCATCGGATCCATACCCCTAGCCTACGTGACCGACGTGGGCCGCGCATGGGAACGGGCGTCCGGCGCCGGGCGGCGGACCGAGGCGGCGTTCACCCGCCGGCGGGTTCGTCCCCGAGGACGATCGCGGCGTCGTCGTAGGACACCCAGTCCGACCACGAGCCCGGGTAGAGGCGCGCGCCGTGGATGCCGCACGCTTCGAGCGCCATGAGATCGTGCGCCGCGGACACGCCCGACCCGCAGTAGACGACGACGGTGCCGGCGTCCGCCAGTGCCCCGAAGCGGGCCTTCAGCGCCTCGGGCGACCGGAAGCGTCCGGCGTCGAGGTTGCCCGCGTAGGGCAGGTTGATGGCCCCGGGGATGTGACCGCCGCGCGGATCGATCGGCTCGACCTCGCCACGGTAGCGCTCGGGTGCGCGCGCGTCGACCACGACCACCCCGGGGTCCGCGGCGTGGGCCAGCAGCCAGTCGCGGTCCACCGCCATGCCGTCGCGTACGCGCGGCACGAACGCCGCCGGCGGGATGTCGGGAACCTCGGCGACGAGCGCACCGCCCGCCGCCAGCCAGCCGTCCACGCCGCCGTCGAGCACCTGCACCCGCTCGTGCCCGAGCCAGCGCAGCATCCACCACACGCGGCCGGCGACCATGCCGCCGGCGTCGTCGTACGCCACCACCTGCGTGTCGGCGTCGATGCCGGCCGCGCCGAACACGGCCGCGGCGCGTTCGGGGTCGGGGAGCGGGTGGCGCCCGCCGTGCGCGGCGAGGGGTCCCGAGAGGTCGGTCTCGAGATCGAGGAACACGGCGCCGGGGAGGTGGCCGGCCAGGTAGGCGCGCCGGCCGGCCTCGCGGTCGGCGAGGCTGAAGCGGACGTCGACGACACGCAGGCCGGGCGACGCGAGTCGCGCCTGCAACGCCTCGGGCGAGATCCAGGGGGTCATGCCGCAGTCTACCGACGGGGGTAGCATGGCGCGCGATGGCGCGCGCGATCGACAGCCCCGGCAACCCGCTCGTGAAGCGGCTCGTGCGACTGCGCGGGCGCCGTGCCCGCGACGCCGAGGGGGTGGCGCTGGTGGAGGGCGCCCGCGAGGTCGCGCGCGCGCTCGACGGCGGCTGGCGGCCACGCCTGATCGCGACCTGCGCCGCGCTCGCCTCGGCCGACGCGCTCCTTCACGCGGCGCGGTTCGACGCCACCGGCGGCGAGCGCGTCGAACTGAGCGCCGCCGCCTTCGCGAAGGTCAGCCTGCGTCAGCACCCCGACGGCGTCGTCGCCCTGTTCGAGCCGCCCGACCTCGGGCTCGGCGGCCTGGCCTGGCCGCGGGACGGCCTCTACCTGGTGGCGGATGGCCTGGAGAAGCCCGGCAACCTGGGGGCGCTGCTGCGCACCGCCGACGCGGCCGGCGTCGACGCCGTCTTCGTCACCGGCCGCGGCACCGACCTGCACAACCCGAACGTGATCCGCGCCAGCATGGGGAGCCTGTTCGCCCGCCCGGTGGTGGCCGTCGAACCCGAGGAGCTGCGCGCGGCGCTGCGGCGCCATGGTGTGCGCCTGGTGGTCACCAGCCCCCACGCCGAACGCGACCTGTGGGACGCCGACCTGCGCGGTGCGACGGCGATCGTGTTGGGCACCGAGCACGAGGGCCTGACGCCGGCATGGCTCGACGCCGCGGACGAGCGCGTGCGGGTGCCGATGCGCGGCCTGGCGGACAGCCTCAACGTGGCGACGGCGGGGGCGCTGCTGCTCTTCGAGGCGCGGCGGCAACGGCGCGCGTGACGACGCGGCGGCGACGGGGCGCGCGTCGGCGCGGGCGACCGCGGGTGCGTGCCCAGCCGGATCGCGCGGGGTTCAGATCGCCTGCGGCTCGCCGGCGAGCACGCTCTTCACCAGCGCCCGGAAGTCCTTGCCCTCGAGCGGCTTGAGGACCAGCGCGTCCACCGGGATCTCGCGGGCGCGCTCGCGCGTGCGCTCGTCGCGCGACGCCGTCAACAGGACGATCTTGGTGTCCTTCAGGCGGCTGACCCGGCGCATCCGGTCGGCGACCTCGAGCCCGGTCAGGAAGGGCATCGCCACGTCGAGGATGACGAGCTGGGGCGTGTGCTTCTGCAGGTGCTCGAGGGCCTCGCGGCCGTCCTCGACCAGCGTCAGATCGTAGCCCTCGATGGAGAGGAGCAGGTCGAGCAGCTTGCGGTGTCCCTCTTGATCGTCGGCGACGAGCACCTCTATCGCTGCCATCTCGGTCGCATCCTACGCCACCGTCGACGAGTGGATGTCCTGGCGGGGCCGCGGAGTACAATCGGCGGGGCGCCGACGCGCACGCGGGCGGCGCCAACCCCTAGGAGAGCTTCATGCTGAGAGAGTTCCGCGAGTTCATCAACCGGGGCAACGTGCTCGACCTCGCCGTCGCCGTGGTCATCGGCGGCGCCTTCGGCCAGATCACCGCCTCGCTCGTCAACCAGGTGATCATGCCGCCCCTCGGTCTCCTCATCGGTGGCGTCGACTTCGCCAACCTCGGCATCATCCTCAAGGACGCCGACGCCTACCCCTCGGTCGCCGCGGCCATCGAGGCGGGCGCGCCCGTCATCCAGATCGGCGCCTTCCTGAACACGGTCGTCAACTTCGTGGTCGTCGCGTTCACGATCTTCCTCGTCATCCGCGCCTACCGGCGGGCGCAGACCCGCCTGTCGCGGGCCGAGGCCGCCGCGGAGGAGCCCGCCGCGCCGGAGGAGCCGCCGGCCGACGTCGTGCTGCTCGGCGAGATCCGCGACCTGCTGCGAGCCCAGAACGCCAAGCCCTGAACGACCCGGGCCGCGGCTCGCCCAGGTGACCACCGCCCCCGGGGGGCGAGGTTACGATGCCGTCGATGGACGAGCACGCCCGACCCCCCGCGCCCGACGAGGCGCCGGCGGCCGGCGCCCGAGGCGGCCGTACCTGGGTCGACTACAGCCATGAGGCCCGAGCCATCCGCAACCCGGCCATGCGCGGCCTGTTCATCGGCCTCGGCTGGTTCTGCGTGGCCTCCGGTGCCGTGGGCGTCGTCCTGCCCGGTTGGCCGACCACCATCTGGATCATCCTGGCGACCTACTTCTTCGCGCGCTCGAGCCCGCGCTTCTACAACTGGGTGATGAACCACCGCGTGTTCGGCCCCCTGATCCGCGACTGGCGCGACGGCAAGGGCATGACGGCCCGCGCGAAGGCCGTGGCGGTGACGACCATCGTCCTCACGATCAGCGTCAGCGTCACGGTGATCCCCGTCGTGTGGGTCAAGCTGCTGCTGCTGGCGATCACGCTGATCCTGTGCACCTACCTGCTGCGGTTGCCGACCAAGCCGGTGGAGGTCGCGGCCTGACCCGGTGTGTGGGGGCGTGGGCGGAGCCCACGCCGCCACACCGTCAGTACAGGATCACGAACTCGACGTAGGCCGGGCCCGCCCGGTCGATGGGCTCGCGCGCCACCACGCCGATGACCACGGCGCCCGTGAGGCGCATCAGCTGGTTGGCGAAGGCCTCGTCGCTGGAGCCGACGAAGACCGGCGCCTGCAGCTCGTCGAGCCCGGTGCGCCGCAGCGATCGGATGATGTCCGCCCGGAACTGCGCGATCCAGCCCCGGACCTCGTCCAGCGTCGCGGGCAGCTCGGGCGTCCCCAGGTGCACGCGTCGGGACATGAGCAGCCGACCGGCGTCGAACAGCCGCGTGTTCTCCAGGGCCTCGACCACCACCTCGACGCGCGCGGGGTTGAACTGGTTGCGCGGCGAGATGAGCCGGACCAGGTCGGAGCCCTCGGTGTCGCTGATGACCTCCACGAGGCCCGCGAACTGCTCGGCCGACAACACGACGTCGCCGGCGCCCAGGCGGGCCGTGTGGGCGCTGGCGTCGCGCACGAAGGCGGCGAGCTCCTCGCGGGCCGCGGCGACGTCGGCGGCGGCCAGCGCCCCCGAGAAGATCACCTGGTCCCGCGCGAAGGTCACCTCGCCCGACGACGCGCGCGCGAACTCCTGCTGCAACTCCGCGAGCCGGCGCGCCTGCTCCTCCAGGCGGTCGTTCAGGTTCACCACCTGATCCTGCAGCGCGCGGACCTCCTCGTTCCCGGCCACGATCTCCGACTGCAGCGAGACGTTGAATTCCTGCAGCGCCGAGTTGCGCGACTGGAGCTCCGCGTTGCTCTCGGCCAGCTGATCGTTGCGCGCCTGCAGGCCGACGTTCTCCCGCTCCAGGTCCTGCGCCTCGGCCGTCAGTCGCTCCGCCAGCGCCTCGAGCGACTGGGCCTCCTCGCCCAACGCCGCCGCCTGGGCCACGAGTTGCTCGATGCGCCGCCCCAGCTCGTCCACCTGCGCCTGCGCCGCCTGCCGTTCGCTGACGGCCTGCTCGCGCTCGGCGACGGCCTCGGCGCGCGCGGCCTCGGCCCGGGCGCGGGCGGCCTCGGCGAGCCTCAGGTCCTCCTCGGCGGCCTGCAGCTCGGCGACCGCGGCCGCCTGGGCGGCCTCGGCGGCCTCGGCGGCCGCGATCGCCTCGCGGGCCGCGGCCTCCGACGCCAACCGCAGCTCGTCGGCGGCGGCCAGCGCCGCGTCCGCCTCGGCCAACTGCACGTCACGCGCGAGCAACTCGGCGTCCGCCGCCTCCAGCGCCTCCTCGACCTGCGCGATCTCCTCCTCGAGGGCGACGGTGGCCTGCCGCGCGGCGGCGACATCGGCCAGCGCCCCGTCGCGTTCGGCCCGCGCCTGGGCCAGCGCGTCCTCGACCTCGTCGAGGTCGGCCTGGGCGGTCGCGAGCTGGTCGCCGAGCTCGACGAGCTGCGCGCGCGTGGCCTCCGCCTCGGCGCGCAGGGCGTCGCGCTCCTCGAGCGCCGCGTCGCGCGCGTCCTCGGCCTCGTCGATCGTCTCCCGCGCGGCGCGCAGGTCGGCCTCGAGCGCCGCCAGCTGGGCCTGCAGGTCAGCGAGCTGACGCTGGAGCGCCCGCTCCTGGCCCTGCAACTCGGTGAGTTGCTCCGCCGTGCGTTGAGCGTTGAGCAGCGTCTGCGTCGCGCTGCGAAACGCCAGGGCGAGGACACCGAGGGTCGTGAGCATGATGACGATGCCCGCGGCCACGCCGACGATCTGCCCCGTGCGGCGCGGGCGCGCGCCGAACAGCGTGAGTCGCCGACGGCCGACCCAGGTGCCCAGCCGGTCGCCGGCGTACGCGATGACGCCCGCCAGGAGCAGGAGCAGCGCGACGAGGCCGACGACGTAGGTCAAGCGCTCAGCCTCCCGATGCCGACCGGCTCCTCACAGCTGGAACTCGTGGCCCAGGTACGAGGCGCGGACGTCGGGGTCTTCGGCGAAGCCGGCCGGCGAGCCGTCGAAGCGCACCCGCCCGTCGAACATGAGCACCACGCGGTCGGCGATGGCGAGCGTCTCGCGGACGCTGTGGTCGGTGAGCAGGACGCCCAGCCCGCGCCGCTCGCGCAGGTCGGCGACCAGCCGCTGGATCTCGCGGATCGACTTGGGATCGACGCCCGTGAAGGGCTCGTCGAGCAGGATGAAGTCGGGGTCGATCGTCAGGCTGCGCGCGATCTCGAGGCGTCGCCGCTCGCCGCCCGACAGCGTGTCGGCCCGGTGGGAGGCCAGGTGCGCGAGGTGGAACTCCTCCAGCAAGGCGTCGGCGCGCTGGTGCTGCTCGGACCGCGACAGGGGCTGGAACTCCAGGATCGCCAGCAGGTTGTCGCGCACGCTCATGCGCCGGAAGGCCGACGGCTCCTGCGCGAGGTAACCGAGCCCGGCGCGGGCCCGCCGGTGCATCGGCCAGCGGGTCACGTCGACGTCGCCCAACGTGATGCGGCCGCGATCGGGCCGCACGAAGCCGACCATCATGTAGAACGAGGTGGTCTTCCCGGCGCCGTTGGGACCCAGGAGCGCCACGATTTCGCCGCGGGTGAGGTGGAGGTCGACGCCGTCGACCACCGCCCGGCCGCCGTAACGCTTGGTGAGGTTCGTGGCGCGAAGGGTCCGCGCCACGATCGGGGCGGCGGCCTCGGCGCGGGGCGCGGGCAGGACGACCGACATACGCGGGCCATGCTAGCACCCGGAACATGAGGAACGCGCCCCAGAGGGCCGGGCAGGGGCCGGCCCCAGGGCGCCGTTCCCTGCCCGGTCACACGACCGATCGCGCCGCGCCGCCGCCACGCGGCGGCGGCGTCAGCCCTCGAGCGTGAGCAGGTAGGGTTCCTCGACCGCCTGGCAGACCCAGCGCAGGAAGCGCGCCGCGGAGGCGCCGTCGATGAGCCGGTGGTCGTAGGTGAGCGCGAGCGGCATCATCAGGCGCGCCGCGAACTCGCCCTTCCCGGCGTCCCAGACGGGCTTCATCGCGCTGCGCGAGACGCCCAGGATGGCCACGTCGGGCGGCGTGACGATGGGCGTGAAGCCGGTGCCACCGATCCCGCCGAGGTTCGAGACGATGAAGTTGCCGCCGCTCATGTCGTCGGGCGTCAGCTTGCGCTTGCGCGCCTTCTCGGCGATCTCGCCGAGCTCGACGGCCAGGTCGACCACGCTCTTCTGGTCCGCCTGCTTGATGACGGGCACGAGCAGGCCGTGCTCGGTGTCGACCGCGGTGCCCAGGTTGACGTACTTCTTGTAGACGATCTCCTGGGTGCCGACGTCGATGCTGGCGTTGAAGTCGGGGAAGCGACGGAGCGCGACGGCGATCACCTTGAGCAGCATGGCCGTCGGCGTCAGCTTCGCGCCGGCCTTCTCGACCAGTCCCTTGAAGCGCTGGCGCAGCTCCTCGAAGCGGGTGGCGTCGGCCTCGTCGAAGTGCGTGACCATGGGCACGTTCGCCCACGCCTGGGCCATCGTGCGAACGGTGACCTTGCGGATGCCGGACATGGCGACGCGCTCCGTCTCGCCCCAGCGCGAGAAGTCGGGGAGCGGCGGGGCCTCGATGGCGACCGCGCCCGGCCGCACGGCGCCCGGCCCCCCGGTGGCGTAGCGCTGCACGTCCGTGGCGGACACGCGGCCCAGGACGCCGCTGCCGACCACGGCGCGCAGGTCGACGCCGAGCTCGCGCGCCAGCCGGCGCACGGAGGGCGCGGCCGGGATGAGCCGGGGGCCGCCGGCGTCGGCTTCGGGGGCCTGGGCCCCCTGCGCCTGCGGCGCCTCGGGCTTCGCGTCGGGCGACGTCGCGGGCTTCTCGGGTTTCGCTTCGGCCGGGGTCGCGGGCTCCTCGGTCGCCGCCTCGGCCTTCTCGGGTTGCGCCTCGGCCTTCGGGGGCTCCTCGCTCGCCCCTGCCTCCGCCTTCTCCGCCGCGGGCTCGCCGCCCTCGTCGACCGTCAACAGCGCCTCGCCGACCCGGGCCTCGGCGTTCGCCTTGACGTGGATCTTCCGGACGACGCCGGCGACCGTCGAGGGGACCTCGACGACGGCCTTGTCGGTCTCGAGTTCGATGACCGGCTGGTCGACCTCGACCCTGTCGCCCTCCTTGACGAGCACCGCGACGACGGTGCCCGCCTCGATCCCTTCGCCCACCTCGGGCAGCTTCATGTCGGTTGGCACAGCGTTCCTCCTCGGCCCGTGGTGTTCAGGCGACGTGCGGGTTGCTCTTGTCGGGGTCGATGCCGAGCGACGCCTGCGCCTTCGCCAGGTCGGCCTCGCTCAGCTGCCCCTCGCCGGCCAGCGCCGCGAGCGCGGCGAAGGCGATGTGCTTGGCGTCCACCTCGAAGTGGTCGCGCAGCTCGGCGCGCGCGTCCGACCGGCCGAAGCCGTCCGTGCCCAAGGACACGAAGGGCCGCGGGGCGTAGCGCGCGAGCGCGTCGGGCAGCATCTTGACGTAGTCGGACGCCGCCACGATGGGGCCCTTGGCGTCGGCCAGGGCCTCGTGCACGTAGGGCCGCCGCGGCGTCTCGCCGGGGTGCAGCCGGTTCCAGCGGTCGACGTCGAGGGCGTCACGGTGCAACGCCTTGTAGCTGGTGACGCTCCACACGTGGGCGGCGACGCCGAAGTCGCGCTCGAGGATCTCGGCGGCCTGCAGCGCCTCGTGCATGATCGCGCCGGAGCCGAGCAGCTGCACGTGCTTGCGGGCGCGCTTCTTGCCGCTCGGCCGGAAGAGGTAGAGACCGCGCAGCACGCCCTCCTCGAGGGCCTCGCGGCTCACGTGCTCGGGCGCCGCCGGCTGCGGGCGGTTCTCGTTGCCCAGCGTGACGTAGTAGAAGACGCTCTCCTGCTCCTGGTACATGCGGCGCAGGCCCTCGCGGATGACGATCGCCAGTTCGAAGGCGAACGCCGGGTCGTAGGCCAGCAGGTTGGGGATGGGCATCGCCAGCAGGTGCGAGTGGCCGTCCTGGTGCTGCAGGCCCTCGCCGGCGAGGGTCGTGCGGCCCGCGGTGGCGCCGAGCATGAAGCCCTTGGTGCGCATGTCGCCCGCCAGCCACGCCAGGTCGCCGATGCGCTGGAAGCCGAACATCGAGTAGTAGATGTAGAACGGCACGGTGTTGATCCCGTGCGTCGCGTAGGCGGTCCCGGCCGCGACGAAGGAGCTCATCGCCCCGGCCTCGGTGATGCCCTCCTCGAGGATCTGGCCGCTCTCGGTCTCGCGGTAGTAGAGCAGGTTCTCCTTGTCGACCGGCTCGTACTTCTGGCCGACCGAGGAGTAGATGCCGATCTGGCGGAAGAGCGCCTCCATGCCGAACGTGCGCGCCTCGTCCGGGATGATCGGCACGACCAGCTTGCCCCAGCGCTCGTCGCGCAGCAGCTTGCGGAGCACCGTCACGAACACCATGGTGGTCGAGACCGCGCGCTCGCCGGTGCCCTCCAGGAACTCGTCGACGAACTCCGGGCCCGGCGCCTCGACCGGCTCCGCGCGCACGAGCCGTCGCGGGACCCAGCCCCCGAGGGCGTCGCGCCGCTCCTTGAGGTAGCGGTACTCCGGGCTGTCGACGTCGGGCCGGTGGAACGGGTACTTGGCGATTTCGTCGTCGGAGATGGGGATCTTGAGGCGGTCGCGGTAGGCCTTCATCTCGTCGACGTCGAGCTTCTTCTGCTGGTGCGTCGGGTTGCGGCCCTCGGCCGCCTCGCCCAACGCGTAGCCCTTCACCGTGCGCGCCAGGATGACGGTCGGCGAGCCGCGGTGCCGCACCGCGCGGTGGTAGGCCGCGTAGACCTTGACCGGGTCGTGCCCGCCCCGGTTGAGCTGGGCCAGCTCGTCGTCGCTCCAGTCCTCGATGAGCTGCTGCAACTCTGGGCTGTCGAAGAAGCGCTCGCGCAGCTCGCGCGCCCCGAAGGCCGCGTAGCGCTGCGACTCGCCGTCGATGAGACGGTTGAAGCGGCGGGCCAGGACGCCCTCGGTGTCGCGCTCGAGCAGCTCGTCCCACTTGCTGCCCCAGGCGACCTTGATGACGTTCCAGCCGGCGCCGCGGAAGATGCCCTCGAGCTCCTGGATGATGGAGCCGTTGCCGTACACCGGCCCGTCCAGGCGCTGCAGGTTGCAGTTGATCACCCAGATCAGCTGGTCGAGGCGTTCGCGCGCCGCGAACTTGATGGCGCCGAGCGTCTCCGGCTCGTCCGTCTCGCCGTCGCCCAGGAACGCCCACACCTTGCGGTCGCTCTCGGGCTTGAGGCCGCGGGCCTCCAGGTAGCGGTCGAAGCGCGCCTGGTAGATCGACAGGATCGGCGCCAGGCCCATCGACACCGTCGGGAACTGCCAGTAGTCGGGCATCAGCCAGGGGTGCGGGTACGACGCCAGGCCCGGGTCGTCCTGCAGCTCGCGGCGGAAGTTGCGCAGCAGCTCGACGTCGAAGCGGCGCTCGACGTAGGAGCGCGCGTACATGCCGGGGCTCGCGTGGCCCTGGAAGTAGACGCTGTCGGCGTCGAGGCCCGCGTCCGGCCCGCGGAAGAAGTGGTGGAAGCCGACCTCGTAGAGGGTGGCCGCCGACGCGTAGGTGCTGATGTGCCCGCCGATGCCGTCCGATTCCTTGTTGGCCCGCACGACCATCGCCATGGCGTTCCAGCGGATGAGCGCCCGGATGCGCTTCTCGAGGGCGAGATCGCCGGGGTACTCGGGCTGCTCGTGCGCGGGGATGGTGTTGATGTAGGGCGTCGTCGACGAGAAGGGCGTGCGCACGCCGTGGCGGTGGGCGTGCTGCTCCAGCAGGTCGATGAGCTCCGTGACCCGCTCGGGCCCGCCCGAGTCGAGCACGTAGTCGAGCGAATCGAGCCACTCGCGCGTCTCGACGCGATGCAGCTCGGCGAGCTCCTCCGGGGAGAGCCGGTCTCGTTCACTGCCGCGGCGGGGTCCGCCGTTCGGCGCGTCGTGGGCGTTGGCCACTGGTTCGTTCCTCTCTCGCCGGCGCCCGTGGGGGGTTCGCAGTCGGAGCCACGGTTCGCCGGCCCACCTGACCGTTCGGGGGCGCGACGCAGGCCGACCCTGGGACCGGCTGGCCGCGAGGGCTCCATATGGTACATCGCGAGCGGGCGACGTCACGGAGCGGGCGGCGACACGTCCGCCCGCACCGCCCCCGGCTGGTACAGTCGTGGCGCCGCCGGCGCGCGTTCGACGATGGCGACCCCCATGGCCGCGTCGGAGGTCGACGCCGGCCCGGCACCCGGAGGCGAGGATGGACTTCGGCCGCAACGTCGTGCTCAAGGAGGACACCACCTTCCTGGTCGCCGACGCGGACGGGCAGGCCCGCGACGGCGAGCGCGGCCTCTACCGACGCGACACGCGGCTCCTACGGCGCTACGCCTGGCGCTGGATCGGCCGCGACGGCGAGTTCCAGACGCTGATGCTGGACAGCCCCCGGCTCGACGAGCTCCACGCGCACCACGCGCTGATCGTCGGCGACGGCCAACGGCTCGCCATCCGCCGCCGCCTGCGGGTCGACGCCGCCGGGCTCGACGACCAGCTGGTCATCGAGAACACCTCGCTGGAGCGCCTGGCGCTGAGCGTCGAACTCGAGGCCGAGGCCGACTTCGCCGACGTGTTCGAGGTCCGCGGTTGGCCGCGCCTCGAGCGCGAGCCGGCGGCCGTCGACGCCACCGCGACGCGGTTGGCGTTCCGGACCACCGCCGCCGACGGCCAGCCGTACGCGGTGTGGCTGGACTTCGACGAACTGGCGGCCGCTCGCCCGGACGGTGCGGACTGGGAGCTCTCGCTCGCGCCGGGCGAGCGCGTGGCGCTGCGCGTGACCGTCGGCAGCGACGACCCGGTGCCCGAGGAGGGCACGGCGGCGATCGCCTACGACGCGTGGCGCGCGTCGTTCACCGACCTCCCGACGGCGCCCGACCCGCGCGTCCTGGCGCGGGCGGTCGACGACCTGCGGGGCCTCCTGCTGTTCACCCCCGACGGCCCCGTGCCGGCGGCCGGCATCCCCTGGTACGTGGCGGCGTTCGGCCGCGACGCCCTGCTGACCGCCCTCATGCTGCTGCCGCACCGGCTCGACGTCGCGGAGGGCACGCTGCGCTTCCTGGCGGCCCGCCAGGGACGGGTCCGCGACGCCTTCCGATCGGAGGCGCCGGGCAAGATCCTGCACGAGGTCCGCCACGGCGAGCTCTCGCGACTGGGCCGCGTGCCGCACGCGCGCTACTTCGGCACCGTGGACGCCACGCCGCTGTTCCTCATGCTGCTCGACGCGCACCGGCGCGCCGCCGGCCACGACGGACTCGTGCGCGAGCTGCGCCCCGCCTGGGAGGCGGCCCTGGCGTGGATGGAGGCCGATGGCGACCCCGACGGCGACGGCTTCCTCGAGTTCGCGTCCCGCGGGACCGGCGACGACCGCAGGATCGAGTCGTGGAAGGACTCCGGCGACGCGCTGAGCCACGCGGACGGCTCCCTCGCCGACGGCGCGCTCGCGGTGTCCGAGGTCCAGGGCTACGCCTACGCCGCCTTCGGGGCGGCGAGCGGGTGGTACGCCGGCCTGGGCGAATCCGACGCCGCCGACCGCTGGTCGGCGCGCGCCGAGCGGCTCCGCGCGCGGTTCCACGAGGCCTTCTGGCTGGACGACCTCGACACCTACGCCCTGGCGCTGGACGGCGAGAAGCGCCCGCTGCGCGTGCACAACTCGGATGCCGGCCACTTGCTGTGGACGGGCATCGTGCCCCGCACGCATGCCGAGCGCCTGGTGCGCTCGCTCCTGGGCCCCGAGACGTGGTCGGGCTGGGGCCTGCGCACGCTCGGTCGGGGCGAGCGACGCTACAACCCGGTCAGCTACCACAACGGCTCCGTGTGGCCGCACGACACGGCGCTGTTCGCCGCCGGCCTGGCGCGCTACGGCTTCCACGGCGAGGCCCGCCGGGTCCGCGACGCGGTCTACCAGCTCGCGGCCGCGCAGCCGGACCGTCGCCTGCCCGAACTGGTGGCCGGGTACCCGCGCGACGATCTCCCGCCGGTGCCCTACCCCGTCGCCTGCCGACCCCAGGCGTGGGACGCCGCGGCGCTCGTGTTCCTGCTCGGGCTCGACGGGCCGATCTGACGCGCGGGCGGCGGCCGCCGCGTCACGCCAGCCGCCGCAGCGCGCCCCGCACGACGGCGACGGCCCGCCGCGCGGCCACCTCGGTGAACGCCCGGAAGTCGACGTGCGCGTCGTGGTCGGCCGTGTCCGACACGCTGCGCACGATCGCCCAGGGGACGCCCCAGCGGGCGCACACCTGCGCGACCGCCGCGCCCTCCATCTCCGCGCAGGTCGCCCCGAAGCGGCGCCGCAGGTCCGCCACCCGCACGGGGTCCGCGACGAAGACGTCGCCCGAGGCCACGCGGCCCACGACCGCGCGCACGCCCTCGACCGCCGCCACCTCGGCGGCGACGCCGGCCACCACGTCGCGCAACCCGGGATCGGCCGCCCACACCCTCGGCTCGCCCGGCACCTGGGCCTCCTCGTAGCCCAACGGCGTGACGTCGACGTCGTGCTGCAGGGCGTCGCGGGCGACGACGAGGTCGCCGACGCGCAGGTCGGGGTCCACGCCACCGGCGACGCCCGTGAAGATCACGGCCGCCGCCCCGCCGCCGAGCAGCGCCTGCGTGAGCGCCGCGGCGTTCACCTTGCCGATGCCGCAGGCGGCGAGCAGGACGGGCACGCCGTCGAGCGTGGCGCGGTGCCAGGCGTAGGGCCCCTGGCGCTCCTCGAGCGCGCCGACCGCGGCCTGCCGCAGCGGGGCGACCTCCTCCTCCATCGCGCCGATGATGGCCAGCGGGCGCGGCGCCGCCACCCGCCGGGGGCTCACGCGGGCGTGTTCTCGAACACCAGCCGCCCGAGGTACGAGCCCGCGACGACGCCCGGCGCCGCCAGCGCCACCATGAGCGGGTCGAACGGCACCACGCCCTGGACCGCCTTGGCGATCTCGAGGCCGACGAGCAACAGGCCGCCCGTGATCCAGGTCATGAGCAGCGGTCGCGGCGTGTCGCGGCGCATGAGCCACATCACGGAGAAGTAGCCGAACAGCAGGAAGAAGCCGGCGCCCGTGATGCTGCGCAGCAGCTCGTTGTCCTCCGGCTGCGGCGGCACGCTGGACTGCAACACGATGAAGAAGATCGTGGCCATCATGAGGGCGCCCGAGAAGCGTCCCGCGCGACGGCCCGGCTTCTTGCCCCCCTTGGCCGCGTCCTTCGGCCCCTCCTGCGTCGCGCCAGCCTTGGCGCGCTCCCCGGCGGCCGGCTTCGAGCGGGCGGCGGTGCGCCGCTCGGCGCGCTTGGCGCGCAGCTGCGCCACCTTGCGCTTGCGCGCGGCGCGCCGCTCCTCCTTCTCGCGCTCGGCCTTCTTGTCCTGCTTGGCCTGGGCGCGGCGGATCTGACGGTTCATCATGCGGCCCAGTCTACGGCTGATAGGCTCGTCGCCAGCATGGACCCCGCGACGAGCACCCTCACCGATGCCACCCTGCGCGACCTGGCGGACCGCTTCGGCACGCCGCTCTACGCGTACGACCTCGACGCCGTCACGCGCGAGGTGCTGCGGCTGCGCGGCGCGTTCCCCGGCGTGGACCTGCGCTTCGCCGTCAAGGCGAACCCGTCCGCCGGCGTCCTCGCGCACCTCGCCGCGCTCGACGTCGGCGCCGAGGTCATCACCGTCGGCGAGCTGGCGCGCGCGCTGCGCGCGGGCATCCCCGCGTCGCGCATCGTCGTCGGCGGCCTGGCGCACGACGCCCCGCTTCGGCGCCTCGCCAGCGCGGCGCCACCGGACCTCATCAGCCTGGACGGCGAGGGCACCTGGGCCGCCTGGCGGCGCCACGGGCCGCCCGCCGGCAGTGGCTTCGTGGTGAGGGTCAACCCGCGGCTCGACCCCCGCACCCACCCGCACATGGCCACCGGGGCCGAGGACAGCAAGTTCGGCGTCTCACCCGAGGCGGCCATGCAACTGGCGGGCGAGGTCGCCGCCGCCGGTGCGCTCGCCGGGTTCCACGTGCACGCCGGCTCGCAGCTGCGCGACCACAGCGTCCACCGCGACGTCCTCGCGGCCGTCGAGCCGCTGTTCGACGCCTTCCCCGAGGCCCGCGTCCTCGACCTCGGCGGCGGCTTCGCGGTGCCCGACTACGACTTCGACGGGCTGCAGGCCCTGGTGCGGCCGTGGCTGGACCGCCGCGGCCTGCGCCTGCTGCTCGAGCCCGGTCGGGCGCTGGTCGCCGACGCGGGCACCCTGATCGCACGCGTCCATCACGTCAAGCAGGGTCCGCGCCGGCACGTCATCGCGGACGCCGGCATGGCCGATCTGTTGCGCCCGGCGCTCTACGGCGCCCGCCACCCGGTGTGGCGCATCGCCGCGGGCGACGGGGGCACCGACGAGCCGCCGGACGCGGGCCCCCGCGTCGCCACCGACGTCGACGGCCCGCTGTGCGAGAACGGCGACCGCCTGGCGCAGGACGTCGCGCTCGGGGACGTGGAACCCGGGGACCTCATCGCCGTCGGCCAGGCCGGTGCCTACGGCTGGACGATGGGCTCCTGGTACGCGTCCCACGTGCGCGCCGCCGAGGTCGCCGTCCGCGGCGGCCAGGCGTGGCTGTTGCGCGAGGCGGAGCCGATCTCGGAGTTGTGGGCGCGCGAGCGCCCGGCCGACACCTCGCCGTCGACCCCCGCGCCCACCGGCGCGGCGCCGGCGGCCGCCGAGCCCTGGCGGCACGAGGGCCCGCAGGGCGCGCGACTGGCCGCGGCCCTCGCCGCCGAGCTGGCGGAGGAGCCCGGCCGCTGGTCGCTCGCCGCGGAGCTCGCCGACGGCTCGCGGGCCGCGCTCGCGGCCGACGCGGGCGCGCCGGCGGCGTCGCTCATCAAGCTGCTGCTTCTGGGCGCGGCCCTCGACCCGGCCGTGGCGTCGCCCGCCTGGGACGAGCGCGTCGCCCTCACCGCCGACGACCTGGCGACCGGCAGCGGCGTCCTGCAACTGCTGGCGCCGGGACTCGCCCCCACCTGGGGCGACCTGCTCACGCTGATGGTCACCCACTCCGATAACCTCGCCACCAACGTCGTCCTGGACCGCGTCGGCATCGATCGCGCGAACGCCTGGGGCGAGGCGCACGGCCTGCGCGAGACGCGCGTCGTCGGCCCGCTACAGGTGAGCGAGGAGCGCTGGACCGCGGCGCAGCGACGCGGGGAGCGCGCGCGCACCAGCGCGGCCGAGACGGCCCGACTCGCGACCGCCCTGGTGCGCCCGGAGCTCGGCTGGCTGCCGCCGGACGCGACCGCGCGCGCGGCGAACGCGCTGCGGTCCGGGGCCTTCCACGACGGCCTGCTGCGCCGCCTCGGCGGCGACCTCACGGTGGGCGCCAAGGGCGGCTGGATCACCGGCGTGCGCCACGAGGTGGCCGTGTGGTGGGGGCGCGACGGCCGTTGGCTGGGCACGCTGGCGGCCCTGTGCCAGGACCATCCCGACGCCGCGGCGCACCTCGACCACGCCGCGCTCCGAGCGCTCGGACGGCTCGGCCAGGCGTTCGAGGCGGCCGCGCGCCGGGCCGAGCCGGGCGCCGCGCAACCCGCTCGGGGAGACTCCGCGCGGGGCAACGGCGCGCCCGCCTAGCCCGCGGACCGGTCGCCGCACGCGCCCGCGGGACGCGGCCGGCGTGCGCGGCCGCGCACGCGCCGCGCGCCCGCACGCTCCGCGGCAAACGTGGGCGAAGAGCCAAACGTCCTCGCGACGGGACGGGTACCCTGACGGCGTGAAGCAGCGCATCGTCGTCATCGGAGCGGGATTCGGCGGGCTCGGCGCCGCCGCGCGGCTCGCCGCCAGCGGGCACCAGGTCACCTTGGTCGAGCAGCTCGACAAGCTCGGCGGACGCGGCTACGTCTTCGAGCAGGACGGCTTCTCGTTCGACGCGGGCCCCACCATCATCACCGCGCCGTGGATGTTCGACGACATCTGGCACAAGGCCGGCAAGCGGCGCGAGGACTACGTCGAGTTCAGCAAGTGCGACCCCTTCTACCGGATCTTCGACCACCAGCACGTGCCCTTCGACTACAACGACGACGAGATGTTCATCCTCTCGGAGATCGACAAGCGCAACCCCGGCGACAAGCGCGGCTACCTCAACTTCGTCCACATGGCCAAGCGCATCTTCGACAAGGGCTTCGTCGAGTTGGCCGACAAGCCGTTCCTCACCGTCGGCGACATGCTGCGCGTGGCCCCCGACCTCATCCGGCTGCAGTCCTACAAGAGCGTCCACCGGCTGGTGTCGGACTACGTGCAGGACCCCTTCCTGCGCCAGGTGTTCAGCTTCCACCCGCTGCTCGTCGGCGGCAACCCCTTCGACACGACCTCGATCTACGCGATGATCCACTACCTCGAGCGCGAATGGGGCGTGTGGTACGCGATGGGTGGCACCGGCAAGCTGGTCGAGGCCTTCGGACGCCTCATCGAGGAGCTCGGCGGCGAGGTCCTGTTGGACGCGCCGGTCGAGCGCATCCTGGTCGAGGACGGGCCCGACGGCAAGCCGCGCGCCACGGGCGTCGCGCTGGCCGACGGCCGCGTGATCGCGGCGGACGCGGTGGTCTCCAACGCCGACGTCGCGCACA
>Ga0180436_10002106_pt1 | contig 19044 bp, 22 predicted proteins | sample SS_ome_2_FD_132434 | JGI IMG/M metagenome (GOLD analysis project Ga0180436, IMG submission 132434) | Hypersaline lake sediment archaeal communities from the Salton Sea, California, USA - SS_3_S_2 metaG | ecosystem: Environmental > Aquatic > Non-marine Saline and Alkaline > Hypersaline >...
CGAATCACGGCAGCTTCCTTCGCTGCTTGGCCCTTTTCGGCACGCAATGTCCATTCCTTGCGTGCGCGTTATCTACTCACTCAAACGTCAGCCGACGGCCGGTGCCGTTGCCGTGCCTAGTGGTTCGACACCGACCGCCAGCTTTTCGCCTTCGCCTTCCGTGTCAACGTCCATGCCAGTATCTACCGAAGCGGCGGCCCCCAACCTGCCAGCCGCCCCGTCCATCGCTCGATCCTTCAGTCCCTCCCGTTCGGATTCGATCAACTCCGCCAAGAACGTCTTCCGCTTGTTCAGTGCCTCCCGACGGATCATCCCCATGGCCGTTGACAACTTACCGACAAGGAAGCATGCCTTCTTCGCCCGCGAGATCGCGGTATACAGCCATTCCCGAGAACACACCATCTTCGCGCCTGGGTATTCATCCAAGGCAACGATTACCACCGGGAACTCCGACCCCTGGCTCTTGTGAACGCTGATTGCATACGCGAGGTCGAGATCGCAGCCGGTGTCGGTCTTCTCGTCGTTGCCGCTTCCGTCGCCGTTCTTCCCGCCCTCACTCTTGTCGTTCACTACGCCGCGCGGGATCTTCACCAGCCTCTTCGGGCTCGGGAATTCAACGAACGTCAGCTTCTCATGGACGTCGACGACCTTGCCCATTTCTCCGTTGGCGATGAAGAGCTTGCCGTCAGAGTCGGCCTTCGGGTCATTGTTGGCAGCCGCCGGCAAAAAGCCATTCCGCAGTTGAATGACTTTGTCGCCGGCGCGGAACGGCGAATTCTTGTGCCCGCGGCCGTGCGGGTTCAGTTCGTCCTGCAGCCGCTTGTTCAGTAGCTTCCGCGACAGTGGCGACTTCTTGTTGACCGCTACCACCACCTGCGTTTCCCAGACCGGATCGGCGGCCCCGCCCGCTTTGATCTTCTTGATTAACTCGACGATCTTCTCGACGGCCTGCTTTCCATTGGACGCGCCGACCAAAGCCAGGTTGCGCGGTGGTCCGGCATTCGGGGCAAAGTCCTGGTGATTCACTGGGAATTGCTTGCCGTCTTTGATTGCATGACACGCATGGACGATCGTCCCGGCGTTTCGCTGGATCTCCGTCAGGATTCCCGTTGGCATACCGGCACGGATGAAGTCACGCAATGGCGCGCCGTGTCCGACGGGCGAGAGTTGATTGATGTCGCCGACAAACAGGATGTGGGTACCCTTCGCTCGGGCCGCCAGCAACGACGCCATCAAGTTCGTGTCTACCATGCTGCTCTCGTCGACGACGAGGAACTTGTACTCCAGCGGGTCGTATTCGTTGTGCCTGAACGTCCAGCCGCCACCCATTTCGGGCGACGATTCGACTTCGAGCAGGCGGTGGATGGTTGTTGCTTGGAGTTGCAGCCCGTAGCCTTGCATTGCTTCGGTGAGCCGGACGGCGGCTTTGCCCGTTGGGGCGGCAACTGCGATTGAACCCCAGCCATGCTCTCTGCCGACGGCATTGATGACGGCGGCGGCCGACCATGTCTTGCCTGTACCCGGAGGCCCTCCGAGTGACATGATGCTTCGCCCAGCGTCGAACGCATCGAACAGATGCCCTCGCTGGTGATCTGATAGAACCGCGAACGCTTCGCTCTCCATCAGATCAGCCCACGCGGCGGTCTCCTGTTCCGACTCCGCGATCTTCTTCGCGACGTAGGCTTCCGCTCGAGCCTTCGGCCCTTCGGCGATCCAGACCTTATTCTCCGGATGTCGACGCAGGGCGATCATGTTGGCCCGCTTCGCTAGCTTCACCGCCTTGATCGGGTCCAGGTTCGCCCCGGCGACTTTCGACTTGATCCCTTTGACCGCTTCGTCGATCGGGTGCCATGTGTGCCCGCTGGTGTCGCTGGCGATTGTGTGCCATGCGGATAGAGACTGCCGCTTCAGTTTGGCTGGCGGCAATCCCAGGTCGAGATACATCGCGTCCGTTCGCAGGAACCCACACCCACGAAACGCCATCAGGACATACGGATTCCGGCGGATGATCTCGGCCGCGCGGTTGCCCCATACTTTCACTGCCGCCTTGCCGACGTTCCGCGGGAACCCTCGGCCGCCGAGTAGGTCGATCAGTTCGATCGTGCAATCCTCCATGGCCGCCATTTCGGCGAGTTTGCTGGCGGCTTCAGTGGCCTTCTCGAGGTTGAACCGGTTGCCGATGGCGGCAGCGGCGACGTCCGGACTCTCGCGGAGAATGCGAACGCTATCGCTGCCGAACTTGTTCCAGAGTGCGGTGGCGGTCGCCTGGCCAACGTGCGGGGCTTCTTGTAGATACCGGACGATCCCTTCGCGGCCGTGCGGTTGCGATCGGACGAAGGTCTTGACGACGAAGGTGTCGCCGTACCTGGTGGAGTGTTCGGTGTGGCCGTAGAATCGGTACTCGAGACCGAAGGAGATTTCGTCTTCCGGGATGGAGCCCTTGAACTTCAACTGATTGGCGTAGCGGTTCTCGATTCGGCCCATCATGCGGTCAAGGTTATCGCTCAGGCGGGGTCTCGTGCGTTTGGCTGGCGGCTTGCCGTTGCCACTACCGTTGCTGTTGCCGCCGGCACTACTGCTCGCATCGCCGTTTACTACCTCCATGGCCCCGATCATAAAATCATCCTCCCGGAAAATCTCCGTTCGGAACACGCCAGTTACTTCCTTGAGTTGCTTGGGCATGGCACAATCCGTTCACTTCACTCCCGAGGGATCTGGTAAAAGTTGGCGGTGCCCCGTGAGGGCTGGGGCACCGCCAGTTGCGATTCAGCACCAATTTCTCATGTCATGTTGGGAGTGTGATCGCCTCCTTTTGTACGGGTGAATGGCCAGGGTGATGAAAAACGAAACAGTAGAACGAAAATCTCAGAAACGAAACGAATCACATTGCAACTGTAGCCCCACGGCTCCCGTGCCGGCTAACCGTATGTTCCTGGCTTCTGCAGCGGTCGACGCTGCGATTCTTTACTGCTCATTCGTGCTGGGTCGGTCGAGCGGCAGGCCCGGGACTCGAACCCGGCCGATTGATGAGCGAAACGAAAACGCAAGCGGCAAGGCTGCACATACCCCGCGGTGAATCGGCTGGCGAACTGCTGTGCCTTGATGCGGTACAGTGCCTTCACCCTCTTGGCTTCCGTGGCAAGCTGGCGAGCGAGCTTCGCCAGTTCCCGTGATGCCTTTCTGAGCTGCCAGTCAGTCACCGCTACAGTCCTCACCGCTTGCGTGTTGTCGTTATCGTGTGCCCTCGCTCGTCAATCGTGCTTCCGTGTTGTCCCTGCCAAAGCCACCCGGCGGCGAAAGGGCCACAACCGGCCGGGTGGTGGACCGCCGCACTACGCCGTGCGACAGTGAATCGTTGGAACCGTTGGGTCAAACCAGGTCAGCCAAACGAGCCGGTTCCGGCTTCGGACCGCCGGAGGGCTTCGCCTTCGGTGGCTCCTTCGGACTGACCAACTCCACCTGCTCGATGTCGAACGTTTCGTGGCCGATGGGCTTGCCGTCCTTCATCGCCTGCGGCTGAATCGTGATTCGCAGGCAGCCGTTTAGCCATTCGGTGATGGCGACGACAACGCCCTCGAAGCCGGTGATAGTGTCTTTGGCTATATCACCAAGACAGAGGTTCTTTGCGTTACTCTTCATTGCGGAATTTCCTATCTTCTTCGCGGAATGAATTGAAGTGCCTCTCCTCCGTTCCGTCGGCGGTGGATGTCACTTGGTCGCCGTCCTTGTTTTCTGTTTTCGGTCGCTTGCCGATGCCGCCAAGTCTCGGCGACGGTAGGGACGAGCCAAAGGTCACCGGCACCTGTGACTCGGCGGCGATCGACATTACTTACGCTAGATGACGCCCGCCCACTCGTCCGCCGGCGGGTCGGCCTGCGGTGCCTGCTGGACGGGAGCGGCAGACGGCGGGGCCTGCTGAGCGGGGGGCTGCTGAACCTGCTGCTGAGCCGGAACCTGCTGCTGAGCCGGAACCTGCTGCTGGGCCGGCGGGGCACCACCGCCCAACGCCGCAATGGCCTGCTCGTCCAGCGGCACCCCCTTGGCCTCTTCCGAACCGATCCGGTGAAAACCGACGAACGAAACCCGACTGACCTCCTTGGTCTCGCCCGCGTTGTTCTCGTAGGAATGCGGCTCGATGTCGACAACCAGCTGCCGGCCGACGGCGTTCTGGAAGTCGACGTCCAACTCCCGCCCCAACTGCGACGGCTGGATCAGCCCCGTCACCAAGGCCAACTTGATCGGGCGCTTGACCGCACCCTCCGACACGCTGACGTACTCCTTGTGGGACTTGCCCACCTGGCCGTCAACGGTCCCCGCGAGAATCTGCATCGTGACGACGATGCTGTTTTCCGCCTTCTCGAAGGAATCGTCAACCTCCAAGATGAGGACATGATAACGGCCGGGAGCGACGATCTCGAATCCGACCAAGTCGTCTTCGGATTTCACGTTCCCACTTCCTGCCAAACTAACCATAACTCTACTCCTTGAACAAAATAGAACTGGTGAACTCGCCTACGCTTTCACTTCGCCTTCGCTTTCGCTTGCACCTTCGCTCGCATTGCTTCCGGCAAGTTGATCGCGAATCCGGCGAACTTCTGCCCACGACCACGGCGCACTCGCAAACGCTTTCGGCGGAACACCAATCGTTTGCTTGCACGCCACACACACTGCTTCCTCTCCGAATTGCTCGACGAGCGGCCGGAGCAGTCGCGGCCAGTCGTCGAGATTGATGGTCAGTTTTTTGCCGGTTCTCCGGCGGGCTGCTGGCCGTTGCTGTTGCCGTTGCCGTTGCCGTTGCTGCCCTGCTTTCCGTCGCCCTCGCCGAGCGAACCAACAAGATGATCCTCCGTTTGCTTCGCCTGGAGCTTCCCGATCAACTCTTCCGCCTGCTTCGAGGTCAGATCGGAAATCTCCTTCGCCCCACGGCTCGCCAGCGTTTGCTCGCGAATCGGAGCGGGCATCCTCACGGCGTTCATCAACTGCGCAACTTGGCGGCGTTGCTCGAAGTCTGCCGGGTCGGAGTCCTTGCCCTTGTACTTCCGGCGGCCATCCCGCTTGGTGGTCCCGGCCTGCTTGCGGGCGAGGCGATCCTCGAGAGCCCCAATGAATGCGGCGGCTTTCTGCGGGGTCAGCGACGTGATCGGGCTGGCCCCGGCGTCGGTGAGCAATTGCTGAGCTTCCGCCGGGGTCTCGCAGATTTGCTTGAGCAAACCTTGGATCTTGTCGATGACTCGCTGCTGGCCGGGGCTGATTGCCGGAGTGGCAGTGGCAGTGGCGGTGGGCTGGCCATTGCCGTTGCCGCTGCCATTGCTGAATGCGGTCGGTGGGGCCTGCTGTTGCGGAGCCTGCTGCCGCGGCTGTTGCGGCTGCTGTCCGGCGGGTTGCTGCTGCTCCCGCTGAACTGCGGACGGCTGCCCCATTGCTGCCCCCTGGGCAGCCGCCCCCTGCCGAAGCAATTCCTCCCGACTGAGGTTCGCCTGCGCGGCCGTCGCCTCGTTCTCAGCGATGCCGGCCTGCAATGTCAGTCGTTCGTCTTCCGACATCCCCGACTCTTCGGCCCGTTCGCCAACCTTGAGTTTGGCGTAGTTGGCTGGGTGTTCGATGTACGCCCGAATGCCCTGCGGCGTAGCCTCCGGCAAGCGTGGCGGAAGGATCGGCTGCAACTCACCCTTTGCATAGTTGAACCAGACGAGTCGGTTCTTGTTCTGGAACACAACAGCTGATGGCTTCACGGGGGCCGTCTTGCTGCCGGGCTTCGGGTCGCGGTTGAGCCAGAGGTAGAGTGAAGCAAGCTCCCAGAGGGTTTCCTTGCCCTTGGCCGTTCGCTGCCCCGGGACAGGCTTCTTGCCTGCCCACACCTGCTTCGTGTGCGAAGCGAACACGAACGTCTCGAAGCGGGCCTGCGCCTCGCTGAGGATTCGCTTCCAGTGCGACTTGACGTCACCCCAGTACAATCCCTCCATGCTTGCGTACTGGTTCCTGGAATGCCCGAATTCCCCCGGGTGTTGCCGAACCCAATCACACAGCCCTTCCTCGATTTCGCTAATCGTATCGAGCATTCCAACTCGATACTTGCCCGGTGGGATGGCCCGCATGTCGGCCAGCCACATTTCGTAAAGCTGGATCGGCTTATGCCCCTTCGGGTACTTCTCGAGCAGCATGGCCGATAAATCGCGCCGCTTGAAGTGCAGAGCGGTCTCGAACGACTCGGACGAATCCTCGGTGTCCCAGTGCAGCGTGGTGGGCGGGGTCGACCGGTCACGCGAAAAGCAATTGCTGTCGATCGTGAGACCGAACAGTGTCTTTCCGCTGCCGTACTCGCCAGTGACCCCGATGATCGGGATCTTCATGCCGAGCCACAATCCCTTGGACTCCGGCTTGGATTTGTCAGGCGCCGCCTCCGTGGCGGCAGATTCCTGTTCTGCTGTTGCCATAATGATTGGCCCTTTCAGGAATAGAGTTACAGTGACGTAGTAATCCCCTTGCCTATGCCAGCAACACACCGCGGTTTTCGCAGTCTGGACAGCCTTTGCCATCGCACTTGCGGCACAGCACGCCGAAGTCGTCAACCAGCACAGTGCCGTTCGGTTTGATGTAAATCACGATCGCCAAGTGACTCCAGTCATCGCGAAGTACGCGGCGTTCTCCCGTCTGCCGAAACTTTGCTGCTCGCTCCGGCGTCATTCCAGCGCGGTCGACCATTTCGCGGGAGAATAGTGGCTGTGCATTTACCATCAGGCGAGACCCTTCCTTACTTCTCAATCTTGACCGTCGGCGGGCTGGTCGCTTCCCGTTGCGCGGACGACACCATGTCGCGGAACGACGTCAAGTCCGGCGGCCCGGCGGTGTCGATCAGCTTTTTGACCTCGCGGACGCGCGGGTCGATCTTGTTGATCCGAAGGTACTCATCCCGGAACTGTGGGTACGATTCCCACGCCTCCTTGAGGATCGAGTTGTCCCAGCCATCCGACGGGAACGTGAGTTTCGCCCTGCGCCGATGCCCAGCCACGCGACGGGTCTTCTTGTCGCCTTCGGACTGGGCCGCCAGTGCTTCGCGGATTTGCAACTTGGTCGTGTAGAGTCGTTCGTCGAGGGCGTCGATCTGCTCGTACAGGTCGATCAATCCGTCAACGTCGTCGGGTTCGATGGCCTCGCCGTCAAGCGGGGAAATGATGTCGTCGACAGCCTTACAGTAGGAATCGTCGGGCGACGGATCGGCCGGAGGGTCGGCCAGTTTGACAACAGTCGTTGCGGAGAAATCCCCGCCGGGAACGGCGGGGTCAATGCCGAGAGACTCGGCTGCCGGTAGTCTGATCTTCACGGAAATGGCCCTTTCCTGCTGTGTCAGAGAACTACTGAATCACGGAATCACTGAATCACTCCCAACGCCTTCAGGCCGTCGCTGACCGCCTTCTGCGTTTTCTTGTCCACATGCCCCCGGGCGGCTTGCTCCACACGCTCGTTGTGCTGGTTCAGCGCGGCGTCGAATGCCTGGATTGCCGCCAGCGTCACGAACACCCGGCCGCCGACGCGAATTGACTCCAGCTTGATCCCGTCCACGCCGATGTTGATCCAGCGGCGGATTGTTTCGTATCGCACGTCGTAGTGCTTCGCTGCTTCGGCCAGCGACAACCGATCCGATCGGGCCGGGATTCCGGCGGGGACCGGTGCCGTCGGGCCAGCCGTGGCCGTCTGCGTGGTCGCCGAAGCTGTTGCGGGAGGCGTCATCCGTTCTGCTCTCTCGTGCGGTCTTGCGTTCAGGAACGCTCTCAATTTACCATACGCGCACAAGTTGTCAAGCGAAACGCGGACATTTTGCGCGATTTGCCCACAAACACATACACACATCCATAAACTCCTATGCGAAAAAGACTTAGGGGATTTTTTTCCGGTTGACACGACGGGATTTGCAGAAAAAAATAGGGTGACGGAGAAAATCCGACGGACGATCCCTGAAAATCGAGGAGGATGGAGCGTGCCCAAGAAGTCTTATGGCGAACACGACAGGCAGTCGATCGGTTACCTGATCTCTCGAGTCGTTGCCTGGAAGGGGAGGCTGGAGTCTCTCCAAAATGCCATGAAGGACTCAGGCGTGGATCAACTGACGGTCGAGGGCCAGGCCGAACTGAAGCGCGGGATAGCTGGCATTGAAGCATTCGGGGAGAATGCCCACCGCGCACTCCATAACGCCCGGGTTGCGAGGGGCGATCTGGGGACGGACAAGAACGGAAGCGGAGGCGGGGCTGGCTGATGCCGCCTGTCCGATGTATTCACCGGAGGCCAGCCATCGACCATCGGTTGCCGGCCGCCCCCCCTCATTCGGACGTTTCCGAATGTGTCCGAATTGTGTCCGATTAGCGCGGGGGGTGCCCATTTTCAAGGGCTTTTTCGCCGCAAAACAAGGTGTTTCGTGGAATCGCTGCGTTGACGCAAACCCTTTCCAGCAAATCACTTAACAACAAATTCCACCCCCAAACGACCGTCCTACGGAACCGAAGGTTACAGGTTCGAATCCTGTGGGGTGTACTACTAAGTGCTTGCGGCGAAAGGGCTTACGTCAACGCGGTGTCAAGTGGGTGTGTCCGATTCGGTGGATGATGTGTCCGGTTCTGAGTCCGGGCCAGATCCCCGTCGGGCTCCGCGGCTCCGCTGAACCTCCAGCCCAATTGCCAGCGCGATCATGCCTCGAGTCCCCAAGTACCGCCGGCACACGCTCCGTGATTTCGCGTTCGTGGAGCGGCAGGGAAAGCGGATCCGCCTGCCCGGCCGGCACAATTCTCCCGAGAGTTTGCGGGCTTACGCAGCTTTCATCAAGGAGATCGGCGCCGATCGACCGGCCCCGACTCCGGCGCCCGTGCCCGGCCAGCCGATCACCGTGGCCCACCTGGTTCTGCTCTACCTGCAATGGGCGGCCACCTACTACGTGAATACTGACGGTTCGCCGAACAAGGAGTACGGACAACTGAAGTACGCCGCCGGCCCGCTCTGCGTGGTGGCCGGTGACGTGCTGGTGAGTGACTTTGGGCCCCTGAAGCTGGAAGAAGTCCGGAACGCCATGGTGTCCGGATCGTGGGACATTCGGACACATCCGGACACAGGTGAGGAGGCCCCGCGGCCGTGGACCCGGCCCCACATCAACCGGCAGATCAACCGCATTCGGCGGATCTTCCGGTGGGGCGTCCAGCGGGAATTGGTGCCTGGGCCGGTAATGATAGCCCTGGAAACACTGGCCCCGCTGCGGAAGGGCAGGACGAAAGCTGCGGAGCCGCCGCCGATCGCGCCGGTCCCGCCGGGGGCCGTGTTCGCTGTGCTGCCGTTCCTTACACCAGTGACATCGGCGATGGTCCGACTGCAGCACCTTACCGGCTTGCGGTCGCAATCTCTGGTCGCGATGCGGCCGATGGACATTGACACGAGTCGTGACGTCTGGCTCTATGTGCCGGCCAAGCACAAGGGAACGTGGCGAAAGCGGGACTACGACCACCAGGGTGACGACGATTTGGTGGTGCCGCTGGGGCCCCGTTGCCAGGAGATCCTTCGGCCATTCCTTGAAGGTCGCCCGGAGGGTGCGTGCTTGTTTTCGCCGAAGGAATCGGAGGCATGGCGGAACGGCCGCCGGCGGAAACGCCGGAAATCGCCAATGACGCCCAGCCAGACCAAGCGAAATGCGAAAGGGCCGCGGGCCGATCGAAATCGACCGCGCGGCGACTCCTACCCCGTAACCTCGTACTGGCGGGCAATTCAATACGCGATCAAGAAAGCCGCCAAGCGAGGAATCATCATCCCGCAGTGGTTCCCGCACCAACTCCGGCACACCCGGGGAACGCTCATCCGCGAAGCATACGGCGTCGAAGCGTCTCGGGTGTACCTTGGCCACTCGCACGTAGACGTAACCCAAATCTACGCCGAGCGCGACCTGTCGGAAGCATTGCGAATCGCCCGGGAACTGGGCTGATTATCCACCAGTTCACCTCCGCACGGCGGCAAGCCGTCTTTCTGCTTACTGCCCATCGGCAGCACACGCTTTGCTATATCGTCACAGTAGCAAGCCCGAAACTCCGTGCCCTCCATCGTGGCATTATAGCTCTCGATGAACGCTTCTGCTTCTTCCTTGCTTCTGTGGGCTCTCCGGATAACTGTGTCGCCCCGAAGAACGGCGACACAATAGCCGGCATCAATCGCCTCGCCGAACAGCACAACACGGCCATCGGGCAGCGGCGCCATGTGTGTGTGCCATATCGTGCCCGTGATGGCTCCGGCCGCCTGATAAGTCACTGGCCGCCTGGTCGCGTGGCACTTCGCCCAGGCTCGCTCGAGCGTGCTACGGTCGTGTTCCACGGCAATATCGACGAAGCGAAGCCCTACCACCGACTGCGGAACGTCCCCGCAAACGAATTCCACCTTCTTGTCAGGTGAAATGACTAGACTACACGTATCTCCCATCGGGTCTATCTCCCTTGGGCCGACGTCCGCCGCCGGCCTCGCGGACCACGCCGCCATGGCGTGATGTCCCTAGGATACATGCGTTCACGTCCGTGTCAAGTACCAATTTCTGGCCACTTGTTCCATCGGTGACAATCCTGTGTCACACCTTCCGGTATCCCCCCTGGTTTGGGGCAGGCAGGGGCAGCGACCCCCGCCGGATCTGCTTGGGCGCAACAGCTTACGCCCGGCCACGGTTTCCCGTGCACACCTCCCGTTTCCGGGGGGTGAACGACCGAACCGACAGGGGCCGCTGCTCCTGTGCTGTTGTGTTGTGTTCAAGCCCCTGCAATGTACCAGATTGGCTATCCGCTAGCAAAGGATTGCCGCAAGAGGCTGAGAAGATTGATTCACCCAGCTTTTGGGTGGGTGGCGACGTGGTTTCCACGGGAATACCAGCGGTTTGCATGCAGTCGACTGCATGCAGGATGCTAAGGGCGTGTTAAGGCAGGGGGAATCCCTACCCCGAGAATTGGAGCAAAATACCCCAAAAGTGTTAGCTTGAGCATGCGGCTTGTAGCAACTGGGCGATGCCCGGCGGAGGCCGCAACCCGGCTGGAGCCGCTACCCAGTGACGGCGTGCTGCCGAGCCAGCCGGGCGAACTCTTCTGCCCGGGCCGGATCACTGCTCGAGATGTCCAACCGGGTGAACTGCTCACCTTCCGCCGGGGTGATGATGATCTTGTCGGCCTCCGTCAAGCGGCGATCGAACAGCCAGTGGTCGACGTCGATCTGTTGAGCCCACCGGCCGATCGGGACGAACAGCGGGCCGGAGTCGTTCGCAAACACCGCCGGCTCGCCGACCGGGTAGGCATTGCCGATGCAGTAGACCCCGTCGTGGATGACGAACCAGACTGCGGAGCCGGCGCACGGCAGGCCGGAATGCAGGTTGACGGGGTTGACGGTCTGGATGGCCGGCGGGATCGAGTAATGCCGCGGGGCGGTCTTGGCGTCGGCGACGAGGGCTTGCAGGGATTGAGCATCGAATTCGTATCGCATGATACAGGTAGTCCTTTCAGGTTTGGTTCTGGGGCTGGTTTTGGATTTGGTTGTCGGCACGGATGGCCTCGGTGAACTTGGCCCGTTGATAGGCTCGAAATGCTTCGGCATCCTCCGGGGCGACTTCGGCGGCCGTAATCAGGCAGAGGCACGGATCATTAGCGTTGTCGATGGCTTCGGCGTGGACGTGGAAACCGACGGCATCGCCGAGCTTCACCTGCCGCCACTTGCCGAACACGAACGCGCGGACGATGACGCAGCCGGGGGCGGAAGTAGTGGGGGCTGGCGGCGATTGCGGGGGCTGCGGTGGTTGCTCGTTGCCGGTGAGCGCTGCCCATGCTGCTTTGATCCGCTGGATGATCCGCATTGGTCGATTCCTACTGAAGCTGTTCGATGCGGTCGGGTATCTGGACGGCTGGCTGCCAGCACTTCGCTTGCCGGGATGCGTCCACTCCGCCGGGATCGCCAAGTGTTGACGTCGTTCCGGTGTGCTTGGCCAGCGATGGTTGATGCGCGTGATAGGATATGCCTTGCTCGCGGCACCAGCGGGTGACCCAGAAGTCCACCTGCTTTGCGTATTTCGGATCGACGGTTGGGTTCGGCAAGCCCCCGAGCATCTTCACCGCGACGCTGACCGGCATAAGCAAGGAGAGTGCGCCGTGCGATGACGGCTTTTTCTTGAGATCGACGATCCGCCAACTGTGCTTCTTCTGCTCGTCCCTGTGAAGATGCGACGGCATGTAGGGGGACCAAACCGCAGGCTTGGAAAACGCAACCGTTGGTGCCATGTAACCCCTCAGCCCGGCCGCCACTTCGACGTCGTCCTGAAACACCGCGAGCCAGGAATTCAACAATAGTTCATCGGCGTGCGCGATGGCATCTTCGACCGAGCCGGAGACTTGCTTCATGGCATCACCAGTCAGGCTGGAGATTGCCCACTTGAACGTCGCCATCGGCCCTTGCTGCTTCCAGTCGAAGAACACCTTCACTTCATCCCAGCCGGCCTCCGCGAGGCTTTCTAAAGTGCCGGGCAAAGTCGGCGGGTCTCGATCGACGGCCGTTACGCCGACGAACCATTTACTGGGCTGTAGTGCCATTGTTCGTCCGTCCTGCTTTGCTTCTACTTCTTGAATTTCCCTGGTTTCACATTTCCGCCTGCATCCGCGAATCGCCCTTGCTTCGAGTGCCGCAACCGATACAGATTCGGTACGTCGATTCCCTGCTTCTCCGGCCCGAGTGCCGCCCTCGCTGCCCGATCCTCAAACGTCCGCTTCCACGTCTCCGCCGGCTTTTGATACTTCGCGACGTTCGGCAAATACCCTCTCTCTCTCGCCCGGTCGCCGGACACGATTTGCAGGCAGCCGATCGGCCGGTTGATCCGCTGGGGCTCCCAGTCGCACTTCGGCTGGATCAACGCTCCCCAGTGGGCTGGGCTGGCCGCCACGCGGGCCGCGTCTTCAGCGACCAGTCGATCCCCGTCGGCGTGCGACTTATTGCGGAGGATTTGCCGGGGGAAGCAGACGCGGTTCGGGTGCTTGAGGGCCTCGGTGGCGATGGCGTCGAGGCAGCCGGGGCCGTAGAGGTAATCGCAGCCGGCGAACCAGACGACGTCCGCAGTGGTCATGCGGGTGCGTTCGTTTCGGCCAATGGCCCGACGCATGAGCCGCGAGCGTTCCATTAGGTGAAACCGAAGGTTGACGGTTTCCGGCGGTTGCATTCGCATGAAGACACTGAGTAACTGAATTGTTGCATCGTCTTCGAGGCAATGACAGGTTGTGTGCGTCACCCGGCACTTCTCCGGCGGATTCAGGAACAGACTTGATAGTTGGTAGTGCGCGAAGTGCGCATACTGAGCCAACTGCCCCGCCCAGACGTGGACCACGATTTCCAGGCTTGGAAGAGCCGACGGAGTTGATCGTGAACGATCCGTGGAGTGTCCCATTTCTGCCGTTGCCCCCGGCCTGCCTTTCTCGTGTCCTACGCCGCCTGCTTCTTCTGCTTCGTCTGAATCCCCATCTCTTGATCCATCTCCGCCAGATACACCGCCAGCCGCTTGTCTCCGGCGGGTGCCCAATCCTTGATCCCGGCGGTGTCGTCCGTGATTGCCCGCCAGAACTCCGGCAGCCACAAATCCGCCATCTCTTTTCGGCGGCAGTGCTTCTGCCCGTGACAATGCACAACCGCGACTTCATCCAACGGTGCTTGTCCGTAGATCGGAGTCCAGTTGTATCGATCAGCGACAAGCACATGATCGAAGGTCGTCATCAGCAATTGCATCGCCAGTTCGTCCGTGAACGACGCCCGCCAGCCGCACTTACACAGGTCTTCCCAGACGGGCAGGATCTTCGCATCCTTCCGCCACGCCACGACGCCGGTGTTGACCGCTGGCCACGGATGATCGAGAGCCCGGCGGAGTAATGACTGCACGTTCGTCTTGCTCGCCTTAATCTTCGCCCACTGGGACAGCCGGTGCTTGATGATCTTGTGGTGCGTGTCCCAGCGGCCGAACCGAGGCACGACGATCCCAGGGCCAGCGGGGTCGGTTGCCCAATCGAGCATGGCGGTCGGATCACGGAGAACGATGGTATCCGCGTCAAGGAACAGCGAAACGCGAAACGGCGAATGCCGCCAGAGCGTTGACTTGGTGACGTAGGCGGAGTGCCGACGGTGCTGCTGGAGTGGAACGCGAACGGTTCTTACCTTGAACTCGGCGACGATCTGGCTGAGGATTCCGGTGGCCGATTCGTGCCCGGTGTCCAGGATCGCCACCGGGCCGTGGTAGCCAGTCCGGCGGAGCGTGGATAACGAGACCACCAGCCGGGCACAGTGCTTCGTGCCGTGGTTGAAGTAGACGACGCCAGATTCAGCCTTTGGTTTCATCGCCTCAATACCTCCACCACATCCGGCGGATCGTAATGCGTCACGTTCTGGAAAATCTCGCACCGCCGGTCGATCGCAACTTCTCCGTTCGACTCTCGCTCTCGGTAGAACTGCCGCCAGACGCCCTGATCGCTACTCGGCACCCGTTTCGCCCGCGGCCGGCTCCATGCCTCGCGGAACCACTTCATCGCTGCGTGAGTCTCCGCGATGAAGCCGCCGGTGTTCAGGTGGCAGAACGGCATTTCCCCAGCGATCTCTGCTGACTCTCGCTCGCGTGCGGTTGCTTGGCGAAGTTCCCGGCTGCGTGGATAGTGGTTGCGCTCGGCAGCGAATAACAGTTTGCAGGCGGGTTGCTGGTCCTGCCGCTGCCGCCGCTTGAATCGCTCCAGCGCCACCACCGGCGACCCAACCATCACCACATCCGTCGAGTCCATGCCCATCACGTACCGCGTATCGACCTCCGGCAGCGCCTGCGCGGTCAGCGGGATCTTAAACCAATTTCGCCATTCTCGATTCGTCCGCAGCACCGTACACGGAACCCCCAGCCAATCCAGGCACTTCTCGAGCAACTGCTTCTTCCCGCCGGCCGGCTCGCTGCTCCATGTCAGAATCGTCAAGTCCGTCGGGCAGCCGAACCACGGACGACTTGCCTCCGGAATGCCGAAGACTTCATCGCAGATCGGCTTGAAGATCGGATGCTGATCCTTCGGGCGACCGGGCGAGTGGATCACCACCGGCTGTGTCTGATGCACAGTGTTGACGACGTTCGGCAATCCGCTTGCTGCTTGGCTCATTGTCCCGTCTGCCTCATTGCTCGGAGAGCGACGTTCCGCTTTTGATGTGGCAATCATCCGGAATGCTGTCTCTCATCGCCTTTCCAACGCTGCTTATCTGGCATCTGTGGCCGACATGCGCAAACCAACCGCAATTTGCTGCGGCAATCAACGGGAACTCGCCTCGCTTGCCCGCCTGCCTGGCTCTACGCGTAGCGTACCGCTCGTGGTCCCATGGACGACGCTCCCCTCGCAGGGTGTTTTTGAATACTCGTCTTTTCCAAATGCACGGTCTGTGGGAGATTACCGGTTGCCAGGAGTTGGTCACGCGATAGACGCCATAGCTTCCGGCCGATGGCATTGGTCCTGACTTTTCTGCGTCACTCTTGCTGACTGGTTGGACACGCAAGCCGTCTAAGTTGTGTTCCAGGAAGTACCGATAAAGCAGTGGCATGTCTGGGGTTGCCGTAAGCCAATAATCCTCTTGCATGTAGAGGACGTATGGCGTTGTTATCTGATCCAAGATAACCGCAAGCCGCTCACCCCACCCGCCTGCCCCTGTCAACAGTTGCCTGAAGGGGGCGATTCCTCGTAGCGGTAGGCGTTCGTTCGCGAAGATGACGTTGTCGCAGAACGTCCAATTCCAGTGTTTCTTGAAGTAATAAATGCAACCGTCGAAGAAGTGGAGATACTTGTCGCATGCGTGGAACACAACGGTCAGGTCGTCTGCATTCATGGTCACACGCCCTCGAAAAATGGCCGGTAGTGTTCTTCGATCACCTTCATAATCCCGCCCTTGTCCCGGCGGGTGTAACCTCGCGACGGCCGGTCAATGATCGCGTCAAGGATGTGGCCAATGTCCAAATACAGCCCATCGGGGTTGTGCTTGTAGAGTCGCCACAGGATCGGCTCGGCGGCCATGCCGGCGGCCACAAGGAACATCGGCGGGATGCCGTCGTTGGCGGCTGCGTCGTTGGCCTCCGATAGGCAAATCTCCGTCACTTCCTTGATGGAGGCGTAGGCGTTTCGCTTCGGCACGGCCACCCAGCCGGCATGGAATGCTTCCGCTGCCGATTGGACCGCCGGATTGCAGACCAGCACGACGCGGCCGGGATAGTAGCGGATCGCCTTGAACAGCCGGAGCGTATCCATGTTCTTCAGGCCCATTTGGAGCAAGATGTTCCCGGTCCAGTGGACCTTGTCTTTCAGTCCTTCGCCGACAATCCACGGCTGAATCTGCTGCTGATGCCATGTGCAATGCAGGCCGACGTAGATCCGCTGGTTGTCCGGGTGCAGGGCCGCGACTTCCCGAAGGATTGTCGCAAGCTCTGCCCCCATTGTGTCTTCCATCCACTGGTGCCCGTCGCAATTCGATCCTTTCTTGATCCCGCATTCCCGCCGGCCAAGCAGTGACACGAATTCGCCATCGCCGTATCGCAAGTGGCAGAGCGGTTCGCACCGCTCGACGTGCTCTGCGAACGTCGCCACCGTTACGGCGGCGTCCGTGAGTGCGACCGGATCGTAGAGGATGGTTTCGGCCATGGCGTTAGTTGCTTGTGGTTGGCTCTTCGGTTTCGGCGGCTTCCAGTGGGGTTTCCGGTGGGGTGTCTGGCGGGGCTTCCGGCAGGCTCTCGGCTCTCGCCAGTGCTTTCTCAATCAGCGATTCCCACCCAACCTCCGCCGCCGCCCGCACAAACTTCGTGCGTTTGGTAACGTGGCCGGGAATCCCACTCAACGACGGCTCCTCAAGCAACCGATGCGGCGGAAATCCTTCGGGCAGCAGATAGCTCGGATACTTGCTTTCCCGCTGGATGCCCAAGCACAACGCTAAGTCGTCCATCTCGTGCAGCCCGGCGGATTCCACGAGCCCCGGATTGTGGTCTCGCATCGCCCACCGGATCGCGACCGCATGGTGGATCATGTCGGCCCGCACGAAATGGGCCGAAATGGTCATGTCGACCATGGTGAGGCACGGGGCAAGCGGGACATCATGCGGCTGGTAAGCGATCCTGCCGGTGATTCTGGGGTTCCGGAATTTGCTCCGCTCGAACCGTCGGCCGATGGTCCCCAGCGTTGCGAACCTGCCGTCAAGTTGCTCGGCCGCATGCAGGAACGCCTCCAGTAATCCGTGGTGCGGCAGAATATCCTCGTCTTGGAACCACACATATTCGCAGTCGTCCTGCAGTAATGCAGGGGCGAACCGGCACGGTGGGCCGTAGTTGTCCTGCATCGTCCATACGTCGTCGGCTTCCTCGGCAACGGCTGGCGGCAACTGGCTCGCCTTGCAGTCCGGCGGGTGATTGTCGACCACCACAATCTTGCACCGATGCGGCATTGACCGGATGGCGCCGATGGTCATCGCGACGTTGACCGGCCGGCGGTAATTGGTCAGGACGACCAAGATGCGAGGCTCGGACAACCCGCCGAACAGTGATTCAGCGAAGGGCATGGGCGTGAATGCGGATGGTTGGCAAGTACAGTCCGACGGACAGGCCGATGACGTATTCGGCGGCTCGATCAATTCGTCCGCTGGCTCCATCGCTTCGTCAACCTCTATGTTGGCCACTTGGTCGACTACTCGTAACGCTGGCTGCATGTCAATCCTCCTGTGATCCGTTCCGCATCGGGATTCCGTTGATCTCGTAGGGCTCGTTGTTGTCGCCTACGAATTCGGTGGCAGCCCACAGATTCACGGAAGCGATCGTCGCCGCGTCCGCCCCCGCCACCGAAACATGCTCGATCATCCGAAACCGGTGGCTCTGGGCAAGTTTGATCCCGTCGACGGCCGCCGGGGCATCGTTGCCCCCGGCCCGCACTACCGCCTGCCCACCGGCCTCCAGTTGGTCGACCCGCGTCCAACCGCCGGGCGTGGCAATCTCCCGGTCGCCCGGCAGGAGCAGCATGCGGTAGCCGATCTGGACATGATAAACTGTGCCGACCGGCCGCTGGCGGATCGTCGCGGGGAACGACACGCCACCGGGGGTCATGAGCATCGGCCGATAGCCAGCCACTTCCTTTCCCCTCTCTTGCGTCTCGTTGGCGATCTCCTGAACTGTGCGGGGGAACCCCCCGACAGTCAGCACCCACGGGGCCTCGACTTTTGGTCCTGGCATAGTGTTATGCTCCGGTTTCTATATGACTTTCACGTTCCGGTTTCGAGTCGCGTTCGCTCTTCTTGTTTCCTAGTGATCTTCGCCCACTTCGACTGCCAGCCCAGCGTGGCCGCGCACTGGATCAACTCCGACCGGCGGTCGACGTGATCCGGGTGGGCTCCGTAAGCATGCGCATCGTTCATGCCCCATGTCTTGATGCGATTGTCCGTGTCATCGGTGGCGGGAATCAGGTAGCTCGGGTAGCCGCAGCCTCGCTGAGCCCCGCAGCAGAGCAACAGATCGTCTTCCCAATATGACAGCCCGCTGCCGAACGTCGCCAACAACTGCCACTTGAACATGAAGACGTATGGCATGTGGCTGGCCCAAGTGAAATGGGCCCGGGCGGTCATGTCCACTGGGGTTGGCTGGTCTCGCTGCAGTTTGACGTTCTGGCGAACGTATTCCCACTTGCCGGAATCGTTCGCAAACTGCCGGCCAACCTGCCCCAGTGTGGCGAACCGACCTTGCAGTTGATCCGCGGTGTCCAGGTAGTGCTCGATGACTTTCGGACGAGGGAGCAGATCGTCGTCGAAGAAGGCGACGTACTGACAGTCGTGTCGCATGAAGGCGGGGGCGAATCGACACGGCGGGCCGGAGTTCTTGGTCCACCGCCAGATGTCGTCGATGCGCCCACTGTCATGCAGGTTATCCAGACCTTGACGTGCTTTTCCGTACCTGACATAGTCGCGACGGTCGCCGTAGTCCGCCGGCGAGTTGTCCACCACCACGATCTTGCACGGATGCGTTTGCTTCCGCAG
>Ga0180436_10002107_pt1 | contig 19044 bp, 20 predicted proteins | sample SS_ome_2_FD_132434 | JGI IMG/M metagenome (GOLD analysis project Ga0180436, IMG submission 132434) | Hypersaline lake sediment archaeal communities from the Salton Sea, California, USA - SS_3_S_2 metaG | ecosystem: Environmental > Aquatic > Non-marine Saline and Alkaline > Hypersaline >...
CTGTTCCTTGCCCGCCGCAATCAGGGGGAAGCATGATCCCCGACACCGCGTTCTGGGCCCTGACCATCGGCCTCGGCATCGGCACCTTCCTGATCCGCGTCTCGTTTCTGGGGCTGCTCGGCGGACGCGACCTGCCGCAATGGCTGCGGCTGCATCTGAAATACGTGGGCGTCGCGGTGTTTCCCGCGCTGGTCGCCCCGCTCATCCTGTGGCCCGACGCGACCGGCGGCGCGATCGACCCCGCGCGGATCGTCGCGGCCCTGGCCGCGCTCTTGGCCGGGCTGCGGATCTCGGTCGTGGCCGCGATCATCGCGGGGATGGGCACGCTCTACCTGCTACAGTTTCTGAACGGCCAAATCTGAGGGAGGAACCGCCATGATCGAAGAACCGCCTGTCCTGACCATCGTCAGGAACCGCCCGCGCCCGACCGAGGCGCAGATCGCGGCGTTCCGCGGCATCTCCACCGGGTATCTGTGCGACGCGATGGCAGGTCAGGGCGCGCTTGACACCGCCATCGCGCCGGTCGGCGGCCCGGCGCCCGGCCTGCACATGGTCGGCCCCGCGCTGGTGGCCGAAAACGGCCCCGCCGACATCATGGCAACGCTGGCCGCCATCGGGCTGGCGCAGCCGGGCGACGTGGTGCTGGGCGCCGTTTCCGGATTCCAGGGCGCGGCCGCCGCCGGCGACCTTGTGATGGCGATGCTCAAGAATGCCGGCGCGGCCGGTTTCGTCACCGACGGGCCGATGCGCGACCTAGAAGGCATCCTCGAGGTCGGGCTGCCGGCCTGGTGCACCGGGCTCAATCCGAATTCGCCCTATGGCAATGGCCCCGGACGGGTCGGTGGGGCCGCCATGATCGGCGGTGTCCGCGTGGCCACCGGCGACATCGTTGTGGCCGATTCGAACGGCGTCGTCGTGGTGCCGCGGGATCGGATCGACGCGGTCATCGCCGCCGTCGGCAAGGTCCGCACGCTTGAGGAAGAACTGGAGACCAAGGTACGCGCCGGGTTCCGCGCCCCGCTCGACCTTGAAACCATGGTCACCACAGGAAAGGCGGTGGAGGTCGACTGACCTCCACCCACCCGGCGCCCGTCAGGCGAAGGCGCTGCGTACGCCGGCGCTTTGCTGCGTCTTGAAGATCGACGTGTTGTCGGGTGGCGGCGGCAGCGGCATGCGCACCGGCACCGGTTCCAGCCGTGGTTCGAGGCAGGGCTGGCCGGTGATCATCCGCTCCTGCACGTCCTGCCAGTACCGCCGCTGGCCCAGTTCGTGAATGTAACTCGAGGCGCCGAGGATCGGCCAGGCATCGGCCCGCGCGCATTCGTAGAACAGGATCAGTCGCGCCCGGTCGCTGACATTGGGGGCCGAACCGTGCAGCGTGCGGCAGTGATGCACCGTCATGCTGCCCGCCTTGCCGGTCAACGTCACCGCCTTGTCCCTTTCGAACAGCGGGTCGTCGGGGTCGATCGCCCCGGCGAAGACACCGTTGGCCTGATGGCTCAGCACCGGCCCCTTGTGGGTGCCGGGGATCACCATCAAGGGGCCGTTCGCCTCGTCCACGTCTTCCAGCATCAGGCCGAAGGCCAGCAGATCGTCGTTGGTATGCGGGTAGAACGCCCAATCCTGGTGCCACTCCACCGCCGCGCCGCCGCCCGGCGCCTTGGTGTTCAGCTTCGAGGTCAGGATCGAGGTGTCGGGACCAAGCAGATCGTTCAGAACCTCGGTGACGCCCGAGTTCGACAGGATTTCCCAGAAATACGGATCCTGCTTGTGCGGCAGCTTGATCCGCGTCAGCCGCGGGTTGTCCGCCCCGTGACCGTGGTCGAGATCGTAGACGGCATCGCTTTCGCTCACCTGGCGCGAGGCATCGATCAGCCGGTAGGTGATGTCCTGCAGCCGCGCCAGTTGATCCGGCGTCACCGCATCCTCGACCATGAGATAGCCGTTCTCGGCGTAGAACGCCTTCTGTTGTGCGCTCAGCATGGTTCTATCCTTTCGTGACCTCGTCCATGTCGAGGCCGTTCAGACGGCCGACATGGTCCGACAGCATCGGCACGTAATCCTGCCCGGCCCCGATCGCCTCGGCATGCGTGTAGTAATGCCGCGCCGCCGAGGCCATGACGTTGACCACGCCCGCATCGCTGGCCATCGCGTTGACGTAGCGCATGTCCTTCGAGGCATTGGCGATGGCGAACTTGTGCGCATCGCGATTCCGGTCGACCACGTAGTTCATGAAGGTTTCGAAGAACCCGCAGCCCATCCGGCTTGGCCCGATCACCTCGCGGAACTGCGCGGGCGAGATGCCGACCTTGGCGCCCAGAACCACCGCCTCGGAAAACAAGGCGGCATAGGACATGCCGATGAAGTTCATCAGCAGTTTCATCTTGTGGCCGTTGCCGACCGGGCCCATATGCGTGACCGAACCCGCCCAGGCGTCGATGACCGGGCGCACCTTCTCCAGCACCTCGGGATCGGCGCCCACCATCGCGTCAAGCTGGCCGGCCTCGGCCTCTTTCGGGGTCCGGCCCAGCGGCGCGTCGACCATCGCGGCCCCCTTCTCGGCCAGCGCCTCGGCCATCCGCAGCGTCGAGGTCGGATCGGCCGTCGTGGTGTCGATCACCACCAGGCCCGGCCGCGCGCCGTCCAGGATGCCGTCAGGCCCGGCGATCACCGCCTCCACCTGCGGCGAATTCGACAGGCACAGATGGATGATGTCGCAGCGTTCGGCCATCTCTCGCGGGCTGGCCGCCTCGGTTGCGCCCATGCCCAGAAGGCTGTCCACCGGGGCGCGGTTGCGGTTGCCCTTGATCACCAGCGGATAGCCGGCCTGGCGGATGTTCTTGGCCATGCCATGGCCCATCAGGCCCACACCGATGAAACCCACTGTCGGTTTGTCGCTCATCTCTGTCCTCCCTCGATGATCCCCGGGGCCCGCGGGACGGCGGGCGGGGCGAATTTCGGCGCAGCCGGAACAGCGGCGCCCGGCGGCCCCTAAAGGCTGGCCGTGATACCGCCATCCACGTAAAGCACGTGACCGTTGACGAAGCTCGCGGCATCCGAGGCCAGGAACACGGCGGCGCCCACCAGTTCCTCGACCTGGCCCCATCGGCCCTGCGGCGTGCGCTTTTCCAGCCAGGCGCAGAACTCCGGGTCGGCGACCAGCGCGGCATTCAGCGGCGTGGCGAAATAACCCGGCGCGATGGCGTTGCAGTTCAGCCCGTGCCGCGCCCAATCGGTCGCCATGCCCTTGGTCAGGTTCGCGATGGCGCCCTTCGAGGCGGTATAGGGCGCGATGCCCGGCCGGGCGAGCGATGCCTGGACGCTCGCGATGTTGATGATCCGGCCGCGGCCGCGGCCGATCATGTGCCGCGCCGCGGCCTGACCGACGTAGAAGGCCGAATTCACGTTGGTCACCATCAGCCGGTCGAAGGCCTCGGGCGGAAACTCCTCCAGCGGCGTCCGGTGCTGCATGCCGGCGTTGTTGATCAGGATATCGATCGCGCCGACCCCTGTTTCGAACCCGTCGATCGCAGCGCGCACCGCCGCCGCATCGGTCACGTCGAAAGGCAGGGTCGCAACCTCGACGCCTTCGCCGCGCAGGGTCTCGGCGGCCTCCTCCAGCCGCGCGGCATTGCGGGCGTTCAGCACGACCGAAGCGCCCGCCTGTGCCAGCCCGCGCGCCAGTGCCAGCCCGATTCCCATCGAGGAACCGGTGATCAGGGCCCGCCGCCCCGCCAGGTCGAATAGCTGCATGTCCCCTCCGCGACCGGCCATCGGACGACCGGTTGACATTCGGCCCCCGAAGGGCCTTGATTGCCGAAATGGTATACCATTTTTGCGGCGTTGCAACCCGCCGCTCTGGGGGACAAGACGGATGAAAGCGCTCTATGCCCACGGCCCGCACGACCTGCGGCTGGCCGATTGCGACGCGGCCGAACCGGGACCGGGCCAGGTGTCGATCCGCCTGGCGCGCGGCGGCATCTGCGGGTCGGACCTGCATTATTACCAGCATGGCGGCTTCGGGACGGTCCGGCTGAAGGAACCGATGATCCTTGGCCACGAGGTCGCCGGCCACGTGACGGCCCTGGGCGAAGGCGTGGCCGGGTTCAAGATCGGCGAACTGGTTGCCGTATCGCCCTCGCGCCCCTGCGGCGGTTGCGTCGAATGCCTGCGCGGCCTGCCGAACCAATGCCTGAACATGCGCTTTTACGGATCGGCGATGCCCTTTCCGCACATCCAGGGCGCGTTCCGCGAAACGCTTGTCGCCGACGCGGCGCAATGCGTTTCCGCCGCCGGGCTCGACCCGGCCGAGGCGGCGATGGCCGAACCGCTCGCCGTCGTCCTGCATGCCGTGCGGCAGGCGGGCGGCCTGGTCGGGCGGCGTGTGCTGGTGACGGGCTGCGGCCCGATCGGTGTCCTGACGATCCTCGCCGCCCGCCGCGCCGGGGCGGAGGAAATCATCGCGACCGACCTGTCCGACCGGATGCTGGACTTCGCCCGCGACGCGGGGGCGGATGTCACGCTGAACCCGACGAAGGCGCCCAAACCGCTTGCACCCTATGCCGCGGGAAAGGGCAGCCTGGACGTGCAATTCGAATGTTCGGGGGCCGAATCCGCGCTCCGCGCGGGTATCGCCGCCCTGCGTCCGCGCGGCACGATCGTGCAGCTGGGCCTTTCGGGCGACATGGCCCTGCCGATGATGCAGGTCACCGCCAAGGAAATCGCGCTCAGGGGGTCGTTCCGGTTCCATGAGGAATTCCGCAGCGCGGTCGCGATGATGCGGAAGGGGTTGATCGACGTGGCCCCGCTTCTGACCCACAGCTTCCCGCTGGCCGATTTCCAGTCGGCGTTCGACATGGCCACCGACCGCAGCCGCGCGATGAAGGTGCAGCTGGAGTTCGCCGGATGCTGACCTTCGCGGCGGCCGTCCTTTTCCTGATCATCACGCCGGGGCCGGGGGTGTTGTCCACTGCCGGGGTCGGGTCGGGCTATGGCTACCGGGCGGGTCTGGGCTATGTGCTGGGCCTGTTCATCGGCACCAACCTCGTCGCGCTGGCCGTCATCTCGGGGGTTGCCGCAGTGGTCCTTTCGGTTCCGGCGATCCGCTACGTGCTGATGGCGGCCTCGACGGCCTACCTGCTGTACCTTGCCGCCAGGATCGCTTTCGCCGGCTCGCGCATCGCCTTCATCGAGGCGAAGTCGCCCCCCGGCCCCGGCGCGGGCATCCTGTTGCAGGCGATCAATCCCAAGGCCTATGCGGTGAATACCACGCTGTTCGCGGGGTTCCCGTTCGCCCCCGACAACCTGATGTTCGAGACCGTGGCCAAGCTGATCATCGTCAACGCGATCTGGATTCCGATCCACCTTGGCTGGCTTTACGCCGGGGCCACGCTGCACCGGCTGAACCTGTCCGAGGCCGCGCATCGCCGGATCAACTACCTGATGGCGGCCTCGATGCTGGCCGTCGTGGTGCTGGCCATCCTGGCGGGGCTGCGCGCCGCATGACCATCCTGCACTGACCATCCGAAAGGAGACGCCATGCTGCCCCATTCCAATCCCGATCCCGCCGCCCTGCTGGTCGGCCGCGCCTGGCGCCCCGGCTTGGGCCCCGCCCTCGTCCACTTGCGTGGCGAGACATTGTTCGACGTGACGACGCGCGCCGCGCCGACGATGCGCGACCTGCTGGAACTGGACGACATTGCGGGCCACCTGGCCAGCGTGCCGGGCGACGAGATCGGCACGCTGGCCGACCTGCATGCGGGCGGCGCGATCCGCCTGTTGGCGCCGTGCGATCTTCAGGCGGTCAAGGCCAGCGGCGTGACCTTCGCGGAATCGATGGTTGAACGGGTGATCGAGGAACAGGCCGCCGGCGATCCCGACCGCGCCGACGGCATCCGCCGCAAGGTTCAGGCCGCGATCGGCGACAGCCTTTCGGGGATCGAACCGGGCAGCGACAAGGCGATGGAGGTCAAGCGCGTCCTTCAGGCCGAGGGGCTGTGGTCGCCCTATCTCGAGGTCGGGATCGGCCCCGATGCCGAGGTCTTCACCAAGTGCCAGCCGATGGCTTCGGTCGGCTGGGGCGCCGAGGTCGGGCTGCACCCGATCTCGACCTGGAACAACCCGGAGCCGGAAATCGTTCTGGCCGTGAATTCGCGCGGCGAAATCCGGGGCGCGACGCTGGGCAACGACGTCAACCTGCGCGATGTCGAGGGGCGGTCGGCCCTGCTGCTGGGCAAGGCGAAGGACAACAACGCGTCGTGTTCCATCGGCCCGTTCCTTCGGATCTTCGATGAAGGCTACGACATGGCGGATGTCGAACGCGCGGAACTGACGCTGACGGTGACCGGCGAGGACGGCTTCACCCTGAATGGCCATTCCTCGATGACCAGGATCAGCCGCCGGCCCGCCGATATCGTCGCGCAGACGATCGGACGGCATCATCAGTATCCCGACGGGTTCATGCTGTTTCTGGGCACGCTTTTCGCCCCCGTGCAGGACCGCGACGCGCCCGGCCAGGGCTTTACCCACAAGCTGGGCGATGTGGTGACCATCGCGGAACCGAAGCTGGGCGAGTTGCGCAACACCGTGCGGCTGTCGACCGAATGCCCGGAATGGTCCTTCGGCACCGCCGCGCTGATGCGCAACCTGGCCGAACGGGGGCTTTTGTGACGCGTCGCTTCGTTTCCCTGGGCGAGATCATGGTGGAAATGGCGCCCGCGGGGCAGGGCCTTTACGCCATGGGTTTTGCCGGGGACACGTTCAACACCGCCTGGTATGCCCGCCGCCTGCTGTCAGACGACTGGCAGGTGGATTACGCCACCGCGGTCGGGACCGACGCGGTATCGGACGATCTGATGGCCTTCATGGCCGGCGAAGGCATCGGCACCGCCCATGTGCGCCGGCTGCCGGACCGCACCGTCGGGCTTTACATGATCCAGCTGAAGGACGGCGAGCGCAGCTTTTCCTATTGGCGCGGCCAGTCGGCGGCCCGCACCCTGGCAGATGACGCGGGGGCCCTGGCGGCCGCGCTGGCGGGGGCCGAGGTAATCTATTTTTCCGGCATCACGCTGGCGATCCTCGACGACAAGGCGCGGGCACGGTTCTGCGAGGCGGTGGCAAAGGCCCGTGCAGCGGGCAGCCACGTCGCCTTCGACACCAACCTGCGGCCGCGCCTTTGGGCCGGGGCGGAAGCGATGCGCGCCGGCCTGATGCAGGGCGCGGCGGTGGCCGACACCGTGCTGCCCTCTTTCGACGAAGAGGAACTGGCTTTCGGCGATGCCTCGCCCGGCGACAGCATCGCGCGCTATCGCGCCGCGGGGGCCTCGACGATCGTGGTCAAGAACGGCGCGGGTTCGTGCACCGCCTGGTCGGCGACCGACGGGATGGCGACCATCGCGCCGCCGCCTGTCGACCGGGTCGTCGACAGCACCGCGGCGGGCGACAGTTTCGCCGCCGGGTTCCTCGCGGCGCGGCAGGGCGGCGCCGATCTGCGCAGCGCGGCGACGCAAGCGGCCCGGCTGGCCGCGCAGGTCGTCCAGAAACGCGGCGCGCTGGCGCCGCAGATCTTCACGAATGGAGGCAAGGCATGAAGGTACTCATCATCGGGGGCGGCGGGCTGATCGGCCAGAAACTCGCCCGGTCGCTGGCTGCGCGCGGCAATCTGCGCGGCGCGCCCATCGACCGGCTGGTGCTGGCCGATATCGTCGACCCGCCCGGCATCGACGCGCCCTTCGCCGTCGATACGCTGCGCTGCGACATCGCCGACCCGGCCTCGGTCGCGGGGGCGATCGACGCCGATACAGACGTGATCTACCTTCTAGCCGCCGTCGTGTCGGCCCATGCCGAGGAAGACCTGGACGCCGGCCTGACCACCAACATGATGGGCACGCTGAACGTGCTGCAGCGCTGCCGCGACCTGGGCACGAAACCCGTTCTGGTCTTCACCTCGTCCATCGCCGTGAATGGCGGCGAGGTGCCGCAGCCCTACACCGATCACACCGCGCTCAACCCGCAAACCTCCTACGGCGCGCAGAAGGCGATCGGGGAACTGCTGGTCACCGATTTCTCGCGCCGCGGGCTGATCGACGGGCGCGGGTTCCGGCTGCCGACGATCTCGGTCCGGCCGGGCAAGCCGAACCGCGCGGCCTCGGGCTTCATGTCGTCGATCTTCCGCGAGCCCTTGCAGGGCCAGGCCGCCAATTGCCCGGTCACGCCGGACTTCAACCACTATTATCTCAGCCCGCGCAAATGCGTCGAAAACCTCGTGAAGGGCGCCGAACTGAAAGCCGAAGACCTTGGCCTGAACCGCTGCATGGTGATGCCGGGCCGGGTCTGGACCATCGGCCAGATGATCGAGGCGATGAATGCGGTCGCCGGGCCGGAACCGGCCAAGCTGATCACCTGGGAAAAACAGCCCGAGATCGAACCCATCCTGAACGGCTGGCGGATGGACGTGCGCGCCGACAAGGCGCTGGCCCTGGGGCTGGAGGCCGATGCCAGCTTCGAGGACAACATCCGGTATTTCCTGCAAGACGATATCGCGGCGCCCTGACGGCGCCGCGCATCGCCTCAGTTCACTGGCGTCAACAGGTCGCGGCCTTCCAGGAAGGCCGTGATGTTGTCCAGTTGCAGCACCGCCATCGCGCGGCGTGTCTCGACCGAACCCGAACCCTGGTGGGGTTGCAGCACGACGTTCTGAAGCGACAGGAAGCGCGGATCGATGTTCGGCTCGTTCAGGAAGACGTCAAGCCCGGCACCCGCGATCCGGCCCGTCTCCAGCGCATCGAGAAGCGCGGCCTCGTCCACCGTCGTCCCGCGCGAGATGTTGACCAGAACGCCGCGTTCGCCCAGCGCCTCGATCGCTTCGCGCGAGACGTAGTTCTTCGTCTCGTCCCCGCCGACCAGCGCGACGACCAGGAAATCGACCGCGCGGGCCAGGTCGACGACATCGGCATGATAGGTCCAGCCGGGCGTCTCCTTCTCGGTGCGGGAATGATAGTGGATCTCCATCTTGAAGGCGGCCAGCCGGTCGGCGATCTCGCGTCCGATCCGGCCCAGCCCGACGATGCCCGCCTTGTTGCCCGAGAACTTGCGGTTCAGGGGGATTTCCCCCTCGCGCGCCCAGGCGCCGGTGCGCACATGCGCCTCGCCCCGCATCATCGTGCGGCACTGGGCGATCAGCATCCCCACCGCAAGGTCGGCCACGTCGTCCGACAGAACGTCGGGCGTGTTCGTCACCCTGATGTCGCGGGCGCTGGCCGCCTCGACGTCGATCGCATCGTAGCCGACGCCATAATTCGCGATCACGCCCAGCGCGGGGAACAGGTCCATCCCCTCGGCACCGAACGGCTTGTGGCCCTTGTAGGCCACCGCGCGGATCGTGGCGCGCGTGGCTTCGTCCAGGCCCGCCATGTCGGCAGGGCCGTCGATATAGACGGCCGGATGGGCGGATTCGAGCCGCGCGCGCTCCTCTTCCTTGAAGCTTGCGCCGCAGATCAGAAGTACCGGGTCGCTCATGGCCTGTCCTTTCACAAGAGGGATTTGATGCGCCGAAGCGCCTCCAGAATGTTCTCGGTCGAATTGGCATAGGAAAACCGCAGATAGCCCTCGCCCCACTGGCCGAAAGACGTGCCCGCGACAGTGGCCACCCCGGCTTCGTCGAGGAACCGGTCCTGCGCCGCGCGCGCCGTCATGCCGGTGCCCTCGATATTGGGGAAGGCATAGAAGGCACCCGCCGCATCGGCGCAACGCACGCCGGGCAACGCGTTGAGTTCCCGCACGATCACCTGGCGGCGTTCGTCGAACTGCCGCACCATCTCGTGCACCGCGTCCTGCGGTCCCTCAAGCGCGGCGATTCCCGCGTATTGCGTGGCGGCGTTAACGCAGGAATGGTCATTGATGCACAGCCGCGTGACGTGATCGACGCAGGATTCCGGCCAGACCGCATAGCCCAGCCGCCAGCCCGTCATCGCGTAGGTCTTGGACCAGCCATCCAGCAGGATCAGCCGGTCGCGGATTTCCGGGTATTGCAGAAGCGAGACATGTTCGCGCCCGCCGTAAAGCATGTTCGAATAGATTTCGTCGGACATCAGCGCGACATGCGGATGATCCATCAGGCCCGCGACCAGCCTGTCGATCTCGTCCCGCGGGGTCACGCCGCCGGTAGGGTTGGCGGGCGAATTGATGATGATCAGCCTTGTCCGGGGCGTGATCTGCGCCAGCACCTCTTCGGCGGAAAAGGCAAAGCCGTTTTCTTCGCGCAGTGCGATCGGAACCGGCGTCGCACCGGAATAGCGGATGACGGATTCGTAGATCGGGAAACCGGGATTGGGATACATGATCTCGGCCCCCGGTTCGCCGAACATCAGGACGGCGAAGAACATCGTCGGCTTGCCGCCCGGCACCACGACGACATTGTCGGGGTTCACCTCGACCCGGTGGCGGCGATGAAGGTCGGCCGCGACCGCCTCGCGCAGCGCGGGCAGTCCGTTCGCGGGCGTGTAGCCGTGATGGCCGTCGCGCAGCGCCTTGATGCCGGCCTCGACGATATGATCGGGCGTCCTGAAGTCTGGCTGCCCGATTCCGAGATTGATGATGTCGCGCCCCTCGGCGGCCAGTTTCTGGGCGCGTGCAAGCACCACGAAGGCACTTTCGGTACCCAGCCGCGACAGGCTTTCGGCGAATTGCAGGTCAGCCATTTGCGGCGGTTCCTCCCGGTCTTGTCGTGGCGTCCTCGCGCAGGGCGGCAAGCCAGCCCAGCGTCTCTTCCGTCGGCCCTTGCGGTTTGTATTCCGCGCCCAGCGGGCGGTCCCATCCCAGCCTGTCGAGCAGCGCGAAGACATGGGCAAAGGCCACTTCCCCCGCATCCGGCGGCCCGCGGTCGGGCACGCCGGCGAATTGCACATGCCCGATCAGCGGCAAAAGCGCCTGCACCCGATGGCTCAGGTCGCCCTCCATCAGCTGCACATGGTAGCAATCGAACATCAGCTTCAGGTTCGCGGCGCCGACATCCGCGATGACCCTGCGCGCCTGATCGGTCGTCGACAGGAAGTAGCCGGGCGCATCGTAGCGGTTCAACGGTTCGATCAGGATGGTGATGCCGTCCGCCGCGGCGGCGCCGGCTGCGTAGGCCAGATTGGCGCGAAAGGTCGCCGCGGCCTTGGCCCCTTCGGCAAAGCCCGCCATAACATGCACCGCCCCGGCCCCCACGGCGCGGGCATAATCCAACGCCTGATCGATCGCCACGCGCGCCTCGGCCTCGCGCCCCGGCAGGGCGGCCAGCCCGTTCTCGCCCGCGGCGACATCGCCGCGAATTGTGTTCAGCCCCAGCATCGGCAGGCCGGTGTCGCGCAGCGCATCGGCCACATCGCCCGCGGGCACGTCGTAGGGCCAGTGACATTCGACCGCGTCGAAGCCGGCCGCCCTGGCCGCGCGGATCGCGTCGGGCAGCGGCCGGTCGGCCCAGAGGAAACCCAGATTGGCGGAAAATCTCATCCGTCCCACTCCACCCCGAACCTGTCGACGACCGCGCGCACCTGCGCCTCGGTCAGGCGCCGCGCGCCGGTTCCGCGCGACAGCAGGGCCAGCCTTGCCGTCGCCTCCAATTCCTCGATGGCGTTGCAGGCGGCCTCCACATCCTTGCCGGCCACCACCGGGCCGTGATTGGCCAGCATCACCGCGCTGCGTTTTCCGGCAAGGCCGCGCACCGCTTCGCCCATCGCCGGGTCGCCCGGCAGGAAGAACGGCAGAAGCTTGACCCGCCCCAATTGCATGATGGCATAGGGTGTCAGCGGCGGCAGGAAATCGTCCTCGTCCACGTCGGGCATCAACGACCAGGCGACCGAATGCGTCGAATGCAGATGCACCACCGCCCCGGCGGTCGATCGCGTGTCGTAGAACGCGCTGTGCAGCGGCATTTCCTTGGTCGGCCTGTCGCCCTCGACCTGCCGCCCTTCGCCGTCGAACCGCGCCAGCCGCGCAGGGTCCAGGCGCCCGAAGCTGGTCCCGGTGGGCGAGACCAGAAGCCCGCCATCCGGTGTGCGGGCCGAGATGTTGCCGGTGGAACCATGCGTCAGGCCCCGGTCGTAAAGCGACCGGGCCAGCAGGCAGATCTGCTCGCGCAGGCGGGCTTCCTCGCTCATCTCTCCTCCAGTTTCGCCAGCGCATCTGCAAAGAAGCTCTCGCGCCCGAAATTGCCGGATTTCAGCGCCAGTGCAATCGGCCGGCCCGCGCTTTCCGCAAAGGTCCAGGGCACGCCGGGTGCGATCTCGGCGCCGATGTCCAGCCGGGTGACGCCCAGCGCCTGCGCCACGGCGCCCGAGCTTTCGCCCCCCGCCACGACGAACCGCGCGACGCCCCGGTCGCGGGCGGCCACGGCCAGGTCGGCCAGCGCCTGTTCCACCACCGCACCCGCCCGTTCGGTGCCCAACGCCGCCTGCGCGGCCCGGACCTCGGCCGGGTCCGCCGTGGCATAGACCAAGGGCGCGGCATGGGCGGGCTGCGCGGCCAGCCAGTCGCGCGCCTCGGCCACGCCCGCTTCGGCCAGGCGCACCGGGTCCAGACGGAACGCGGGCGCCTCGCGCGCATAGCGTTCCACCTGCGCCCGCGTCATGGCCGAACAACTGCCCGACAGCACCACCGCCCCCTGCGGCAGAACCGGGGCCCTTGGCGGCGTGGCCGGCGCGGTCAGCGTACCGTCATCCAGCCACAGGCGCGGCAACGGCATCGCCACGGCGCTGCCGCCCGTCATCAGCGCCATGTCGCGACAGGCCCGCGCGATCACCGCAAGATCCTCGTCGGCCACCGCATCGACCACCACATGCGCAATGCCTTCGCGCCCCAGCCTGTCCAGCGCCTCGCGCAGGGCCTCGGGCCCGCGCGCGACCGTCAGACGATCGACCAGCCCGACACGGCCTTCGACCTGCGGTTCCAGAAGGCGCATCAGGTTCGAATCGCGCATCGGGGTCAGCGGATGGTCCTTCATCGGGCTTTCGGCCAGAAGCTGGCGGCCGACGAACAGATGCCCCATGAAGATCGCCCGCCCGTTTTCGGGAAAGGCCGGGCAATAGATCGTCTGGCGCGTGCCCAGATCGGCCATCAGCGCCTCGGCCACCGGGCCGATATTGCCGCGCGGCGTCGAATCGAAGGTCGAGCAGTATTTCCAGAAGAACCGCTGCGCCCCGGCACGTTTCAACCAGTCCAGCGCCGCGCGGCACTCCGCCACCGCCTGATCCACCGGCGCGGTCCGGCATTTCAGCGCGATGACTTCCAGCGCGGCGGTTTCGGCGGGCGCATGCCCCGGCACGCCCAGGCGCAGCGAAACGGGCACACCGCTGCGCGCCAGAAGCCCGGCCAGGTCCGTCGCGCCGGTGAAATCGTCGGCGATCGCCCCCAGAAGCGTCGTCATCCGTCCTGCCCCTCGCCCGGCAGGGTCAACCGCGCATTGCGGGCATAGACCTTGGTCACCGCCGCATCGTCCTCGGCGCCCAGCCCCATGCCCGAGGCCGCCGCGAATTGCTGCAAGGCCGCCACGACCAGCGGCGCCGAGAATTTCGCGCCGCGCGCGATATCGCTGACGATGCCAAGATCCTTCAGCCAGATATCGACCGCCGAAAGCGGCGTGTAATCGCCCGCCACGACATGCGGCGCGCGGTTTTCCAGAACCCAGGAGGTGCCCGCGCATTTCGGGATCACTTCCAGGAATTGTTCGGGGCTGACGCCCTGCGTCATGCCGAAGGTGATCGCCTCGCCCATCGCGGCAAGCTGCACCCCGACCAGAAGCTGATTGACGGCCTTCATCGCCGAACCCGGCCCCGCCGCGTCACCCAGTTCGAAGACCGTGGCCGCCATCGCGTCGAGCGCGGGGCGCGCCTTGGCGAACGCCTCGGGCACGCCCGCGGCCATCACCGCCAGCGTACCGTCATTGGCCCTGACCTGCCCGCCCGAGATCGGCGCGTCGAGATAAAGCAGCCCCGCCTCGCGACAGCGCGCCTCCATACTCCGCGCGAAATCCGGGGCGACGGTGGCGCAGGACACGATCGCCGTGCCCGGCGCCAGATGCGGCACGATGCCGGTTTCGCCGAACAGCACCGCCTCGGTCTGTGCGGCGTTGACGACGACCACCACCACCACGTCGCGGTCGGCATAATCCGCCGGTGAACCGACGACGCCGCCACCGGCGGCGCGAAACACCTCGCAGGCGGCCGCGTTCACGTCGGCGCCGCGCGTGTCCAGCCCGGCCCGCAGAAGCGACCGCGCGATTCCCATTCCCATCGATCCAAGGCCGATGACGGCGGCTTTGGTGCCCGTGCCCATAGACATCCCCCCTGTCCGTTCTCTGCCCGCCCCGGCGCAGGCCGGACGGGTCGATTTCCGGCGTAGCATGCCGTCGGAAAATGGTATACCAAAAAACCGAACTGCATCCAGCCCGTCCGAAGGAGGCCCCATGACCGAGCCGTTGCGCGGTATCCTGCCCGTCGCCCCGACCCCGTTCCACGACGACGGCAGCCTTGATCCGGAGGGCATGCGCCGGGTGCTGGATTGCATGATCGACCAGGGCGTCGACGCGATCTGCATCCTGGCCAATTACTCGGAACAATTCCTGCTGTCGGACGACGAACGCGCCACGCTGACGCGGCTCTGCCTCGACCATGTCGCGGGCCGGGTGCCGGTGATCGTCACGATCAGCCATTTCGCGACCGAAATCGCCGCGGCGCGCGGGCGCGAGGCGGCGCGGATGGGCGCGGCGATGGTGATGATGATGCCGCCCTATCATGGCGTCGGCCTGGTGCCGTCGCCGCAGGGCATCTTCGAACATTTCGCCGCCGTGTCGGATGCCGCCGGAATCCCGATCATGGTGCAGGACGCGCCGCTATCGGGCGTCTCGCTGCCGGTGGCGCTGCTGGTGAAAATGGCGCGCGAGATCGAGCAGGTCAGCTATTTCAAGATCGAAACCCCTTTCGCCGCAGACAAGCTGGCCGCGCTGATCGCCGAGGGCGGCGACGCGATCCTCGGCCCCTATGATGGCGAAGAGGCGGTAACGCTGCTGGCCGATCTCGATGCCGGCTGCACCGGCACCATGACCTCGGCGCTGCAGCCCGAGCGGATCAAGCCCATCGTCACCGCCCATCACGCGGGGCGCGAGGACGAAGCCCTGGCGCATTGGCGCGATTGCCTGCCCCTGATCAACCACGAGAACCGCCAATGCGGGCTGCGCGCGGCCAAGGTGGTGATGAAGGAAGGCGGCGTGATCGGGTCCGATCATGTGCGGCACCCGCTGACCCCGATCACCGAACGCACGCGGTCCCGGCTGCTGCAACTGGCCCGCGAACGCGACCTCGTGGCGCTGCATTGGGGCAAGTGACGGCGGCGGCATGGGCATGAACAGCGGCACCGGGTTCCGCATCGGGCTGGTCGGACAGGGCATCCAGCAATCGCGCACCCCGGCCATGCACCGGGCCGAGGGCGCGGCGCTGGGCCTCGACCTGCGCTACGACCTGATCGACACCGACATGATGGCCCCGGCCGAAGCCGATATCGCCCGCATTCTCGACCGGGCCGAGGCCGAGGGCTTCGCCGGGCTGAACATCACCTTTCCCTACAAGCGGGCGGTGATGGCGCATCTGCACGAATTGTCAGAGTCCGCCCGCCGGGTGGACGCGGTCAACACGGTCGTGTTCCGCGACGGGCGCCGGCATGGCCACAACACCGACCTTTGGGGCTTTGCCGAGGGGCTGCGCCGCAACCTGCCCGATGCCGACATGCGCTGCGTCCTGCTTCTTGGCGCGGGCGGTGCGGGCGGCGCGGTGGCGCATGCCCTGGCCGGGGCCGGCACGGGCCGTCTGCTGGTGGCCGACCGGCAGGCCGACAGCGCCGCCGCGCTGGTCGCGGCGCTGAACGCGGTCATGCCCGGCCTGGCCGCGCTTGCACCCGATCCGGCCAAGGCCGCGGCGCTGGCAACCGGCATCGTCAACGCCACGCCGATGGGCATGGCCAAGCTGCCCGGCACCGCGATCGACACCGCCCTTCTGGAACCACGCCACTGGGTCGCCGACATCGTCTATTTCCCGCTGGAAACCGCGCTTCTGGCGGCAGCCCGCGCACGCGGCTGCCACACCCTTTCGGGCGCGGGAATGGCGGTCAATCAGGCGGTACGGGCCTTTGCCCTGTTCACCGGGCACGATCCGGACCCGGCGCGGATGCGCGCGACGTTCGAAAGCTTCGACATGGGCGCGGCTTGACCATGGCGCTGAAGGCGGCGAAAGGCGGGCCATGCTCCAGGTTCTGACGCATGACATCCTGCCGGTCTTTTCGGTCCTGGCGCTGGGGTTTCTCTTGGGCCGGACCGGCAAGGTCAGCCGGGCCGAGGCGACGGCGCTGAACCGCGTGGCCTTCCTGGTGCTGCAACCGGCGCTGATCTTCCCGCTGATGATCGGGATCGACTGGCAGGATTTCCGGCTTGACGCCATCGCGCTTTATGCCGCCTGCCAGATCGTGCTGTTCACGCTGACCTACCTTCTGGCGCGCCGCCTGCTGGGGCGTGACGTGATCGAATCCTGGCTGCTGGCGATGGCGACGATCTTCGTCAACACGCTCCTCTATATCTGGCCGATCTCCTACCTGATCTACGGCGAAACGGCGGCCCTGCCGGTCACCGGGATCGTGGCCTGGGATGCCGCCGTCAGCTTTGCCTTCTTCATCGTGACGACCGATCTTCTGGCCAATCGCCACGCCTCTGCGGTGCAATCGCTGGGCCGGGTGGGGCGCAACCCGGTGCTGATCGCCATCGCGCTGGGGGCATTTTGCAACGCCGCGGGCCTGCCGCCGCCCGAACCGGTCCTGACGGCGATGGATTTTGCCGGCGCCGGGGCGGCCCCGCTGACGCTGTTCGCACTGGGGGTGATCCTGTCCGGTCACAGCCTCGTGCCCTCGCCCACCATCGTGACGATGTCGGCACTGAAGCTGCTGGCCTTCCCCGCGCTGGTCTGGGGCGCGCTGCATCTGGGCGACCGGCCCGAGGCGTGGAACACGCTGCTGGTCCTGTGCGCCGCCGGTCCGTCGGGGGCGATGGCGTTTTCGCTGGCGGTGCTGCACGGGGTGCGGACCGACCAGATCGCGCCGGTGATCATCTGGACTTCGACGCTGTCGCTGATCTCTCTGGCCTGGCTGGCCTGACCGCATGGAACGGGCCGCGGCGTCTGCCGGCGCCACTTCAGCATGTCGGCTTTTCGGCTTTCCGCACGGCGATCGGTGCGGACCGGTCGGGCCGTGTCAGGTATCGGGCCCGCGGCGCTCCGCGAAATGGTCGCAAACCGTCTCGGCCAGGGCCAGCGAGGACGTCAGGCCCGGGCTTTCGATCCCGTGCAGGACGACAAGACCCGGAACCCCAAGTTCCGCCTCGGCCTGGATCGTGAAATCGGCCACCTCCGCACCCGGCGGCGGCGCGATCTTGGGCCGGATACCGGCATAGCCGGGGTCGAGCGCCCCGTCGGGCAGGCCCGGCCAATAGCGGCGCACCGCCGCTTCGAAAGCCGGCCCGCGCGCCGGATCGACCTCTGTCTCCGTCCCCTCGACCGGCTCGGCATCCGGGCCGAAGCGCGCCTGGCCGCCCAGGTCCAGCGTCAGATGAACGCCCAGGCCGCCGCCCTTCGGCACCGGATAGACCAGGTGGCGGAACGGGCTGCGGCCTCGCAGCAGGAAATAGCTGCCCTTGACGAAATATTCCCGCGGACAGAGCCCGCCCAGCGGACCCGCCCGCATCAGCCGTCCGGTACCCAGCCCGGCGGCCACGACCACCCGTTCGGCCGCGATCCGCCAGCCCTCGGCCCCGACCAGCACATGCGGCGGCCCCGGTTCGATCCGCGCCACCGGCGACCGGAAGGCGAAATCCGCGCCGCCCGCTTCGGCCTCGCCCTGCAGGGCCAGCATGTAGGCATGGCTGTCGAAAATGCCGGTCGCCGGGGAAAACAGCGCGGCCGTTGCGCGCAGTTCGGGTTCCAGCGCCCGCGCCTCGGCCCCGGTCAGAGGGCGCAGTTGCTCGTCCTCGCTCAGGCCGGCCGCTTCGGCCCGCGCGGCGATGGTTTCCAGCGCCGCCTCCTCGCCCGGTTCGGTGGCCACGATCAGCTTGCCCGGCACGGCATGCGGCAGGTCGTGGTCGCGCAGGTAGCGCATCAGCCGGCGCCGGCCGGCGACGCAGGCGCGCGCCTTCAGGCTGCCGGGCGGATAGTAGATGCCGGCATGGATCACCTCGCTGTTGCGCGACGAGGTTTCGCGGCCGATCCCGTCGCCGGCCTCGATCACCATCGCGGGCAGGCCACGCAGCGCTGCTTCGCGCGCCACGGCCAGCCCGATCACGCCGGCGCCGATCACGGCAAGGGGCAAAACGTCGTCCATGCCGGTCGAGGTGGCACGGAGAGGGCGCCTCGGCAAGCCCCATCTCAGCCATCGCGGAACACGCGGCCAAGATGGCGCAGAATCGGCCGCGCCAGCCAGGCCAGCGGCGCGGCCTCTCCGGTCACCAGGTAAACCTCGACCGGCGTGCCGGGCTGTGGCGTGCCGCCGGGCAACCGGGACAGCGCCTCCGCATCGGGCCGGATCACCGCCTCGAACCAGCGCCCGCCCATGGCCGGGTCGGCCAGTGTCTCGGCCGACAGGCGCAGGACGGTGCCCGCCACCTCGGGCGGCGTGCCCGGCCGGGCCGAGGCGAAGACCAGCCGCGCCGCCTGACCCGCGGCGACGGCATCGGCGCGTGCCGGATCGATCCGCGCGGTCACCGTCAGCGGCGCGCTGCCGGGTACGACATGCAACAGCGGCTGGCCGGCCCCGATCACCGCGCCGGATGCCAATACCTGCCGCGCCACCACGGTTCCGCCGACGGGCGACACGACATCGAGCCGTGCCAGGCGCAGGTCCAACGCGGACCGGCGGGCCAGAAGATCGCGTTCTGCCGCCGCCAGGTCGCCAAGCGCCACGCGCGCCGCGTGCCGCCGTTCGGCCCGCGCGGCCTCGACCCCCTGCGCGAGGGCGGTACGGCGGGCGGCGAGTTCA
>Ga0180436_10002109_pt1 | contig 19031 bp, 16 predicted proteins | sample SS_ome_2_FD_132434 | JGI IMG/M metagenome (GOLD analysis project Ga0180436, IMG submission 132434) | Hypersaline lake sediment archaeal communities from the Salton Sea, California, USA - SS_3_S_2 metaG | ecosystem: Environmental > Aquatic > Non-marine Saline and Alkaline > Hypersaline >...
CCACCACCGGGACGAGGCCCGGCGGCGAGTGCGCCGTCGAGCAGCGCTGCTCGCTCGTGCATTCCCACCAGGCCCTGCCCCGGGGTATCAGGGGGTGGGGGAATTGCGGCGGCGCCGCGCCCATCGTCGCGCACCTCGATCGACAGAGAATCATCGTCATACGCGACTTCGATCTCCGCGCTCACATCGGGACCGCCATGTTTCAACGTATTTGTCAGCGACTCCTGGATGATCCGGTAGGCATTGAGGTCGACTCCGAGCGGCAGTGGTCGCACGTCGCCGGTCATATAGAGCTCGGTAGTCAGCCCGGCCCGATTCATGTGATCAACCAACCGGGGCAGCGCACCGAGACCGGGTTGCGGATCCCGTGCCTTCGGGTCTGCGGTGCGCAACATGCCGAGCAGCCTCCGAATCTCAGTCAGAGCACGATGCCCGGCAGCCTCAGCCGAACTCATGGCTTCCTGGGCTCGATCCGGATCCTCGGCCAGAATCCGCTTCGCCGCAGCAGACTGGATCGTCATCACGGTTATTTCATGGGCAACGACATCGTGGAGTTCGCGGGCGATGCGAACACGTTCGTTGGTGACCGCGTCTGTAGCCTGTTGCTCTCGCTCGTGCTCGGCCTGTATGGCTCGTCTCTCCAACGCAAGCATGCGTTGCTGGCGGTGATAGGTCTCACGTCCGATCAGCAGCGGCAAACCGAGCAAAGCAATCTCGCCGATCAGGGCAAATGGCTCGACGTCGTACACGAATATGCCGACGACAGTCCACAGCAGCACCACATCCAATGTGATGCCCCCGATGAGTAGCGACCGCCGCGGGGGAAGCTGGCTGCCGATGGTGTAGATCGCAAATGCGATGCCGAACAAAGCCCAGGAGTCCGGATAGTCCATCCCGCGATCAATGATGAACGCGGCGACGATGATGGCCAACACGGTCACGGGGGCCCTACGCCGCCAGATGAGGGGAACGGTCTGCCCCGCAATCAGGAAGTAAGCTAACCCGTCGAGCTCCCGCGTTGTCGTCACCGCCTCGGACTGCCATACGCTCACCGAGCCGATACTCAGCGCGAACATCGATATGGACAGCAGCGTGTCGATGACCAGGGCGCGGCGGGGATCCTCCGGTTTCATGCGACGATCGTACCGCCCGCAGTCGAACCGGCCATCGTTCGTCCGGCGGATTCGTGCTCATTCCCGAGACCGACCCGGGGTAACGTGAACGGGACACAACCGGAAGGTGACCATGGGTGACAACCGAAGAGCCGCGGCGTTCTTTGATCTCGATCGAACCCTCATCGCCGGCTCCTCGGCGTTCGTGTTCGGGCGCGCCGCCTGGCGCCACGGAATGATGCCGACGAGCGAACTCCTTTCCGATGCGTGGAAGGCGATTACGTTCCGCTTCTCGGGAGCGTCCGACGAGAAGGCAAATGCGGTCCGGGACCGCATCCTCAGTGCCATTGAGGGTCGTGCGGTCGAGGAGCTGATGACGCTGGGTGACGACATCATTCCGCAGTTGCTCGACGACGTTCGCAAGGAGTCGCAGGGCTTTCTCGAGCTGCACCGGGAGGCGGACCGGGACACCTACTTGGTCACCGCCTCGCCGATCGAGATCGTGCAGAGCCTCGCCGTCGAGCTGGAGATGACCGGCGCCATCGCCACTGTGGCGGAGACCGTCGACGGAATCTACACGGGGGAGCTGTCCGAGCCCTTCTGCTACGGGCCGGAGAAAGCGCACGCCATTGCGCGGGTTGCGGCGCGCGAGGGCTACGACCTGGCCCTCTGTTATGCATACAGCGACTCGGTGAGTGATCTGCCGATGCTCGAGCTGGTGGGACATCCGGTTGCGGTCAATCCCGACAATGGGCTGGAGGCGGTGGCGCGGGCCCGTGGCTGGCCGATCGTCGAGTTCAGCCGTACCGCCCGGCGCGTAGTGAAGACGACCACGGCAAGCGTTGGCGCGGTCGGGTTGGCGGTGACTACGTATGCGCTCGGTCGTCATCACGGAAGACGGGCGGCGTTTCTCTAGGTGTGTTGCGCAAGGCGCAGCGCAGGGTCCCGACCAGCATGCGCAAGCCGGCGACTGTCGCCACAATCCACACCACAAGGAAGCCAACCTCGGGGCGACCCAGTGAGCCGAGCAGAGATAGGACGAGGAGGGACCCGACCCACCGGATCACACGCCGACGGGGCCAGGCCGGGCGATCCCCGGATTGGTCCCGAGCAGTGGTTTCCTGCCGTGATGCGAAGAACAGAAATGCGAATCCGCCGTAGAGGAGCCAGACAATCAGGTGCCCGAGCAGCGGCGGCAGCAACTCCGGGTTCCACAGCGGGACGAACGCCAGGTACCAGAAGCCGACCAGCGCAGCTAGGCCCTTGCCCTGACGATCGGAGGGCAGCAAGTCTTGCAGCGTCCAGACACGGTTGCGCCCTCCGCGCCGCCACCACCACGAAACCGCTGCAACGGCGGCAACGGCGGTTGCAGTGGGGATGAGGGCCACTCCGGAGCTGCGAATCAGCGTGCCGTGGGTGAGGGCGGCGATGGCGAAGATGAGCGCGGTCCGGCGTGGCGTTGCTGCGGTCAGCCAGCGAGGGAGCTGTAGTGCTATCCCCTGACTGGTGGTGCCGATCCTCTCCCCGACGGCCAGCGGGAAGATGAACGCCATGAAGGGGTGCCAGAAGAATGCCAGCACGATCAGCGAAACAACGTCGACGTGCGCCAATGCGATGGTGTCTCCCCACGGGGGAGCCCATAGCACCTTGGTGATGTAGAACTCGTACAGGCCGAAGAGAACGCCGCCCAGCCACAGGGTGGCGAGGCTCGGCCAACCCCGCCCAAAAGCCAGCCAGGCAAACAAGAGGAGGTGGCTCCCGTAGAACAGGGTGAGGAAGACGGTCTCTATCGGGTTGACGAAAGCAAACGGCGCCGAAGCGACGCTGACCTCGGCGATTGCCACCGACAGGAAACCCAGCAGGAGCCAGAAGATCAGCTTGGTGCAAAGCCTGATGTTGTCCATGCGCAAACCATCGGCCAGATCAGCGGAAGGGACAATTGGGGGTTACCCCGATGACAGCCTGATGATGAATGTCACATGACAGCGGCCACTCCTAACCTATCGTCCATGGCAGATCGTGAAGTTGGAGTCGGCCCGCACCCTGAGCCGTGGCCCGACGATCCGCGACTCGACCCGGACCTGCTGGCCAATGGTGATCGACGCAACGTGCTCGACCGGTATCGGTACTGGAGCCGCGAAGCCATCATCGCCGAACTCGACGAACGCCGGCACACGTTCCATGTTGCTATCGAGAACTGGCAGCACGACTTCAACATCGGCACCGTCGTTCGCAACGCCAACGCCTTTCTGGCTGCTGAGGTGCATATTGTGGGGCGGCGCCGCTGGAATCGGCGCGGGGCGATGGTGACCGATCGCTACCAGCATGTGCGTCACCATCCGTCCGTGGATGACTTCGCAGAGTGGGTGGCGGCGGAGCAGATCGAAGTGATCGGAATCGATATCATCCCCGAAGCCCGGCCGATTGAGACCGCGTCACTTCCCGCCCGGTGCGTGCTCGTTTTCGGTCAGGAGGGTCCGGGCCTGTCTGTCGAGATGCTGGCGCTCTGCACCACGGTGTACTCGATCGCCCAATTCGGCTCGACGCGATCGATCAACGCCGGCGTTGCCTCCGGAATCGCCATGCACGCGTGGGTTCGCCAGCATTTGATGCCATCGGATTGATTCCTTTTCCCGCCGCGATCACGGCCGACAGGGAGCCGGACAGCAATAGCCGCGTGCATGACTCACGGAGGAGTCGTGTCTATGAGCAGATTCACGGATGGAAAGCGTGTGCTGGCCGACTGGATAGGCCGGCATCTCGTCGCGTCCGGGTTCATTGCGGTGATCATCGTCCCCGTTGTTGCGGGAATCTTGCTCGGTCTGATCTGGGGTGAAGGCCTTGCGTCGGCAGGCGTCGTGGTCGTGTTCGGAGCCTCCACTCTCATCTTCTCCGGGATCTACATGAGCAGGGCAGAACGATTGGCCGCAGAGCGGGACCAGGCCCTGCGCTTCGAGCGAGCCCTATCGACGGCCTCACGTGCATTGCTCAAGCGAGATGTGGTGGATCCGGTCGGGTCGGCTCTGGGAGCGGTCATCGATGGGGTTGACGCCAAGACCGTCTTCCTCGAAACCAATACTCACGGCGACATTGATGAGAACGGGAATATGGCAACAGTCCGTGATGTCCTGTACGCCACCGGACCCGATAGCACCCCCGGCAGGTGGGAACTCACCGGTTGGAAGGTCGGTAGCAAGGCGCAGGAAGCACTCGGCTCCGGGCTCGCCTACGCAACGGTGGTCGCTGATCTCGACCCGCTTACCGTGGCCTTCTACAAAGCCTCATTTATTGGCAGCGAGGTGCTGCTTCCTATCACCGCCGAGGGCCGCTGGGTCGGAAGTGTTGGACTCACTTGCGGCGACCGCGATCGCAACTGGTCTGTCGAGGAGAAACATCTGCTCCGGTCGGTGGCCGAGATGATCGGGGCCTACTGGGAGCGCCGCGACGCCAAGGGCAAGCTAGAGGAGCTACTGGCGGCCAAGGACGAGTTCATCGCATCGGTGAGTCACGAGGTGCGCACACCACTCACGGCAGTATTGGGTTTCGCTCACGAGTTGGACGAGCAGCAAGGTAAGTTCTCTCCGGAGGAGCAGGCCGACCTGATCGGCCTGATTGCGTCGCAGAGCCGAGAGGTAGCAAATATCGTCGATGACTTGCTAACCGCGGCCCGGGCCGAGGCAGGCACTCTCGTGATTGCCCCGGAAACGCTTTCTGTGCGCAAGTTGGTCGGGGAGGTCCTTTCCTCGCACTCGGGTCGGGTCGACTTCGCCATGGACGACGATATGGAGATGTGGGCCGACTCGGGTCGGGTGCGCCAGATCCTCCGCAACTTGCTGACCAATGCAGAAAGGTACGGCGGGAGCATCGTCAAGATTCACGTGCGGCGCGTTGCCGATACCGTCCGGATCGAGGTTCGCGACAACGGGGAGGGTATACCCGTTCATTTGCGGGACCACGTATTCGAGCCCTATGCCCGCGCTAAGAACAGTGCCACGCAACCCGCTTCCGTTGGTCTCGGCCTGTCCGTGGCCCGCCAACTCGCCCAGCTGATGAAAGGCGATTTAGGGCTCGGAGAGGATGGTGAATGGACGGTCTTCACCCTCACTTTGCCAATCCAGCGACAGGACTCCGGGCGGAGGGCCGCGGCGGCTGCGGCCAGCTGACCGGCTCGTTACGTTGTTACCGGGGCGGGGGTGGATTCGGCCCGGCGGTCGACGACGAACCTCCACACCCCGCAGCCGATTGCAAGCAATCCGGCGATCAGGATCAGCAACGAGATCGGATACAGCCTGGTGTCCTTGATCGTGTTGTAGTTGTCCAACTGGCTGTCGAACGCGGTGACCATCGCACCGAACCGATCCAGCGAGTCGTCCAGTCCGCCGAGGGCAGCTTCAGTGGCTGGGAACTGGCTGAGGAATCCGGCCATCTGGTCCTCGCTCATCTGCAGCTCAGCAGCAAGATCCGGCAGCAGCTCAGCCTGCATCTGTTGGCCCATTGCGCCGACTACTCCCACCGCCTGCCTTGAGTCGGCGACCAGTTCTGCCGTGTACTCCTGTTCCAGGGCGGAATTCAGGTCGTCGGCTGCCGAGGACTTGGGTAGGAAGGAAAGCAGCAAGCTGAGGGCAACGACGACGACGCCGAAGATTGTTGCCATCAGCCAGGCACGCTCGCTCGGGCCGAGCATGTAGATAGCGGCCAGCACCGCACCGACTCCAATCAGCAGAATGAGCCACGGCACGGTGCTCGCCGGGAGGCTGGTGGTGGGGATGGCATCGGCGGACTCGAAGTTGCTCTGCTGCGCAGCAAGTAGCCCGACTACATCGGTGAACTGAGGAACGACTTCGGGTAGGGCGGCTATCCCGGCCGCTACTGCGGGATAGTTGGTGCCGAGGAAGGCGTCGAGTTCGTCAGACGAAATCTGTAGCGACTGGGCAACGGCCGGCGCAACCTGGGTGCTGAATTCGTCGGCGACCGCACCCAATCCAGCGACGTCGGCTTCCGCCGTGGCGATCGCATCATCGGTCATGATCGGTCGAAACGCGTCGGTCAGTTCCTCGAAGGCCGTTCCAACTGTGAAGAGACTGTTGGCAAACAGAACGATCAGGACGATCACCCCGATAGCCAGCACTCCGAATGCAGGTAGGCGCTTGCTCATGCTCTCCTCCTCCGGCACCGGGACGGTGCTTGTCGTTCCTCCCGGCATGAGCATAGGAATCTGATCCGACGCCTGTGCGGCACGACCGGCCGGCCGGGTTGAGCCCGGCTAGACCTCCTCGAGGAAAACGGCGTACTCGGAGAGCTTCTCGAGGACGGCTTCCGGTGCGATGGCGGGGAGGCTGAAGATGGCTCGAGCCACACCGGCCCCGGCCAGCTCGGCAATTCTCGCTGTGTCCCGGGGAGCGTTGAACACCCCGACCGTCAACGTGTCCGGGTCACGACCCGCCGCGACGGCAGCCTTCCGTAGCGCATCGATCTGGTCGTTGATCGGATTCCCACCGTAGATAGGCATCCAGCCGTCACAGAACTCGGCGATGTGGGCAAAGGTCTTCGGGCCGGCCCCACTGCCCATGATGATGGGCGGGTAAGGCTGCTGCACCGGCTTTGGCCAAGCCAGGCTCGGCTCGAGTTCGAGCATCTCGCCCCGGTAGGCAGCTTCGTCCTGGGTCCACAGGGCCTGCATCATCAGGACCTTTTCCCGGAGCAGGGCCCGTCGCTCGTTGTAGCGAACCCCGTGATGGGCCATCTCTTCCCGGTTCCATCCATACCCGATTCCGAACAGGAGCCTGCCATTGGAGAGCGAGTCGACCGTTGCCACCTGCTTGGCCAGCCAGATCGGATCACGCTGCGGGACCAGGGTGATCCCGCTTCCGACGAGGAGTGTCCTGGTCGACGCCGCTGCCGCCATGAGGGCAACGAACTGTTCGTAGGTGCGCCAGTACATCTCGGGTAGGGGCGGAGCGTTTTTCCTGCCACCCCACGGAGTGCGACGACATACCGGGATGTGGCTGTGCTCGGGGAACCACAGCGACTCAAAGCCGAATTCCTCAACCGCCCGAGCGAGCGTCGCTGGATCGATCGTGGTGTCGGTGGGGAATATCGAAACGCCGAGGTCCATTAGCACGCTCCCTGGTCAGGCTTTGCGAACCAGCCGCCGCAGTCGGTGATCCGGAGTGAAGAGGCGGCGCACCGAGCCGAGCCCGATCACCACCGAAGTCGTAGCTGCCGTGCCCAGGATCAGATACATGATGGCTGCCTGGACAAGCACCGCATCGATCGGGTCCACGCCGGCAAGGATCAGACCGGTCATCGCCCCGGGGAGAAACACCAAGCCGGCCGCCTTGGCGGATTCGATACGTGGCGTGAGCGCGGTCTTGATCGCCTCCCGCACGTAGGGACGCCCGGCTTGAGCGGACGAGTACCCGAGCGCGAGGCGCGCTTCTACCTCCGGGCGCTTGTCGGTCAGTTCATCGGCGGTGCGGCGAGCGGCCAGCACGGTGCTGCCCAGCGAATTGCCGATCATCATGCCGCCGAGCGGGACTATCGCCCGTGCCTCCATAGGGAATATGCGTAGGCCGAAGATCACGCCCATGGTCACCACCATCGAAGCCGTCAACGCGGCGAGGGCGATGGGGAACAGCCCGGGTACTTCGGGGGCGCGGTTGCGCACCGTCCAAGCGGCAAACAGCACCATGCCCACCACCCACAGCCAGGAATACAACACGCTTCTGCCCGGCTCCAGGAGCCAGGCCAGCACGAAGCCCATTACGATCAGCTGGGCAAAGGCTCGCAGCGTTGCCCACACCAGTTGCTTTTCGAGGCGCAATTGCTGTCCCAGCGATACCGCGAGAGCCACACCGATGAGCAGCAGCGACGTGACCAGGCCGAGCGCATCAACATCGCCCTGACCCATCAGTCCACCTCCTCGGCGAGTGTCGCCAATGCCCAGTCTGCTTCTGCCGACTGCGCCGGTCCGGAATAGAGCACATCGCCGTCGGCGAGGACAACGAGATGGTCGGCCATGCGGGAGATCTGCTCCATGTCGTGCGTGACCCAGACGACATCCACCTTGCTCTCCTGCTGCAGGATCTGGACGGTGGCCTCCAGCGAGCGGCGCGCTGCCGGATGGAGAGCCGCCGTCGGCTCATCCATCAGCAGAACCTCCGGCTCGCAGAGTAGAGCTCTCGCCAGGCACACCCGTTGCGCCTCGCCACCGGAGAGGTCATCACCGATTCGCGCCAGGAATTCCGCTCCCAACTCGACTCCGGCCAGAGCCGTCGCCAGCTGATCGGGTCCGGCATCGGATGCGGCGACGTGCAGATTCTCGGCGACGGTACCCCCGAAGAGGACAGGTTGCTGAAACACCATGCCGACGCGGCGGCGGAGCACTAGAGGATCGAGCTCTGCCAGGTCGGTGCCGCGGAATCGAACGGTCCCGGCGGTGGGTACGTCGAGGCGATTGCACAGCCGCAGCAGACTCGTTTTCCCCGAGCCGGAGGCGCCGGCGACCACCGTTAAATGTCCGACTGGAATCTGCAACGACACATCACCGAGCACCTTCGTGTCCTCGATGGTGACGTTGACGTTCTCGAAGCTGAAGAGGTTGGTCACCTCGGCCCCGCTGGGTTCACCGACGGAACGGGCTGACAACTTCGGGATCTATGTTGTAGCGAGCCATGGCATCGGCCACCACCTCAGGTCCGACTGCGCCATCGGCAGCGAGACTGGATAGCGTCGCCATCACGACATGGCCGGCATCCACCTCGAAGAAGTGACGTAGCGCCTCCCTGGTGTCGGAACGGCCAAATCCGTCGGTGCCGAGCGGGACATAGCGGCGAGGAATCCAACGGCCGACCTGGTCCGGGACCATCTTCATATAGTCGGTGACGGCTACGACCGGACCGGATCCGTTGTTGAGCTGGTCGGTTACATAGGGAACGCGCGGGTCCTCGTCGGGGTGGAGCAGATTCCAGCGCTCGACTTCCACCGCTTCCTCGCGCAACAGCTTGTAGTTGGTAGCACTCCACAGGTCGGCGGCGACCCCGTAGTGCTCGAGGAGCTCCTGCTGAGCCGTGCGGGCTGCGGCCTGTGCCGGCCCGGAGAACAGAATGGTCGCCTGCTGGCTTCCGCCTTCGGGTCGACCCGCAAACCGGTATAGCCCGCGCACGATGCCCTCGTCGACGCCTTCCGGCTTGGGAGGCTGAACGTAGTTTTCGTTGTACGCCGTCAGGTAGTAGAAGATGTCCTCGTTCTCGACGTACATGCGCCGGAGCCCGTCCTTTACGATCGCAGCCACTTCGTAGGCGAAAGCTGCGTCGTAGGCCTGGCAAACGGGAACCGTCGAGGCGAGCAGCAGCGAGTGGCCGTCCTGGTGCTGCAAACCCTCGCCGAGCAGAGTTGTCCGCCCGGCGGTGCCGCCGACCAGGAAGCCGCGCGCTCGCGCATCCGCCGCCGACCAAATCGAATCACCGACGCGTTGGAAGCCGAACATCGAGTAGAAAGTGAAGAACGGGACGACCGGAACACCGCGGGTTGCATAGGAAGTTGCTGCCGCAATCCAACTGGCCATCGACCCGGCCTCAGTTATACCTTCCTCGAGGATTTGCCCGGCTTGATCCTCGACGTACGACAGCAGCATGTTGTGGTCAACCGGCTCGTATTGCTGGCCTTGGGAGGCGTAGATTCTCAGTTCCTTGAACAACGCGTCCATGCCAAAGGTGCGGCCCTCGTCGGGGATGATCGGGACGACGCGATGGCCGAACTTCTCATCACGGGCCAGGGAGCGGAGCAAGCGCACATATGCACCGGTTGTCGAGACCTCAGCCTTGCCGGAACCGGCATCGAACTCGGTGTAGACGCTGTCGTCCGGCATCTCGAGCGGCCGCCGGATCTCCATCGGGCGAGTCGGCATCACACCGTCTAGGGCGGCCCGGCGTTTCATTAGGTATTGATGCTCCGGCGAATCCTGTGCAGGACGGAAGTAGGGAGGCTCGGCGTCGCCGGCAAGTGCTTCGTCCGGGATGTCATTTTCCAGGTGGAGGCGATTGCGCAGCGTGAGCAGCTGCTGGTTGGTGAGTTTCTTGATGGAGTGGGTGGCGTTGCGGCCCTCCACATCGGGTCCGAGAGTCCATCCTTTGATGGTCTTGGCGAGTACTACGGTCGGTGCCCCCTTGAACTCGCTGGCGGCCTTGAAGGCGGCGTACACCTTGTGATAGTCGAGTCCGCCGCGCCGTAGTTTCCAGATCTCGTCGTCGTCCATGTGCTCGACCATCTGCCGTAGCCGCGGGTCGGGGCCGAAGAAGTGCTCGCGCACGTAGGCGCCGTCCTCAGCCTTGTATCGCTGGTATTCACCGTCGACGGTTGAGTTCATCTTCTCGACGAGCACGTTGTCGACGTCCTTAGCCAGCAGCGGATCCCAGCTACACCCCCAGATCACTTTGATGACATTCCACCCGGCGCCGCGGAACATTGCTTCGAGTTCCTGAATGATCTTGCCGTTGCCCCGCACCGGGCCGTCGAGACGCTGCAGGTTGGCATTGACGACCCAGATGAGGTTGTCCAGCTTCTCCCGACCGGCGAGCGAGATCGATCCGAGCGTTTCGGGTTCGTCGGTTTCCCCGTCGCCGAGGAAGCACCAGACCTTTGACTCGTCGGTCCGGTCGATCTTGCGATGCGAGAGGTACTTGTTGAAGCGAGCCTGGTAGATGGAGTTGATCGGACCGAGGCCCATCGAGACGGTGGGATATTCCCAGAACTCGGGCATCAGCCGGGGATGGGGGTAGGAGGAAAGGCCGCCACCGATCTCGCGGCGGAAGTTGTCGAGGTCTTCCTCGTCGAGACGGCGCTCGAGAAAGGCTCTGGCGTAGATCCCGGGTGCCGCATGACCCTGGAAGTAGACGTGATCACCGGGCGTGCCGTCCCCCTTGCCCCGGAAGAAGTGGTTGAAGCCGACCTCGTAGAGAACCGCCGACGAAGCGAACGTAGACAGATGCCCGCCGATGCCCTCGGCTTCGTGATTGGCTTTGACGACCATGACCGCGGCGTTCCACCGTACGAAGCGGCGGATGCGTTGCTCGATGTCTTCGTCGCCCGGGAACCACGCCTCGTGTTCGGCCGGGATCGTGTTGATGTACGGCGTGCTCACGGACGCAGGGACGCCAACATTCTGTGCCCGGGCGCGCTCGATCAGCTTCGCCATCAGGAAGCGGGCGCGGGCAGGCCCTTCGGCGCTGATGACGGTGTCGAGAGATTCGAGCCACTCTCTGGTCTCGTCTGGATCGGTATCCGGGATTTGATGGGTGAAGCCGTCGATGATCATTGTTTCCTGCTCCAAACGCGGTGACACGCTGAGGTTACCGATCGGGACGATCGTTGGCGACGTTCGGCCCTGCAGCCGGTGACATTCGGTTCAACCCAAAGGCGTTAGATTGATGTGATGCGATTGGATCTGAATAGGCGCACCGACCTTGCGCTGCGTGCGATGCAAGAGCTGAGCGAGGAGAGCGCAAGGGTCAGCGGCCCCGAATTGGCCGATGCTTTGGCCACTACTCGCCAGTACTTGCCGCAGATAGTTAACCCCCTGGTGAAGGCGCGCTGGGTGCGGTCAACACCTGGTCCTCACGGCGGTTACGAGTTGCTGGTACCGCTGGAGGAGATATCCGTGCTGCAGCTGATTGAAGTCATGGAGGGACCGACTCAGAACGATACGTGTGTCCTCAACGGCGAAGTGTGCCCGGGTCCGGAGCAGTGCGCTCTGCACGGCGCCTGGCAACATGCCCGGGATGTCCTGCTGCGCGAGCTCGACGGGATGAGCCTGGCTGAGACCTGAGAGCCTTCTGCGTAACACTCTCTTCAACCAGTCCCTTCCGGTAGGGTTCATGACATGATCGATCACCTGGTGTATGCCACTCCCGATGTCGATGAGACTGTGGAGGATCTGGCGGGCCGCCTCGGGGTAGAGGCAGTGCCCGGAGGCCGTCATCTCGGTTACGGAACGCGCAATGCGCTGCTGTCTCTCGGTTCCAGCTATCTGGAGATCATCGGACCCGATCCCGGTCAGCGTCGCCCTGCCGCCGGGTACTGGTACGGCATCGAGAACATCGCCGTCGCTCGTCTCGTCACCTGGACGGCCCGCGTCGAGCACATCGAGCGAGTAGCCGCTCATGCCCATGTCTCGGGCTACCGTCCCGGTGACGTACACAAAGTGTTTCGGGAAACGCCGGAAGGGGATCGGCTGTCCTGGCGGTTGACGTTGCCCACTATGGCCGGCAGCGGTCTCGTCCCCAATCTGATCGAATGGGATCCGGGGTGTCCGCATCCAGCCGAAACATCACCCGATGGTGTCGAGTTGCTGGAGCTGACCGGCTACCACCCGGTCCCCGAGTCCATCCGGCCGATGCTCGATGCGCTACGCATCGACCTGGAGCTGAGGGTGGGGGAGGTACCCCGACTTGTAGCTTTGCTCGACTCGCCGCGGGGGCGTATCGCGCTGAGCTGACTCAGGCAGCGCCGAAGCAGGTGAATACGGCCGCAGTGAAAGCAAGATCGAGGTTGGAGCTGTTGCGGATAGTGAAGAGCGCTGCAGCCGGATCATCGCCTCTCCCCATTCGCTCATACAGCGAGCGCATCAACAGTGCCGTGGTCTCGTCCGACACCGTGTAGAGCGGTGCCACCACGGTGCGAGCCCCCAGACTCAAGAACGAACTTGCCATGCTGATGGCCTCGTCCCCGGAGGTCAGCACGGCCTCTCCTCCCGAGCAAGCGGCCAGGATGACGCGACCGGGCACCCGGGGCAGCCGGCGGATGTCGTGAAGCGTCAATTCACCGTCGTCGAGGAGCAGGCTGCTGAACAACGGGTTATCGGTGCGGGCGCGGGCATGACAGGCGAAGTGGGCCGTTCCGGCTGAGGAGATCTGCTCGAGCACCTCGTCGGCCTTTGTCACTACGGGGCCGTCTCCCGATGCCGAAATGTGGCCGGCCTCGATTGTGGCGTGGCTCAGACCCGGGCCGGCAACTGTCACCAACCCCGGTGCAGTCTGCGTTCGCCGGCACGCCGCGGCCCAGGTCCGAGCGGACGGGGCAACCTCAACAGGAGCGTCGACAACAAGCGACCAGGGAACGGCGTACAGCGTCCCGGAGGGAACAACAACCAGTCGTGCCCCCGCCAATTGGAGAGGATCGATGAGCTGCGCCCGCAGTTGTCCGGCCGCATCGTTAGCCGATCGGATCGCGGCTGCACGAGATTGGGCGCTTGTCGATGGCCGGGCAATCCGTTCTCCGGCAAGGCGCAGATGCCCGATGGTTCCCCGGATGGCAGAGATACCGGTGAGGGGATGCAGGCGAATCGAATTGCTCGAGATCGCCACCGCCCACAGTGCATTGTCGAGCTCAACGAATTCGACCAGCGCTCGGTCGTCGAGCAGTAGCTGGATCTCCTGCGGACCGAGAGGCTCGACGGGTCGGTTGGTCCCTCCATCCGTCTGCCGGGCCAGCACGGTGACGCGCTGTTCTGCCCGGGCTAGCCGCTTCATCTCCTCGACTCTGCTCTCGCCCCCGGCCCGGCTCCGTGCGGCCGCTCGTCTCAGATCGGCCAGAGCTTCCTCCAGTGCGGGATTGGCATCAGGTGAAACCTGGTCTTCGGTACGTTGCTGTTCTGACCAGGCGTATACCCGGGGCGCGGATCGAGAGTCGAGAGCGAGGCGTAGCCCGATGGTGGCTAGCTCGCGGCCCCACTCTGCCGCGTGGACACGGAGATCGGCGGCGCCGATCCCGGCTCGGTAGCGGGCCAGTCGCCGCAGGCCGGCTTGCGCCGCCGCACCGGCGCCCCGTCGGTCCCCGGTGGCAAACCGGAACCGGGCAAGGGCAGTCCACGCCTGGGTTTGCAGCCATAGTGGCCCCCGGTTGGTCAGGGTCTGGGCCGTTGCCGCAAGGTCACGTGCGATCTGTGTCTCACCACAGCGCAGTGCAACCTGTAGCGCAGCAAAGCGCTCGAGCGCGGCTGCGTGAACCTCGCCATTGCGGGCCATCTCGGCCGCTGTCGCGACCATCTCAGCCAGCATCCCGGGAGACGCCTCGCCGGCCGCCACCCTGATGCGATGCTGGGTGGCAGCGATATCGAACCGCCATCGGCTATCGGGTGGGGACTCCCCGGCTGCGAGGTCGGTCTGCTCGAGCGCCGCAGAGAAGTCGCCCCGCTCGGCCAGTAGGTCGGCAAGCAGGAGGCGTCCCATCGCAACGGTGGCCTCGTTTCCCCCAGCTGCGGTCAGCCGGGGCAGCGACTTGCGAAGCGTTGTCTCGGCCTCGCGCATCAAGCGGGCCTGGATCAGCACAAATGCGTGTTCCGCGTCCGCCAGCGGGTTCGTTGCCCCGACGGCGGTGCGCAGTTCGACGGACCGGGCGTGCCACTTCATTGCGCCGGGGATATCGTCTCGCCACCCCAGCACCTGGCTCAGATGAAGAGCGGCGTCAGCTGCCGATGTCTCATGGCCGAGCCGGATGCCGATCTCGTAGGAGCGGACGAGATCGGCAATCGATGCCTCGTAGTCCCCGAATTCCATGTGCACCAGGGCGCGGTTGTAGAGCGTCAGCTCCAGATACGCGTCATCGTCGGACTCGGTGAATCCGGTCACGGCGGTGTTGAGCACGGGGAGCGCGGTGCGATGGTCGCCGCGCATGAGCAACATGAAAGCCTGCTGGAGTCGGCTCAGATCGGCCGGCTGGCCATCGAGAAGCCGTATCGATTCCTCGATGGTCTCGTCCGCCAGCCGGTGGTTGCCGGTCTGGGCATAGTTGAACGCCAGCGAGCGGAGTACTTCACCGCGCAGCTGGTCGTCGGCGCCGGCGAAGCGTACTGCCTCCTCCAGGTGGTGGGTTGACTCTGCGCCGTTGGCCAGGGCGCGGTGCGCCAGCCCGGCCGCAAAGTGGAGGATGGCCGCCTCCTCGGGCGTCGGATTGGTCGTCAGGGCGGCCGCCGCGCGATCGCGAGCTGCGGCCGGCTTCTCCCGAGCCAGATCCAGAATTGCCCGGGCATCGGTCCGTTTCGCTTCAGCACTCACTTCATAGCGGCTGAGTTCAGCGTCTCAGGTGTGGGCGGAGTCGATCCGCCTACCTCCCCGGCGATACAACCCGCCACGACAGCAGCGCTGAACGACGTGCCGGTGAACAGACCCCATCCGGAGAATCTCGCAGCCTTGACCCCGGCCGGCTTATCAAGTGACCCCGATCGGATCTTCAACGTCGCGGAAACGAATGGGGCCGGTATAGCGATGCCGGCGGCGGCGAGCTGAACGGCAATTCCCTTGTTCGACCAATCGGCGAGAGCAAGCGAACCAAGTGCGTCGATCGGTGAGGTGACGCTGGAACACACCTTGTTCAGCCATCCGAGGTCTGCAGCTCGTTTCCTCCATGCGCCGACACCGACTATGTCGGGGTCGACCGCCGGGTAGAGCGTCGGGTCCAGGCCGTCGTTGCCGGCCGACGCGACGACGAGGGTTGAACCAAGGTGAGGTTCGACGACCGATTCGGTGACCGGCATGGTGCCGTGGCGAGTGGAGCCGCCGAAAGGCACGACGAGGACATGAATACGGTTCTTGTCCAGCAAGCGAGCAATTGCTTCGGCGAGTCGACGATCGGTTGTGCCGCCGGGCGCATCGCTCGGTTGCGACTCGATGGTGCTTGTGAACACAGTGGCGCCGGGGGCCAGCTGCTTGAGGATGCCAACGACGGCGTTGCCGTGACCGACATAGGGATTGTGGATTGCCCCGGGATCGGGAAGATCGACAAGTCGATCGAGTTCGACGCCGTTTGTTGCCCACGTTGGGTGACCTGCTTCCTCGGGATCGAAGAAACCGAGGTCGACGACTCCGATGTTCACATTCTTGCCCCGGCCCCGGAGGGGTGAACGTGGGATGGCCGGACGCGGCGCCGGCACCGGCCGGCGCGCCGAGAACCCCTTGACATGGATAGCGGGGAACAGGACATAGCTTGGTTCAACGGGAATGGAGCCACCGAGATCTTCTACCAGCCTGTCGGTGGCGCGCCGGGTCGTCAGCCGGATCTGCGTGACTCCGGTCTTGCCAATCGGGTCGATCCTGGCCTGTTTCGAAGTGACGCCCATTCGACCCAGCGCCTGTACCAGGTCATCCAGGAATTCGTCCGGGACCACGAGCACGCCGCGCTGGTAGTAGTAGTTGCTCGGACCTGTGCTGTGGGCAACTGCTCTGCCGCCGATGGTGGCACTGCGCCCTCCCTGCAACAGATCGCCGGTTCCCTCGAATGCACCCATGGTCCCTCCTTGCAGGCCTTCCCTGGATCATATCGATGCCCGCGGGGCAAGGCCGTGATCGTTGTGAAACGTGTATCACCATTCCCGGCCGGGGTTCTTGTTGGGTGCAGCAAGGAGAATGCGTGTGAGAATCCGAGCAGAAAGCGCAGGAAGGGGCAGTATCGTTGCGGACCATGTCGGACACATCGGTCGCAGAGCTACTCACCGCCGCCGAACGGGGGAGTCAGGAAGCCTGGAACGCGCTTGTGGATCGCTACGGGCGTTTGGTCTGGTCGGTGGTTCGTGGGTTCCGTCTCGATGCGGCGACGGCAGCCGATGTGAGCCAGACCGTCTGGCTGCGCCTGGTAGAGCACTGTGGCCGGATCCGCGATCCGGAACGTCTCGCCTCATGGCTGGCGACCACTGCCCGCAACGAATCGATCCGCGCTTCGCGCCGTTTGTCCCGGGCAGTGCCGACCGAGTTCTCGCTGGAGGTGGCGGATGATGGCGCCCCTTCCCTCGATGAGAGGTTGCTCGACGATGAGCAACTGCGGGAGGTCCTGGCTGCTTTCGAGCACGTGTCGGAGAAGTGTCGCGATCTGCTTCGGCTGCTCACCTCGGATCCTCCGCTCGAGTATGAAGACATCTCGATCACGCTGGAGATGCCGATCGGGAGTATTGGGCCTACCCGGGCGCGCTGCCTGGATCGAATGCGCAGACTGCTGGAGAAGCGATGAGTGACAAGATGAGCGATGATCGACTTCTTGCGCGGCTCGGCGCGGCCCTGGAAGCCGTCGGCCCAGTCCCCGAGCATGTGTTGGACGCAGCCAGGGCGGCCTTCACGTGGCGCACTATCGATGCCGAATTGGCTTCCCTTGTCTTCGACTCGGCGGCCGAGGATCTCATCGGAGTGCGAAGTGCAGAAACCCTCAGGCAGCTCACGTTCAGCGCCCCCGGGTTCGAAGTCGAGCTCATCATCCTCTCGGATGCGACCCGTCGTCTCGTCGGTCAGCTGGTACCGCCGCAACCGGCGGAGATCGTGCTCCATCACGAGACGGGCGAGACCGTGGTTCAGTCGGACAGCCTTGGCCGTTTCACCATCGACGACGTACCGGTCGGGTCGGTTCGTCTCACCTGCCGTCTCGATGGTGAGGACGGGTCGGTAGTCCAGACGGAATGGACGATCATCTAGGGCTATTCGGTACCCAACGGTGGAAGCCAAGACGCCTCGTAGATGCCTCCCGCGTTCCACAGTATCCAGCCCGCCCCCCGCTTCTCAGCTTCCTCGATCCCGGCGAGAACCTGCGAGGAGTTGTAGTAGAAAGCCTGCAGCCACGGTCGCATCTGGGTGTGCCGGGCAAGGCGGGGGATACCGTTGTCGAGCGCGTTGGCCACTACCGGTCCCGGATAGTCGTTGGGATCGGGGAATCCCAGCCACCCGTCGGAATAGTGGCTCGGGTAAATCATGGGGCTCACGGCGTCAGTGGCGGCTGAGACCGATTCGGGCATCTGGCCGATGCCTTGGTCGTTGGAGGTGTTGAGGACAATGGCGAAGATGTCGGCGGACAGCGCACAGCCGAGCGGATGGAGGAGGTCGCGCGCTTCCGTGAGGAAGCCGGCGATGGTGCCGATCCGTTCCTCTTGTGTTGCCGGTGTCTTGCTGCGGGCTGCGGCTGCCGTCTTGCCGGCGGGAAACCGCACGTAGTCGAACTGGATCTCGTCGAATCCCAGCCGGCAGGCTTCCTCGGCCAGTTGGAGCGGGTATTCCCAGGCCTCCTCAATAGTGGGGTCAATCCATGTCCCGGCGAGCTTGTGGTCCGGCCGCTCCCGTACCCAGATGTCGTCCTCGAAACTGACGATGCGGGTGATCGTGTAGAGGCCGGCGGCCTTGGCCTCCGCAATCAGTTCGACCGGGTTGTACATCGGGTTGATCGAACCGATGTCCTCGGCGAACTCCGACGTGGACTCGTAGAGGACGTAGCTGGACTCATCCTTGGTGTCGAACACGAGGGCGTTCACCGTGCTGTTGGCGGCGAGCTCGAGTATCCCCTCGAACTGCTCGCGATCGGCTGCGACGTAGCTGCTCACGCGGATCCCCCTGACCACATGTGGTTCCAGCTCGATGGTGATGGCCGCTTCCGTGCCGTCCCACTCGTACTCGGTGGGTAGCCACCCGAAGTGGTCGGCTGCCACCGGAGCAGCCTCAACGGCAGTGAAAGCGGCGTTACCGCTCTCGTCGGTCGTGGCCTCACCATCGCCGACGGTAACGGCGGCGCCGGCGATGCCGAGGCCGTCCCCGTCGACAACCGACACGGTTACATCGTATCTCGGTGGGAGGGTCGTCGTCGTTGTGGTTGTCGTGGTGGTCGTAGTGGTCGTGGTTACGGGAGGGAGCGAAGTGACGGTAGGTGCCGGCTCCGTTGGTGTCGCGGCCGATGTCGATTCACAAGCCGCCATCAAGACGGCACAGGCGAGGACGGATACGAAGTAGCGACGGATCATCGTCCGAGAGGCTACCCCCAGTTCTTGCGTAACTGACGGCAACATATTGCCGTCAGTTACGCACGTTCGGGTTGCCACCACTCATAGACGGTGCTGGTTGCCCGCTTCTTCTCCTCGGCGGTCATCCACGAGGCGTTGATGGCGGCCAGCGTGAGGGC
>Ga0180436_10002111_pt1 | contig 19021 bp, 15 predicted proteins | sample SS_ome_2_FD_132434 | JGI IMG/M metagenome (GOLD analysis project Ga0180436, IMG submission 132434) | Hypersaline lake sediment archaeal communities from the Salton Sea, California, USA - SS_3_S_2 metaG | ecosystem: Environmental > Aquatic > Non-marine Saline and Alkaline > Hypersaline >...
CCGAGTTGGCCGGTGGGCTCGTCCACCTCAAGACGGCAGGCACATCCTATCTGGAGGCCCTGCGAGCCGTGGCGCGTGTCGAACCGGGGTTGTACCGCGAGATCATGGACTATGCCATTGCGCGCTACCCCGAGGACAAAGCCAGCTATCATGTCTCGGCCGATCTGGCCAGGGTACCGGAGCCCTCCTCGCTTTCCGACGAGGAGCTGCCTGCGATCATCGACCAGTTCGATACGCGGGAGGTGTTCCACGTAACCTTTGGAAGCGTGTTGACCGCGACGAGAGCCGAGGGCGAATCGCTGTTTCGCGAGAGGCTGTATCAGGTGCTGAACGGCTACGAGGAGGCGCACTATGCTGCCCTCGAACGCCATATCATGCGACACATGGTCCCGTTCAAGTCAAGAGGAGAGTAGCAGTGGACAAGGCATATCTGCAAGGTCTGTTCGGTCTCGATGACAAAGTGATTGTCCTCACAGGTGGTGGAGGGGTGCTCTGCGGCACGATGGCACGCGGGTTGGCCAAGCTGGGCGCCAAGACGGCGATTCTGGATATCTCGCTGGAAGCGGCCAGCAAGGTGGCCGACGAGATCAAGGCCGACGGGGGAGAGGCGCTGGCGGTCAAGGCCGACGTGCTCAGCCGCGACAGCTTGGAGGCCAGTCTGCAGACGGTCCTGGACCGCTTTGGCCAGGTCGACGTGCTGATCAATGGAGCAGGCGGGAATGCCAAGGCGGCCACCACGGCGCCCGATCTGGCCTTTTTCGATCTGCCAGAGGACGCATTTCAGTGGGTGTTCAATCTGAACTTTATCGGGACACTTTTGCCCTGCCAGGTCTATGGCAAGTACATGGCCGACAAGGGTGAGGGGAACATCCTCAACATCGCATCGATCAACTCGGTGCGGCCCCTGACCAAGATTCCCGCCTATTCCGCGGCCAAGGCAGCGGTCAAGAACTTTACCGAGTGGCTGGCGGTGCACATCTCGCAAAACTATTCGCCGCGCATCCGCGTCAATGCCCTGGCCCCGGGGTTCTACCTGACCACGCAGAACCGGTTCTTACTGTGGGATGACAGCAAAGACAAGGCGACCGCCCGCGGTCAGCAGATCATGTCGCATACGCCAATGGCGCGCTTTGGCGATCCAGAAGAACTGATGTCAACCGTCGTCTGGCTGCTCTCGCCGGGGGCCTCGTTCGTGCATGGCATCCTGGCGATCGTCGACGGTGGTTTTCAGGCCTACAGCGGTGTCTAGCGGCCGCGAGCCATAGCACAACAGGAGCGAGATCATGTCCCAAATTCCCGAGGTCGCCAAACCGTTGGTCGCGTTGCAGCCAGAGCACGCCTTTTTTGTGGGCATCGATTCGGATGGCTGTGTCTTTGACACCATGGAGATCAAGCACAAAGAGTGCTTTATCCCGAACGTGATCAACCACTGGGGGCTGCAGTCGATCAGCAAGTATGCCCGCGAGGCGGGCGAGTTTGTCAATCTCTATAGCAGGTGGCGCGGCGTGAACCGCTGGCCGGCCCTGATCAAGGTGTTCGATCTGCTGAGTGAGCGGGCAGAGGTGCAGCGGCGCGGCGCCTCCATCCCCGCCGTGCCCAAGATACGCGAGTTTATCGCCTCAGACCTGCCCAAGAGCAACGACTCGTTGTCGGCATTGGTCGACGATACGGGCGACCCCGAGTTGACCAAGGCGCTGGCCTGGAGTCTGGCGGTCAATGCCACCATCGCCGACATGGTACACGGCGTGGCGCCTTTTCCCTATGTCCGCGAGATTCTCGATCGGATGACCGAGTCGGCCGATGCCATCGTCGTCTCGCAGACGCCGGTAGAGGCGTTGGTCCGCGAGTGGCAAGAGCACAGCATCGACGGCTATGTCAAGGTCATCGCTGGGCAGGAACTCGGTACCAAGACCGAGCACCTGCGCTATGCCGCCGCAGGCAAGTACGACCGGGACAAGATGCTGATGATCGGCGATGCCCCAGGTGACATGCGGGCGGCCAAAGCCAACGGCGCGCTGTTCTACCCGATCAACCCTGGCGCCGAGGAGGCCAGTTGGGAGCGGTTCCACGAAGAGTCCTATGATCGCTTTATCGCTGGCACGTATGGTGGGGCCTATGAAGAGGCGTTGATCGCCGAGTTTGAGACCTATTTGCCCGACGTGCCGCCCTGGAAGAGGTGAGTCCGATGGTGATTGGCAAGGGTTATGCGGATCGCTTTTTAAGCATCGACGAGATGCGCGCGGTCTTTGCTGAGGGGCTGGCGCAGATGGAGACGGCGGGCCAGCGGCTGCTGTTCATTGTGCCGGACAGCACACGCAGCGGTCCGATCCCCGAGTGTTTCGACATTCTGACCGACTTGCTGATGGGCAAGGCTGCCCAACTCGATTTCATGATCGCGTTGGGGACGCATCGTCAGATGAGCGAGGCGCAGATCTGTGAGCACTTGGGGATCACGGTCGAGCAACGACGCACGCGCTATGCCGATGTGGGTCTGATCAACCACAACTGGCGGGAGGGGCTCAAGACGCTGGGCACCATACCCGCAAAAGAGATCGGCGCGCTCTGCGGCGGTCTGATGGCCGAGGACGTGCTCGTGCAGATCAACGCCAAGCTGTTCGACTATGACCACGTGATCATCGTGGGGCCGGTGTTCCCGCACGAGGTGGTGGGCTATTCGGGCGGCAACAAGTATTTCTTCCCGGGCGTGGCCGGTCCCGATGTGATCGACTTTACCCATTGGCTGGGTGCGGTGATCACCAATGCGGCCACCATTGGGCGCTTGCGGACGCCGGTGCGAGCGGTGATCGATCGCGCGGCGAGCATGATCGAACTGCCCAAATCCTGCTTTTCGCTGGTGGTCAAGGGGCACCACGACCTGGCGGGGCTCTACTTTGGCTCGCCGGAGGAAGCGCAGGCGCAGGCAGCGGCACTCTCGGCGCAGGTCAATGTGGTCTACAAGCCACGGGCCTATGACCTGGTGATCTCGGTGATGCCCGAGTTGTACGACGACATTTGGACAGCGGGAAAGGGCATGTACAAGCTCGAGCCGGTCGTCGCCGAGGGCGGTACGCTGATCATTTACGCACCGCACATCGACGAGGTCTCTTATACGCACGGTGAGGTGCTGGACCGCATCGGCTATCACGTGCGCGACTATTTCCTGGCCGACATGGCGCGCTTTGACGGCGAGCCACGCGGGGTGATGGCGCATTCGAGCCACGTCAAAGGGGCAGGCACCTATGTGGACGGTGTCGAGTCGCCGCGGGTGAACGTGATTCTGGCGACAGCGGTACCAAAGGCGCGCTGCCAGCGGATCAACCTGGGGTATATGGACCCCGACAGCCTGGATATCGAGGAATACGTCGGGCGCGAAGACGAAGGCATTCTGGTGGTGCCACGCGCCGGCGAGATGCTGCACCGACTGGAATCAGAGAGGGAGAGCTGAGATGGGCAAGATGGACATGGGTTTGATCGGTCTGGCCGTGATGGGCCAGAACCTGGTGCTGAATATCGAACGAAACGGCTATTCGGTGGCGGTCTACAACCGCACGGGCGAGCGGACCGACGAGTTTTTGGCGGCTGGCGCCAAGGGCAAGCGGATCGAGGGATTCAAGAGCCTGCAAGCACTGGTCGATGCGCTTGCCAAACCGCGCAAGGTGATGCTGATGGTCAAGGCGGGCGCGCCGGTCGATGGGACCATCGAGGCGCTGGCGCCGCTGTTGGACGAGGGCGACTTGATCATCGACGGCGGCAACTCGTTTTTCAAGGACACTGAACGGCGCGCCCTGGCTCTGGCCGAAAAGGGGATCAACTATATTGGCACCGGGGTCTCCGGCGGAGAGTCGGGGGCCTTGTGGGGTCCGTCGATCATGCCGGGCGGACAACCGGCGGCCTATGCCATGATCGAGGACGTCCTCAAGGCGATCTCAGCCAAGGTCGATGGCGATCCCTGCGTGAGCTACCGGGGGCCCCGCGGGGCCGGCCACTATGTCAAAATGGTGCACAACGGCATCGAGTATGGCGACATGCAGCTCATCGCCGAGTCCTATGACATCATGCACCGCGCGCTCGGCTTGTCGGCCAAGGACCTGCACGCGATCTTTGCCGAGTGGTACGAGGGCGAGTTGCAGTCGTACCTGATCGAGATCACGCGCGACATCTTTCGTACCTATGACCCCGAGACCGGCAAGCCAATGGTCGACGTCATCCTGGACGAGGCCAAGCAAAAGGGTACCGGCAAGTGGACCTCGCAGGACGCGCTTGACTTGGGGGCGCCGACGCCCACGATCAACGCGGCCGTCGAGTCGCGCATCATCTCGGGCTACAAGACCGAGCGCGTCGCTGCCAGCAAGGAGCTGAGCGGGCCGGAGCTGGACTATGCGGGTGATCGCGACGCCTTGGTGCAGGATGTGCGCGATGCGCTGTTTGCTGCCAAGATTTGCTCGTACGCCCAGGGAATGGGTCTACTCAAGGCGGCCTCGGAAGAGTACGACTATGACCTGAACTATGGTGAGATTGCCAAGCTCTGGCGGGGGGGCTGCATCATCCGGGCGCAGTTCCTAAACGACATCACCAAAGCCTACCAGACGAACCCCGATCTGACCAACCTGCTGCTCGATCCCTATTTCAAGGATGCCGTGCTGAGCCGGCAGGGGGCACTGCGCCGCGTGATCAGCACCGCGGTTGGGCTGGGCATTCCCTGTCTGGCATTCTCATCGGCGCTGGCCTATTTCGACGCCTATCGCACGGCGCGGCTGCCGGCTAACCTTACCCAGGCGCAGCGCGACTATTTTGGGGCGCATACCTATCGCCGTCTGGACAAGGAAGGCTCATTCCACACCGAGTGGCTCGATCAGGAGTAGGCCATGGTTGCCAAGAAACGAAACCTGGTGGTCGCCCAGTCGGGCGGCCCCACTCCGGTGATCAACTGCTCGCTGAGGGGCGTCGTCGAGACCTGTCGGCAGATGCCAGACGTCTTTGGCACGGTGTTTGCCGGTTACCATGGCATCGAGGGCGTGCTCCAAGAAGCGCTGCTTGATCTCTCGGCGCAGTCGGCGGACGAGATCGCACTCTTGAGCGTGACACCCTCGGCGGGGGCGATCGGCTCCTGTCGCTACAAGCTGCGCGAGGCCAACACCGAGGATTTTGAGCGGGTCATTGACGTGCTCAAGGCACACGACGTCGGCTACTTTCTCTACAATGGTGGCAACGACTCGATGGACACGGCCAATAAGGTGGCGCAGCTCGCGCAAGAGCGGGGGCTGGACCTGGTGGCCGTCGGCGTCCCCAAGACGATCGACAACGACGTGGGCGATTCGGCCTTTCAACTGATCGACCACACGCCGGGGTATGGTAGCGTGGCGCGCTACTGGGCTACCATGGTGGCAGGAGCCAACGAGGAAAACCGTGGCGCCAGCCCGTCCGATCCGGTGCTGGTGATGCAGGCCATGGGACGCCGCATCGGGTACATCCCAGCTGCGGCTCGCTTGGCCGACCCCGACCGCGAGATGCCGCTGCTGATCGTTCTGGCAGAGTCGGGGATGGGGCTGGCCGAGTTGGCCGACCGCATCAACGACATGCTGCGTCAGCGGGGCCGGGCCTTGGTAGTGGTCAGCGAGGGCCTCAAGCTTGGCGACCTGGGCGAGCTGGCCGATTCGTTCGGCCATACCCAGTTCTCCTCCAGCAAGACGACCGTGGCCCAGACCGTGGTCAACTATCTCAACGAGGTGGGTCTGCAAGCGCGTGGCGCGGCGCGCTACAACTTGTCAGGCACACACCAGCGCCACGACATGATCACGGCCTCGACGGTCGATCAGGCCGAAGCCTATGCGGTGGGCCGTAAGGCGGCGCTCATGGCCGCCGAGGGCCAGTCGGGCTATATGGCGACCATTCTGCGCGATGAGGGTCCGATTTATGGCGTGCACTATGACAGCGTGCCGCTCGAGCAGGTGGCCAACTCGGAGCGGGTGTTCCCCGCCGAGTGGATCACCGCCGATGGGACCGATGTCAGCGATGCGTTCGTCCGGTATGCCCGGCCGCTGATCGGCGAGGACTGGCCGAGCGTTCCTTTGGTCAATGGCATGCCGCGGTTCGCGCGGCTGGAGCAGCGCTTTGCCGACCGGATGCTTCCCGGCTATGTGCCGCAGGCCTATCGCTGATCGTAGCCTCGCGACGTGATCATAGCCGCTGACCCACGGGTCGGCGGCTTTTCGCTTGACGGAGATCCCTGCTGGGACGTATGCTCGCGTGGTGAACCTTGGCGAAGGACGCACCAACAGAGGGAGGCCATCATGTCCGCCATCCGCGACCATGTGATGGAGCACGCGCTGTTCTGCCATCATGACCATCACTGCTCGTTCGAGCATTTCGAGGCCAATCGCAGCAGCTATGACTATCGCTCGCTGCTGGGGTACGCCGAAGCCGACCTGGTCACGGCGGCGGGCGCCCGACCAGAGGGGCCGATCGATCGAGCGGCCATCGAGCGGCTCTGGCCGAGCATTCGTGCGACAGGCTATGGTCGGGCCGTCACGCTGTGCTGCCAAGAGCTGTTTGGGCTGGACTATGGCCCCGATACGCTCGATGCGGTGACTGATGCGGTACAGGCCTACATCGGTGATCGTCCAGCCAAAGAGGTGTTTGGCGATCTGGTCAACGACAGGGCCGCGAACAAGTGGACCATCCAGGATGGACGGTGCTGGGCGGTGCGGGAGGACGGATTTGGTACGACTTGGGATGGCGATGGCTATCTTGACTCGTACCGCTTTGTGGTACGCATGGACCCCCTGTGGGATATCGTCGATTCTGCGCCTATCGAGGCGCTCAGCCAGCTCACTGGCGTCTCGGTCCACTCGCTGGATGATCTGGTCGAGGCGATGAACGCCTCCATCACCCACTTCCAGGAGCGAGTTCCGGTCGCAGGACTCAAAATCGGCATGGCCTACCGCCGCGACCTGCATGTGGGGAATCCCACACGTCACGAGGCCGAGGCGGCGCTCCATCGCATCCTCAGCCGTGGGGATCGCTACGGCGGGATGCAGCAAAACAACGGGATGGTCGGGGCGGAGCAGGGTCGCAAGCTGGCCGACTATATGCTGCACCAGTATCTGCAGCGGGCTGAGGCCGACAATCTGCCGGTGCAGATCCACACGGGCTATCTGGCCGGCAACTGGGGGGCGCTGGAAGGCACCAAGGCCATCCACCTTTTGCCGCTGATCGAGACCTATCGCCGCGTGCGTTTCGACCTGTTCCACGCTTCTTGGCCCTGGACGTCCGAGCTGGGAGCCATCGGCAAAGAGTATCCCAACGTCTGGCTCGATATGTGCTGGGCCTGGACCATGAACCCCACCCAGTGTCTGCGGGCCCTCGACGAATGGCTGGACGCAGTGCCCTATACCAAGATATTCGCCTATGGCGCCGACACGATGCTGCCATGGTGCAATCTGGGGTATTCACTGCAGGTCAAGATGGGCGTGGCGACCGTTCTGGAGCGCAAGATCGCGCGGGGGGACATGGACCTGCGACTGGCCAAAGAGATCGCCGACGCCATTCTGCTGGGCAACGGCGAAGCGTTTTTCGGGGTGGGGTGATAGACCGTCGACCTACTGGAGAGGCCAGAGCGCATAGCTCTGGCCTCGTTGGCTTTCTGAGAACACCATCGATTACAGGAGCAGCGCCTGCGAGACAAGTAGCAGGCCGAGCAGCACAAAGAGCACGGCCATGATCAATTTGGTGGTGGCCGCATGGCGCGTGAACCATTTCTGAAAGCGGGTCGCGCTTACACCATAGACGGCCAGCAGCAGCACTACCACCAGGGGCAGCACAAAGACCAGGTTGTAGAGCACCAAGTAGGCAATTCCCGCCGCGCGCATGGAAGGGATGCCGACCACAAACGAGATGGTGGGCAGATACACCTGGCCGGTGCAGGCCAGCTCGAGCAGCGAGACGGCCAGACCCGAGACAAAGGCCGCGCCGACAAAGGCGTGGCGATTGGCGCGGATGCGTCCCTTGATGCGGTCACGCAGCGGCTCGGGAAGGTTGAGCTTCATATCGTGCAGTCGGCCCTGGCGCGCCTGCCAATAGTCGTGGACGCTGATGCCGGCCAGCACCAGGCAGCCGAGACCCATCAGGCCATAGAGGACCGTCCCCACGATCTGAATGGTCTGCGCCCACTTGAGCAGTTGCATGGCGCCGAGCCCGACCGCAAGATAGGCCACAAACACACCGGCGGTAAAGGCCAGTCCTACGGCAAGCAGGGCGCTCTTTTCCCGTCTGCTGATGGCCAGGTAAGAGACAAAGAACAGGATGGTGGCAAAGGCGCAGGGGTTGATGCCGTCGATCAGGGCCGCCAAGACCACCGCCAACGGCCCCATCGCGTGAAAGCGCTCGATGATGCTACGTTCGCCCACCTCGGTGTCGAGCGACTCCCAAAAGGCCGGCGCGCCCTCGTCGACGTACTGGTCCAAGAGATCGCGTAGCGCCGTGCTGGTGATCTCGCTATCCACCAACGCATCGCGGCCGACATAGACCGACGGGGCAATCAGTCGTCTCTCTTCAGGGAGCTCGAGATAGGCGCCGATGGCCTCGATCAGGTCCGTGTCGTGCATGTTGTTGTACTTGGTCACGCGCATGCTGGGGAAGCTCGCTTGCAGCGCGTCGAGGGCCACCTGCGCGCGGGCGCAATGCTCGCAGCCGTCCTTTTCAATATAGGCGACATGGATAGGTTGGGTCGGTTGCGCCGTCTCGACGACCTGAGTGGGCACCTCGGTCGGCGCCATCGTTGGCTCGGGGGTCGCGGTAGCCGGGGCGGGAGTCGGCTGGCGGGTGCCTAGCTGTTGCTGCACAAACAGGACAATCCGATCCTGGAGCGCAAAGACTTCGCTATCGGCGATCAGGACGTCGCCCGAGATGAGCACCGGAATAGGGTTATTGAGGAGACCAAAGCGTTGCTCCTCCGCCTCAAGCTGGGCCAGTCCCTCCTCCGTGGAGACGTCGTAAAAGGCGATATCCAGGTCTGCGCCATAGGCCTCGATCAAGGGCGGCAGAACCGTCTCGCGAATATAGTGGCAGCTCTCGCAGGTTGGCGAAAAGTAGAAATCGATGTGCAGCGGTCCCTCGGCCGAGACACAAGGCGCGATCAAAACCATGACGATCAACAGAGACGCAGTAACGGCTATCAGGCGACGCATCAAGGTGCCTCCTACATTCGTGGCGGCGTCCGGGGACGCAACAGGGCAAAGTATACTGCGCTGAGGGCCTGGGGCAAGTGGCCGGACCGGTTGAACTTGGCAATCTGGCCCAGGTCGCTATGATGGGGCGGCTGTCTCGCTGTTGCCGACTGGCGCGATCGCGCCGCGGAGGAATGAATGCCAGGAATCTTGGCTGCGTTGGCGTGCGCTGCGAGCTGGGCCATTGGCTCGGTGTCGATGAAGAAACTCTCGCAAAAGCTGGATCCTTTCACACTCAACGCGCCGCGCTCGGCTGTGGCGGGGATTGCCATGTTGGCCATGACCTTGGGCACCGGACGAGTCGTCGGCTACGGCCAGGTGACCCCTCTACGTTTGTTTCTGATGCTCGCGTCAATCCTGATCGGCGCGGGCATCGGCGACTCGCTGTACGTGGCCAGTTTTGCGCGTATCGGCGTTTCGCAGGCCTTTCCGATTTCCAGTACCTATCCCGCGCTGACGCTGCTCTTTGGATTCTTGTTTCTGCAAGAGCAAGTGACTTGGCCGTTGGTTGCCGGATTGGTGCTGGTGCTGGCAGGCGTCATCCTGATGGGCGGCTCGACGCAAAGGCTGAACGGTCACCTGGATCCCAAGGAACGGCGAACCGGTCTCACATATGCCTTGGCGGCGGCGTTCTTGTGGGCCATCAGTACCGTGCTGGTCGCGCCGGGGGTAGAGGGGCTTGATCCCGTGATGGTGGCCTCCATCCGCATTCCGGCGCTCTCTCTGATCCTTTGGGGCATCACCATCCGCCGCGGTACGGTCAAGGACCTCTGGAAGCTCAGCTGGCGCGAGTGGCTGACGATTATCCTGGGGGGGCTGATCGGGTGGGGTGTTGGTAGCGTGACCTATGTGGCGGCCGTATCGGCCCTGGGCGCAACGCGATCAGCGATCCTGACGTCGACCTCGCCGCTGTTTGCACTGCCGTTGAGCGTGGTATTCGCCCAGGAAAAGATCAACTGGCTGACCGTACTGGGAACCCTTGTGACGGTGGGTGGGATTATATTGGTCTCCTGAGCGGCAACGATTTGAAGCCTGTCTGCCGGTGCCTATGATAGGGGTATACGGTACCAACCAGACGGTGATGACACCCATACCGGAGGGCTGAGCATGGCCGCGTCACAGCGCAGACCGAACATCATCTTTTTCTTCACCGATCAACAGCGCGCCGACACCGTTGGCTGCTATGGTAGCCCGATGGGGCTGACGCAGAACCTCGATGCCATGGCCTCGGAAGGGGTGCGCTTCGAACTGGCCTTTACGGCCCAGCCGGTGTGTGGGCCCGCGCGCTCTCTGCTGCAGTCAGGTCTGTATCCGACGGCTACCGGCTGCTTTCGCAACGGCATCGCCCTGCCGCTCGAGACGCGCACCATCGCCCATCAGATGCGCGACGCCGGCTATGAGGTAGGCTACATTGGCAAGTGGCACCTTGCCTCGACCCAAGGGGTTCCCGGCGAGCCATCCGTCGATTACACCACCAAGCCCGTTCCTCCCGAGCGTCGCGGCGGCTATGACGACTTTTGGCTGGCAGCCGACATTCTCGAGTTCACCTCGTCTCCCTATGGCGGCGGGTATTTCGACGGTGATGGCGATTTTGTGCCGTTTGACGGCTATCGCGTCGAATCACAGACTGATCACGTGCTCGACTATTTGCGCACGCGAGACGGAGAGAAACCCTTTTTCCTGTTCCTTTCCTACCTCGAACCGCATCATCAGAACGATCTGAACCGCTATGTGGCCCCCCACGGCTATGCGGAGCGCTATGAGGAGTATCCGGTGCCCGGCGACCTGATCGGCCAGGACGGCGGCGACTGGCAAGAGAACCTTCCCGACTATTACGGCATCTGTGCCAGTATCGATGAGAACCTGGGCCGCCTGCGGGCTGAGCTGGAACGGCTGGGCCTGGCTGACGACACGCTGATTCTCTACACCACCGACCACGGCAGCCATTTTCGCACGCGCAACAGCGAGTACAAGCGCTCCTGCCACGAGGCCTCGATCCGTTTGCCGATGGTGGCCTGCGGCCCAGGTTGCAGGGGCGGCAAGGTGAAAGACGATCTGGTAAGCCTGGTGGATGTGCCGCCTACACTGTTGGAATGGGCCGGCATCGAGGCGCCCGAGCACTACCATGGGCGCAGCCTGCAGCCGTTGGTAGATGGGACCGCCGTCGATTGGCCCGATGAGGTATTCGTGCAGATCAGCGAATCGCAGGTGGGGCGCGCGATCCGCACAAAGCGATGGAAGTATTGCATCGACGCGCCCGACAAGAGCGGCTGGCGCGACGCCGACAGCCCGCGCTATGTTGAGCAGTACCTGTATGATCTGCAAGCTGACCCGCACGAACGTACCAACTTGGTGGGTGATCCCGGGTATCGGCAGGTGGCCGACGAACTGGCGGAGCGGCTGATCGCGCGGATGGTCGCCGCGGGTGAAAAAGCCCCCGAGATCGTCACGGCATAGCAGCGTACAATAAAGCGACGACGCCCCGAGTCATGTGACTCGGGGCGTTTTTCAAGGTGCTGAAGGGCCGTTTGACCCATCTACGCGACGACTCTCGGCACCCGCGCCAGGATCTCGGATACAACCTCATAGTTGATTGTGCCCAGCCTTTCGGCGACCTCTTCCACGCTGATGTGATCCTGCCCCTGCGCCCCGATCAGCACGACCTCATCTCCGGCGCGGGCCTCGGGGATGTCGGTGACGTCGATCATCGACTGGTCCATGCAGACTCTGCCGACCAGCGGCGCGCGCTGGCCCCTGACCAGCACCTCGCCCCAATTCGTCGGCGCGCGACGGAATCCATCCGCATAGCCCACCGGGATCACCGCGATGCGGGACAGGCGGCTGGTGCTAAAGGTGCGACCATAGCTAATATGGCTTCCGGGGGGCAGAGACTTGATTTGGGCGATCTCACTCTTCATCGTCAGGGCCGGGCGCAGGCCGGTCGGGAGCGGCACGTCGGACGAAGGGGCCAGACCATAGAGCGCGATTCCGAGGCGCACTAGGTTGTGATGAGTTTCGGGTGCGCGCAAGATCGCGGCGCTGTTGGCGGCGTGGATCCAGGGCGGGAGTGGATGGCTGGACGAGACAGTGTCCAGCACGGCGGAAAAGCGCGCGTGCTGCCAGGTGGTATAGTCCAGGTCCGCCTCGTCGGCGCTGGAAAAGTGGGTGAACAGGCCGTCGATTTCGAGGGTCGGCAGGTCGGCGATGTGCTCATAGAGGGGGAGGAGATCGTCGGGAAGCAGCCCCAGGCGGCCCATGCCGGTATCGACTTTGATATGCACCTTGGCAGTGCGCCCTAGGTCGGTCGCGGCCTGCGAGAGGGCTTGGGCGACGTCCATCGAAAAGCAGGTTGCGACCACATCGTGTCGCACGCACTCGCGCGCCTGCCAGGGCGGAGTATATCCCAGGTTCAGGATCGGGACGCGGATGCCGGTACGCCGCAGCGCGATGGCTTCTCCTAGGCAAGCGACTCCCAGCCATCTAGCGCCGTTGTTGACGGCGGTGTGCGCGATCCGCTGCGCGCCGTGGCCATAGCCATCGGCCTTGAGAATGGCCATCACCTCGGCCGGGGCCACGCGCGCGACGATCGTGCGCACGTTGTGCGCGATGGCCTCCAAGTCGATCTCGACCCAGGTGGGCCGGTCGAGGCGGCGCAGACGGACCTGGCGCCAGCCTTGATCTTGCCGCGCAAGCACCTGGGGGGCGGTATCTGGTTGGGCCAGCAACGCTTCAGCGACGACCTCCAGCCGCGATGGTGCGCCTCCCTTGAGAAGGACCAGGTCTCGGGGTTCGAGCGAGGCCTCTAGTGCAGAGATGATGTCGCCGTTGGCATAGGCGACATGGATGCGCTCGGCTGGCATCCCGTGGGCCATCGCCTCGGAGGCGGCCAGAGCGGCCAGATCGCCTTTCAGCCACAGGTGGTCGAGGCGTCCGGCGACCAACGGGCCCAGCTCTCGATGATGGCGTTCGGTGGCGCTGCCCAAGTGCGGCATATCACCCAGCACAGCAATCCGCTCTCTGGCGGCAAGCCCGGCAAGCGTTTCGATGGCGCTGTGGACCGATTGGGGGGTGGCGTCATAGCTGTCGTCAATCAAGTTGGCGCCGTTGAGGGCGGGAAGCAATCGCGTACGGCCCGGGAGCGGCGCCATGCGCTCCAGTCCAGAGATGAGCGCGTCCCATTCCACGCCGAGGGCACAACCGGTGGCCAGCGCGGCCAGCGCGGTTTCGGCGTGGTGTGCACCGAGAAGCGGTATTGTGATCCAGTGCGCCTGGCCTTGCCAGCGAACCGTGAGGCGTACGCCTGTGGCGTCGGGCTCGATATTGCTCGCCACAAGGTCGGCGTCTGGATGAGATCCGTATCGCAACACACGGCAGGGGACGTCTTTCGCCAGACGGGCAATGGCAGGGTCGTCGACATTGAGAACAGCGCACCCGTCGGCAGGCAGCGATTGCAGCAGATGACGGTGCTCTGCGCAAAAGCGCTCAGGGTTGCCGAACATGTCCAGATACGCCGGCCCGAGCCTTGTGATGACGGCCAAGCGGGGGCGGGTCATGCGCGCGAGCGTGGCCATCTCGCCGAGGCTGTCGCAGGCAAACTCGAGAATGGCCGTACGATGCGAGGGGAGCAGTTCGCCCAGGGCGATGGGCAGGCCAAAACGTCCGGAAAAGTTACCCCGGCTGCCCAGGACGGCTGCCGGATCACGGAGGGCCGAGACGATCGCCTGCTTGGTGCTGGTCTTGCCGACGCTACCGGCGACGGCGATGACAGCAATCTCTCGTCGCTGCAGGATGTACTGGGCATAGTTGCGCAGTGCGATCTGGGTGTCATCGACCAGGAGATAGCTGACGCCCGCACATAGGTTCCTCGGAACGCGTTGGCAGAGGACACCCCTGGCGCCGCTAGCGCAGGCTTGCTCGACATAATCGTGCCCATCGCCGGTCTCGGTGACCACGGCCACAAACAACTCGTCGTCGCCGGCGATGCGCGAGTCGTAGCAAAAGCGGACAAACGTACGCTCGTTCGGGCCACCGATGAGCCGACCGCCGGTAGCAGCGATTAGGTCCTGTAGCGCGATCACAAAACAGCCCCCATGGTAGAGTGTCGCCATTCTACCATGGGGGCGTCAGTGGCAAAAGCGGTTGTCAACCGACGCTACGGATAGGCCGTCGGCTCCGGCGTGGGTATTGGGGTGGCGGCAGGATCAGCCGTCGGCTCGGCGGTCGGCGCTTCGGTCGGCACCGGCGGAGCATAGGGTTCGGTGGTCGGCGTGGGATCGGGCGGCACATACGGACCGGTCGTCGGCGTCGGTGCCGGCGGCGTGGGCGTCAGGCCCGGATAGACGGAGGTGACCGTCGGTGTGGGGCCCTCGACCGTGGCGGTCGGTCCGGGATAGACTTCCGTAGGTGTGGCTGTGGGAGGCGCCACTGTGGGCGTAACGGTTGGCGTGCGCACGACGGGCGTCCAGGCGGATGTGGGCCAGGGAGTGCGCGTATTGGTCGGGGTCAGCGTCGGCGTCCCGGTGGGCTTGGCCGGCGGCGTGGCCGACAGATTGGCCTTGAGCGACGGGCGCACGAGAATGAACACCCGCACCTCGCTGTAGGGTGAAAGGGTGGTGGGGGCTTGTCCCTCGCGCTCTTGGCCTACCACTACCTGCCAGCGATAGCGGCCAGGAGGCAGGTTGGCCGACGTGATTCTCACTGGCGACTTTTCATAGAATCCATAGATGCGCGGGGCGGCCTTGTCGTTGTCTGGCCAGACCCACAGGATGTATGACTCGTCGCTGCCCAGCCTGCCGTCCCAAGTCCAGGTGAGATCAAATAGCGTGCCGGCTTTCTCATCTTCCGGCTCGACCAGCTCTGGAGCGACCGGCTCCTCGACCTCTGGCTCCACCACCTTGGGCACGGGCGTGAACGTGGCGGTGGCAGTAGCAGGAATCGGCGTTGCGGTCGGCGGGACGGGCGTATTGGTGGCGGTCGGCTGTGCCTTGGGCAGCTCGGCGATGGGGGTCGGGGTGGTTTTGGCCTTTTTGCAGCCCATCATCGGCATGACCAACAAGCAGACTGCCGCCAGGACCAGTATGATTCGCTTGGTCATTTTCCGCTCCTATCTACCGCACTGCTGTGTTATTGCGCGAATTTGGGCCGATATCACATCACTATGATTATAGCCGATGGAGACGGCCTTTGCAACGCATGACGTTTCGCGGGGCGGTAGGTTACGCTTGGGTTTCGCGCGGCGCCGATTGGATCATGGCCAGGGTGACGCCCGAGGGTTCGTTGAACAGGCAAATCTGGGTTTCCCCGCCGATATCAAAGGGCGGCTCGACCAGGAACCCGCCGTGCGCTACCACCTGGGCCGACTTGGCCTCGATGTCCTCGACGCGGATGTAGAGCGTCAAAAAGGGCATCTTGGCCTTGCGCAGCGTGAACACGCCTCCGCCGGCCATGCGGTCACCCGCTTCTGTGGGAAAGTCGTACAGCCCCCCACCTGCTGGTCCCACTCGGGTTCCCAGTCAAAGACGTCGCGCAAGAACTGGACGGTTTCGTCGGCGTCGTGCGAGGCGAGCTCCCAATAGACGATTGGATTTGGTGACATACTGATCTCCCTGATGGTCTAGAGCTTGGCCAGCGCGCTTTTGAGATGATCGGCGGCCTGGATATCGAGGACCTTGGCGCGCTCCATCAGCGGCAGAATGGCCTGGCGTGCCGATGGCTCGGCGAGCGCGCGGGCGAATGTCTCTCCGATGCCGTTGCCTCCCGCCGCTTTCCAGATATCCCACATCAGGTCGTGCTGTCGCTTGAAGCAGTCCGCGGCGGCCTGAATCTCGGCCTTGGCCTCGGGAAGGTGGACGGCGGCTTCTCGTAGCGCGAGGTGTCCGTACCAGCGTGCCTCGGCCACGTTGCCCACAGCGTCGGTGTGGGGCATGTGCAAGTTCATGAGCACCTCGAGATCGTCGCTGCCAAAGCGCGTCTCGCTCTCGAGGTCGTGCGCCCAGACATCCCAGACCGCGATGCCGGTGACATACGGTCCCACGGGTTGGGCGCGGAGCGCGGTCAGGTTGCGCTCGATCATCTCGCGATAGGGGATAGCCCAGCCAGGCTGGGTCAGGGGCGAGATGGTGAGGAGCGCTAGCGTGTCGGGATACCAGTTGCGCCGGTGGAACAAGCCGCTCTCGTCGCGTTCGACGTTAGGGTCGTTCTGCTCCCACTCGGTGAAATAGCTCCAGCCGACCAGGACGTCTCCCCCCTCGTCATAGCCGCAGATGAGGCAGCATTCAGGCGGACCGACGACGCCAAATGCCAGCAGGGGGTGGCCGTCGGCAATGGTCTCTGCGATCAGGCGGCGCATGGTGCTCTCATCGGCGCGCTCATCCAGCCCCTCCATGCTGCCGGGACGGCCATTGCGATCGGCGTTGCCGACCAGCCTGCCGTTGCGGCCGACGCCCTGCAGCGTCCAGTCGATGGGAACGCGCACGTCATCCCAGCGGGCGTCGAGCGCCGACAAGCCAGGATCCCATTGGCCCGGATTCCAGGCGGCGCTGCCGGAATAGCCACAGAGGGTCATCAGCAGGGCATAGGTGCAGCCGGTGCGCTTGTCCCGACTCTCTGCGTGCGTGCATCCTAGCGAACCGCCGTTGTGCTCTAGCCAGGAGCGTACGCAAGAGAAAAAGGGGAAATCTTCGGGGCAGCGACCGCTCTTGCCACCATCGTAAAAGTGGACGGGGGGTACATCCGACAGCAGCGATCGCGGCGGGTCGAGCGAGACGGGGCGATCCATGGCGTCCTCCTGATCTGGGAGCAGGGCGACCAAGGCGCGGTAGCCTTTGCTGGAGTGTACTCGAGGGCGTGCTATCGCTCAAGCCGCGCGCGGAGCGCCGTTCTACTCGACGTCGCTGACCAGCAACCTGGCGATGTCATGGGGCAAGAGCTGCGCTGAAGGCAGGGGTTGGGTGGGACCGATGGCTTAAAAGCCCAGTTCGCGAGTCGTGGGGCGAGCCACGGTATCAGCCGTCGCTCAGCATGGCGGCCAGGTCGGGCAGGCTCGCGATCTCGTAAGTGACGTTGAGGTCATCGGGGCGCGTCAGCTCGTGTGGGTTGAACCAGCAGGTGTCGAGGCCATAGCCGATGCCGCCAGCCATGTCGCTGGTGAGGCTGTCGCCGATGAGCAGAACCTGGGAGTGGCACGGACCGCCCATCCGTTGCAGGGCGATGTCAAATATCTTGGGCTCGGGCTTGCTGGCCCCGACTTCTTCCGAGATGATGACTGGCGAGAACCAGTCGGCAAACGGTGTGTGGGCCAAGCGCTCGCGCTGCACCTGCGAAAAACCGTTGGTGATCAGCGCCAGGCGGTACTGCTCCTTTAGCACGGTGAGGGTTTCGACGGCTCCGGGGATCAGGTCGGCTCGCTCGCCAAGGCGATGCAAATAGTGCTCGCCAAAGGCGCGGCCACTGTCGCTGGCGCCGATCTCGCTCAGCCAATGGTCAAATCGCTGCTCGCGCAGGGCCTGGCGTGTGATCTCGCCGCGCTCATAGGCCAGCCACAAGGCTTGGTTGATGCGGCGATAGACATCCAGATCACTGGGTCGAAAGCGCCCGAGTCGGTCCATAGCCGCGCGCTCGAGCGCCGCCGCCTCGGCGGATGCATAGTCCAGCAGCGTCTCGTCGGCGTCAAAGAGGAGCCAGGTATAGCGCATGGTCGCTCCGTGAAGTGGATAGGGGGCCAGGTGCGATACTAGCGAGAGGACTTGATGGACATGCCATCGCTGGTGGGTCCGTCGGTCTCGTCGCCAAAGTAGTCGGCATAGAGTTTCTGAGCGCACTCGGGGCAGATACCGTGGGAGAACTCGGCGCCAGTATGCTGGCGCACATAGACCTCGACGCCGTGCCAATAGCCTTGGTCGTCGCGGATTTTCTTGCAGCTCGCGCAGATGGGCAACATGCCGCTGAGCGTTCTCACTTCCTCCAGGGCGGCCTGCAGCTCGGTGATCAGTTTCTCGCGCTCGGCCTCGAGTTCCTTGCGGTGGGTGATGTCGCGCAGGATCAGCATCTGCCCAACCGATTCGCCCTGTGGCGTCCTCAGCGGGGTCATCAGGGCATCGTACCAGCGTGTGGTGCCCCCTGAAGTGAGTGCCATGGGATCGGCAACCTCGCCCTGGGCCGAGGCGGCCATCAGGCGTCCGGCATCAGGTAGATGCTGGGTCAGATGCTCGCCAAATAGGACCGATGGCGCCTTGAGGCCGAGGAGCCGAGCGCTGGCTTCGTTGGCGTCGACAATGCGTTGGCGACTGTCGATCACCAGCAGGCAATCGTGCATGTGGGTGATCAGGATGTCGCGGGCGATCGGGAGGATGGTAAAGGCTTTGAACTGAAATGCGGCGGCAGTGAGCACCAGCCCAGTAAAGGTAAAGGCGAGGGCTGTCCAGTCGACCCCTGGCATGGGATTATAGCCGCTGATGTAGATGACATTGCCGGCAAAGGGGAGCAGCGAGGCCAGCAAGAGCAGCAAGAGCTGCCCGTGATAGTAGCGCGCAAAGTGAACCATTGAGCGCAGAATGCGGGTCGCACCGACCACGATCAATGTGTAGCTATAGGCCACCAGAACCCAAAAGACTGGCCCGTGGCCATAGGCGGCCAAGTTAGTCGCGGGATCGATGGTGATTTCGGGCCAGAGGAGATGGTGCAGCGAGTTGGTGGCGGCGGCCAAGAACACCAGGCAGGGGACGATCGAGAGCAGCACGATCTGCCGCTTGTTGATGTCGCGATCGGCGCGGGCATAGTGCGTGGCGAAAAGAAGATAG
>Ga0180436_10002112_pt1 | contig 19020 bp, 18 predicted proteins | sample SS_ome_2_FD_132434 | JGI IMG/M metagenome (GOLD analysis project Ga0180436, IMG submission 132434) | Hypersaline lake sediment archaeal communities from the Salton Sea, California, USA - SS_3_S_2 metaG | ecosystem: Environmental > Aquatic > Non-marine Saline and Alkaline > Hypersaline >...
CATGTCGTCCACCAGCGACGTCGCCTTCCTGCTGCTGATCTTCTTCATCGTGATGCCGATGAAGCAGGACGAGATCGGGATCTCCCTGCTGCTGCCGGCGAAGAAGACGGAGCAGACGACGGTGCGGGTCCGGCAGAGCAACGTGGCGACCATCCGCGTGCACCGCGACCATCATCTCTCCCTCGACGGCGTGCCGATCCGGCTGTCGGCCATCCGCGACGCCATCCGCGAGCGCTGGGAAGCAAACGACCAGACCGTGGTCATCCTGGAGACCCATCCCGACGCGGATTACGGCTGGATGATCGCCTGCCTGGACGAAGTGAAGCTCTCCGGCGCGCGGAAGTTCACCCTCAAGACCACCAAGATCTAGGAAGGAGGCGGGACCATGGCATTTCAGAGGACGACGAAGAAGGAAACCTACATCCCGACCTCCTCCATGGGCGACATCGCCTTCCTGCTGCTGGTCTTCTTCATGGTGACCGTCGTATTCACGGAGGAGACGGGACTCGTGGTGAAGCTGCCCCGCGCCGAGGCCGGCGAGGAGGGCATCCGCGAGCTCATCTCCAACATCTACATCAACGACGCCGGGAAGATCTCCATCGACGACATGATCGTGCGGCCCGAGGACGTGGCCGCGGTCATGTCTCAGAAGGTGGCGTCGAACCCCTTCCTGATCGTGGCGTTCAAGACCGACAAGTACACGCCCTACGGCATCGTCAGCGACGTGATGGAGGGGCTCAAGGAGGCCAGCGCCGTGAAGGTCTTCTTCAACACGGACATGGAACTGCCCGGCGTGGCATTCTAGGCAGGTGACGATGACGACGGCCACCTACAAAGCCGTATCGGCCAACGAGCTCTTCAAGGCGAAGTACAACAAGTACATCCGCTGGTCGTTGATCGCGGCCGTCCTGTTCACGATCGCCTTCTTCCTGTTCTCGCCCAAGTACAAGCCCAATCCCTACCGGATCTTCAACGAAGAGATGGAGATGGTCGACGTCCAGGAGCAGGTCGAGATCCCGGACGTGCCCCACGAAACGCCAAAGCCCCAGGTGACCGTCGAAGCCGCGCCCGACGACATGGTGGACGAGGAAGTGGAAGTGGCCGATTCGCTGATCGACATGGACGACATCCTCGACATCGGGGCGGGCTACGAAGATGGCGGGGAGGGCTTCACCGTCTCCCAGGAGAAGCCCATGCTGATCAGCTTCTCCCAGCCCGACTACCCGGAGATCGCCCGGGCCTCCCAGCTGGAGGGCACCGTGCTGGTCAAGGTACAGGTGGGCACCGACGGCTCGGTCCTGCAGGCCGTCGTCATCCGGTCGGTGCATCGCACCCTGGACCGCGAGGCGGTCAAGGCCGCGCGCCGCTGCAAGTTCAAGCCCGGGAAGCAGCGCGACATACCGGTCAAGGCCTGGATGGCCATTCCCTTCGCCTTCTCGCTCAACTGAGCCGCGGATACGACGCGAATTGCGGGGCGGGGATGCAACCCCGCCCTTGTTGGTGCGTCTATATTCCGTCGGGCGAACGCGCCCGCACAGCAGGAAATCATCCAGAAATGCGTTTGGCAGGGGCGTGAGACTTGACTACAATCCCCGTGTCTCCAGCAGGCAAAGGAGTCCAGGCATGGATCGCTCGCAGGTAGCCAGAATCCGATCGATGGTCCTCGGCACGGCCCTCATCCTCGCCGCGTGCGCCGGGCCGCTCGCCGCGCCGGCCCGGGCGGCGGACGACGTGCCGGTCTACGACATCGCCCGTTGTATCGACATCGCGCTCGACGGCAGCCGCTCCCTGGCCATCGCCGGCGAGAACACGACCGTGGCCGGCCAGAGCGTCAAGCAGGCCTACGGCGGCTTCTTTCCCAACCTCTCCCTGTCGCGTACCTACCAGAAGAGCGAGCGCACGGACTTCGATTCCGAGATCTACGGCTATGCGCCGTATACGATCCCCACGGACAACGGCGACGACTCCATCACCATGATGCAGCAGATCGCCACCGGCGAGTTCCAGGACGTGGAGACGAAGAGCACCTATCAGGACTACGGCGTCAACTCCCAATGGAACCTGTTCGGCGGCTTCGGGAAGTTCGCCAACCTCTCGGCCGCCAAGAGCGACCTGGCCTCGGCACGACTGGACGAGGCCTATCAGCGCGAGGTGGTCGTCGAGAACGTCGTCGTGGCCTATGTGCAGCTCGGACGCGACGAGGCCCTGCTCGAGGTGGCCGTGGCGGCCGAGGACCTGGCCGGTCGCGAGCTCGAGAAGTCCCAGACCTACTACCGCATCGGCTCGGCGGCCAAGAGCGACGTGCTGCAGGCCAAGGTGCGTCTGGAGCAGACCCGACTGGACGTCATCCGCGCCCGCAACACTGTGGAGCAGTCCTTCGCGGAGCTGGCCCACGCCATGAACCATCCCCTCATCGAGCGTTTCGACGTGGACCGTTCCCTCATGTCGGTGGACTTCGAGGTGGCGCCGCTGGAGGTCCTCTACGAGACCGCCCTGGCGAAGCGCTCGGACCTCCTGAGCCTCGTCGAGCAGGCCGACGCCCGTGGGAGCGACGTGACCAGCGCCGCCTCGGACCTCTGGCCGAGCCTGGACGTCTTCGTCCGCTACACGCGCTACAAGAACGAATCGCCGTACCGCTTCGGCGCCCAGGAATCGGACAACCTCTCCTACGGCTACCAGGTGAACTGGAACATCTTCGATCGCTTCCAGACCCTGGGCAACCGGTCCTCGGCCAAGGCGCGCGAGCGCATCGCCGACTACAACCTGGACCAGAAGCGTCTCGACGTGCAGCTCGAGGTCCGGCAGCTCTACAATTCGCTGCTGGAGGCTCGCGAGCGCCATGCCCTAGCCCTCGAGACCATCGCCAACGCCCAGGAGGAGCTGCGTCTCGCCCAGGAACGCTTCAAGGTCGGCGCCGGCACCATGCTCGAGCAGATCACGGCCCAGGTGAACCTCTCCCAGGCCAAGAGCGACGAGATCTCGGCCAGCAGCGATTTCCGCATCGCCTCGATGCACATGGACCGCGCCATCGGCGTCTCCATCGAGGACCGGTCCGGACCATGAGCGAGGCCCTGATCAGCATCCGCGGCCTCCACAAGATCTATCAGGTCGGCGACGAGGAAGTGCGCGCCGTGGATGACGTGAGTCTGGACGTCCACCGCGGCGAGTACGTGGCCGTCATGGGCGCGAGCGGGTCGGGCAAGTCCACGCTCATGAACCTGGTCGGCTGCCTGGATACGCCGACCTCCGGCCACTACAGCCTCAACGGCCAGGAGGTGGCCAGCCTCGACGACGACGAACTGGCGGGCATCCGCAACCGCGAGATCGGTTTCGTGTTCCAGACCTTCAACCTGCTGCCGCGGCTGTCGGCGGCCCAGAACGTCGAACTCCCCCTGATCTACGGCGGCCTGGGGCAGGCCGAGCGGCGCAGGCGCGTCGCCGAGGCCCTGTCGCAGGTCGGCCTGACGGACCGCGCCACGCACAGGCCCAACGAGATGAGCGGCGGCCAGAGGCAGCGGGTGGCCATAGCCCGGGCCCTGGTGGGGCAGCCCTCGCTGCTGCTGGCCGATGAGCCCACCGGCAATCTCGACTCGACGACCAGCGAGGAGATCATGAGCGTGATCGACGCGCTGCACGACGCCGGACACACCATCCTCGTGGTCACCCACGAGGAGGACATCGCGGCCCATACCGAACGGATCATCCGCCTCAAGGACGGGCGCATTGAAAGCGACCAGACCCGCGCGCTCGCGCACTGATCCCGTCCGTCGGGCCCGGCTGCCGCTCGCGGTCCTGGCGGCGCTGATCTGTGCAGCGCCGGCGGTGGCGCGTCCCGGTTATCCGAACGCCACGGCCCTGGAGGCCACGGTGGCCTCGCGCTTCGCGACGGACGGCGCCGCGACCGCGATCGTGCACGTCACCCTGGCTTACCGGCACCTGGTCTTCAAGCGGGACGGGGACGGCTTCGCGTCCACGTTGCGGGTCTCCGTGGTGGCGGAAGCGCGCGGTCGGCGTGTCGGCGGCGGCTTCGCTTCCGTATCGGCCGCCGCGTCCGACTACGGGGCCACCCGTTCCGAGGAAAGACTGCGCTGCGTCGTCGACGTGCCCCTGTCCGTCCGGGAGGAGGTCGTGCTGAGGCTGCGCGCGACCGTAGCCGGCACCAGCCGGACCTGGGAGCGCGACCTGCCCTTCGACCCGTCGGCGGCGGGCGCCGTCCCCTTCCATTTCACCGGCTTCCAATGGGATCTCGGCCCCGACGCCCAGGGCGAGACCGTGATGGGCGCCGGGCGGGACACCCTGTCGGCCGTGTTCACGCTGGCCACCCACGCCGTGCGCGCCGACACGTCGCCGCGCGCCGAACTGCAGGTCCTGGTGCGCAACGCCCGGGGCCAGGAGCGGATCCTCAGGCGCAACACGCTGACCCGCGCCTCGGGGGATTCCCTCGTCGAGCGGGTCACCGTGACCGCGTCGGAGATGCCGTTCGGGGCGCTGGTCTTCACGGCCCTCGTCGTGGCGGACGACGGCGCATCCCTCGAGCTGACCCCCGGCCGGGACCTGGTGAACCTGGCCCTGCCCTGGGAGGACGAGGCGGCCTGGCGCCGGCACGTGAGCTGGCTGGAGATGATCGTCGACGCCGACCGGCGCCGCACGCTGGCCGGCACCTCGGCCGCGGGCCGGGAGGCGGCCTGGCGGGCGGTCTGGGCTGAGCGACCGTCCGGGACGCGTCCCGGCGAGCGCGAGCACCTGCTGCGCATCGTCGAGGCGGATCACCGCTTCGGACGCTTCGGACGCGGGGCCCTCAGCGACCGGGGGCGTATCCTTATCTACCACGGCGACCCCGATCGCGTCGAGACCCTGGGGATGGATGCCGCCTATCCCGGCACCTGGCAGATCTGGTACTATGGCGGTCCGGGTCTCCTGTTCCGTTTCTACGACGCTTACGGTCTGGGCGATTTCCGGCTCTACGACACGGCGCCGTACTGATCACCAGCGAGGATTCATGACCACGAACCGCATCGCGCTGACCTGCGCCGTCCTGCTCTGCGCCGCTTCGACCGCGTCGGCCACGCCGACCCGGGTAGAGAGCCTCGGCGGCGGCGACGCCCTCGAGGACGTGGCCGACGTGCTGCGCTGGTACGGGTCGCTTCCGTCGTACGGAGGGACGGCTCTCTTCGAACTGGGTGGATCCGGCGAGCGAGACGACGCGCGGGATCGCCGGGCCGCCGCGGCGATCATCGATCTGGACGGCTCCGGCGCCTGGGGGACCGGTGGCGTTTTCGTCTTCGGCGACGATCCGCGGGGCACGCTCCGTCTGGCCTGGGGGCGGCATTTCGGTTCCCTGAGTCTCGGCTGTCATTGGCATCTCGACCGGCGGGATTGGAACGACAACCAATGGACGTTCTTGGACACGGTCCGCATCGAGACTGACGACCAGACCATCGGCCTCGGCGGCCGGCTGGAACTGGGGCCGCGCGCCTATCTCGACGCGGCGCTGGATCATACGCAGGCGCATCGGACCATACGTTCCGGCGAACAGGGCGTCTTCGACGGCGGTCGCGAGAACGGCAGCTACAGCTGGCGGCTCCGTCTCTTCCGGGGCCTGGGCGACCGTACGGTCCTCGTGCCCTCGGTAGCGTTCCGGAGGGACCTCCACGCCGAGTACATCCGGGCCTTCCGGGATCTCTGGGACCGGGACCTCCGTCTGATCACGGTGGGCCTGGGACTGAATCACCTGCCGGATGCCGACACCATGCTCGTCGGATCCTTCACCTTCCGCCATGCCGAGGACGACCTGTCGAATCCTCGCCACAATCGAGGACTTGATGTCCAGATCGGTTCCGGAGATCTCTACGCGCTCCGCCTCGGCCTCGAACACCGCAGCGTGCACTGGTTGACCCTCCGCGCCGGCGTCCGGCAGTCCTTCTGGAGCGGGAAGGTGCGCAACTGGTCGACGTCGGTCGGGGCCTGGAGTGCCGAGACGAACGACGACACCGCCCTGGGCCTGAGCCTGGGCCTGGCCGTCCACGTCGGCCCAGTGGATCTCGACCTCGTCGTCCAGGATCATGTGCCCGTCGTCGATGAGGACGATCTGCTCCGGGGTCTGGACTTTGACGATGCCACCTGGGGCCAGCTCACCCTGCAGTACGTCTTCTGAGGGGGACGCGCGGGCGGGGACGGTCGCCGGGAGGCGACGCGCCGGATACGGACGAAACAGGGGCGGGCCGCGGGGCCGGCCCTTTTCGCGTACGGCGTGACGCCACCCGTCAGTCGCCGGCCAGGAACGCGTCGTGCAGGGGCTGCTGCAGGGCGGCGCCGTCGTCGACGCTCACGAGCAGGCGCAGCAGGGGACCGTCGGTGAGCAGGGCATGGTCGCGCACGTCGCAGGACGCCAGCAGGTCCGCGAGCCGGGCGTGGACGGCCGACCAGCTGGTGGCGGGACGTCCCGCCAGGGTGAGGCAGGTCAGGCCGCGCCGGAAGCGGAGCGACGCCGACACGTCGGCGGCGGCCGGTGCCAGGCGGTCGTGGAGGTCGGCGGCGACCGCGCTCGGCAGCAGCGTACGCCATACGCACGCCTCGTCGCAACGGAGCCACTCGCCGAGCGGCAGCAGGTCGCGGCCGGCGTCGCCGGTCGCGTCGCGCAAGGCCGCGAAGTCAGCCGCGTTGCGGCAGGCGATCTCCAGCAGCGCCACGTCCTCGCGGGCGACCAGGGAGAGGGGACGGTAGCCGCAGGCGTCGCCCGACGGGGCCGGGGCGGGAGGATCGGCCTGCGCGGAGGTCTCCCGCGTCACCCGCGTGCCGGGGGTGTCGCGGAAGCTGGAGCCGATGAACAGCGGCACGTCGTGGCGGCGCGCGTAGTCGACGGCGCGGGCGTGGACGACCTCGCAGCCGGCGTCGGCCAGCGTGGCCAGTTCCTCGTAGCTGAGGCGGTCGTAGCGGCGCACACCCTCGAGGCGGTGCGGGTCGCCGGTGAAGACGCCGTCGACGTCCTTGAGGATCTCACAGCGTTCCGCGCCGAGGGCTGCGGCCAGGGCCACGGCCGTGGCGTCGCTGCCGCCGCGGCCGAGGGTGGTCACCTCGCGCTCGCGGCTGACGCCCTGGAAGCCGGCGACGACGACGACGTGGCCGTCGGCCAGGGCCTCCCGCACGCGGTCCCCCTTGACCTCCAGGATGCGCGCCTCGGTGTGGCTGCAGTCGGTGATCAGGCCGCACTGGGAGCCGGTGAAGGAGATGGCGGAACAGCCGTGGGCCTGGAGGGCCATGGACAGCAGCGTCATGGAGATGCGCTCGCCGACGGAGAGCAGCATGTCCAGTTCGCGGCGCGGCGGGTCCGGCGAGACCGAACGCGCCAGATGTTCGAGCTCGTCGGTGTGATGGCCCATGGCGCTGACCACGACCACCAGGCGATATCCCTCCCGTTTCTTGGACGCCACGTCGGCGGCCACCACGCCGATGCGCTCCACCGAGGCGATGGAGGTGCCGCCGTACTTCCGCACGAGAATGGGCTGTCCGGTGGGTTTCTGGGCAGGCGTCACGGTCGCTCCTCGAGGATGACGCTGGAGTTGGGCGTAGCATAGGCGGCGTTCCGGCCCAGAACAAGTCAAAACGGGTCGCAACCCCTCGAAAAAGGGTTGCCCAGGCCAATCTGCCATGCTAGATTGGCGCATCCTCCCACTAGGGAGGTAGGGTGTTAAAAACAAAAGAGATACGGAAATCGCACCTCGACAGGACGTCGACCGCATGTCCCGTCGGGCCGCCCGCTCCCCTGAGTCCGCGCGGCCGGTTGCTGCGTCTGGGTCCCAAGGCGCTGTCACCTGGTGAGATTCTTGCTCTCGTGATCGGAGCCGGAGGCGTCGCGCCGCCGGCCGTGACCGCCGCGTGCCTGCTGTCCAGGTACGGCTCGCTGGTGGCGTTGGCCGACATCGGTCCGGACCTGCTCTGCCGCGAGACGGGCATGGGGCCTGCGCGGGCGACCCGTCTGGCGGCGGCCTTCGAACTGGGCGCGCGGGCGCTGGACAGGACGGGCGGGGACGGCCCCAGGGTGAGATCGCCCGGGGATGCCCTGCCGCTGCTGGAGGCGGAATTCAGGGGCTGCGACCGGGAGCATTTCCTGTCGTTGCATCTCGACGCCCGGCATCGCGTGACGCGCGTCGAGACGGTTTCGGTCGGTTGTCTGGATGCCTCGATCGTCCATCCGCGCGAAGTGTTCAAGACGGCTGTCGCGCGCGCCGCCGCAGCGGTGATCGTGGCCCACAATCATCCGTCGGGCTGCGCGGAGCCGAGCCGCGACGACCTGGCGCTCACGGCGCGGCTGTCCGACTGCGGACGGTTGCTGGGAATCGAGCTGCTTGACCATATCATCGTCGGCCGCGGCGAGTTCACGAGTCTCCGGGAGTACGGCTGGCCCGGCGGCCGGGGATGACGCGGAGCGGCGATGCAGGAGGAGTCGAGATGTTCTCCAAGCTCAGCCAGTTCCTGACCAACGACATCGCCATCGACCTGGGGACGGCCAACACCCTCGTCTACATCAAGGGCAAAGGCATCGTGCTGAACCAGCCCTCGGTGGTGGCGCTCGACAAGCAGACGGGCAAGGTCTACGCCGTGGGCAGCGAGGCCAAGGCCATGCTCGGCAAGACGCCGGATTCCATCCAGGCCATCCGGCCGCTGAAGGACGGCGTCATCGCCGACTTCGAGGTCACCGAGTACATGCTCCGCGAGTTCATCCGGCAGGCCCAGAAGAAGCGACACTTCATCGCGCCGCGCATCGTCATCTGCGTGCCGTCCGGCATCACGGAGGTGGAGAAGCGCGCCGTGCGGGACTCGGCCAAGCACGCCGGCGCGCGTGACGTGTTCCTGGTGGCCGAGCCCATCGCCGCGGCCATCGGCGTCGGGCTGCCCGTCGACCAGCCCAGCGGCAACATGATCATCGACATCGGAGGCGGCACGACGGAGATCGCGGTCATCGCGCTCAACGGGATCGTCTGCGACACCTCGATCCGCGTCGGGGGCGACGAGATGGACGAGGCGATCGTCAACTACATCAAGAAGAACCACAACCTGCTGATCGGCGACCAGACCGCCGAGCACATCAAGAAGACCGTGGGTTCCGCCTTCAAGCTCGAGAACGAGGAGGAGATGGAGATCAAGGGCCTGGACCAGGTCACCGGCATCCCCAAGATCCAGAAGGTCTCCACCCTCGAGATCCGCGAATCCCTGCAGGAGCCCATCCTGTCCATCGTGGACGCGCTCAAGCATGCCCTCGAGCAGACGCCCCCCGAACTTGCGGCCGACATCAAGGATCGCGGCATCGTCATGACCGGCGGCGGCGCCATGCTGCGCGGCATGTCCGAACTGCTGCGCGAGCACACGGATCTGCCGATCAACCTGATGGACGATCCGCTGTTCTGCGTGGTCCTGGGCACCGGCAAGATCCTCGACGATTTCGACAAGTACCGGCCCGTGGTGATGCAGAGCACGCGCGACTAGGCTCGGTCAGCGGGTTTTCGGACAGGGCCGAGCCTCGGCGAGGTCACCGGGGCCGGCGTCGCCCGCCAGGGAGGAATACGGATGGCCTCGAATCCGGCATATCGATCCAGGCGCGTGGAGACACTGACGCTGATCGTCTGCCTGGTCGTGTCGATGGCCCTGCTGGCCCTGCCCGAGAAGCAGCGCATCCGGACGGCCGACCTCCTCGGCATGGTCCTCACCTCTCCCTACCACCGGACCGTGGCCTTCTGCCGGGACATCTCGCGCGTGAGCCGGGAGAACGACGAACTGCGCGCCGAGATCGCCGCCCTTCGTCTCCAGCAGCAGTCGGCCGTACGCTTCCGGCGTGACCGCGACGAGCTGCGTCGCGCGCTGGGCCTGATCGATTCGGCGCCCGCCACGCTGGTGCCCTGCGAGGTGGAGCGCAGACGCGTGTCATCGCACGCGTCTCTGGTGCGCATCAGTTCCGCCGCGCCGGCGGACTGGCGGCGATACCAGCCCGTGATCACCACGGACGGCCTCGTCGGCCGTATCCACACGGTGACCGGGCCGGAAACGGCGTGGGTGGAGCTGATCACGTCGCCGGGCATGGCTGTCAGCTGCGAGCTGGAGCGGACCCGCCTGCCGGGCATCCTCCATGCCCGCGGCGGCGATTTCGACCTGACCCTCATCGGGAGAGACGAGGACGTCCGGGTGGGCGACCGCGTTATCTCCTCGGATATCGCCATGGTCTTCGGCGAAGGGGAAGGGGCCAGCGGCAGCCTGCCGCGCGGCCTGCCCGTGGGCGTGGTCTCGGAGGTCTCGTCCCCGCCGGAGCAGCTCTTCAAGTCCGTACGGGTGGAGCCGGCCGCCTCGTTCACCAGCCTGGACGTCGTGTTCGTGATCACCGGAACCGGCGAGTGGCTCGTCGCGGAGGAGCCGGAGACGCAAGACGCGCCGTCGGCGGAGGGGGCGGGACCATGAGCCGCTTCCTGCGCACGACCCTGATCCTGGCCGTCCTGGCGCTGGCGGGCAACGTGCTCCTGGCGCCGTTGATGGCCGTCGGCGAGATCGCCCCGGATTTCGTCCTGATCGCGCTGGTCATCCTGGCGCTCGGCGAAGGGGCCTTCGCGGGCACGCTCGGCGGCTTCGCCCTCGGGCTCGTGTCCGACACGGCCATCCCGAATCTTCTCGGCCTCAACGCCTTCTGCAAGGCGCTCGCCGGCTACCTGGTCGGGCGATCGCGGTCGCGGCTGGTGATCGGCCTGCCCCTGGTGGAGGGCAGCCTCGTGGCCGCAACGGCCCTGGGGCACGACGTGCTCTACCTGATCGGCCAGAGCTGGCTGTCCGAGGCCGCCTTCTTCCGGCCCCTGTTCACGGTCGTCGTCCCGTCGGCCCTCTACACCGGTCTCGTGTCCGTGCCCCTGATCCGCATGGCGGATTTCCTGCGGCTGCTGCGGCGCGAGGAATGAACGGGGGGCGCCGGGAGATGCGAGGACGCAACCTCATACAGGCCCGGATCCTGCGCGGCGTGATCCTGCTGCTCTTCGGCGTGCTCGTGGTCGATCTCTTCATCCTGCAGATCGTCCAGCACGATTACTACAAGGGCCAGTCGCTGCAGAACCGACAGGTCCAGATCCGCGTCAAGGCACCCCGCGGCCGGTTCCTGGATCGCGAGGGCCGCGTCCTCGCGGACAACGTCTACCTGGCCGACATCACGCTGCCGCGCGGTGCCGTCACCGAGGCCGGTCCCGATTCCACGCTGGCCAAGCTCCTGCGCTGGTTCTCCCTGCCGCAGGACGAGACCCTGGACCGTCTGCGGGAGCAGAAGGAGGCCGGACGGCCGCGGCTGACCCTGGTTGCCAACGCGGACATGCCGCGGATCGCGACGGTCGAGGAGCGTCGGCGGGAACTGCCCGGAGCCCGCGTCGAGGCGCGCGCGAGCCGCCGCTACAAGCACGGCCCCCAGCTGGCCCACATCATCGGCTACGTGGGCGAGGTGCGGCCGGAGGAGGTGGGCGACGAGGACGATCACCGGGCCCATCAGCCGGGCGACACGGTCGGTCGCGAGGGACTCGAAGCCGCCTGGGAGGACGAACTGCGCGGGGAGTCGGGGCTCTTCCTCAAGGAAGTGAACGCCGTGGGACGCGTGGTCGGCAGCCGGGACATCCCTCTCTGGCCCGTCGTTCCGGGCGGGGACATCGCGCTCACCGTGGCGCTCGCGCTGCAGGAGAGTCTCATGGCCGCCATGGACGGCCGGCCCGGCGCGGCCGTGGCCCTGTCGCTGCCCTCCGGCGAGGTGCTTGCCGCCGTCAGCAATCCGACCTACGATCCAAACCTCTTCACGCGGGGGATCTCGTCGCGGGAATGGAACCGGCTGCTGGACGATCCGCAGCACCCCTTTCTCAACCGCCTGGTGCAGGCCACCTATCCGCCGGGCTCGCCCTACAAGATCGTCACCTCCCTGGCCGGTCTGAAGGCCGAGGTCGTCGGCAAGTGGACGCATTTCGAGCCCTGCTGGGGATCCTACCGTTTCGGCAACCGGAACTTCCGGTGCTGGCGGCGATCGGGGCACGGCGATCTCGACCATGCGGGCGGGCTGGTGCATTCCTGCGACGTGTTCTACTACCAGCTCGGGCTGCGTCTGGAACTGGAGCAGCTCAGGGACGTGGCGCACATGCTCGGTCTGGGACAGGAGACCGGATCGCCCTTCGCGGCCGAGGTCGCCGGGAACATCCCGGACCGGGTCTGGTACGATGAACACTACGGGCCCGGACGCTGGACGCGCGGCGTCCTGCTGAACAACGCCATCGGACAGGGTGAGATCCTCGTCACGCCGCTGCAGATGGCCGTGCTGACGGCACGCGTGGCCGTCAACGACAGCGACCTCGTGCCGCATTTCCGGCTTGGCGGGGACGATGCATCCTCCTCGGCCGGCCGCCCCCTGCCCCTGGATACGGGCGACATCGAGTGGCTGCGGCGGACCATGACCCGTGTCGTGGACATGGGAACGGGCACGCGGGCGCGTCTCGAGGCCATCGAGGTCGCCGGCAAGACCGGCACGGCCCAGAATCCCCACGGCGAGGACCACGCGTGGTTCGTCTGCTTCGCGCCGGCCTCGGCGCCGGTGGTCGCGTTCGTGGTGATTCTCGAGCACGGCGGGCACGGGGGGGCGGTCGCCGCCCCGGTGGCTGCGCGCTGGCTCACCGACTTCTTCGCCTGGCGCGAACGGTCGTCGACGGGAGGTGCCTGATGACACAGGACTGGTTGCCGCGCGCGTCCTCGGGGACGATTCTGATCGCGGCCTTCGCGGCGCTCTGTCTCTTCAGCCTGGCGACCCTCTGGAGCGTCACCGAGGGGATTCGCGGACCCTACGAGATCACCGATTCGGGCGTGGCCAAGGCCGTGTTCTGGAGGCAGGCGATCTGGGTCGTCGCGGGCTGGCTGGCCCTGGAGGTCGCGCGGCGTACGTCCCTGCAGTTCTTCGAGGAATCGGCGCCGCTGCTCTACCTGGCGGCCGTGCTCCTGCTGGTGACGGTGCTGGCGGTGGCGCCCGAGATCGCCGGCGCCCGCCGCTGGTTCAGCCTGGGGCCCCTGAGGCTGCAGCCCTCCGAACCGGCCAAGATCGCGCTCGTGCTGGTGCTGGCCCGCCTGTTCAGCAGCTACGCCTCGCGTGATCGCCAGCTCCTGCCCGTGATCGGCTCGCTTCTGCTGGCGACGATCCCCCTGGCGCTCGTTCTGCGCGAGCCCGATCTGGGGACGAGCCTCGTCTACGCGGCCCTGTGGCTCGGCGCCGTGTTCTGGTTCGGCCTCTCCTGGGTGTTCCTGCTCAGCGTGGGGTCGCCCCTGCTCAGCGCCATCTTCAACTTCTACTCGGAATCGGTCGTCCATCAGGCCTGGCCCTGGGGCGCCTACCTGCTCGTGCTGATGGCCGGTCTCACGGTGGCGCGCTTCCGCCTGCTGGAGAGCTTTCTCCTGGTGCTGGCCAACATCGCCGCGGGCATCGGCACGTCGTACCTGTGGGACGGCCTGAAGCCCTATCAGCAGGAACGGATCCTCACCTTCTTCGACCCAACGCGCGACCAGTTCGGGACGGGCTACCAGGCCATTCAGTCCAAGGTGGCCATCGGGTCGGGCGGCCTGTTCGGCACCGACTACCTGCAGGGGACGCAGAAGGGTCTGGCCTTCCTGCCCGAGCGCCACACGGATTTCATCTTCTCCGTGGTGGGCGAGGAGCTCGGCTTCGTCGGGGCCCTGCTGCTGATCGGCATCTACATGGTCATCATCCTCAAGGGCCTGCAGATCGCCCGCGCGGCCCGCAAGTCCTTCTCCTCGCAGGTCGCGATCGGCGTGACGATCTACTTCGCCTTCCATGTCCTGGTCAACATCTCCATCACCACCGGACTGCTGCCGGTGACCGGGCTGCCGCTGCCGGTGATGAGCTACGGGGGCTCGAATCTCGTGGTCTCGGCCTTCATGCTGGGCTTGCTGGTGAACATCGGCTCGCGTACCTTCGAGTCCTGAGGGGAGGGTTCATGCATCCGCAACTGTTCGGCATCGTCAAGAGTTTCGGTACGCTGCTGGCGCTGAGCTTCGTGATCGGCATCTGGCTGAGCGTGCGCCGGGGCCGTCGCCGGGGCTTCGCGCCCGACCTGGTGCTGGACTTCTGCCTGACCGTCATGATCTCCTCCGTGATCGGCGTGCGCCTGTTCTACATCTTCACCCACCTCGCCGACTACGATCCCTGGTACGAGGCCTTCTTCATCTGGAAGGGCGGACTGACGCTCTACGGCGGGATCATCCTGTCCATCCTCGCCGTCTGGTTCTTCTGCCGGCGGCGCCGTGTGGACTTCCTGCCGCTGGCGGACGTGCTCGCACCCCAGGTGGCCCTCGGCATCGGCATCACCCGACTGGGCTGCTTCCTGAACGGCTGTTGCTACGGCAAACCGACGGACGGTCCTCTGGGCGTGAGCTTCCCGGAGACCTGCTCCGCCGGCTGGGAGACGGGCTGCGCGTCCCTGCATCCCACCCAGCTCTATGCCTCGGCGGGGGGCTTCCTGGTCTTCGGCCTGCTGCTGCTCTGGGAACGGCGCGACCGCTCGCCGGGATCGACGTTCTCCCGCTTCCTCATCCTCTACGGGATCTCGCGTTTCGTGGTGGATCTCTTCCGGTACTACGCCCCCGGGGACATGGGGCCGCTCGGCCTGACGACCAGCCAGTGGATCAGCCTCGGTCTGATGGGAATCGGCGGCTGGGTGCTGCTGAGCCGGCGCGCCGCGCGTGAACCGGAATGAGACGGGATCCGGACGACGTCCTCGGCCTGAGGCCGGACGGCGACGGCTGGTCGCGCGGTGGCCGGCCCTGGGAAGCGCCCGGACCCTTCTACGCCGTGATCGGTGATCCCGTCGCCCACTCCCTGTCGCCCGTCATCCAGGGCGCGGCCCTGCGGGACGCGGGGTTGCCCTACGCCTATCACGCGGCGCGGATCACGTCCGGGGACCTGCCCCGCGTCTTCCGCGACCGCGGGCGCCTGGCCCTGCGCGGATTCAACGTCACAGCGCCCCACAAGCTGGCGGCGGCGTCTCTCTGCGGCGAGTTGACGGAAGCGGCCCGTCTCACGTCGGCCGTGAACACGGCGCGGCTCGGCCCGGGCGGCTGGGAAGGGCACAACACGGATGTCGGCGGACTCGGCGACGTGTTGGAGGAACGGCTCGACGGCCGCGCGGCCGGTCCGGGCTTGGTCCTGGGAGCGGGCGGCGCTGCGCGTGCGGCCGTGGCGGCCCTGCTGGCGGCCGGCGCGAATCCCGTCTCGGTCATGGCCCGTCCGGGGCCGGGGCGGGACGGCCTGTCGGTCTGGTTGTCCACGGTTTCCCTGGCCGGGCGCCCCGTCCGCCTCGTGGATTGGGGGACGGTTCCGGACGCGCTGACGACGTCGGCCGGCGCGGTCTGCGTCTCGTGCCTGCCCGGGGGCGTCGACCTGACCTTTCTCGACCGGGCCGTCGGCGACCGCCAGCCCACGCTCTGGCTGGACATGAACTACGGTGCGCGTGCGGCCGCGCCGACGGGCGTGTCGGCCGGACGCATCTGCGACGGTCGATCCGTGCTCGTGGCCCAGGGCGCACGGTCCTTCGCCTGGTGGTTCGACCGGGACGCGCCGCGACGCGTCATGGCCGACGCCCTGTCCTGAGGCCGGTCCGCATTCGGGCGACACTTCCTCTCGGATCGTGACGGTTCCATGAGACCATGGCTGGGAGCGGCGACGCGCGCGCTGCTGGAAGTCCTGCTGCCGTCGTGCTGCGTGATCTGCGGCCGGGATGCGGTGCCGGGACGGTCGTGCATCGGGGTCCCGGGCCTGCGCTGGTGCGATGCGCCGCAGCTCTGCCGGGCCTGCAAACGCGAACGGCTGACGCCGGCGCCTGCGACGGCGACGCTGGGGCGGGCCGGCGCGGAGCTGACGGCGGCGGGGGGGCGGCCCACGTCGGCCGCATTGGTGGACCTGGTTTCCGTCTGGAAATACCGGGGGATCCGCGGTCTGGCGTGGCCGTTGGCCGAGCTCGCGGACGCCGCATGGCCGGCCGCCGTGGACGCGGGCGGGCCTGTGGACGCGCTGGTGCCGATCCCGCTGCACGCCCGGCGCAGGCGGGCGCGCGGCTTCAACCAGGCCGAACTCCTCGCAGGCCTGATCGGCGCGCGTCGCCGTGTTCCCGTCCGGTGCGGGCTGCTGAGGCGGCGGCGGGCCACGGCCCAGCAGGCCAAGCTCCCGGCCAGGTCCGAGGCGCGGGACCTGAATGTCCGCGATGCGTTCGTCCCGGTCGTGGCAACGGGTGAAGGGATCCGGTGCGTGGGGCTCGTGGACGATATCGTGACCAGCGGCGCCACCGCCCTGGCGGCCGCGACGGCCCTGCGGGAGGGCGGCCTGGCGGTGTCGTGGATCCTGTCCGCGGGCCTGGCCCGGGGCGCTTGACAGGCCACCCGGGTCTATCTACCATCTCTGGCGCCAGGGGACATGTGCGGGGTTTCTCAAAGGACGCGATCAAGATGAAGAAACTGGGAATCGAGCGGATCGATCTGAGCGGCCAGCGCGTGTTGATGCGGGTCGACTTCAACGTCCCCCTGGACAAGGACGGCCGCATCACGGACGACACGCGCATCCGCGCGGCCCTGCCGACCATCCGGCACATCCTGGACAACGGTGCCGCTCTCGTGCTCGCCAGCCATCTCGGACGCCCCAAGGGGCGGGTCGTCCCGGAGCTCTCGCTGCGTCCGGTGGCGGACCGACTGGCCGAACTGGTGGACGCGCCCGTGCGCTTCGCCGACGACACGGTCGGGCCCTCGGCCAGCGCCGCGGCGGAGAAGCTGGCACCGGGCGAGATCCTGCTGCTCGAGAACCTGCGCTACGCGGCCGAGGAGACGGACAACGATCCCGACTTCGCATCCCGGCTCGCGGACCTCGGCACCCTGTACGTGAACGACGCTTTCGGAACCGCCCACCGGGCGCATGCGTCGACCGTCGGCGCCGCCAGGCACTTCGAACGCAGCTGCGCGGGCTTCCTGATGGAGAAGGAACTCGACTCCATAGGCCGGCTGCTGTCCGACCCGCCACGGCCCTTCGCCGCGATCCTCGGCGGCGCCAAGGTCAAGGGCAAGGTGGACGTGATCGAGAACCTCCTGGACGAGGTGGACTGGCTCCTGCTCGGAGGCGGCATGATCTTCACCTTCTTCAAGGTCCACGGACTATCGATCGGCGACAGCCTTCTCGACGAGGATCGCCTCGACGTTGCCCGAAAGATCCTCGAACGGGCGGAGACCGCCCGGGCGAAACTGCTGTTGCCCGAGGACGTGGTCGTGGCGCGGGATCTCAGCGGGGATTCCGAGCGGCGGACCGTCCTGGTCACGGACATACCGGACGGATGGCAGGGGCTGGACATCGGGCCGCGCACCGTGGAGAAATACCGGGAGATCGTGGCCGGTGCCAAGGGCGTGTTCTGGAACGGACCTTTGGGCGTGTTCGAGATACCCGCCTTCGCGGCCGGCACGCGGGCCATCGGCGAAGCGGTCGCCGCGGCCACGGACGGCGGCGCCCATTCCGTCATCGGCGGCGGGGATTCCGTGGCGGCCGTCAACCAGCTCGGTCTTGCGGACCGCATCACCCACATCTCCACCGGCGGCGGCGCATCGCTGGAATTCATGGCGGGGCGCGAACTTCCGGGCGTGGCCGCCTTGACGGACGCGTGAGACCGGGCGGCGCGGCCGGCCCCGGTTGACAACCCCCGGTCGAGGTGTTAGCTTATCGATCGCCGCCGCGCCAGCGGTGGCATTTCCTTTGCTCAGCCTGATTCGCGGGAGACTCGAACATGTTGTACGCCATCTTCATGATCATCCATGTGATCATCTGCCTGTTGCTCGTCGTGGTGGTTCTCATGCAGTCCAGCAAGGGCGGGGGACTGGCGGGCGCTTTCGGCGGCGGCGGCGGCCTGCCCCAGCAGATGTTCGGCTCGCGCACCATGACGACGGCCCTCCACAAGATGACGGTGTATCTGGCGGTCGGTTTCTTCCTCACCTCGGCGATCCTGTTCATCCTGACCGCCGACCGCTCATCCAACCGCTCCGTGATCGGGGACGCCCTGGACGAGGGCACGCTGACCAGCGACGTCGTCGCGCCGACAACCGACGCCGACGTCCTGCCGACGGCGACCGCGGGTGACGACGCATTGCCGGAAGCATCGACCCAAGAGACAGGCGGCACCGAGACAGGCGGCACCGAGTAGGCGTGAAAGATTTAATCGTGCTCGGGTGGTGGAACAGGTAGACACGCTATCTTGAGGGGGTAGTGGCCACAAGCCGTGCGGGTTCAAGTCCCGCCCCGAGCACCACGACCAATGAAGAGATCGGCAACGCCGATCTCTTTTTTTTCGTTGACACGTTTTTTTTAGATCGGAATAATGACTCCGACTGGTTCGCGAATTGTCCACGACGTCCACCGCCATTAAGGAGAGTCATCGACGACGCGTTCTTTTGGATGCGGCACACGATGATGAAACGATAGGTGAAGGGGACGTGGACGGAGCCAGTGTCGGACAATTCGTGGTCGTCCAAGGGTGCGCCGGGCGGCCTGAGTGCAATGTCAGCAAGCGAGGTCCATGATGGAGGAGAGTCTGAAGCTGGCAGCGGCGGCCAAGAAGAAGACCAAGAAGAAGGCCGCCAAGAAGAAGGTCGCCAAGAAGAAGGTGGCCAAGAAGAAGGTCGCGAAGAAGAAGGTCGCCAAGAGGAAGGTGGCCAAGAGGAAGGTGGCCAAGAAGAAGGTCGCCAAGAAGAAGACGACCAAGCGCAAGGTGGCCAAGAAGAAGGTCGCCAAGAAGAAGAAGACGGCCAAGCGCAAGGTGGCCAAGAAGAAGGTCGCCAAGAAGAAGACGGCCAAGCGCAAGGTGGCCAAGAAGAAGGTCGCCAAGAAGAAGAAGACGACCAAGCGCAAGGTGGCCAAGAAGAAGGTGGCCAAGAAGAAGACGGCCAAGCGCAAGGTGGCCAAGAAGAAGGTGGCCAAGAAGAAGACGGCCAAGC
>Ga0180436_10002115_pt1 | contig 19010 bp, 16 predicted proteins | sample SS_ome_2_FD_132434 | JGI IMG/M metagenome (GOLD analysis project Ga0180436, IMG submission 132434) | Hypersaline lake sediment archaeal communities from the Salton Sea, California, USA - SS_3_S_2 metaG | ecosystem: Environmental > Aquatic > Non-marine Saline and Alkaline > Hypersaline >...
AGCGCGGCTATCACCCCGCCTGGTCCGCAAACGGGCGGGTCCTGCCGGCGGCATACGACCTTCTGGCGGCCCTCTACCGCGCCCCGGCCGAAGGCCTTTTCCCGGAAAGCTACCACCTGTCCGCCATCCAGGCCCTGTGGCCCGCCCTCTCAGCACCCCGGGCCGCAGGGGAGATCCCGGACCACTCCCGGCGTCTGGCCGAGCTGGATATCCTGCTCACCGATGCCTTCCTGCTCTACGCCGACCACCTGCGCACCGGCCGGGTCAACCCCGAGACCATCCACAAGGCGTGGGTGGCCCACCATCCCCGGGAAGATTTCTCCGGTCGCCTGGCAGAAGCTCTGGGGCATAATTCGGTGGGCGACCTGCTGGACCGCTTGCCGCCCCCTCACCGGGACTACCAGCGCCTGAAAATCGCCCTTCGATCTCTGCGCAGACTGGCCGACGCAGGCGGCTGGCCAGCCATCCCCCCGGGGCCGACCCTGCACCCCGGCGACCGTGATCAACGCATACCCCTGCTGCGCCAACGGCTGATGGTTTCCGATGACCTGGCGCCCCAGGTCATCGGCGCCAGCGACCTGTTCGACATCCCCCTGATGACCGCCGTGGGCCATTTCCAGCGACGCCACGGACTAAAAGCCGACGGGGTGGTGGGCTCCCAGACCCTGGCGGCCCTCAATGTTTCCGTCGGCCAACGCATCCGCCAGGTGGAACTCAACCTGGAACGCTGGCGCTGGATTCCCCGTGACCTGGGACCCCGCCACATCCGGGTCAATATTGCCGATTTCAGCCTGAAGGTCATGGAAGCCGGCGAACCGGTGCTGAATATGGCCGTGGTGGTGGGCCGCGATCTCCGCCGAACACCGGTTTTCAGCGATACCATGCAGTACCTGGTATTCAATCCCTATTGGAACGTGCCCTTTAATATTGCCGTGAAAGATAAACTGCCCCTCATTAAGGAGGACGCCGCTTACCTGGCCAGCCACCATTTCCGCGTTTTCGCCAGCTGGCAGCCCGACGCCCCCGAAGTGGACCCCGCCACAGTGGACTGGGCCGGCCTGGACCGCACCAACTTCAGGGTCCGCCTGCGCCAGGAACCCGGCCCGCACAATGCCCTGGGGCAGATCAAATTCATGTTTCCCAACCCCTTTGCGGTCTATCTCCACGACACCTCCGAACGGGATCTGTTCAGCCAGGACGTCAGAACCTTCAGCTCGGGCTGCATCCGCGTGGCCAATCCCCTGGGACTTGCGGCCTATGTGCTTGAGGACCAGCCGCCCTGGTCCCCGGAAAGCATCCAGGCCGCCATGGACAGCCTGCAGCACAAGGTCATCACCCTGAAACACCCCCTGCCCATCCACCTGCTCTACTGGACGGCCTGGGCCGCGGCCGACGGCACCCTTCAATTCCGCAACGACATCTACCACCGCGACCCGCCCCTGGACCAGGCGCTGCGGGCCCGGCTGGGACAATCGGGATCCCCTGGAGCAGAAGGCCAATGAATCAAAAATCCGCCCAAGCAGACGCCATCCACCCCAAGCACCAGCACCTCAGGGTTATCCTGCGGGAAATGGGCAAGGTCCTGGTGGCCTTTTCCGGAGGCGTGGACAGCTCCCTGCTCCTCAGGGTCGCCGCGGACGTTCTGGGCGACCGCGTGCTGGCCGTCAGCGCCCTTTCGGCGACCACCGCCGGACATGAGCGGCAGGCCGCCGACTCACTGGCCCGCGCCCTGGGCGTCAGATACATCACGATTAATTCCCATGAAATGGATGACCCGGCATTTACCGCCAATCCGGCGGACAAGTGTTACCTGTGCAAATTGAGCCGCTACGGGGAATTGGTGCGCCTGGCCCGGGAAAATGAAATCCCCTGGGTGGTGGATGGTGAAAACCGGGATGATGACAGCGACTATCGCCCCGGCAGCCGGGCGGCCCGGGAACTGGGGGTGCGCAGCCCGCTCAGGGAAAGCGGCATGACCAAGGCCGACATCCGCCAAATCTCAAAGGAACTGGGCCTGCCCACCTGGAACCAGCCGGCCTATGCCTGCCTGGCCTCGCGCATCCCCTATGGCAGCGCCATCACCCCCGCCAAGCTCAGGCAGGTTGACCAGGGCGAGAGTTATATCCGCAAACTGGGTCTGGCCCGGCAGGTGCGCCTGCGCCATGAAGGGCCCACGGCCCGCATCGAAGTCGAGCCCGACGCCCTTACAGGATTCCTGGAAGCCGACATCCGCCGGCGGGTCACCTCCCGGCTCAGGTCCTTGGGCTTTGAATATGTGGCCCTGGATCTTCGCGGCTACCGCACCGGCAGTTTAAACCGGGGGATTGGCGTTGAACCCCGTAATAAAGGAGTGGACAATGGATAACCAGCACCTCAGGGACTTGCTGAAACAGGTCCGGGAGGGCCGGGTGGATCTGGACACCGCCATGAACCGCCTGAGAAAACTGCCCGTTGAAAACCTGGGCTATGCGCGCATCGACAATCACCGTTGCGTCCGTACCGGCGTGGCGGAGGTAATCTACTGCGAAGGCAAGACCGTCCGGCAGATCCAGGGCATCGTTAAGCGTCTGGCCCGGCGCCACGACAATATCCTGGCCACACGGGCGAACCAGGAGGCCTATGCCGGCATCCGTGAGATAACCGCTGACTGCCGCTACCATGCCGAGGCGCGCATCGTGGTCGTCAATCCCCGCGAGGTGCAGCAGGTGGGCAACATTGCCGTGGTTACGGCCGGCACCTCGGATATCCCCGTGGCCGAAGAAGCCGCGGTCACTGCCGAAACCCTGGGCAACCGGGTCCACCGCATCTATGACGCGGGCGTGGCCGGCATCCACCGCATCCTCAACGTGCAGGAGGAACTGTTTCAGGCCCGCGTGGCCGTGGTGGTGGCCGGCATGGAGGGCGCCCTGACCAGCGTGGTGGGCGGCCTGGTCGCCTGCCCGGTGATCGGCGTCCCCACCAGTATCGGCTACGGCGCCAGTTTCGGCGGCGTGGCCGCCCTGCTCTGTATGCTCAACAGTTGCGCAGCAGGCGTATCGGTGGTTAACATCGACAATGGCTTCGGCGCCGGCTGCCAGGCCGGCCTGATCAATAAACTCGGGGAGGACCGTGGTGAATGAGGATTGCTGATTAAAGAAAAATAGCCTTTTTCCATAATTCACTGATCATCAATCACAAATCAAAATTGCCTTCTAACCAGGAAACTCTAATGAAAATCGCCTATTTCGACTGTTATGCCGGCGCCAGCGGAGATATGATTCTCGGTGCGCTCCTGGATGCGGGACTGCCCATCGAACATCTGCGCCGGGAGATTGCCAAACTCCGCCTGTCCCACTATGCCCTGGAGGTTGAAAAAGTAACCAAGCAGGGCATCGGCGGCAGCCAGGCCCATGTGATCATCGACCAGGAGCACCACAGCCAGCACCATCGCCACCTTGCCCATATCCGTGAAATCATCGACAACAGCGACCTGGACCAGGCCGTCAAGCAAAAAGGCCAGGCTATCTTCCAGCGCCTGGCCGAGGCCGAAGCGCGGGTGCATCGCACAAGTGTGGAAGCCGTGCACTTCCATGAAGTGGGCGCCATGGACGCCATCATCGATGTGATGGGCAGTGTCATCGGATTGGCGGCCCTTGATATTGACCAGATCTTCTGTTCGCCCCTGCATGTGGGCAGCGGAACCGTCCAGTGCACCCACGGTACCCTGCCCGTGCCGGCCCCGGCCACGGCCGAACTGATCAAGGGCAAACCGGTCTATTCCACAGGCGTCAAAGGGGAGTTGCTGACCCCCACCGGAGCCGCCATTCTCACCACTCTGGCCACAGGCTTCGGTCCCCTGCCAGCCATGGCCGTGGAGGGGATCGGCTATGGCGCCGGCACCGCGGAACCCGGGATTCCCAACCTGTTGCGGTTGGTGACGGGCACGGCCCGGGACGACAGCGGGGATTACGACATCCAGCAAACCGTAACCATGGAAACCAGCATCGACGACATGAATCCCCAGTTGTACGACCACGTCATGGGGCTGCTGCTCGACGCCGGAGCCCTGGATGTGTTCCTCACACCGCTGCACATGAAAAAAAATCGCCCCGGAACCTTGCTGACAGTAATCTGCCGGCAGGAAGACATGGCCGGATTGGCTGACATCCTGATTGAGGAAACCACCACCATCGGCCTGCGCTGGCGGGTGGAGAACCGCATCAAGGCCCGCAGGGAGATCCGTCAAATCCAGACCAAACATGGCCCCATCCATGTCAAGCTGGCCCGGAAGGACGGCCGGATCATCAATCTGACCCCGGAATATGAAGACTGCAAGCGGATGGCACTGGAAAAGCAAGTCCCCCTGAAACAGGTTTTGGCGGATGTGCGCCTGGCGGCCGCAACGCATAACTTTGGCAAAACCGGTGAAAACTCCAAGAAAAGGGAAACCCTGCCATGACGCAACCATCGCGCGAAATAACATTTTTTCTAAAAGCAGACCATATCTACGTATTCTTCCCGCTATTCCAGCAGGGGGTGCAAATCACCGCCAGGGTCGGCTGCAGCATCCAGAACCTGCTATGCGACCAGTACGATTTGTCCGCCGACTATCTGGCGGAGCGCATCAACACCATTTTCCTGGACGGCCAGCCCGTGGACGATATGGCCACGGCCATTGTGCGGAACGGTGCCACCCTGGCCCTTTCCGCGGCCATGCCGGGTCTGGTGGGGGCGACCTTCAGGAAAGCCGGGTACCTGGCCCCCTTCAGGGGATCCATTACCTATCGGGATGAAGATCATGGGGGCAGGACCCGCAGGGAGGGAATTATCATCCTGAAACTCTTCAACCTGCTGCTCAAAGAGATGGGCGGGCCGATCCTGGAACGCGGCATACGGATGGAAGGCCAGCAACTTATTAACTTCTTTAGAACCAACAAAAAAAACCACGACACCATTTTCAAAAGGATCGCAAAGAACGGCCGTGACCTCAGCCCGGCGGAGATCGCCGACCCGCAATGGATTTCACCCGCGGACGTCTATTTCCTCAAAACCGCCTGGGATCATTAAATACAGTGCTGACTGGTGAGGCTATAGATCAACCCGAACTTTTGCTGCGCAGCGTGGTGGATGCGTGCACCGATTGCGACTGCTGCCGCTATATTATGGACACCAGCTGCCTGTTCTTTCCCCGGGTTTACCAGTTGTGGGACCGGGAAAGGGAAACCGGCGAGGCCATTACGCCCGGAGAACTGCGGCGTCTGGCGGACCTGTGCAACTACTGCGCCTTGTGCCCCTGCCCCAATATCCGCGAGGATATCATCACCGCCAAGACACTGTTCATTGACCGGGACGGTTTGGCGCCCTATATCCGCACCCTTGAAGATGTGGAACGGGTGGGGAAGCTGTGCGGCGCCCTGCCCCGGTTGTCCAATCTGCTCCTTTCCCACAAACGCAGCGGCAGGCTGATCAAGCAGCTGGCCGGAATCCATCCCAAGCGCAAACTGCCGCGGTTTCCGGAGGAAAGTTTTCCTGCCTGGGCCCGGCGGCGCGCGCTGCACAAACCCTCCGTTTCGAAGACACGGCACAAGGTCGCCTATTTTGCGGGCTGCACGGCCCGCTACCTGTTCCCCTCCGTGGCCCGGGCGGTTGTGGCCGTGCTCAGGGAAAACCATATCCCGGTCTTCTACCCGGAGCAGAATTGCTGCGGCATGCCAAGCATGCTGGAGGGGGACCGCAAGGTGACCCTGCAATTCGCCCGCCGGACGGTCTCCCGGCTGGCCGCGACCGTGGCCGACGGGTATGATATCGTCTGCTCCTGTCCCACCTGCGGCTATATGCTGAAAATAGCCCTGCGGGAGAAAGCCTACTATTCCCGGGAGTACCAGGATCTGGTAGGAGACGACGAGAAATTCCTGAAGATTCCGGAATGGTTCGCAGCTGACGGACGCAATCGGGCGGGAACTGCTACCCCGGAAATATTCAAGGCCACCTTCGGCGGGCACCACATGGCGCGGGAAGTCGTGGAGGCGGTTGCGGCCGGGGATGGTTCCCTCCGGAAGCTGCCGGTCCGTGTGCTCAGCAAATCAATCTACGGCAGAATACTGCGAGATGATGGCTATTTTTCCGGCATCGATCCCCTCCAGCGTATCGCCGTGGCGGAGAACACCTATGATCTGGGGGAATATCTGCTGGTTCTGCTGCGCAGCGGCGAGTTAGCCACCCAATTGAGGCCGATTACCGGCCGGCATGTCTACTACCCGCCGTGCCACTTGCGGGAGCAGGAGATCGGTCAGCCCTGGCTGGAGTTGCTGGGGCTGGTACCGTGTATGGCCCTGGAATCATTCCCGAGCACCAGTTTTTGCTGCGGGATTGCCGGAATCATGGGCTTCAAACGTGATTTTCATACCGCGTCCATCCAAATGGGCAGCCGGTTAATGGCCAGGATCAAAAGGATGGATCCAGACTGCCTGGTTACCGACTGCCTGAGTTGCCGGCTGCAGTTCAACCAGATGAGTAAATATCCGGTGGCGCACCCCATAGAAATCCTGGAAAAGGCCTATGGCTAAGATCTGCATACAAAAGGCTGCCTATACCGATCTGCCCATGGATGAATTGCTCGCCCCCCTGGGCGGCATGGCGGGTTTCGTCAACCGGGGGGAGAAAGTCCTGCTCAAGGTCAATTTGTTGTCGGGCCGGGCACCGGAAAAGGGGGTCACCACCCACCCCGCCTTGGTTCGGGCAGTGGCCCTGGCGGTGAAAAGGGCAGGCGGGATCCCCTATATCGGCGATTCACCGTCGGGCAGATTTTCCAAGAGGGTCTTGAAAAAAGCCTACCGGAAGTCGGGGTTGACGGACATGGCCAGGGAGGAGAACATCGAGCTGAACCGGGATACCGGCAGCCGCCGGATGGTGTTTCCCGGGGCTGTGAGGCTGAAACAGTTTGCGGTGTGCAATTTCGTTTTGGCGGCCGATAAAATCATTGCCCTGCCCAAACTCAAGACGCACTCCTTCCAATACCTGACCCTGGCCTGCAAGATCATGTACGGCGCCATCCCCGGATTGAGCAAAGCCCGGTATCACGCGCAATTTCCCAGGCGCGCCGCCTTTGCGGATATGCTGCTGGATGTAACCATGTCCCTTAAGCCCTGCCTTACGATCATGGACGGCATCCTGGGCATGCAGGGCCAGGGCCCGGGCAACGGCGATCCGGTCCGCCTGGACTGGCTCCTGGCCTCCCCCGATCCCGTGGCCATGGACATTGCGGTCTGCCGGCTTTTGGATATCGAACCCATGGCCATTCCCGTACTGAAACGGGCCAAGGTCAGAAAATTGTGGCCCGCTGCTTGCGATTATCCTCTCCTGGCCCCTGCAGACGCAGCCTACCGCGGATTCAAGCTGCCCAACACCACGGATCATTTGCTTACCGGAAAAAAAGCGGCTGTAAAAAGACCCTTTATTACGGAGAGATGCATCGCCTGCGGCGACTGCCGGGAGATCTGTCCCAAGGAGGCGATTGAAATAGAAAACGAGCGGGCGTCGGTAACGGATGTCAAATGCATCCGCTGTTACTGCTGCCAGGAAGTGTGTCCGGAGGATGCCATTGATCTGCTGCCGGCCGGTAAGCGATGATCCTCTGATTCAGGGGCTGTAGCAGGGCCCGCCTGGAAATAACCAAGCAGGCAATTGAGGTATGAACGAGCCGACCATCATATACCCTCTGGCTGTCATTTTTACCGGTGCGCTGCTCGCCGCCCTGAGCGGCGTGCCGGTGTTCAACAGGCAGATAACATCCCCCAGGCTGGGCGGGCTTCTGGCCCTTGCGCCGCTCTTGGCATTCATCCTGCTGGTCAAATTCATTCCAGGCCTTCAGGCCAATCAAATCTACACCTGGGAGATAACCTGGCTGCCATCGGCGGGCTTCACCGCCGGCCTGTACCTGGACAGTCTCAGCGCATTATTCGCCCTGTTGATCACCTTAATCGGCAGTCTGGTTCTGATCTACGCCGGGCAGTACTTCAAGGATGACGAAGGTGCCTGGCGATTTTTCACCTATATCCTGCTCTTCATGGGTTCCATGCTGGGCCTGGTCATGGCCGGGGACGTCATCACCCTGTTTATCTTCTGGGAAGGCACCAGCATGGTCTCCTTTCTGCTGGTGGCCTACAAGGGAAAAGATGCGACGGCCCGCCGGGGAGCTTTTAAAGCGCTCTTTATTACCGCCGGCGGCGGGATCGCCCTGCTGATGGGTCTGCTTTGCATGATCCACGTCGCCGGAGATGCCCGTTTCACTGCCATTCTCAATTGCGGTGAAGCCCTTCGCGAAAGCCCGCTATATCTGATTATCCTGATCCTTGTGGCCCTGGGCGCTTTCACCAAGAGCGCGCAGTTCCCATTTCACATATGGCTGCCGGATGCCATGAGTGCCCCCACCCCGGCCAGCGCCTACCTGCACTCCGCAACCATGGTCAAAGCCGGCATCTACCTGATGGCCCGCCTGAATCCGGTTCTCGGATTGACGGAAACCTGGTTCTGGCTGCTATCCCTGGCCGGCCTGGCAACCATGCTCACTGGAGCAATGCTGGGGTTGAAGAAGAACGACCTGAAAGCCGTGCTGGCCTACTCCACAATTTGCCAACTCGGAATTTTGATGATGATGATCGGGCAGGATATGGAGATCTCCTTCAAAGCCCTGGTTGTAGGTATCCTGGCCCATGCGCTTTACAAAAGCGCGCTCTTTTTAATTGTTGGTATCATCGACCACGCAACCGGCACCCGGGACCTGCGGCGGTTGGGCGGCCTGCGGCATAGCATGCCGTTCACCTTTACCATCGGCGTGCTGGCTGCCCTTTCCATGGCCGGCCTCCCGCCGTTGTTCGGATTCCTGGCCAAGGAGACGCTGCTGGCAACTGCGGCGCACCACTCCCTTCCGGCTGCGGCAGCCTGGATTTTCACCCTGGCCAGCGTACTGGCCGGGGCACTGCTGCTGGCCATCTCTTGCCGGCTGATCTGGGAAACGTTCATGGGCAAGCCCCGGGATCCGGGGGTGCGCGGCCATGAAGCTCCGGTTCTGATGCTGCTGGCACCGGCCGTTCCTACGGTGTTGTCATTGATTCTGGCCCAACTGCCGGGACCGAAATCGGAGGCTGCGCTGCTGGCCAACGCGGCCGGGGCAGCCTATGGAGCCAAGGTCAAGGTTTCCCTGGCTTTGTGGACCGGCCTGAACATCCCCCTGCTGCTTTCAGCGGCCGCCCTATCCCTCGGCGCGATCATATTTATTTATCGCGTCCCGCTCCTCGCCCGGTGGCCGGCCGTACCCGGCCGGTGGACCCTCGACCGGTTTTTTGAACTTTTTTTAGAAGCCATGGACACCCTGGCGGGTTGGGCGACCCGCCTGCAGCATGGCAAACTGCGGCATTATCTGGCCACCATACTGGCGGCCACTGTGGGCCTGGTATATGTGTTCGCCGATTTTCCCCCGCCCATTGACCTGGATGCGCTGACCTGGCCCACCTTTACCTACAGCGGCGAAATCCATCTGCTCAAAACCGCCGTCCTATTCATTATTGCCGGCACTTCCCTTACGTGTGTGCTGCTGGCAAACGACTTTCATGCCATCCTGGCCTTCGGTGCCTCCGGCCTGGCGGTAGCGGTGCTGATGGCTCTGGAGCCGGCCCCGGATGTGGCCCTGGTGCAAATCGTTGTGGACATCCTGCTGGTCATCATCCTGGTGCTCGCCCTGACGCAACTGCCCGGAAAGAAGCATGGAGAAATCGATAAACCGGAATGCAGACGGCAGCGGGTGGGTGTCATGCGGGACGTATTGGTGGCCGGTGTGTTTGGCATTATCGTTATGTTCATGTCACTGGAGGCACTCCTTGCCCGACCCCGCCCAAGCAGGCTGACACCTTTTTTCCAGGCCAGCGCCAAGGAAGCGGTTGGCTCAAAAAGCATTGTCGGGGCAATCCTCACCGATTTCCGCGGCATGGACACATTGATGGAGATTGTGGTTTTCAGTCTTGCCGGATTGGGGATCTATACTCTCATTTGGTTTGCCGGCCGCAAATTCAACGCCCCTTGCCCCGCGGATCAAACCTGCCGCAGACCGCCCGGGATTGATTTGGCAACGATGGGAATCGGGGGGGCGCCGGTATCCGCCCTGGTTCGGGGCCTGGCCGTTATCGTTCTGCCCCTGGCCATGACCATCGCGGTCGGCGACCTGCTGTTCGGCCACGATCAGCCCGGAGATGGGTTTACGGCGGGGGTGATCGTCAGTATCGGCATCGGTTTCTGGTATGTGGCCTATGGCTACCATGAGGCCCGCCGACGCCTGCCCTGGCTGCGGCCCTCAGCGTTTATCGGCTGGGGGATTCTTCTGGCGATCCTGTCCGGGTCGGCGGCGGCCCTGGTCAGCGGGCACTTTTTCGCCAATGCCGATTTTGGCAAACTGCTGGGCCTGCCCCTGCCGGGCAACATACATCTGAGTTCTTCGTTTTTATTCGAAGCATCCATCGCCCTGAGTGTCGTGGGCAGCACGGCGCATATGCTCAACACCCTCAGCCACCCCGAGGAAGATGAGATCCCATGGAAATCCTGACCGCCTTTGCCATCGGCCTGACCTTTGCCGTCGGCCTGTTCCAGATACTCAGGAGAAACGTCATCCGGGCAGCCATGGGTTTGATGCTCCTGGCCAACGCGGTGAACCTTTTTCTTTTGACCACGGGAGCCTTTTGGGGAGCCAAGGCGCCCTATGTCGGGCTTCCCGTGGAAATGCAAAGCGACGCCTTGCCCCAGGCTCTGATCCTCACCGCCATTGTCATCAGCCTGGGAACGACGGCATTCGTCCTGGCCATGCTGCTGGTGATAGCCCGGCGTTATGACACCTGCGATTCGGACCAGGTAGACGGATTAAAACAATGACCCTATTCGGTGACCATCTGGTCCTTTTGCCCGTGCTGATCCCCTTTCTCGGCGGTGCCTTGGGCCTGTTATTGAAACGGCAGCAACCCTTGCAGCCCTGGTGGGCCCTGGCGGCCATGGCGACCGCCCTGGCCTGCACCTGCGGCCTGCTTGCCGCTGTGTGGCGCAGCGGGCATCCGCTGGTGCTGCAGATCGGCGGCTGGCCCGCACCGTTTGGCATATCATTGGTGGCCGACCTGCTGGCGGCCCTCTTTGTCCTGATGAGCCAGATTGTACTGGTGGTGGGCATGCTCTACGCCGCCGGCAGCAGGGACAGCTGCATCCAGTATCCCACCTTCTATCCCTTTTTCCTTTTTCTGGCCGCCGGTCTGAGCGGAGCCCTGCTCACCGGCGACATCTTCAATCTGTTTGTATTCGTTGAACTGCTGGCCATTTCCAGCACGATCCTCACGGCCATATCGGATGATCGTTACGGCACCGAAGCCGCCTATAAATATTTTTACATGAGCCAACTGGCGGCTTTTTTCCTGCTGCTGGCCATCGGCGCCCTCTACGTGAGCTGCGGCAGCCTCAACATGGCTCACTTGGCCGTTCTGATCGCCGAAAATCCACACCAATCCCTTTTGCCCCTGGCGGTTGCCTTGCTGGCGGCGGCGTTCATGATCAAGAGCGCAACTTTCCCCTTTCATTTCTGGCAGCCGGATTTCCATACGGCGGCACCCACGCCCATCAGCGCCATGCTGTCATCAATTGTCGTCAAGCTGGGTGTTTACGGCTTTATCCGCATGTGTACCCTGCTGTTCGTCGACTACAGCGTGCTGATCCAGCCGGTTTTAATCATTCTAGGCGTTGCCGGCATCTGCATGGGCGGGATTTCGGCCGTCGGGACGCACAACGTAAAGCGCATGCTGGCATACTCGACCCTGGCCCAGGTCGGTTTCATCCTGGTGGCCATCGGCTGGGGTACGCCCCTGGCTTTAGCGGCCGCGCTGGTCTTCGCGTTCAACCACAGCATTGCCAAATCAGCAATGCTGATGCTGGCCGGGTATATCGCCAGCCGGGCATCGGTCAAATCCGCGTCTTTCGACATTGTCACCGGCGTGGGCCGGCCGCTGCCCTTGGCCGGCGCACTTTTTCTTATCGGCGGCCTGGGGCTGGCCGGCATACCGCCCACCAACGGATTCATCAGCAAGATGATGGTATTCAAAAGCGGCATTGCCGCGCAACAGTCATGGGTTTTGCTGATCATCGGCCTGGCCAGCACCTTGACCCTGGTTTACACCATACGGGCTTTCATGCGCATCTGGTGGCAGGCGCCCGTCCAAGGGATCGGCACCAGACCCCGCGGGGACCGCATTTACGCCCCCCTGCTGCTTGTGGCAATGGTCCTCGCGCTGGGCCTTTTTGCAGAACCCCTGGTGCTGTTAGCACGGGAAACAGCCCGATGGGTGGGAAACCCGGATATTTACATCCAAGCGGTTCTTGGGCAGGGCAGAACCGTCATCGAAACAGGAGGGTAGGCAGTATGCATATCGTTTTGCCGTTCATCATCCTGGTTTTTACATATCTATCATTATCGGCCGATTTTCAGACCGCCAATATCATTTTGGGCATGGTCGTGGCCGTGGGCATCCTGGCGCTGCTCCGCCCCCGGCGCACTGCTGTCAATTGGCGCCAACTACCGGCTGCGATGAAAGCCGTGGCGGTCTACACTGCGCGCCTGCTTTTTAACATGTTCCGCAGCGGCATCCATATGGCGCGGATCATCCTGGACCCGAAACTGCCGCTTAAATCCGGCATCGTTTCGATCCCACCCGCCTGCACAAGCAATACCGGGCGGGCCCTTAACGCCCACGCCATCTCGCTACCCCCTGGAGAACTGGTTATCGAAATGGATGCAGCGGGCACAATGTTTATCCATACCCTGGATGTGGATACCACATTGGAACAGGTCGAAGCATCCCAGGAAATCCAGCAAAAGCTGCTGAAAAGGATGTTTGATCAGAATGGATGTGAGTAAGGCTTTTCGCAGTTATCCGGAAACGATGGATAGAGGCAAATATTAACCCGGCGACAAAATACCCAAATCCTGTCATGCCGGACCCCCAATCGAGTTGAGGGCAGGCTTGATCCGGCATCCAGTAATAGCGCTGGATGCCGGCCTCCGCCGGAATGACGAACATGAGGTATTTAATTGCCGGAGTAATATTAACCGTGTTTACGGGAGGTTTCTTTGGAACAGGTACTAATAACCACATTGCATATCTCGCTGCTGGTCCATATCGGCTTAATGGGCCTGGTGGCCTGGCGCCTGTGGACCGGCGAAAACGCCGTCGACCGGCTGATCGCTTCGGACCTGCTCAGCAACCTGACCCTGGCGGTCCTGGTGCTCATGGCCCTGATCCGCGGACAAACAACATACATTGACGTCGCCCTGGGATTGGCGGCTTTAGGCTATATCTCGGTGATTACCTTCGCCCGGTATATTGCCGAAAAACGCGCTTTTTAGATTAAGGACAGCCATGGAAACCGGATTATATATCATTGCCACTGCGGCGGTGGCGGCCGGCACATTCTTCTCTATTGTCGGTGTGCTGGGCTACATGCGCCTGCCGGATGTCTTCACCCGGATCCATGCCGCCGGAATGGTGGGCATATTTGGTGTGGTGCTGTTGCTCCTGGCGGCGGCCTTGAACGCTTCAGTCAGCTGGGGCCATGCCCTGGTGCTGGTTTCCTTCCTGTTGGCGGCGGGCCCGCCGGTGGGACATGCCATCGGCTCGGCTGCATACAGGATCAATTTGCCCCGCAAATCTGCCGTGCGCGACGACCTTTCCAGTGCGCAGCAAGCTCGCGATGCAGCGTCTTGACAGCCAGCCAGGGGCTATCTATAGTCCCCGTTCTATATTTTTACTTTAAACTGAAAACTCCGAGGAATGTCATGGAACCCTTTTCACCGTTGGAAGCTGTCTCTCCCATGGACGGCCGTTATCGTCGGGCCACGGCCCCGTTAAGCGCCTATTTCAGCGAAGCTGCCCTGATTCGCTACCGCGTTTGGGTTGAAGTCGAGTATCTCCTGGCCCTGGGCACCCTGGAATTACCCCAGATTCCGCCTTTCTCTGCTGAGCAGACAACCAAACTGCGCGACGTTTACCTCAATTTCACCCTGGAGGATGCCCGACGGGTAAAATCCATCGAAGCGAAGATCAACCACGATGTGAAGGCCGTGGAGTATTTTATCAAGGAAAAGCTCGAGGCAGCGGGCCTGGATGAATATCTGGAGTTCGTGCATTTCGGCCTGACCTCCCAGGACATCAACAATACCGCCATGCCCCTGGCCCTCAAGGAGGCCTGGCACAAGGTGATGCTGCCGGCCCTGGACCAGGTTGTGGACCTGCTGGAGCAGCTGGCCCGCCAGTGGCGCGCACAGCCCATGCTGGCCCGCACCCACGGCCAGCCCGCCTCGCCCACCACCATGGGCAAGGAGCTTTATGTATTTGTGGAGCGCATCCGCGAGCAGCTGCGGCTCGCAACGGGCATCCCCTTTGCCGCCAAGTTCGGCGGGGCCACGGGCAACTTCAACGCCCACCATGCCGCCTACCCCGGGGTGGACTGGATCGCCTTTGCCGACCGGCTGGTCAATGAAACCCTGGGGCTGCAGCGTTCCCGGGTCACCACCCAGATCGAGCATTACGACCACCTGGGCGCTTTCTGTGACAGCCTGAAACGCATCAACACCATCCTGCTGGATCTCAACCGCGACATCTGGACCTATATCTCCCTGGACTATTTCAAGCAGGAGATTAAAGCCGGGGAAGTGGGCTCCTCCACCATGCCCCACAAGGTCAATCCCATTGATTTTGAAAACTCCGAAGGCAACCTGGGCCTGGCCAACGCCGTCCTGGAGCACCTGGCGGCCAAACTGCCCATTTCCCGGCTCCAGCGCGACCTCACCGACTCCACGGTGAGCCGCAACCTGGGGGTGCCCCTGGCCCATGCCCTGGTGGGCCTCAAGTCCCTGCTGCGGGGCCTGTCAAAAATCCGCCTCAACGAAACCAAGCTGCGCCAGGACCTGGAAGCCAACTGGGCCGTGGTGGCCGAGGGCATCCAGACCATCCTGCGCCGGGAGGGTTACCCCAAGCCCTATGAGGCGCTCAAGGAACTGACCCGCACCCACGACCACATGAATGAACAGGTGCTGGCCCAATTCATCCGGCAGCTGGAGGTCTCCCCGGAAGTAAAAGCCCAACTGGCCAGGATCACCCCCCATACCTATATCGGGGTAGATACCTTGCCTGCGGAAATATGAGGGTTAGAGCAACTGAATTTCATTATGGCAGCATGTAGGGGCGGGTTTAAAACCCGCCCCTACTAGTTGGCGATCTGCGGAGTAGCTCCCTTTTTTGATGATCCATTAGGCGGACAATGAATTTCTATGGTACTTTTGGAACAAGATTGGGTGCTCCGCCCGGAATTAAAAGTGAATAAGGAGATCTCGCATCGGTCAACAGCTGCTTCGCAAAATCGATAGCCTGTGCCTGAATCTCTTCATCAAACTCATCAGGTTTAGTACAATTACAAACCAGAAATTCACCCGCAGAACGAGCTTTGTTATAAACGAGAAGCCTATGAAATGCTGTCAGGATCTGCTCTGCGTTATTTTCAAATGGATCTGCTGCTGTTACTACCATTGAAAGAGCGTTTGAAGCCCGTCCCGATGAGAGGGTGACCTGCAAAGCAACCCGCGGCCAGCGGGACGTTTTTCAGGGCATACAGCACAAACTCTCCGAAAGCATCATGCCGACCTTGCCAGCCTATCCCCCGATACCAACATATAGATCGAATTACTGTTTGACACACAATATCTATTGGCGCTATAAGCCATCTTCTTTCTGTTCGGCCGCTCGCCACCCGCTGGCCTGCGGCTGCTACTAATCATCCCTCCCCACGATTAAAAGAAATACGATAACCCATGCATGACAGCCATAAAATTGCCAGACTAAAGGGTGTCCGGGACGGCATCCGCCTGACCCTCGACCCCCATCAATCCCTTTCGATCCTGCTGCCGGAAGTGACGGAGCTGTTTCAGCAAATGCAGCATCTGGCGGCTGATGCCACAGTGTGGGTTGAAACAGATGGCGGAGCTCTGGACACCAAGACCCTCGAACAACTGGAAACCACCCTGGAAAAAGAGTTCGCCATTGGCTCCCTCCGGCCCCTTCCGGAAAAAGCCGGGGACGAACGGTCCCCGGCGCGGGGCGCGGGCGGACGGCTGGCCAATCTGGGCCGGACTTTCAATCCCCACCGCAATGACGGCCTGTTCCTGGCGGGCCGGGTGCGCTCCGGCCAGAACATCAAGGCGCGCAAGCATCTGGTGATCATGGGGGATGTCAATCCCGGTGCGGAGATAGAGGCCGGTGGTGATATTTTGATCCTGGGCACCCTGGGCGGCAAGGCCTCGGCCGGCATACCGGACAACACCAGGGCCATTATTCTGGCCCTGGACCTGCGCCCCACCCAATTGCAGATCGGCGGCATTGTCGCCGCCGGCCAACCGGGCACCAAGGGCCACGGCATCGAATATGCCCGGGTGGAAAACGGTGCCATTATTGTATCGGACTATAAAAAAGACAACCCCTTCAAACAGATCCAATGGCCCGAACAGCGCTGACCATAACAAAACTCAAGATAATTTCGGGACCCGCGCTAAATAAAACTGCAGCAGCGTAAAACAAAAATGATCATAGTAGCTAAAAGTATTCATTTTTTGCGGCAAGACCCCGTTTCAGTGGGCGTGGTAAATACGCAACCCGAATGCCGCAAGACTCCGACAACCAACACCTAAGCAAAAAATAAGGGGACTTACGTGGATGCAAAAATAATTGTGATCACTTCCGGAAAAGGGGGCGTGGGTAAAACCACTGCCACCGCCTCCCTCGGGGCGGCTTTAGCCATGGAAGGCAAAAAAGTGGCCGTGGTGGACATGGATATCGGCCTGCGCAATCTCGATGTGGTCATGGGCCTGGAGAACCGCATCGTTTTCAACGTGGTGGATGCAGTGAAGGGTAAGTGCAAGCTGCAGCAGGCCGCCATCAAAGACCGGCGCATTGACAACTTTTACCTTATTCCCGCCTCCCAGAGCGACAATAAGGATGCACTCACCCCGCACCAGATGGTCAAATTCGCCAAACAGTTGCGGGAGACCTTCGATTTTGTGCTCATGGATTGCCCGGCCGGCATCGAACGCGGATTTGAAAACGCCGTGGCTGCTGCCGATGAGGCAGTGGTGGTCTGCACCCCGGAGGTCTCCGCGGTACGGGACGCCGACCGGATCATCGGCCTGCTTTACGCCAAGGGAATTACGCCCAAACTGGTAATCAACCGCATTGTACCGGAGCTGGTGGACAGGGGTGACATGCTCAGCCACGAGGATGTGGTGGAGGTGCTCTCCATCGACCTGGTGGGGCTGATTCCCATGGACGACCAGGTGGTGGTGGCCACCAACACGGGCAAGCCCCTGGCCCTGCAAAAGGATTCCCGGGCCGGGGCGGCGTTCAAACGGGTGGCCCTGCGGCTCAACGGCCAGGCCGACCTGCCGGTGGAAATTCCAGCGGCAGCCGGTGGATTCTGGAAAAAACTCGGGCGCAAAATCGGCCTGAAACAATAAAGGATGCCCCCATGATCAACGGATTCTTACATAAATTTTTCGGCAAGGGGGGCAGTAAGGAAATCGCCAAAAAGCGACTGAAATTTGCCCTGGTTTACGACAAACTGGAGGTGTCGGATCAAATCCTGGAAGACCTCCAACGGGATATCGTGCAGGTGATATCCAAGTATTTCGTTATCGACCAAAACGCGCTGAAGCTGGATATTGAGCGCAGCGACGATCTATCCGCCCTGGTGCTCAATACCCCCATCTTGTCCGCCAAACGCCGCAAGGCTGCTGCTTAAGGTTTTTTAACTTTTTAAAAATCACCAATAATCGGATCGGTAGGCTGACAACCGCGCCGGGTCCCGGACCTGCCCGCGCAGGACACTCGGTAAAAATCCCCCGGGCCTGCTCATGCCCCTGAATTGAGCGGTTCGATGGCAGCGGGCGGGATGCTGAAGTGGAGAATATCGCCCACCAGGATGCGATGTTCCCGGTAGGACTGCCGGGAGAGGGTAATGGTGAGAGAGACACCGCAATCCACCACCAGTCGCACGGCGCCGTTGGCGGCTAGCGCCCGCCGGACGCGGCCCTGGAATTGGTTGACGGCCGGGTGGTCATCCGGATTCCGCCGGGGTTCGATCCGGCGGGGGTCGATGAATATACGCGGGTTTCGCAGGGCTGCGGTTTCCGCTGAAACAGACGCCATCTTAAGGGTGATGCGGGGATGGATGGCGCAGTGCGCCCGGCCGTTTTCATCCCGGGTGATGACGCTGGAAAAGATGTTGTCGAAACGGGCCGGCACCAGACGGCCATGATCCAGGAGCAGGGTCTGGTGAGCCAGATCGGCGGCCTGGGCCCGGTCATGGGTGGTAAAGATGACCGTGATACGCTGTTCAGCATTGATTTGCCGCAGAATGTTGCTAATGATGGCCTGATTCTCCACATCCACGCTGGAGGTGGGTTCGTCGCAAAGCAGGACCCGGGGCCGGAGCACCAGGGCCCGGGCCAGCGCCACGCGCTGGGTTTCACCGCCAGACAGCCGATGGGCCGGCGCATCCATAAACCGCTCCATTCCCACCAGTTCCAGGCTCTCCCCGATGAGGGCCACCCGGCGCGACCGGGGTATTTTCCGAATCTTGAGGCCGAACTCCAGGTTTTTATAAACCGTTGTGGTGAACAGGATGGGATGCTGCTCCACCATGACCGCTTCCCGCCGCAGCACCCGCAGCTCCTTTTCAACAAAGCTGACCTTGCGCCCGAAGAAGCGCAGATTGCCGGTGGTGGGAATGGATAAAAATGCCAGGATATTGAGCAGGGTGGTCTTGCCGGCCCCATTGGGACCCAGCAAAGCGTGCACACGCCGGGCTGCCAGGCTGAGCTCCGGAACCGCCAGCACGGTGCGCCGGTTGTAAACCTTGAACAGGTCGTGAAGGTCGTATCCCGGTGATTCTGTGTCGGCAGGGGG
>Ga0180436_10002116_pt1 | contig 19005 bp, 21 predicted proteins | sample SS_ome_2_FD_132434 | JGI IMG/M metagenome (GOLD analysis project Ga0180436, IMG submission 132434) | Hypersaline lake sediment archaeal communities from the Salton Sea, California, USA - SS_3_S_2 metaG | ecosystem: Environmental > Aquatic > Non-marine Saline and Alkaline > Hypersaline >...
CGGAAGACAGCTACGGCATGTCGAAGGTCGTCAATGAAGTCACCGCGAAGAGCTTCGCCGCGCGCACCGGCGCGGATGTCTACGCGCTCCGGATCAACAACGTGATGAGCCCGGAGGACTACGCCCGCGACTGGCCGGGCTACTTCGAGAACCCCGATGTCAGGCGGCGCAACATCTTCTCCTACATCGACGCGCGCGACCTCGGCCAGATCGTCGATCTCTGCCTGCAGAAGGATGGCCTCGGCTACCAGGTGTTCAACGCGGCCAACGACGCGATGAGCGTGAACCTGTCGACCGGGGAGGTGGTCGCGCGCTATTACGCTGGCGTGCCGCTCAAGGCGCCGCCGGAGAGCTGGACCAGCCCCTACTCCAACCGCAAGATCCGCGAGGTGCTCGGCTTCCGCGAGCAGCATCCCTGGACGAAATACCTCAAACCCTGAGGCGGGCGAACGTATGCACGTCTGGTGCACGTGCGGTGCACGGGTTGTGTATGTGCGCCGATGCACCTAGGCGAAGGGATCCTGGGGGTAACTGACACTTTCGAGATAGAGCCCCTCCGGCGGGCAGACCGGCCCGCAGGCCGCCCGGTCGTGCGCCTCAAGCGCGGCGGTCACGTCGTCGGGCGACCACGATCCTGCGCCCACCCGTTCCAGCGTGCCAACGAAGCTGCGCACCTGGTTGTGCAGGAAGCTGCGGGCGCGGACATGGAAGCGGAACTCGCTGCCGCCGCCGGGGTAGGGGGCCTTCTCCACCCTGAGTTCGTCCAGCGTTTTCACCGGGCTGTCCGCTTGGCATTGCACTGAGCGGAAGGTGGTGAAATCGTGCCGCCCGACGAGCCGGTCGGCCCCCGCCTGCATCACCTCCGCGTCGAGCGGATGCGCCACCTGCCAGGCCTTGCCGCGGTCATGCACCAGCGGCGCGCGGCGGCTCACCAGCCTAAACAGGTAGCGCCGCTCCACGGCCGAGAACCGGGCATGGAAGTCCTCGCCCGCCCGGGCGCAGGCCACCACGGCCACCGGCGCGGGCTTGAGGTGAAAATTGAGCGCGCTCAATAACTTGAACGGATCCCAGTCCTTCGCCATATCGCACTGCGCGACCTGCCCGAGCGCATGCACGCCGGCATCCGTGCGCCCGGCCGCCGCGATCGAGGGCACGCCCTGTTCCAGCTTCGCCAGCGCCGCCTCCACGGCCCCTTGCACCGAAGGATGGTCCTTTTGCCGCTGCCAGCCGGCAAACGGCCCGCCATCATACTCGATTTTCAGGGCATATCTGGGCATGTGCCGCAGATACCGTGCTGCCGCCCCCCGCACAATCCCTCGTGCATCTTGCGGCAGGGTGCGCCACCAGGCAGAGGCTGAGCCGAGGTTGGCCAAGGCAGGAATGCGCCACGCGGCTGTGGGTGGGCAACCGCCACAAGCGCCGGGTCGGACCCGGATCACGCTTCGACGGCCCGGCCCGTCCACCGCTTGACCTTCGCCCGCCCAAGTCCCAGTTTGCCGCAAACCTGAAAGGCATCGTCTTGGCCAAAAGCACTGCCCCGTTTTCGCGTTTCGAGTGGATGATCGCCTGGCGTTACCTGCGTGCGCGCCGCGCCGAGGGCGGCGTGAGCGTGATGACCTGGATCAGCCTGATCGGGATCACGCTGGCCGTCGCCGCGCTGATCATCACGCTGGCGGTGCGCACCGGGTTCCGCGAGGAATTCGTCGACACGATCCTCGGCGCCAACGCCCATGTCACCGTCTATTCGCGGATGCATATCAACGAGACCGGTCAGGCGAGCCGCGCGATCGAAGACTTCGATCTCTGGGCCGAGCGGATCGCCGCATTGCCCGACGTGACCCGCGCCGCGCCGCTGATCAAGGGCCAGGTCATGGCGAACCGAGACAGCGCCAACACCGGGGTGCAGGTGTTCGGCATCCGGGCCGCGGACCTCGCAACCATCCCCCGCATTGCCGAACCCGAGGCCGCCGTGGGCTCGCTCGACGATTTCGGGACCGGCATCGCCATCGGCTCCGGCGTGGCGCGCGAGCTTGGTGTGAGCGTCGGCGACCGGATCAAAATCATCTCGCCCAACGGGGTCAAGACCGCCTTCGGCACCACGCCGCGGGTGAATGCCTACGACGTGGCCTATGTGTTCACCGCCGGGCGCTGGGACATCGACCAGACCCGGGTCTATTTGCCCTTCGACGAGGCACAGCGCTTCTTCAACAAGGAGGGCACGGCGGACGAGATCGAGGTGATGGTGATCAAGCCCGAGGAGGTCGACCGGCTGATCAGCCCGATCATGATTGCCGCGGGCGACAATTCGGCGATCTGGACCTGGCGCGACAGCGCCGGGGCATTCCTGCGCGCGCTCGAGATGGAGGACAACGTGATGTTCGTGATCCTCTCGGTGCTGGTGCTGATCGCCTCGATGAACATCATCTCGGGGCTGGTGATGCTGGTGAAGAACAAGGGCCGCGATATCGGCATTCTGCGCACCATGGGGCTCACCGAAGGCTCGGTGTTGCGGGTCTTCTTCCTCGTCGGCGCCTCGACCGGCCTTGTCGGTACCGCCTTCGGCGTGGTGCTCGGCGTGCTCTTTGCGGTCTACATCGATCCGATCTTCGCCGTGGTCGACTACCTCTCCGGCGGCGGGGTCTGGGATCCCTCGATCCGCGGCATCTACCAGCTTCCCGCCAAGGTCGAGCTTGCCGATGTGCTCTCCGCGGTCACGCTGTCGCTCACCCTGTCCTTCCTTGTCACCATCTTTCCCGCCCGCCGGGCGGCACGGATGAACCCGGTGGAGGCGCTGCGTTATGAGTGAGGCCGTGCTGGCGCTCGACGCTGTCGAGAAGATCTACAACCGGGGCGAGCCGGGCGAGGTGAGCGTGCTGCGCGGGGCGTCGCTCAGCATTACCCCCGGCGAGGTGGTTGCGCTGGTGGCGCCCTCGGGGGCCGGGAAATCGACGCTTCTGCACATCGCGGGGCTGCTCGATACCCCCAACACCGGTCGTGTGACCATCGCGGGCGATGACATGACCGATGCGTCCGATCGCGCCCGCACCCGCGTGCGGCGCGAGAAGGTGGGGTTCATCTACCAGTTCCACCACCTGCTGCCCGAGTTCACGGCGCTGGAAAACGTGATCCTGCCGCAACTGGCGAACGGGGCGGGGCAGGGCGCGGCGCGAAAGCGGGGCGCGATGCTGCTCGAGCGCGTCGGCGTCGGGGCGCGGGCAAGCCATCGCCCGGCGGAACTGTCCGGCGGCGAGCAGCAGCGCGTGGCTTTCTGCCGGGCGCTTGCCAATGCGCCGGCCCTGCTGCTGGCGGACGAACCGACGGGCAATCTCGACCCTGAAACCGCCGATACGGTGTTTGCCACCCTGATGGATCTCGTGCGCGAAACCGGGCTGGCTGCGCTCATCGCCACCCACAACCTCGAGCTTGCTGCGCGCATGGACCGGGTGCTGCGACTGGGCAACGGTCACGTCACGTCGGAGTGACCGGCCCCATATTCGGTTGATCTCCCGCGCAAGGCCCCTAACGATGCGACTCGGGGTAACTGGGATGTTTGCGCAATGAGTTTTGTGACCAATCGAATTGTATCTGCCATGCGCCGGGGCTTGCAGGCCACGGCAGTTTTCGCCGCCGCTGCCACGGCCGCCGAAGCCAACGAACGCCTGTCGACGTCCAACCGATCGGACCAGATCGTGATCCGGGTTGATCTCTCCGACCAGGAGATGACGGTGATGCAGGGCGCGCGGCGGCTCTATTCCTGGCCGGTGTCCACCGCCAAGCGCGGCAAGATCACGCCAACGGGCACCTACCAGCCACAGTGGTTTTCGCGCAACCACCGCTCGTCGATCTACAACAACGCGCCGATGCCGTTCTCGATTTTCTACGATGGAAATTACGCGATCCACGGGACCACCTCGACGGGGCGGCTCGGCCGGCCGGCGTCGAATGGCTGCGTGCGGCTGCACCCGGAAAACGCCCGCACGCTCTACGAGATGGTCTATTCGCTCGGCAAGGAAGACACCTACATCGTCGTCCAGAACTAGGCCGGAGGGTCTGTGCGGGTGCTGTCCGTCCTTCGCATCGTCGCTGTCTTCGCGGTGGCCGTCCTTGCGGCCTGCACCGAGCCGGCGGCGATACCCACGGGGGAGCCGGGGCGCGACCGTCTCGAGGCGGTGATCGACATCTCCGACCAGGAAGTCGTGGTGACACGGACCCGCGCCTCGGGCGCAGGCGAAACCTATCGCTGGCCGGTCTCCACCGGGCGCGCGGGCTATCCCACGCCGACCGGGAGTTTCCGGCCGTTCTTTCTGTCGCGCCATCACCGCTCGTCGCTCTACGACGATGCGCCGATGCCGTGGTCGGTGTTTTTCAACGGCAATATCGCGATTCACGGCACCTACGAGACGCGCAACCTTGGGCGGCGGGCCTCGCACGGCTGCGTCCGCCTGCATCCGAAACATGCCGAGTTTTTCTTCCGGCAGGTGCGTGAGGTCGGAAAAGCCAACACCAGGATTTCAGTTGTCCATTAAGGGGGGATCATGACGGTTCGTTTCTTCGCTATCCTTGCTGCCACGGCCCTGCTCGCCGGGTGCATGGCGCCGGAGGGCGCCGCGACCACGACCGCAACCACCAAGGGGCCGACGGCGCCGCCGCGGGCCGAACGGATTGCCCCGCTGCCGTCGCCGGGGAAAAACAAGGTGCTTGCCGTCGTGGATGTCTCCGACCAGCGGCTGACCGTGGTGCGCGGGTTCGAAGGCGGCAAGACCGAGCAGCACCATTGGGTGATCTCGTCGGGCATCGAGCGCAAGCCGACGCCGCTCGGCGCCTACTACCCCGACTTCCTCTCGCCCAAACATGTCTCGTCGATCTACAACGTGCCGATGCCGTGGTCGGTGTTTTTCAACGGCAACATCGCGATTCATGGCGATCCCGACACCCGGATGCTGGGCCAGCGCGCCTCCAACGGCTGCGTGCGGGTGCATCCTGAACAGGCCGAGATCTTCTACCGCATGGTTGAAGACGTCGGGCGGCGCAACACCACCATCATCGTGCGCGAATAGCCGGGTCCGTGCTCAGACCGGGACGGCGAACGTGGCGGTTGCCATCGCCACTTCCTTGCCGGAAGGTTCGACGCAGAGCACCGCGCGGGCAAACATGAGCGTCTTCCCGGCCCGTACGATCGTGGCGGTGCATTCGACCGACTCTCCACTCGCCGGACGCAGGAACTGTACGTCGAGATTGGTCGTGGCGACGGGGCGGAACTCGCGGAAATGCCCGGCGCAGGCGATCACCATTGCGGTGTCGGCGAGCGTCGCCAGCGCCTGGCCCGAGACGATGCCGCCCACCCGGGCGATTTCCGGGGTGATCGGCATGGTCAGGATCGTGCCGGTGCAGGCCATCGTCTCGACGCGCGGCGACAGTGCCCGCACCCAGTCGGCGAAGTAGGTTTCCAGCCATCCGTTGGCGATTTCGGGGTCCATTCGATGATCCTGCGATGCAACTCGGCGTGACGCAAGCCCGTTCCCCTTGGCGGTGCTTGCCCGGTTGCGGTATGGTGGGGAAAAGAAGCAGTGAATAACCAGAACGGGAGGTGGCATGAAGATCCGAGCAGTTGTCGTCGCATGCCTTGCGCTGGCCGCCTGCGAAGAGGAAGCCCTGACCGGGAGCGGACTCTACGCGGCCTATTGCGCAAGCTGCCACGGGGCGGATGCCCGGGGCGGATCCACGGCGATCGACGGCGAACTCGCCTCCGACCTCACAGTTCTCGCCAAGAACAACGGCGGCGTCTATCCCGCGGCCTACGTGATGTCGACGATCGACGGGTACGCCCGCGAACAAACGCATGGTGTTATGCCGATCTTCGGCCGTCTGCTCGATAGCCCGCTGGAGATCTGGGTTGACGACAACGGCGTGCCCACCCCGACACCGCGCGCGCTCCTCCTGCTCAACGAATACCTGACCGGCCAACAGGAGGAGTAGGTGCTCAATTTCGTGCTGGTGAGCCTGGCAGCCGGGCTGCTGTTCGGCACGATGGATGCGCTGATCAACGCCAACCCGCTCGGGCAACGGCTGAACGCCGTCTACGCCCCGGTGATGAAGAAAGACATCAACGCGGCCGCCGGGATCGCGATCGACCTGGCATATGGTTTCGTGATCGCAGGCGTCTTCGTGATGCTGGCCGGATCTCTGCCCGGCGACAGCGGACTGACCAAGGGGCTCGCGCTCGGTTTGGGCATCTGGTTCTTCCGCGTGGTCATGTCGGTGGCCACCACCTGGATGACCCACCGCGTGCCTGCGTCGCTTCTGGCCTACCAACTCGCGACCGGGCTTGCCGAAATGCTCGTGCTCGGTGGTTTCGTGGGGCTATTGCTCAGGCTGGGTTGAGCCCGCGCGGCGGCGCGACGCTGCGCCGGATCAGCGGGCTGATCCCGATCAGCACCAGGCCGACCGAGAACAAGCACCAGATCGCCGGCATCTCGTTCGGGCTGTCGGTGAGAAAACTCGCGAGAATCGGCCCGAAGGCGGCGTGAAACAGCACCAGCCGCCAGGCGCCGTAGATCAGCGGCAATACGAACACCGCCAGCAGATAGGACGGGAATTTCACGATCTCGCCGAATCTCTCGCCGAACAGACCGGTCCACATGTCGTTGAGCGGCACGGTCCAGCCGAGGTGCCAGGTGCCGCTGATCGTGCACCACTGGTCGCCGCAAAGCGTGTCGCCGGGCTGGCAAGCGCCGGCAAACTCGAACGGCACCAGCCGCACCATCATCACGACGAAGGCCAGACCGGCCGCGCCATAGACGAATTGCTGCATCCGCCGGGACACCGCCGGTGCCACGAGAGCCATTGCGAAGGCGTTGATGAACAGGGGTTGTAACGCGATGTGCAGGTAACTGAGGAACGTGACGGACTTGTTTGGCGCAATCTCGCACTGGTCGATGAAGAGATACCCCGCGGCCTGAAGGGCCTCCATGACCGTGAAGAAGGCCAGCGTTGCCGGGATTGCCTTGTGATCGCCGCGTCGGGCAGTCACCACCGTTGCCACGGCCCCGAGGCCCACCATCGCCACCGAGGCGCCTTCGCTCCAACACATCGGCTTTCCTCCTGGCCGCATTGCTCACCCGCTAGACGTAAAGCACCGGAGACGGCGGTGAAAGCATCATCTGAGTGCTGCGCTGCCGCAGGGTCAACTTTGACGGCCGAAGGGGGGCGGAACCGACCCGGGGAAAAGAATTTTCCATTCGGACAAAATTTCACGCCTACCCCTTGCCAAACCCCGTGGTAAGCTTTGCCATGGCCGCTGGGGGAATCGCTGCCGCTGGGCTGGGGTTTGCCTTTGTTTGCGGGTCTTTAACCGGCCGCGTCTCACGTCTGGACGCGGCGTGACATGGAGGTTTACATGACGTTTCTCACCAAAGCCGGGCTTGCCGCCGCGTTTCTCGCAGGCTCCGTCACGGCCGCCTCGGCCTTCACCGCGTGCCAGGTGACGGACACCGGCGGGATCGACGACAACAGCTTCAACCAGACCGCCTGGAAGGGTGTGCAGGACTCGATGGCTGCGCATGATATCGAAGGCCGCTTCCTCGAGAGCCAGGCCGAGTCGGACTACGAGGCGAACCTGAACTCGCTGCTCGGCGGCGCCTGCGACATCATCATCACCGTCGGCTTCCTGATGGGCGACGCGACCAAGGCCGCGGCCGAAGCCAACCCCGATCAGAAATTCTCGATCGTCGACGTCACCTATGATCCGCCGATTCCGAACGTCGTCGGCCAGAGCTACGCCACCGACGAAGCCGCCTTCCTCGCAGGTTACCTCGCGGCCGGGATGTCGCAAACCGGTGTGCTCGGCACCTTCGGCGGCATCAACATTCCGCCGGTGACGATCTTCATGGACGGCTTCGTGCACGGCGCGAACCACTACAACTCGGTACACGGCACCGACGTCACCGTGCTCGGCTGGAACGTCGAGAGCCGCGAGGGCCTGTTCACCGGCAACTTCGACAGCCTCGACGACGGCCGCGCCTTCGCGCAGAACCTCTATGATGAAGGCGCCGACATCGTGCTGCCTGTCGCCGGTCCCGTGGGCCTCGGCTCGGCCGCGCTGGCCGACGAGCTCGGCACCGACGCGCTTAAGATCATCGGCGTTGACGCCGACATGACCCAGACCGACCCGGAGAAGTCGCATGTCTATCTCACCTCGGTGCTCAAGCGTATGGACTCGACCGTTCAGGCGGTGATCGAGGCCGCGATGAACGACACTTTCGAGGGCGGCGAGATCCGCGGCACGCTCGCGAATGAAGGTGTGGGCATCGCCCCGTACCACGCGTTCGAAGACGCCGTTCCGGCCGAGCTGAAGGCCGAGGTCGAAGAGATCAGGGCCGGCATCATCGACGGTTCGATCAAGGTCGGCATGTGATCCGATCCACGCCTGCCGCCGGCACGAACCGGCGGCAGGTCTTCCAGGCGGGGGTAGGGCAATGGACGTCGAACTGCGCGGGATCACCAAGCGCTTCGGCCCGGTGGTGGCCAACGACAACGTCAATCTGACGATCCGCGGCGGCGAGGTGCTGGGGCTCCTCGGCGAGAACGGCGCCGGCAAATCGACGATGATGAATATCCTCTCGGGGCTCTATTCGCCCGACGAGGGCGAGATTCTGATCAACGGCACCCCGGTCACCTTCGACGGCCCCGGCGACGGCATCGCTGCCGGCATCGGCATGGTGCATCAGCATTTCATGCTCGTGCCGGTCTTCACCGTGGCCGAAAACGTCGTGCTCGGGGTCGAGCCGACCGGCAGGCTTGGCTACCTCGATCTCAAGAAAGCACGCGCGCAGGTCGAGGAGATCAACGAGAAATACGGCCTCCGCGTTCCCGCCGACGAGCTGATCGAAGAGTTGCCGGTGGGTATTCAACAGCGGGTCGAAATCCTCAAGGTGCTGTTCCGCGAGGCCGACGTGCTGATCCTCGACGAACCCACCGCCGTCCTCACCCCGCAGGAGGTCGAGGATTTTTTCGGCATCGTGCGCTCGCTCAAGGAGGCGGGCAAAGCGATCGTCTTCATCACCCACAAGCTGCACGAGATCCTTGCGATCTCCGACCGGATCAGCGTGCTCCGGCAGGGCGCGATCACCGGCGAGGGCGACCCAAAGGAGCTCGACGAGAAGAAGCTCGCCGAGATGATGGTGGGCCGGCCAGTGAGCTTCACCGTCGACAAGACACCGGCCGAGCCCGGCAAGGCGATGCTCGAACTCAACGAGGTCGTGATGCTCGACGACGTCGACGAGATGCTGCTCGATCACGTGTCGCTTGCGGTGAATTCCGGCGAAGTGGTCGGGATCGCCGGGGTGCAGGGCAATGGCCAGACCGAACTCGTCGAGGCGATCACCGGGCTGGAGAAGATCAATTCCGGCCACATCGTTTTCGATGGCGATGACATCACCCACAAGTCGCCGCGCGAACGGCACCGCCTTGGCATGGCCCATATCCCCGAAGACCGGCACCGCGACGGCATGATCCCGACCTTCACCATCGCCGAGAACATGGTGCTCAATTCCTATTACCTCGAACCCTTCAGCAAGGGCATCTCGATCGACTGGCCCACGGTGCAGAAGAAAGCCGCGCAGTATTGTGTCGATTTCGACGTGCGCACGCCCAGCGTGTTCCTGCCCGCCGGCAATCTTTCCGGCGGCAACCAGCAGAAGATGGTGGTGGCGCGCGAACTCGAACGCGAGACGAAACTGGTGGTGGCCTCGCAGCCCACCCGCGGGCTCGACGTCGGCTCGATCGAGTATATCCATGCCAGGCTGATCGAGGCCCGCGACGAGGGCGACGGCGTGCTGATCGTCTCGTCCGAACTGGACGAGATCATGGGGCTGTCCGACCGGATCCTGGTGATGTTCGACGGCCGAGTCGTCGCCGAGTTCGACAATACCGGCGGCAAGGCCGACCGCAACGCCGTGGGCCTCGCCATGGCCGGTGCGCATGAGGGGGCAGCAGCATGAGCGGGAAGAACCTCACCCAGGTCAACGAAGACATGCGCAAGCTGCTCGCGCGCTCCGCCTATGGCCGTGGCGATTTCGAGGATCTCGTCGTCGTCCCGATCTTCGCGGTGGTTGCGGCGCTGATCCTCGGCGCGCTGATCATGCTGGCCACCGGGGTCGACATCGCCACCATCGGCAAGAGCTTCGTGGCGCTGGGCGTGGGCTCGGTGGGCTCGCTCAATGCAATCTCCGAAACCCTGACCGCGGCGATCCCGCTTGTGCTCGCGGGGCTTGGTCTCGGGCTCGGCTTCCGGGCCGGCCTGTTCAACATCGGCGCCGAGGGCCAGCTGCTGATGGGCGGCATGGCCGCGGCGATCTTTGCCTTCAGCTTCCCGGGCTTGCCGTTCCCGGTGCTGATGCTGCTCTCGCTGGTGGCGGGTGCGGCGATCGGGGCGCTCTACGCCTCGATCGCGGGTATTCTCAAGGCCACCACCGGGGCGCATGAGGTGATCTCGACGATCATGCTCAACCTCACGAGCTTCCAGCTCCTCGTCTTTCTGTTGCGCCAGCCCTACATCCAGAAGGAAGGCCGCGCCGACCCGGTCTCGAAGTCGGTGCCGGAAGCGGGGGAACTGCCGCTGCTGCTCGACTGGATCGACCCGAACCTGCGGCTGCACGCAGGGCTCTTCGTGATGCTCATCGCGGTCGCCTTCGTCTGGTGGCTCCTGTTCCGCTCGAAGATCGGCTTCGCCTTCCGCGCCTCCGGGGCGAACCCCGATGCCGCACGCTACGCCGGCATGCGCTCGGGGCTGATCATCGTCGCCGCCATGGCCACCGCCGGCGCCCTCGCCGGGCTTGCCGGGGCGGCGCAGGTGCAGGGCGTGCTCGGCCGCGCGACGCCCGGCTTCTCCGCCGGGATCGGCTTCGACGCCATCGCGCTCGCGTTGCTCGGGCGCTCGCACCCGGTGGGCATCCTGTTCGCCGGCATCCTGTTCGGCGGGCTCGAGGCCGGCGGGCGCCAGATGCAGGTGGATGCCGGCGTCTCGATCGACCTCATTGCCATCATCCAGGCCCTGATCATCGTTTTCATCGCGGCGCCGCTTCTGGTGCGCGCCATCTTCCCGTGGGGCTTCGCCCGCAAGGGCAAGGGAGGCACCTGACATGACCGAGACGACCCAGGCCTCGATTGACCAGCAGAAGATCGAAAGCTCCGGTGCGCTGCGCGCCCGGATCACCGGCGGGGTGCTGATCGCGCTCTCCTTCCTCGTGCTCTTCGTGCTTGACGTGGCCGCGGGCGAGGTCGCGACCTTCAAGCTCACCGGCCCGCGCGATGCGATCCAGATCCCCAACCTCGTCGTCCCCGGCGGGTTCAACATGGTGGTCGCGGCGCTGCTCGCCTTCCTCGGCGCGCGGCTGTTCTTCCGCGGCGGCGGGCGCTGGGCGACGCTGTTCGTCGGGCTGGGCCTGATGATCACCGTGATGGCCTTCCTGGTCTGGGCCGACGCCGGCAAGAGCTTCAACCTCACCGGCATGCTGAGCGAAACCGTGGTGCGGGCCGTGCCGATCGCGCTCGGCGGGCTCGCCGGCGTGCTGTCGGAGCGGGTCGCGGTCGTCAACATCGCGATCGAGGGTATGCTGCTTGCGGGGGCCTTCACCGGCGCGTTGATGGGGTCGCTGCTCGGCTCCTGGCTCGGCCTCGTCTCCGCCGTCGCCATCGGCGGGATGTTCGGGATGATCCTCGCGGCGCTGGTGGTGACCTTCCGAATGGACCAGATCATCGCCGGCGTGGTGATCAACCTCTTCGTGCTGGGGCTGACCAGCTATGTCACCAGCCAGGTCTTCGCCGAATACCGCTGGATGAACAATGCCGAGGTGTTCCGCAGGATCGAGATCCCGTTCCTGTCCGACATCCCGGTGCTGGGGCCGATGCTGTTCAACCAGAACATCTTCGTCTACGGCGCGTTGATCCTCGTGGGCATCGCCACCTATTACCTGTTCCACACCAAGGGCGGGCTGCGCGCCCGCGCGGTGGGCGAACACCCGCGCGCGGCCGACACGCTCGGCGTCGATGTCTACTGGACGCGCTACGTCCACGTCACCCTTGCGGGCATGGTCGCGGGCTTCGGCGGCGCCTATTTCACCCTCGGCTCGGTCGGACGGTTCGACGAGAACATGACCAACGGGCGCGGCTTCATCGGCCTTGCCGCGATGATCTTCGGCCGCTGGCACCCGGTCGGGGCGCTGATGGCGGCGCTGGTCTTCGGGTTTGCCGATTCGCTGCAGCAGAAGCTCGCGCTGCTCAACACGCCGATCCCGTCGGAATTTCTCGCCATGGCGCCCTATATCGCCACGATCATCGTGGTCGCGGGGCTGATCGGCAAGGCGCGGCCGCCTGCGGCGGACGGCAAGCCTTACGTGAAGGAATAGAGCCGCCGGGTCCGCAGGGCGACACAGGAGGCCCAGGATGACAGACGACTCCCGCGCCCTGCTCGCGCGCCTGTTCGAGGCGGCCATCGCCGCGGCCGATCCGGCCCGGGCGCTTGAGGGCCACCTGCCCGAAAGGCCGAAGGGCCGCACCGTCGTCATCGGCGCGGGCAAGGGCGCCGCCCAGCTTGCCGCGGCCTTCGAGACTGCGTGGGACGCACCGGTCGAGGGCGTTGTCGTCACCCGCTATGGCTACGGCTGTGCCACCCGCCAGATCCGGGTGATCGAGGCCGCCCACCCAGTGCCGGACGCGGCCGGCCTTGCTGCGTCGCAAACCCTGTTTGGCGCCGTGAAAGGCCTCAGTGCCGACGACCTGGTGGTGGCGCTGATCACCGGCGGCGGCTCGGCGCTGCTGCCCGCGCCGCCCGAAGGCTTCACCCTGGACGATGAACAGGCGTTGAACGAAGCCCTGCTCGCCTCCGGGGCCCCGATCTCGGCGATGAACGCGATCCGCAAGCAGTTCTCGCTGAGCAAGGGTGGCCGCCTCGCCGCCGCCGCCCATCCCGCGCGGGTGGTCACGCTGATCGTCTCCGACGTGCCCGGCGACGACCCGGCCCAGGTCGCCTCCGGCCCCACTGTGCCCGACGCCTCCGGCCCCGCCGAGGCGCAGGCTGCCATTGCCGCCTACGGCATCGACCTGCCCGCCGCGATGCGCGACGAGATCGGCCGCGCAACCCCGCCCCACCCCGATGACCCGGTCTTCGCGGGCAATAGCGTCAGCGTGGTCGCCTCGGCCGCCCGCTCGCTCGAGGCGGCCGCGCGGCTGGCCGAGGCCGAGGGTGTCGCGCCTGCGATCCTCTCCGACGCGATCGAAGGCGAGGCGCGCGAGGTCGCCAAGGTCCACGCCGCGCTCGCCCGCGAGATCGCGGCGAAGAACCGCCCGTTCCCGCGCCCGGTCGTCCTGCTGTCGGGGGGCGAGACCACCGTCACGCTGAAGGGGCAGGGTCGCGGCGGGCGCAACACCGAGTTCCTGCTGTCGCTCGCCGAGGGCATCGCGGGCCACGACATCACCGCGCTGGCCGCCGACACCGACGGGATCGACGGCAGCGAAGACAACGCCGGCGCCTTCGCCGACGGCACCAGCGCCGCCCGGCTGCGCGGCCTCGGCGAGGATCCGGCGGCGCTGCTCGCCGATAACGACGCCTACACCGCCTTCGAAGCGCTGGGCGATCTCTTCGCGCCCGGCCCCACCGGTACCAACGTCAACGACTTCCGCGCCATCCTGGTCCGATAGCCGACACCCGCAACCGTCCCGTCCGACTTCTTTGGTCCCCAAATACCTCGGGGGGTCCGGGGGGCTGGCCCCCCGGCCGGTCGTGCCGCCGCAGGCGGCGCGAAACCGCTATCTGAACCCGCGCTCGATCCGGTCCAGCGTCTCCATCGCCGGCAGAACCTGCGCCACCGCGCCGTTCGGCTCGCGGCCCTCCCGGATCGCGGTGACGAACTCGCGGTCGATCAGCTCGATGCCGTTGTTCGAGACCGCCACGCCTGACAGGTCGATCGGATTCTCGTGCCCGTCAAACAGATCGTCGTAGCGCGCGATATAGGTGCCGTTGTCGCAGATGTAGCGGAAGAAGGTGCCGAACGGCCCCTCGTTGTTGAAGCTGAGCGAGAGCGTGCAAAGCGCGCCCGAGGGAACCTTCATGCCGATGGTCATGTCCATCGCGATGCCGAGCTCGGGGTGATGCGGACCTTCGAGGCCGAACACCTCGCTGGCCGTCTCGCCGGTCTGGTACTGGAACAGATCGACCGTGTGGCAGGCGTGGTGCCAGAGCAGGTGATCGGTCCAGCTGCGCGGCTCGCCCTTGGCGTTGGTGTTGGTGCGGCGGAAGAAATAGGTCTGAACGTCCATCTGCTGGATCTTCAGCTCGCCGGCGGCGATCTTGTTCTGGACCCACTGGTGCGAGGGGTTGAACCGGCGGACTTGGCCCGCCATCGCCACCAGACCGGTCTTCTTCTGGGTCTCCACCACGCGGAGCGAGTCGGCAAGGCTGTCGGCCATCGGGATTTCCACCAGCACGTGCTTGCCGGCCTCCATGCAGTCGATCGCCTGCTGGGCGTGCATCTGGGTGGGCGTCGACAGGATCACCGCGTCGACGTCGTCGCGCGCGAGGCACTCCTCCAGCGTGGTCCCGGCGTGGCCGATACCGCGTTCGGCGGCGAGCGCCTCGATCTTCTCCCTGGTCGGGCCCATCACCGACGTGACCTCCACGCCGTCGATATTGGCGAGCGCGTCGAGATGTTTCAGCCCGAAGGCACCATAGGCGCCGGCGACACAGATTCGCATGTTTCCCTCCTCAGGCATGGTTTTCCAGGATCAGGTGCCCGACCGCGGTATTCGATGCGGGCACGTGGTAGTGACGATGCACCTCGGTGACCTTCTCGTCGAGCGCCCCGCGCATGACAAGCCACATCACCATTTCGATGCCCTCGGAGCCGGTTTCGCGCAGGAACTCGAGATGGCTGATCCGGCGCGCCGCCTCCGGGTCGTTCACCAACTTGTCCATGAACGCCCGGTCCCAGTCCGAATTGATCAGCCCGGCGCGCTCGGCCTGAAGCTGGTGGCTCATGCCGCCGGTGCCGTAGATGTGGACGTTGAGGTCCTCCGGGTAGCTGTCGATCGCGCGGCGGATGGCCTGACCGAGCATGTAGCAGCGGTTCGCGGTGGGGGCGGGGTATTGCACCACGTTCACCGCGAGCGGCACCACCTGCACGCCCCAGTCGTCCTGCGGTGTGCGGTCGCCGAACATCACCGAGAGCGGCACGGTGAGACCGTGGTCGACCTCCATCTCGTTCATGATCGTGAGGTCGAACTCGTCGAGGATGACCGATTGCGCGATGTGGCTCGCGAGCTTCTGGTGACCCTTAACCACCGGCACCGGACGCGGCCCCCAGCCCTCGTCGGCGGGCTGGAACTCGGCCGCGCAGCCTAGCGCGAAGGTCGGGATCATGCTGGCATCGAATGCGGTGCAATGATCGTTATAGACAAGAAAAATGACATCTGGCCTGTTCTCCGCGTTCCATTTGCGGGAAAACTGAAAGCCATCGAAAACCGGCCGCCAATAGGGCTGGTCGGTGATCCCGGTGTCCATCGCCACCCCGATGGCGGGCACGTGGCTGCAGGCGATACCGGCGGTGATCCGGGCCATTACTTCTTCTCCCATTCGGATTTCGAGCGGTTGCCCTCGATCGGACGTCCGCCGTTCAGCATCATCTCGCGGTAGTCCTCCCGGCTCATGTGGCTCATCATCGCGGCGAGGTCTTGGAACACGATGCCGTCGAAGGCGGCGAGTTTCGAGGTGTAGTAGATGTTGCCGCCAAGTTCGAGCAGCCGGTTCCACGCGCGGTCGCGCACCGCCTGTTTCTGATCCTCGGTCATGGCGAAGCGCGCCATGTATCCCTCCGGTTCGTCGCGGAACGCCTGCCGGTTCTTCTCGAGCCGGAGCGAGATGCAGAACTGGTTCAGCCAGTAGCCCTCGCGCGAGCGGTCCGCGTCGAAGACGAAGGTGCCGGGGATGTCGTCGTATGGCTTTTCCGTCATCGGAACTCCTGGTCGCATGTATGGCTCAGAGGTAGGGGCCCGGGACGGGCATGGGAAATCCAAAGCCGCCCCGCGCGATTGGTTTTTGCTATAGGGCCGCCGCGGGCGCGCGCCCGCGGGGCACGCGATCGCGCGATCGCGTGCCGCCGCCGTCGCTCCTGCGCGCCGCCGCCCGGACGAGGTCGAGGAAACGCGCCTGGGTCGGTGTCGGCATCCAGCCGGCGCGGGTGGTGAGCCCGATTCGCCGCGCCGAGCCGGGCAGGGGCAGATCGAGCGGCACCATCAGCCCTTGCGCGATTTCCACCGCCGCCTGGCGCGGCGACAGAATGGTCAGGTAATCGCCCCGCCCGAGCATGGCGCGCACCAGCACCATCGATGACGACACCACCCGCACCGGGGTTTCCTGCATCGCGCCGATCCCGAGCCGGCGGAACAGGTAGCTGCCCGCGGGGGTTTCCTTCGGCGGCGCGATCCAGGGATAGGCGAGGGCGTCCTCGAGCGCGAGCGCCCCGCGCCCCGCGAGCGGGTGGCCGGGGCGGGCCATGACCGCGAGCGTGTCCTCGAGCAGGGCTTCCTGGACAACGTCCTCGCTCGGTGCGGGGTCGCGCAGCGCGCCGATCAGCACGTCGAGTTCGCCGTAGCGCAGGGCGCGCAGAAGCTCGGCGTAGGGCGCGTCGACGCAGCGGATCTGTGCCCCCGCCGTCTCCTTGAGCAGCGTGTCGCAGGCGGCGGGCAGGATCTCGGTGCGCGACAGCGGCATCGAGCCGACCGCGATGCGGGTGGCGTCCCGGCCCTGCAGGCGGGCGAGTTCGTCGATCCCCTGCGCCAGTTCGGCCTCGGCGAGCTTGACCGCGCGGGCGAAGGCCTCGGCCTGGGGGGTGAGTTCGATCCCGCCGCGTGCGGGCAGGAACAGCCTCAGCCCCGAGAGTTTCTCGAGATCGCGCCCGGCCCGGTGGATCGAGGGCTGCGAGATGCCGAGCGTCCGGGCCGCGAGGCTGAAATTCCCCGCCGCGCGGATCGCGACGAGCGCGCGCAGCTGGGCCGCGGTCGCGCGGGTGTGGAACCCGGGCACCGGCTTGCCGTCGCGCCGGGCGGCGAGCCGGATCGCGCGCGCCGCGCCCTCGGCCAGGGTGTCGAACATTCGCCGCACCCGGGTGAGCAGAACCGCGCCCTCGGGGGTGGGGAACATGCCCTCCGGCCGGCGTTCGAGCAGCCGTGCGTCGAAGCGCGCTTCCAGCCTGGCTATGGCCTGGGTCACCGCCGGCTGGCTCAGGTGCACGCGGTGGGCCGCGGCGCTGATTCCACCCGCGTCCGATACTTCCATGAAGGCCCTGAGATGCCTCAGATTCGGAAAATCACCTTTCATCTGAATACCTTGCCCATTTCCACTCTGCTTGCGATCCTTCCCCTCTATAGCAAATATTTATGGCGGTGGCGCGGGATTGAAATGGTCAGCACGGGCCGGTGGCGGTAATCCGGATGCGATCGGGCCGCAGCGCCCGCAATGCGACGGCAGGGAGGCCCCATGTCCGACAACAACACCGCCCTCGTGATCTCGGCCCATTCCGCCGATTTCGTCTGGCGCGCGGGCGGCGCCATCGCGCTGCACGCCGCCCGGGGCTACGACGTCACCGTGGTCTGCCTGAGCTACGGCGAGCGCGGCGAGAGCGCGAAGCTGTGGAAGCAGGCGGGCATGACGCTCGACAAGGTCAAGGCCGCGCGCCGCGAGGAGGCCGAGAACGCCGCCGCCGCGCTCGGGGTAAGCGACATCCGCTTCCTCGACCGCGGCGACTACCCGCTCGATCTCGGCCGCGAGACCCTCGACATGATGGTCGACATCATCCGCGAGGTGCAGCCTAAATGGATGATGTCGCACTCGAAATGGGACCCCTACAACACCGACCACATGCGCACGACCGACTTCGCGCTGGAGGCCCGCATGGTGGCGCAGGCCTGGGGCCACAACCCTGGCCAGAAGGTGCTCGGCGCCCCGCAGCTCTACCTCTTCGAGCCGCACCAGACCGAGCAGATGAACTGGAAGCCCAACGTCTTCCTCGACATAACCGAGGTCTGGGACCGAAAATGGGCCGCGATCCAGTGCATGCAGGGCCAGGAACACCTGTGGCATTTCTACGAAAACGTGGCCGAGAACCGCGGCAACCACTTCCGCCGCAACTCCGGCGGCCAGGCCGGCGGGCGCGATTGTCGCTACGCCGAGGGCTTCGAGGCCGTGTTTCCGCGCACCGTGGATGAGCTGGAATGACCTATCAGCCGGGAGAGACGGGCGTCGTCGTGACCGAGATCGAGCGCGCGCCCCTCGAGGTGATCGACGGGCTGGCACAATGCGGCGTGGCCACGGTGCACGAGGCGCAGGGCCGCAAAGGCCTGCTGGCAAGCTACATGCGGCCGATCTACCGTGGCGCCCGCGTGGGGGGCTCGGCAGTGACGATCCTCGCGCCCCCGATGGACAACTGGATGATCCACGTCGCCATCGAGCAGCTCCAGGCGGGTGATATCATGGTGCTCGGCACAACATCGCCCTCCGACGCGGGCTATTTCGGCGACCTTCTGGCGACCAGCGCGAAGGCGCGCGGTTGCCGGGGGCTGGTGATCGACGCCGGCGTGCGCGACGTGGCCGACCTCGAGGCGATGGGCTTTCCGGTCTGGTCCAAGGCGGTCTGCGCCCAGGGCACGATCAAGGAGACGCTCGGCTCGGTGAACGTGCCCGTCGTCTGCGCCGGGGCGCATGTGACCCCCGGCGACGTGATCGTGGCCGACGACGACGGCGTGGTGGTGGTGCGCCGGGCCGAGGCGGCCGAGGTGCTCGAGAAGGCCCGCGCCCGCGAGGCCAACGAGGCCGCCAAGCGCGCCCGTTTCGAGGCCGGCGAGCTCGGGCTCGACATCTACGACATGCGCGACCGGCTGGCCGAGAAGGGGCTGAAATATGTGTGAGCTGCCGAGGGTGTTCGAATTGCCTTGCGGCAATCCGACCGACGCGGGGGC
>Ga0180436_10002117_pt1 | contig 19000 bp, 17 predicted proteins | sample SS_ome_2_FD_132434 | JGI IMG/M metagenome (GOLD analysis project Ga0180436, IMG submission 132434) | Hypersaline lake sediment archaeal communities from the Salton Sea, California, USA - SS_3_S_2 metaG | ecosystem: Environmental > Aquatic > Non-marine Saline and Alkaline > Hypersaline >...
GACTGGTAGGCGCTCAGGCCGTCCGACGCCTGCTTGGCCTCGCTTGGGCTCAGAATGTCGGGCAAGGCGTACCCCTCAGTGATAGCTGGGCCTAGATCTTGATCAGGCGTTCGACGTCCAACACAAAGATGACCGCACCACCCACCTGCACTTCGACAGGATTGGGCATGTACAACTCGCCCGGTTCCATCACCGGCGGCAACGGGTTGACGTACTGGGTGCGGGTATGGCAGTTCTGCTTGACGATCTCGAGGACGTCGGGCACGGTTTCCTCGTCGGTACCCACCAGGATGGTGGCATTGCCCTCGCGCAGAAAACCGCCGGTGGTACTGATCTTGGTCGAAGAAAAGCCGCCCTCGCGAAGTGCCGTGATGAGCTGGTCGGCGTCGTCGCTGTGCACGATGCTGATGAGCAGTTTCGTTGCCATGGGTTTCACCCCCTGTCACGGTTGCTGGGCGAATAGCGCCGGAGCCCGATCAGCCCCGGTCCGCCCAGCGACGTTCGACGCTGTCCAAGATGGTCGCGTGTACGGTGTCAATGTCGAGCGAGGCATCAATGATCAGCCAGCGCTCCGGATCCTCCTCAGCCATAAGCAGGTATCCCTGACGGACGCGCCGATGAAACGCATCCTTGAGCTGATCCATACGATTCCACTCGCCCTTGCCCTGCTCGCGATCGCGCTGCTTGCGCCCCAGACCGGCCTCGATCGGCAGATCGAGATAGATGATCAAGTCGGGTCGCAGACCGCCGGTGGCGAACTGGGTGATCGCTGCCAGCTCTTTGAGGTCCAAACCATGCCCATAGCCCTGATAGGCCATGGTCGACTGGGCATAGCGATCCGAGACCACAATAGTCCCCTCAGCCAGCGCTGGAACGACCTTTACGGCCACGTGTTGCGCTCGCGCAGCAGAGTATAGCAAAGCCTCGGCGGTTGGCAACATGGCCGTATTCTCGATATTGTGGATGACATCGCGAATCTGCTCGGCGATAGGTGTACCCCCCGGCTCGCGTGTTTGCAGCACATCATGCCCTCGCTCCCGCAGCGCTTGGCACAAGAGAGCGATCTGCGTCGATTTGCCGCTGCCCTCGGGCCCCTCAAAAGTAATGAACAAGGCCGTGCCCCTATTGGTTCTGGTAGATGGTCACACGGCGACGCGGTTCCCTGCCCGAGCTGCGTGAGAGCAGACTGGCCTCGCGGGCCATCTGGTGCTGTCGGCGACGCACAGCGGCCGACTGCGGCGACAGCGACACCGCATTTCGCTGCCCGCTGGTGATCTTGAGGATCGCTTGTTGCGCTTCGCGATCTGCGGCGCTGCTTGGTCGCATCGTATGTTGATAGGCCACCTGCTCGCTGGTGCGCAGACCGAATATCTCGGCCAAATAGTGCTCCATCTGAATCTCGGTGTTGTTGCGCAAGACATAGACCGGTACACCCTTGCGCTCGGCCTCGACGATGGCGTGGGGCGCCTTGCGATAGTAGGTACGCAAAGTAAAGAGCGCGTCGGCCTGCTTGAGATCATCCACCAGCACCACCGGCAGGCTCATCTTGCGCGCCGTCTGCCGAAAACGCGACTGGTTGACGCCATAGGGATAGACTCGCAGCGTCGAGATGTGCCCGCGCTTGCGGGGAACGAGGTGACCCTCTCGCTGGGCCTGTGGCGCGCTACGGTACTGGGGCTCAGGCTCGGGGGCCTGGGGCTCGGCCTGAACCTCATCAACGGTGCCATCGGGTCGACGAATGCGCAACTGGGGCGACGGCTCGCGGCCGCGCAGAATCTCGTCCACATCGCGGGCGACGTCATAGCGGCAGGCCACGCGATCCCAATCCTGTATCTCGACCACCACCTCAAAAGTGGGGGGCGCCTTGCGCTCCAGCACCGACTTTTGCGTGCCGCGCCGGCGAGCCTCCTCGTCGCTCAGCGTGACCGTCTGAATACCGCCCACCAGATCGCACAGCGTGGGGTTCATCATCAGGTTGTCCAGCGTGTTGCCGTGGGCCGTGCCCACCAATTGTACGCCCCGCTCAGCGATGGTGCGCGCCGCGGCGGCCTCAAGTTCGGTCCCGATCTCGTCGATGACGATCACTTCTGGCATGTGATTCTCGACCGCCTCGATCATCACGGCGTGTTGCATCGAGGGCGTCACGACCTGCATGCGTCGGGCGCGCCCGATAGCCGGGTGCGGAATGTCACCGTCGCCACCGATCTCGTTCGAGGTGTCGACGATCACCACGCGCTTTTTGGCCGCCAGGATGCGCGCCACCTCGCGAAGCATGGTTGTCTTGCCCACGCCCGGACGTCCGAGCAGCAGGATCGATTTACCCGAGGCAACAATATCCTCGATGATGTCGACCGTGCCCTCGACGGCGCGCCCCACACGGCAGGTCAAGCCGATGACGCGACCGCGCCGATTGCGGATCGCCGAAATGCGGTGCAGGGTGCGCTCGATACCAGCGCGATTGTCATCGCCAAAGCTGCCGATGTTGGCCACGATCGAGTCGATCTCATCTTGGGTGACATCATCCTGCGAGAGCGCCTTTTCGCAATCGACATAGCGCGCCTCGGGGATGCGCCCCAGGTCAAACACCATTTCCAGCAGATCGCCGAATCGATTCTCTTCCCTCAGGGTCGCAGCAATGGCGGGCGGCAGGACCTCGATGAGAGCTACGATGTTGTCAGTTATCTCTAGTGACATGATCCTCCGTTCGGATCAATACCCGGGCGGCTGATGCCCTGCACGGGCGTGCCAATATCGACGCTTCCCTCCAATCCAGGGATGACCATCGGCCGACGCACACCGACCCGCGCCAGGGGAAACCCCACCAGCAGCGACTGGCGACCATAGGCCTCGAAAGACAGCGTGCGTAGCACCCAGCCCAGGCCAATGCTGTGGTCGGGAACGGCGCAATAGAGCGGCTGCTGACGACTCGGCACGGCCAGTCCGATCAAGTAGCAAAGATGCGGGGCCATCTCGGCGCGTACCTCGGGACGCACCACCGCGTCCAGCCAGGCGGCCCGTCGAGTCTGCGAGAGTGATAGGTAGGCCATGGCCTGATCGCCAACTTGCCAAACAAACTCGTCGCGGGTTACCGCACTCGAGGGCTGAGGATAGGCGACCTCATCACAAGGGAGCAAACGCTCTGCTTGGCGGCGCAGTCGAGGTTGAACCGCTTGCCGCAGGGAGCGCACCTCCTGGAGATGCTCCCAGGTCATGCGCACCAACCCCTTGGGCTGCGGGGCATGCTTGGCGGACTGGCCCAGACAAAAGACCTCCTCGCGTCCCACGACGCACAGTCCGGCGGAGCGGAGGGTCTCCTCGATGGCGCCGTCCTCGGGGGCGCGGGCGCAGATACGCTCTATCTGCCGCTGCCCACCCAGAACCATCATGTACTGCAACTGGTCGAGCCAGGCGCGTGACGCCCAGGATGCCTGATCCAGCGCCGGGTAGAGGAAGGATAGGTCCCACGAGACACCGTCGGGACGCGGTAGCACCTGGCAAAAGGCGCGACGCGGTTGCCCATTGCTGCGCTCCAAGGGCGGTTCGTGCACACAGGTGATCGCTCCCCAATGCTGGTGCGTCACCAATCCAAGCAGTGCAGAGGCAAGCGGCGAGGAACCATGCAATAGCGATTGTCGCAGGTCAAAAAACACACCCTGGGATGCCAGCCGTCGAAAGGCCGTTACATCCCGTAGCGCGAATGGTCGTGCCACACTCCCCCCATGCGCGGGCAAAGCGCCCTTAGGGCTTGCAGTCGCCATCGTCTGCCAGCCTGGAGCCACCGGGCGGCAGCTCCTGACGAGCCACTGAGCCCATTGTACGCCCAAACAGGCTGCCCTGCAAAGACAGCGTAGCGGATTATGTAAGGTTAAGGGCTAGACTCTAGCGTCATCACTCACGCGAAAGGTGGTGTCGACCACGCCATCCTCGCCGGCTGTGGGTGCCGCAGCAACTCGCTGCCGATGTTCGCGTACCAGTTCCGCCGGGCACAGCGCCGTAAACAGCCGCAAGCCAAGCAACACGACGGCCAGATCGTCCAGTTGTCCCAATCCCAACACCACGTCGGGCAGAAAATCCGCTGGCCAGATCAGATAGGCCAACGAGGCCAGCGGGATGGCCTTGAGCAGCATCGAAACGCGCCTGTCGCGCAACAGACGCCAAGTAATGCGCAGTTCGGAAAAGATGCCGATGGCATCGCCCAGGCTGCGGGCGGGTTTCTTGGTAGGCATGCGTACCCCCTAACGACCGGCCAATGTGCCCGGCTATGTTCACTATACGCAGTCGGACCCAAAAGGTCGCGGCGACTATTCGACCGTCACGCTCTTGGCCAGGTTCCGGGGCTGATCGACGTCGCAACCCCGCAGCACGGCGATGTGATAGGCTAGGAGCTGCAAGGGCACCACTGCCAGAATCGGCGTCAAATAGCGCGGTGCCTGGGGAATCCATATGACGTCGTCGGCCTTTTCGGCCACCTCGTCATCACCCTGTGTGGCCACGGCGATGACCCGCCCGCCGCGCGCCTTGACCTGCTCGATGTTGCTGAGCATCTTGTCGCGGACCTTGTCCTGCGGGCAAATGGCGACCACCGGCATCTGTTCATCGATCAGGGCGATGGGACCATGCTTCATCTCGCCGGCGGGGTATCCCTCGGCGTGGATGTAGGAAATCTCTTTGAGCTTTAGCGCCCCTTCCAGGGCGATGGGGTAGTGAATGCCGCGGCCGAGATACAGGAAATCGGCGCAAGCCCGGTAGCGCTGCGCAAGATGGGCATAGTCGTTGCCGTTGTCCAGCACCTCGCCGACCTGATTGGGCAACTCGGCCAGATCGCGCAGAAGCCGGTGCCGCTGCTCCGGCGTCAAGGTGCTGCGCGCCTGCCCCAAATAGATGGCCAGCAGATAGGCGGCTGCCACCTGCGAGGTAAAGGCCTTGGTCGAGGCGACGCCGATCTCGGGGCCAGCGTTGAGATAGACCACACCGTCGGCCAGGCGCGCCGCCTGGCTGCCGATGACGTTCACCAGACCGATCGACTGCATCCCTCGCTCGCGGGCGGCCTCCATGGCGGCCAGGGTATCGACCGTCTCCCCCGACTGGGTAATGACCAGCACCACGCTTCCCGGTTCGAGCAGCGGATCGCGGTATCGGAACTCGCTGCCATAGTCCACCTCGACCGGCAGGCCGGCCAGGTCCTCGATGAGGAACTTGCTGAGGAGGCAGGCATGCCAGGCTGTACCACAGGCCACCGCGTGGAGTCGGCGCAGGTGGGGTAGCACCGGCCGCAGGCCGTCCAGATCGGGAAGCATCACGCGATCCTCGTCCCAATCGACGCGCCCACGGATCACGTCGGTCAGCGAGCGGGGCTGCTCGTGGATCTCTTTGAGCATGAAATGCTTGTAGCCTTCTTTGGCAACGGCGATGCTGTTCCAGGTGATGGGCGTGATGGCCTTTTCGACGGGCTGGCCGTCCAGCGTGGCATAGCGTGCCCCCTCGGCTGTGATCTCGGCCAGTTCGCCATGCTCCAAAAAGACCATGCTGCGGGTGTGTTCAAGGATCGCAGGCATGTCGGAGGCCACATACATGGCGCCCTCGCCTAGACCGATGACCACCCCGCCGGCGTTGCCCAGCCGGGCGGCCACCAGCTTGTCCGGTTCCAGCGCGCTCATCACCACCACGGCGCTGGGACCCTTGAGCTGGTCCATGGCGGCGCGCACCGCCTCCGAGAGAGAGACTTTGCCCTGATCATAAGCGCGCGAGACCAAGTGAGCGATCACCTCGGTATCGGTCTGCGAATTGAACGTTACCCCGTCCGCGACCAGAGCCTGTTTGAGCTGGCGGTAGTTCTCGACGATGCCGTTCTGCACCACCACGATGGTGCCATCACTGTCGCTGTGGGGATGGGCGTTGGCCTCTGAGACGCAGCCATGGGTAGCCCAACGGGTGTGACCCATGCCGAGATGGCCGCTCAGCGGCTCCGCAGCCATGCGCTGCGTCAGATTGCGTATCTTGCCCACGGCGCGGCGCCGCACGATGCCTTGGTGCGTCGCGACGGCGATCCCGGAAGAGTCGTATCCGCGGTATTCGAGGCGCTCAAGTCCGTCGAGCACGATGTCCGCGGCATTCTCGGTGCCGATATAGGCCACAATTCCACACATGAGGATCCCTCCCTTGGGGTGTGCTGGGGTTGCGAACGGGAGCGACTAGGCCACAGCGATACGCCTCAGTCGTCGCGATCTCGGTCGCTGCATTGGGCCACTGCTGTCCTCTTGTGCCGTCGGTCGCCCGACAGATTTGCTGGAAAGCTTGTCCGGGAGGAAAGTGCAAAGGGGGGTGGCGCCCCCTGGAGGCATCCGCTGATCTGTCGATTTTCCCTGACGGCCCGCCGTGACCACTGTGCGTATCTGTGCGGTCTTGCGGCATATCGGTCGGGTTAGCCCCGCCCTGCGGCGGGGTACCTCCACCTCGTCAACTGACGCTCTCGGGCGAGAGGGTCAGTCCATGCGCTGGCATTCCCCGATGTTGGTGCTTGTGTGGCCTCCTTTTTGGGGCCTGCGTCACTGGCCATGTCGCCCTCAACCCTATGTGAGGCAATGCGTCACGCAAGATGCGCAGCCCCTCTCCCAAGGCCTGGGAGAGGGGAAGTCAGTGCCGGGCGTCGCGAGGCGCTGGCGGGGCGAGGGCCATGTGCCTCCACCGGACCCAAACTGGGCACCGCACGACACAAGTCTCCGATCACCCGTATCCGACCCTATTCGATCACCCAGCTCGTACCCTCGGCCGAGTCCTTGAGCTGCACCCCCAGGTCGGCCAGTTGATCGCGAATGCCATCTGCGGCGGCGTATTGCCTAGCCTGGCGCAACGAGGCGCGCGTATCAATCAGCAGTTGGATCAGCTGCGGCGCCAGCCCGGCGCCCATGTCGTCGTCCAGTGAGTCGGGCAACACGCCCAGCGCCTCACCCAAAGTGCGCCCATAGAGGGCGTCGATGGCCTGCAGCGCCCCCTTGGTCAGCGGCTCCTCAGCAGCGAGCAGCGAGTTGACCTCGCGGGTCATATCAAAGAGCGCCGCCAGAGCCCCCGGCGTGCCGAAATCGTCGTCCATGCTGGCTTCAAAGGTTGCGCGACCTCGTTCGAGTATGTCCTGGACGGTCTCGTCGATCTCGCCCTCGGGCGCTGCGTCTGCAGCGCGACGGACAGCCTTGATGGCGTTGATCAGACGACCATAGCCCTTGCCGGCGGCCTCGAGAGCCTCCTCGGTCAGGTCGAGCGGTCCGCGGTAGTGACTCATTAGGATGAAAAAGCGGATCACCATCGGGTCCCAGGTCTCGTACGCCTGCTCGAGGGTGACAAAGTTACCCAACGACTTGTGCATCTCTTCGCCACGAATCATGAGCATGCCGTTGTGGAGCCAATAGCGCGCAAAGGGTTGGCCATAGGCCGCCATCGACTGGGCGATCTCACACTCGTGATGCGGGAACTTGTTCTCGACGCCGCCACCGTGGATATCGAACGGCTGCCCGAGGTACTTGGTTGACATGACCGAGCACTCGATGTGCCATCCAGGGAAACCCTCGCCCCAGGGGCTATTCCAACGCATGACGTGCTCTGGCTCAGCGCGCTTCCAGAGAGCAAAATCAGCGGGGTTTCGTTTTTCCGACAGCACCTCGACGCGCGAGCCCGACTGCATGTCCTCCAGTTTGCGCCCCGAGAGCATACCATACTGGGAGAACGACTCGACGGAGAAATAGACCGAGCCGTTGACCTCATAGGCGTGGCCCGTCTCGATCAGCGACTGGACCAGTTCGAGCATTTCGGGAACGTGGCCGGTGGCCCGCGGCGAGATGTCGGGGCGCAGCACATTCAGGCGGTCCATGTCGCGAAAGTAGCGCTGGGTGTACCGCTCGGCGAGCTGCATCGGCTGCATCTGCTCGCGAGCGGCGCCCTTGAGCATACGATCCTCACCCGAGTCCAGGATGTGCCCTACGTCAGTGATGTTCTGGACATAGAGCACCTTGTAGCCCAGATAGCGCAGGTAGCGCACCATGGTGTCAAAGTTGACATAGGTCTTGCCATGGCCCAGGTGCGAGTCGTTATAGACCGTGGGGCCGCAGACATACATACTGACGCGCCCCTCGTGCAGGGGCACAAATATTTCCTTTTTGCGAGATAGCGTGTTATAGACCGATAGCGACATTTCCATCGCCTCCAAAGAGCCGCCCGCGAGGGCGCATGGGGTAAAAGGACCGAGGCGCTCTGGCCGCGGCAGGACGTCAGAGTACCCGGCCCTAGTGCGCTAGAGCCGGGTATCGGTACAGTAGCATTGGCGAGGAATGTGCCGTTTCAGCATACCAAGTATCCCATTGGGTCAACGATGTCCGTTGGGTATCTGGCCAAAGATCATGCGCCCGGCCACAGTCTGCAGCACGCGAGTTACGACCAACTCGACGGTCTTGCCCATGTGCCGGCGGCCGTCCTCAATGACGATCATGGTGCCGTCGTCCAAGTAGCCGACGCCTTGGCCCAGCTCTTTGCCCTCCTGGATGACCTGCACCCGCAATGTCTCGCCGGGGAGCACGACCACCTTGACAGCATTGGCTAGCTCGTTGATGTTGAGCACCTGTACGCCCTGCAATTCGGCCACTCGGTTTAGATTATAGTCATTGGTAAGAATGGGGCAATTGAGGTCGCGCGCCAGTCGTACCAGCTTGCCGTCCACCTCGCTGACCTCGCTCACATCGCGGACAAGAATCTCTAGCGGCATCCTCTCGTCCTTGCGCATGCGGTTGAGCACATCCAGTCCGCGACGCCCCCGATTGCGGCGCAGGGCGTCGGCCGAATCGGCGATGTGCTGCAGCTCGTCGAGCACGAACTGGGGCACGATCATCGTACCGGGAACGAATCCCGTCTGGCGGATGTCGTCGATGCGCCCGTCGATGATCACGCTGGTGTCGAGCAGTACGCGCGAGCGCACCGTGGCATCGCCCTCTTCGGGGAGGTCCAGGCCCAGTAGCGATAGGCAGTCGGTGCCCCGCTGGGCGGCCGTCTTGACCCCAAGCACGCCCAGAACGAACGCCGTCACCAAGGGCAACCAGTGTCCCCAAACTCCGGGCAAACGAGACAGTGGTGCCGCCAAAAGGGCGGCAAGTACCAGGCCGACGAACATGCCGACCAGCCACAGCACCAGTTGGCGTGTACCCAGTTGGCGCACGTGCTTGCGATAGTTGCGATACGGTTTGATGGCCGCCCAAGGCGAGATGAGCAATCCAATTAGCGCGCCCAGAATGGCGCTCAGCGAAGGCATGACAGCCGCGAGGCGAGGGACTCCGCGCAGGATCAGAGGAGATACACGGAGGCCAAGCTCCCATCCGAGTAGTGCCCCGATCCCCATCACGGCAAGGCGCAGTAAGAGATAATCGAACATAAGGACTCCTTGTCAGGGCCGGTGAAACGCGTGTGCGCCTATGCTTTGGACTGTGTTTTACTGATGGCCAGTAGCACACCCTCCTCTCACGACTCGGCGCGATCCCGATCCAAACTCAGGCGAATGGCCTCCGCCAGGGTACGCGCCGTCAACAACTGTATGCCGGGGCTCTCGATACTCTCGCGGTGCAGTCGCGGCAAGAGCCCGCGCCCAAATCCCAGTTTGCCGGCTTCTCGCAGGCGCCGGTCTGCCTGACTGACGCTGCGCAACTCACCGGACAGCCCCACCTCGCCAAATATGGCCAGATCGGTGTGCACCGGAGCATTATAGTAACTAGAAGCGATCGCCACGGCAACGGCCAGGTCGACCGCCGGCTCGTGAATGCGCAGCCCCCCGACGACGTTGACAAAGATGTCCTGGTCGCCCAGACGCAGACCAACGCGCTTTGCCAGCACGGCCGACAGCAGCAAGACACGGTTCAAGTCGACACCGCTGCAGGTGCGGCGCGGACGCTCCATGCCCGACTTGCTCACCAGAGCTTGTATCTCGACCAGTAGCGGGCGGGTCCCCTCCATGGTGACCGCCACGGCCGAGCCGGTGGCATGCTGGGGGCGCTCCTCGAGAAACACTTGCGAAGGATTGGCGACCTCGACCATCCCGCGGTCGCACATGGAAAAGACGCCCACCTCGTTGGTGGACCCAAAGCGGTTCTTGACGCTGCGCAACAGCCGATAGGCGTGAAAGCGCTCGCCCTCAAGATAGAGCACCGTATCGACCATGTGCTCCAGCACGCGAGGCCCGGCAATGTTGCCCGTCTTGGTGACGTGGCCCACGATAAAGACGGGTATGTGGCGGTCCTTTGCCAGGCGCAGCAGGGCATTGGCGCAATCGCGCACCTGGCTGACGGTGCCGGGGGAGGATTCGAGGCCCTCGGAATAGACCGACTGGATCGAGTCAACGATCGCCACAGAGGGGCGTGACTGGTCGATCTGCAGCAGGATTTGCTCCAGGTTGGTCTCGGCAAGCAAAAAGAGCCTGGGGGAGTGCAGGCCCAGGCGGTCAGCGCGCAGTTTGATCTGGTGCAGCGACTCTTCGCCCGATACATAGAGTACCGAGTCGTTGCTCTGGCTGAGGGCGTCGGCCATCTGCAAGAGCAGCGTCGACTTGCCGATGCCCGGATCTCCGCCGACCAGTACCACCGAGCCGGGAACAATGCCGCCGCCCAGCACGCGCGACAATTCTGCGATGGGAACAGGCAGGCGCTGCTGGCCATCAGTGGGAACATCGGGGAGAGCGCGGGCGACGTTGGCCGTGGGCGCATGATCCACGCGCGGCCCCGCCTTGTGCTTGCTCGACTCGACGACCGCCTCGATCAATGTGTTCCATTCGCCGCACTCGGGACATCGCCCCATCCAACGCGGCTGCGTAGCGCCGCAGTTCTGGCAGACAAAGCGCGTGCGGCTCTTGGCCATGGCAGCGCTAGCTTTCGGCCAGCAGGGACTGGGCCTCGCCGATCACGTCGCCGGCACGAAGGACGATCTTGCCATCCTCGGCGTCGATCAGCACCAGGTCGCCCGAGCCGAACACCCCCTCCAGCATCTTTTCCGCTAGAGCGTCCTCCACGTGTCGCTGAATAGCTCGGCGCAGCGGGCGTGCTCCGAACTGGGGATCGTACCCCTCAACGACCAGCTGCTCGCGACCCTCAGGGGTGCACTGGACGGTAATGTCCTGCTCCTCCAGGCGCACATTCAACTGGTGCAGTTGGATTTCGACGATCTCGTCAATGTTATCGCGCGTCAGCTCGTGGAACACGACCACTTCGTCGACGCGGTTGAGAAACTCGGGCTTGAACAGCCGCTTGAGTTCCTTGGTCAGGCGCGATTTGATCTCGCGATAGTGGCCGCTGTCGGACCCCTCTCGCTCTGACGTGCCAAAGCCCAGCGTGGAATTCTGGCTGATCAGCCCGCTGCCCACGTTCGAGGTCATGATGACGATGGCGTTGCCGAAATCGACCTTGTGGCCCTTGGCGTCCGAGAGATGGCCATCCTCCATGATCTGAAGCAGCATGTTGAACGCTTCCGGGTGTGCCTTTTCAAACTCGTCAAAGCAGACCACCGAATAGGGTCGGCGGCGCAGCGCCTCGGTCAGCTGACCGGCCTCGTCATAGCCGACATAGCCTGGAGGCGCGCCCACCAGGCGCGAGACGGTGTGGCGCTCCATGAACTCGGACATGTCGAGCTGAATGAGCGCCTCCTCGCTGCCAAACATAAACTCGGCCAGGGCCTTGCACAGTTCCGTCTTGCCGACGCCGGTAGGCCCCAAAAAGATGAACGAGCCGATGGGGCGGCGCGGGTCCTTGAGTCCCGCCCGCGCCCGACGCACGGAGCGCGCCAGTACCGAGATGGCCTCGTGCTGCCCGACGATTCGCTGGTGCAGCGTGTCCTCCATGTCGAGCAGGCGGACCGACTCTTCTTGGGCGATGCGGATCACCGGCACACCCGTCCACATCGAGACAATTTCGGCGATATCATCTGCCGTGACTTGCAGCGGCGCTTCCTCGGCGTCGACGGCCACGGCGGCTTCCGGCAACAGCCCCAGCGAACTCTGCAGAGCCGCGTCCTCGCTGGCCACCGCCGGAGCCAAATCGGGGGAGGGCGCTGGCTTCGCTCGGGTCACCTTGAACACGCGCACGCGCGATGCGGCCTCGTCGACCAGGTCGATGGCCTTGTCGGGCAAAAAGCGGTCGGGCACATAGCGAGTGGCCATGCGCGTGGCCGCCTCCAGCGCCTCGTCGGTGATCTGGAGTTTGTGGTGCTCTTCATAGCGCGAGCGGATGCCGCGTAGGATGGCCAGTGTCTCATCGGGGGTCGGTTCGTCGACGTGCACCGGCTGAAAGCGCCGCTCCAGCGCCGCGTCCGACTCGATATGCTTGCGATACTCATCGAGCGTGGTGGCGCCAATGCACTGCAACTCGCCGCGCGAGAGAGCCGGTTTGAGAATGTTGGCCGCATCGACCGAGCTACCGGCCGATCCCGCGCCGACCAGCATGTGCAGCTCGTCGATGAACAGCACCGTCTCGGTCGACTCGATCTCTTCGATCACCTGCTTGAGACGCTCTTCGAACTGGCCGCGATACATGGTGCCAGCCACCAAGGAGCCAACATCCAGGCGCACCACCCGCTTATCGGCCAGGTCCTCGGGCACCTTGCCGTCCACGATCCGCTGTGCCAGCCCCTCGACGATCGCCGTCTTGCCGACGCCCGGCTCGCCGATCAGGGCAGGGTTGTTCTTGGTGCGGCGCGCCAAGATCTGGATGACCCGCTCGATCTCTTTCTGGCGGCCAATGACCGGGTCCAGCTCGTCCTTGCGGGCCTTGCGGGTCATGTCGACGCCCAGTTCCTCCAGAAGCGATTTCTTTTTGCTTTCTTGCCTCTCGACGCGCTGCTGAATCGAGGGCGAGCTGTCAGCCTCTTGCTGAAGCAGGTTGAGCACACGACGCCGCACAATCTCGCGGTTCACGTTGAGCATCTCGAAAATCGCGGCGGCCATCGAGTCCGAGTTATAGAGCAAGGCCAACAGCAGGTGCTCGGTATCGATAAAGGGGTGGTTGAGGCGCTTGGCCTCTTCGACGGCCACCTCAATGACCTGCTTGGTCTGCTCCGCCAACTGGAGTGCCGCAGGCATCCGCTCGCCGCGGCCGACCAAATGCACGACCGCGCGCCGCACCTGGGCTACCGAGAGGCCCATATCGCGCAGCACACGCGAGGCGCCGCCTTGTTCCTCACGCAAGAGACCCAAGAGCAGGTGCTCGGTGCCGATATAGCCGTGGTTCAGACGCCGGGCCTCTTCCTGGGCCATGCTCAGCGACTGACGCGCGCGTCGACTAAAGCGGTCGAATTTGTCTGCCATACTTCCTTCCAATCCAGCGATGCGCAAACTCATGGCGATGGAGCCAGGGGCAATAACCATCCCCCTACTCACAAAGACGCATCCTCAGTAAAAAAGAAACGGGGGCGGCGCTATTGGCACCGGCCCCCGCAGTTCCGCGCAATCCGTAGGACTCGCTCCCTGGTGAAAAAGCGAATGCTGCTTGGGGCCAGTCGTTCATCAAGCCGATAGCCCTTGGAGCAGGATAGAACCAGGAAAAGCGCTCTACTCTGCGTAGTCCTCCTCATACTCTTCAGAGCCACCGACCGACGGATCGGGGTTCTCCCAGTCATAGTCATCAAAGTACGAGTCGTCGTTGACGCGCCTCAACGAGAGGCCCAGGCGACGACGGGCAGCGTCAATGCGAATGATCCGCACCTCGACCTCTTGCCCTTCCTCGACCACGGCGCTCGGGTGGGTGATACGCTCATCGGAAAGCTCCGAGATGTGGATCAACCCCTCGATATCCTCATCCAAACGAGCAAAGGCGCCAAAGTCGGTCAGCTTGGTGATGGTACCATTGACCTTTTGGCCGATCTCAAACCGCTCTTCGACCGTGCTCCAGGGCTCGGGCTGCAAGCGCTTGATACTCAGCGCGATGCGACGACGCTCGCGGTCAACACCCAGCACGTACACCTTGACCTTTTCGTTGACCTTGAGCACCTCTCGCGGATGCTCAACGTGACGCCAGGAAAGCTCACTTAGGTGAACAAGCCCATCGGCCCCGCCAAGATCGACAAACGCGCCAAAGTCGCAGAGGCTGCTGACCTCGCCCTCGCGGACCTCGCCCTCCTGGAGTTCCTCCATGAGGCGGTTCTTACGCTCCTGGCGCCACTCACGCATCGCCACCCGCTCGGACAGAATCAGGCGGTTGCGGCGCCGGTCCAACTCGATAATCTTGAGATGTAGCGTCTGCCCGACGATCTGGCCAAGCTGCTCTATCCGTTCTTCCTCGCTCGCATCACGTGGCAGGCGCACACTGACGATCTGCGAGGCAGGCACAAAGGCGCGAACACGGCCCAAATGGACGATGATGCCGCCCTTGTTGCAGCTACTGACCGTCGACTCGATCATCTCTTTGGCTTCGTACAGTTCTTCGGCCTCTTTCCAGTCGCTCTCGAGCAAGGCTCGGGAGAGCGAGAGGATGGAACGCCCCTCGGCGTCCTGGGGTCGAATCACGTACACAAAGACTGTATCGCCAACCTTAAGGCTCTTGATATAGTCCGCATCTAGGCGCTCGAGATCACGCGAACCAACGATGCCCTCTGACTTGCTGGCGATATCGATTACGATCTCTGAAGGTGCCTTGCTGACGATCACACCTTCGATCACATCGCCGCGCTCCGGCATGATCTTGGCACCCTCTTCCGCGAGCAACGCCGCCATTGGATGAATCGCTTCCCCCGACGCCGCACCTCCTTCTAGTGCCATTGCATCAAACTGCTCTTCCACGCTTCCTCTCCTCCATAGTTTACCAGTATGGGTATTATAGGGAGAAACGTCCACATTTGCAAGGCTATGAATGCAAGGGCGGCTGGGGCAATCAGAGGACGCGCACGCTCTCGACGCAGAGGGGATCGGCATACCCAGAGGCCAGGGGGGCGGAGAGCATGTCGTGCGACACCAAAGAGAGACGCACCAAGGTGCGTCTCTGCATATCCCATGGCGCTCAATGGCTTGAGAGCGCAAGCCCAAGCCCCTACCCCTCCGGCAAATGCTCCAGCAACTCGACGGCCGTGTTGAGCAGCAGGTGCGGTTTAGCGCGCTCCAGCTCGCGGCGCGAGCCGAATCCCGATAGTACCGCCACAGCATAGGCCCCGGCGCGCCGGGCCGCGCGCACATCCATGGTGGTGTCGCCGACCATGGCGCAGCGCTCTGGGGGAACGCCCAGTCCCTCGGCGGCGCGCAGCACTGGATCGGGGTGGGGCTTCATGCGAAAGACGTCCTGCCGCGTGATCACCACCGGGAAATAGGCCCGTAGACCGAGAGAATCCACAAAGGCATGCGCCTCCGGTCGGGCGCGGGTGGTGACCACCGCCAGCTTGTAGTGACCCTTTAGTGCCTCTAGTAGCCGCAGCGTGCCCTCAACCGTCTCAGACTGCCGCTGTGTGGCCAGCCCCTTGGAGCGACGCACGCGATCGGCCAGGCCACGCATCGCCTTGGTCAGGCCCAAACGTTCCATGACCGAAACTGCATAGTTAGCCGGCATCTCGACCGACATGACCAGACTACGCGCCAAGGTATCCGTGTCCAGTCGCTTGAACAGCCGCTTGAGTGGCTCGAGCCGCTCGGCAAGCTGGGCGGCCCAACGATTGTCGGTCTCGACGAGGGTGCCGTCGAGGTCGAGCAAGACGGCCTCGATCCGGTCCAGACTGGGGCCTGACGCCATGGATCGTTCTCCTCTAGTGTCGCCTTCGGGCCAGCTCGGCCTCGACATCAGCCCAGGTCAAGTCGCGCGAGATCAGCATCACCGACAGGTGGTAGAGCAGGTCGGCCGTCTCAGAGAGTAGTCGTTCCTGATCCTCCAGCGCGCCGGCGATGATCACCTCAGAGGCCTCCTCGCCGATCTTTTTCAGGATGCGGATATCGCCCGCCGAGAGTAGATTGCAGGTATAGGACCCCTCCACGGGGTTGGCCTTGCGGTCCTGCAGTACGGCCATGAGTTCGTCGAGCGTCTCGTGCATATCTCTCCTCAATCGCTATGCGCCAAGCGACGGTAAAAGCAACTGGTGGCGCCGGTGTGGCAAGCCGGACCGGCGGGATCGACCAACATCAACAAGGTATCGCTGTCGCAGTCGTACCAGATCTCGCGAATGCTCTGCGTATTGCCAGAGGTCTCGCCCTTGTGCCACAGTCGCTTGCGACTGCGACTCCAAAACCAAGTCTCGCCCTCTTTGATGGATAGCGCGAGAGATTCGCAGTTCACATAGGCCAGGCAGAGCACCTGCTTGGACTCAGCATCCTGGACAATGGCGGGGGCCAGTCCATTCTGGTCCCATTTGATCTCATCGAGCGACACGTCATTGTGCACCGTTGTTTTCCTCTACTGGCGGATGGGCAGCCCTCGGGCCGCGAGATACTGCTTGACCTGCGTTACGCCGAGCGTCTTGTAGTGAAATAGTGAGGCCGCCAAAGCGGCGCTGGCGCCACCATCGGTCAGGGCCGAATAGAAATGCGCCAACTCGCCGGCGCCTCCCGAAGCAATCACTGGGATCGAGACCGCGTCGGCGATGGCGCGCGTGATAGCGATATCATACCCATCTTGGGTTCCGTCGCAATCCATGCTGGTGAGCAGAATCTCGCCGGCGCCCCGATCCTCGACCTCGCGCGCCCAGGCCACCGCCTCGCGTCCCGTGGGGATGCGACCGCCGTTGATAAACACCTCGTACTGGCCATCCTCCTGCCGCTTGACGTCGATGGCCACCACGATGCACTGCGACCCAAATCGCTTGGCCCCCTCAGCGATCAGCTCGGGCGTGCGGATGGCCGACGAGTTGATCGAGGTCTTGTCGGCGCCAGCCACCAGAATGGCCCGCAGATCGTCCACGGTGCGCAATCCGCCGCCCACAGTAAAGGGAATGTTGACCGTATCGGCCACCCGTCGCACCATATCGACCACGATGTCACGCCCCTCGTGCGAGGCGGTGATATCCAAGAAAACCAGTTCGTCGGCGCGCTCGTCGGAATACACCTTGGCCTGCTCGACCGGATCGCCCGCGTCGCGTAGATCGACAAAGTTGATCCCCTTGACCACGCGGCCGTTCATCACGTCCAAACAGGGAATGACGCGTTTTGCTAGCATGTTATGCTCCCTTTTGCCACGCGCAGTGCCTTTTGCAGATCGAGGGCGCCAGTGTAGAGGGCCATCCCCACGATCACGCCCGATACGCCGTCACTCTCGCAGGCCTTGACGGCCCGAATGTCATCGATCGAGGCCACGCCGCCACTGGCGATTACCTGCAGCCCGGAAGCTCGGGCCAGTTCCCGGGTGGCGCCCACATTGACCCCGCTGAGCATCCCGTCGCGCGAGACATCGGTATAGACCGTGTGTCGCACGCCCGCCTCAAACATGGCCTGTGCCAGCGTCGCGGCGGTCACTTTGGACGTCTCGATCCAGCCGTTGATCGCCACCCTACCGTCGCGGGCGTCGATGCCCACGCAGATCCGCTCAGAGCCATACTTTGTCAGCGCTTGTTGCACCACACTCGGCTCGCGAACGGCAACCGTGCCCAGGATCACGCGCTGCGCCCCTATCTCGAGGATGCGCTCGATGTCGGCCAACGAACGCATGCCGCCTCCGAACTGCACGGGCAGCGAGACGGCCGAGAGAACCCGCTCCAGCGCGGCCAGATTGGCCGCCCCGGATTCGCCCAAGGCACCGTCCAGGTTGACCAGATGCAGCCACTCGGCGCCCTCCTCGGCCCAGCGCTTGGCGGCATCAACTGGGTCGTCGGCAAAAACGGTCGCGGCCTGGGCGTCACCCTGGCGTAGGCGCACGCAACGCCCTTGGCGCAGATCGATGGCCGGATACACGATCATGACGCGCCCTCCGGCATGTCGGCCGCCTGCAAAAAGTTGCGCAGAATGCGCTCGCCCACATCCTGGCTCTTTTCGGGGTGGAACTGGATAGCATACAGGTTGTCGCGCGCCACCACCGAGGCATAGTCGATGCCATAGTCGGTGGTCGCCGCGATTACCTCTGGTTCTTCCGGGTCGACATAGTAGGAATGCACGAAATAAGCATAGCTGCTGTCGGGCACACCGTCGAACAACGGCACCGGTCGGCGCTGTTGGATCTGATTCCACCCCATGTGGGGTACGACCAGGTCGCCCTCAAAGCGGCGAACTCGTCCGGCCAGAACGCCCAGCCCGCGATGCTCGCCCATCTCTTCGCCGACCTCGAACAGCAGTTGCAGCCCGACGCAGATGCCTAGAAACGGCACGCCGTCGTGGATGGCCCCGAGGATCGGCGCCTCCAGCCCAAGGGCGCGCAAGTTGTTGATCGAGTCGCCAAAGGCCCCCACTCCGGGCAGGATGATCGCCTTGGCGCGGCGCACGTCGGCCGGGTCGGCGCTGATCTTCGGTTCGACGCCCAGTCGTCGCAGGGCCATGTGCACGCTGCGCAGGTTGCCCACGCCATAGTCAATGACCGTCAGCACTAGAGCACTCCTTTGGTCGAGGCCACGCCGGCCCGTCGTGGCTCGCGGGCAACCGCCTGGCCCAGCGCCCGACCCAAACCCTTGAATATCGCCTCGATGGTGTGATGCGTGTTCTCCCCGTGCAGTAGCTTGATGTGCAGCGTCAGCCCGGCATTGTGAGCCAGGGCCCTGAGAAACTCGGGGATCAGCTCGCTGTCAAAGGTGCCCACCTTGGGTGCGTGAAGCGGCGCATCATACACCAGCAGCGAGCGGCCCGAAAAGTCGAGCGCCACCGCCACCAACACCTCGTCCATGACCATGAGCTGGCTGCCATAGCGCGCGATGCCGGCCTTGTCGCCCAAAGCCTGTGCCAGCGCCTGCCCCAACACGATGCCCACATCCTCGACGCTGTGATGATCGTCCACCTCGGTGTCGCCCTGACAGGTCACATCCAGGTCGAACAGACCGTGCACCGCCACGTGGCTCAGCATGTGATCCAGAAAAGGCACCCCACTTTGCGACGTCC